>Ga0070737_10000901_pt1 | contig 50907 bp, 42 predicted proteins | sample Coa_R1_10_FD_66438 | JGI IMG/M metagenome (GOLD analysis project Ga0070737, IMG submission 66438) | Surface soil microbial communities from Centralia Pennsylvania, which are recovering from an underground coalmine fire - Coalmine... | ecosystem: Environmental > Terrestrial > Soil > Unclassified... | reverse complement strand
CATGGAATCCAGGAGGAAAACGGGGAAATAGAGGGGGATAAAGACCGACTCAAATGATCGAAACTCACTTACCGAAAGCCGACGGAGATGGCGTTTACACAAAATACTTGACAAGCCCCGCCCCACCGCTTTTGTCCAACCGCGTCACTCCGGTCAGTAGCCGTACCGCTGTTCCCGGCCGAGGCGAACGTCTCCACTTACGGTAATACCCTCAGATTCCATCCACTCGAGGGCTTGCCTAGATGCCCCAAGACCTTTGTACAGTCCACGGCAGATGATGGTCAACTTCACACCGTATTCCCTGACGAAGTCCACAAGCTCTTCAGCACACCCTTTCGGTTTGTTGGAAGTGCCGTATTTCGAACTGCAGGGGCTCTTCGACAATGTCAGCACAACCGGCAGTCCGTCCAGTTCCTCTTTTGAAAAATTCTCGAGCAGCGAACGAATGGCGACGTCCTCGGCGTGTTCCTTGCCATATTTTTTGGTAGTTACGTTTTTTACTGTCTCGAGCGATAAAAGTTCGCCTTCCTCGTCCTCGTACAAGATCGAACCGAACGTACTCATTCCCGACTTGAACCACTCCGAGTTCGTCATCTCCGACTGCTTGGCGCCAAAGCTCCACCGGGCCAACTGAACGGTGCTCCCAGTCCGGGCACTTACCAAAGGTCGAAATGCCACGCCAGCCTTCCGTTGAACTGGCGAGACAGTGGCGTGGCCGGGCGCGCGGAACGCGGGAGAAGGATTGGTGCGGATCGGAGCGGCGGCCAATCCGGTCTGCCGGAGGAACTGCCCAGTTACGGGGACAGGTCCCGGTGCGATCATCGGTTTTGGAGGCGTGCCCCTCGGTATCAGTGCCGGAGGCGGCCAGTGAAGGGAACGCTGCACTGACGCGGCGCTTGCGGGTTTTGCCTGGATCGGATGGGGGGCGCGAATTGGAGCCGGAGCCGGCCGATAGACTGGAGGCGGCGGCAAGGCCCGCACCGGCGGCTGAAATGGCCTCGGCGGGCGGGCCAGACTGTTCACACTGAACCCCGCCCCAGTCACACGCCGCTCCGGACCAGCCATCGTCGAACCTCAGCCTGAGTCAGACTTACTTCTGTTCGGGCGCGCCTTCGCCGGCGTTGTTATTGCCGAGGAAGAGCTTGCGGCCGTCGGGCAGGGTGATGTCCCGGCCGTTTGCGCGGAACGAACCATCCTTCGCCTGATAACCGTCAACCACGATATCGGTGCCGATGGCGAGCGAGTCCTTGGTGAAGCCGCGGCGGAATAGAGTGTTGGGGGTGCCCGCTTCGATCATCCATTCCTGGTCGGACCCATCGGCATTCTTGACGGCGATGTGAATCCAGGCGTGGGGATTGATCCATTCCACCTTAGTGACTTTGCCGGTGAGTTTCACCGGCTTTTTGGCATCGAATTCGGCCGCGAAGGCGTGGTGCGCCCAAATCGGCGCGGCGGCAGCGGTAAGGATGGCGGCAAGGGCGGTTACCAGCGGAATACGCATCTCGGTTCTCCTTTAATTGCCGGCCTTTGGGGCCTGGGCGGCTTCAGCCTTCTCTTGCGCACGCGCTCCGGCAAGCATGTCGGCCATGGCGTAATTGCCCTCGTGGCAGGCGTACTCGAAGATCGGGCCTTCGGTTCGGGTCATGGGAATTTGGGCGGTCCACGGTTTGGTGAAGGCCGATGGATCGTCCACAGTGAATTCGTAATTGATGGTGTCGGGGCCGATGCGCGTGAAGCGCTCCACCAGGCGCATGTGCTCATCGGCGCCCCGGAAACGGGTTTTGTCGCTGAAGTTGGTGGTCTCGACGACCAGGGTATTGCCTTCCCAGTGGCCGCGCGAATCGCCCATCCACTCGTGAACGCTTGCCGGCAGGTGCGGGCGGTTATCGAGCGGAATGATGCGCGCGTCATGCACCATTTCGACAAGGATCATGACATACCCGGGGGCCTGCACGATCTGGTAGTTATTATTGTAAAAACTGGGAAGCATGGGCGGTCCCGCGGTAGGCCAGAGGATGCAGCGTTCCGTCAGCGCGCGATTTTCGGGACCGTCAGTGGAATGGCCGATCGCGGCGCGGCGGATCTCGTCCATTTGCTTTTGGCGCTGGGGAGTGAGCGGCGGGATGTGGCCATCGGGCGGATCGATGATGAGCGAGGTACGGAGGGTGGGAACGGTTTTAGTGCCGCGGTCGTACCAGGCATTATTATAGGCGCGGCCCACATCGGCTTCAGCCCCGCCGTCGCGGCGGTCGGCATCGTTGTTGGCCAGCACGCGCCTTTCGTAGGCGGCGGCTTCTTCTTTGGTCATGAAAGCCTTGCCGGCGAACTCGGCGGGACGTTCGAGCGGAGTGATGGTGGCATTGGTCCAAACGCCCTGGAGATCGGGCTGGCCATCGGGCGTGCGCGGGGGAGTGTACGTTTGGGCGGAAAGGAAAAAAGGAGATAGGAGCAAAGGAGTCAGCAGACGGAAGACAGGAGCCAGAATGTTCCGCGCTTCTGACTTCAGTCTACTGACGCCTGACTCCTTGCTTCTCATTTTTCGATCTCGCCGTTGGCGCCGGGGGCCGAACCGCCCATGAACAGGCGCTTACCGGTGGCCGCGAAGGTCAGGTTTTTGCCGACTGCGCGGTTCGCGCCATCTTTTGCCTGGTAGCCTTCCACCACAATTTCGGTTCCGGGCGGGAGGGAATCCTTTGTGAAACCGAGACGGAAGAGATTGTTGGGGCTACCGCCCTCAATCATCCAGTCCGTGGTGCTGCCATCGGAGTTTTTGACTGTCAGGTGAATCCAGGAGTGAGGATTGATCAACTCCCACTTGGTGACCGTGCCCTTCAGTGTGACCGGCTTCTTTTCGTCAAACTCCTGGGCAAATGCGTGGTGCGCCCATACGGGCGCGGCCGTGGCGAACAAACCTAAAGCGGCGATGGTGAGTGCTACTTTCTTACGCATGATCCTGTTCACTTGCCCTCGGCGGCCTTCTTTTCGGCGGCGCGCGCGCCGCTCAGATTGTTGGCCATGCCATAATTGCCTTCCTGGCAGGCGTATTCGTAGATCGGGCCTGCGATTTTGCTCATGGGGATTTCGGCGCTCCATGGCTGGTCCCAGGTTTTGGGATCGGAAACCGTGAACTCGTATTTGATGCTATCCGGGCCGGTGCGGGTGAAACGCTCGATCACCTTGAGGTCCGCCGTGGAGCCGCGGAAGGCGGTTTTGTCCGTGAAATTAGTGGTCTCGACTACGAGGGTGTTGCCCTCCCAATGGCCGCGCGAATCTCCCATCCACTGATGAACGCTGGGCGGCAGATGCGGATGATTCGTACCGATGGGGATGATGCGCGTATCGTGAATCATCTCCTGGGTGATGGCGATATAGCCCGGGCTCTGCGCGATTTCCAGATTGCCGTTGTAGCCCACGGGCATCATGGGCGGGCCTTCATTCGGCCACAGAATGCAACGTTCGGCGAGCGGGCGGCCTTCGGGGCCATCCCACTGGTGCGCGCGCTGATAGGCAGTTCGCTCGGCGTTGCGCTTCTGGGCCTCGGGCAGCATCGGCGGAATACGGCCCGTGGGGCCGGTAACCAGCGAAGTGCGCAGGCTGGTGGCGATCTTCGACTGGCTGCGATCCAGGCCGTACTGCGCCAGATCGTAGTGGACGTCGGCCTGAGTGCCCGGTTCGGTCTGGCGGCCTTCCAGGCGCTTACTGGCCGCTGCTTCTTCCGCCTTTCGCTTCTGCGCGAATTCCTCGGGCGTATAGAACTCCTTCGAACCCAGTTCCTTCGGCCGCTCGATCGGGATATCCGTGGTGTTCGTCCAGTAGCCTTGGAAATCCGGATCGCCCCAAGGGGTGCGGGACAGGGTCCAATTTTGCGCGGACGGGGATGTGCCCGCTTCGGCCGCGGGTTTTGCCGCCACGTTCTGCGCGGAAGCGGGTGAAGCCGCGAACAGGACCGTAATGGCGGCTGCGAAAAAAGAGAAATAGACGGCTTTCATGCCAACCCTCCTTACTTGTTGTTGGGAGTCGCGAGCGGTTTCTTACGAAGGTGGCCGTAAAGAACTTCTTCGGCGAATTCCGGGCACTTGTATTCCATCAGTTGTGCGTTCGGCTCTACATGCTTATACAGCGGCATGCTGATTTTCCAGGGCCGGGAGAAGGTTTTGGGGTCCTCGATAGTGGCCTCGTACATCAGTGTTTCCGGACTGCGCGGCGTGTAGCGCTCCACCACGTGCAGCGCGTCGCTGTGGAAATCGCCGGCGCGATCGAACCAGGTCTGATCGTTCATGTCCGTGACATTCACCACCAGTGTGTCGCCTTCCCAGTGGCCAACGGACCAACCCATCCAACTGTCGGCAGGCGCTTTGGAGGAGCTGTCCATATAGACGGTGCGGACGCCGCCCGCGTATTCGTAAACGAACATGATGGTCTTCTGGGATTGCACGATCTGAAACGGATACGGCATATAAGTGGCGCGCGGCACGCCGGGGAGGTAACACTTCACTTCGGGATCGAGCTTCAGGCGATTGGCGAAATTCTCCTTCTGCTTCTGGGCGGCTGCGGGGAGGTACGGAATCTCACCGCCTTCCACCACGCCAATGCCGGGCGGAATGGAGAATTCGGCGCCGAGATCGTACACCGGCCCCTGCGCGGCGGCGTGCGGCCGGAGATCCCAGTTCGCCGTATTGAGCGCCTGCCAGATACCGTTCAAATTGGGCTTGCCATCAGCCAGGCGTGGCGCGCGGTAAGGCTGCGCCTGCTGCCGGTTCTGAGCCACTGCCGGACCCGACGCGAGCGCCAGCACGGTGGCCGTAAGAATCAATGATTGCGACCGGTTTTGCATGGGCCGGTATCCCCTCCAAAAGAAAAAACGTGGTCTCCACGGGCCGGCAACCCGGTCCCACTGGAGACAGATTAGTCGTTGGTACATTATTCCGCCAACAGGGCGCGAAGTCAAACTGCCCGCGCCAAAACAGGCCGTAATCCGTATCATCTTGCATTGGACAATTCTCCCCAGCGACGCCGGCGCCCGGCTCTGATAAGCTGTGCCGAAGAGAAATAGCGGGGAGGCAACCGATGAAGAAAATCTGGGCCATTGTTTCTTTTCTGGCCGCCGGCTTTTGGGCCGCGTTCCCGCCTGCGCCAATTCCGGCGCAAACCATGGATGAGCTGATCCATGACGGCGCGAACACCGATAACGTCCTCACCGAAAGCCTGGGCTTTGATCGCAAAAGCTATAGCCCGCTGCGGCAAATCAATAAATCGAACGTGAAGCGCCTGGTGCCGGTCTGGAATACCAGCCTGATGAACGACCAGGGCGAGCTCGCCGCGCCCATCGTCTACAACGGCGTGATGTATCTCATCAATGGCAAGTGGACTTTCGCGCTGGACGCCGCTACAGGCCGGCAGATCTGGCGCACGCCCGTCGAGCTCGATCCGGGCGTCACCCGCACGCCCATCAACCGCGGCGCCGCGGCCATCTATAACGGCAAGCTGTTTCGCGTCACCATGGACAATCACCTCGTGGCCCTCGATATGAAGACCGGCGAACAGCTTTGGAACCGGAAATTCGCCGATCCCAAGGAGGGCTACTACGCCACCAGCGCGCCAATTGTAGCTAATGGAGTCCTCATATCCGGCATGGCGGGAGGCGAATCCACCACCCGCGGCTTTCTGGATGGCTGGGACCCCGATACCGGCCAAAAGTTGTGGCGGCGCTACACCATTCCCGCGCCCGGCGAGCCTGGCTCGGAAACCTGGCCCAAAAACACCGATGCCTGGAAACAGGGCGGCGGCCCCACCTGGCGCTCCGGTTCTTACGATCCTCAACTCGATCTCGTCTATTGGGGCACAGGCAATGCCGAGCCGTACGACCCGCGCCCCCGCCAGAATCTCGACAGCCTCTTTACCAATAGCGTGCTCGCCATCCGCCCCAAAACCGGCGAGGTAGTCTGCTACTACCAATACACCCCGAACGACGTTTACGACGTCGATGCCACCGATGAGCAGGTGCTGGCGGATATTCCCATAAACGGCCAGATGCGGAAGGTCATGATCCAGGCCAACAAGAACGGCTTCCTCTACGTGCTCGACCGCACCAACTGCAAACTCATCGCCGCGCATCCCTACGTGAAGGTCAATTGGGCCACGCACATCGATATGGCCACGGGCCGGCCTGTGCTGACCGATGTGCATAAGCGTTTCGTGGCCGGCGAGGAAGTGGAAATCTGGCCTTCGCGCGGCACCAACGCCACTCCCATCGCTTTCGATCCCAGTACCGGCCTCATCTACGCCAGCACCTGGGAAGTGGCGCGCATCCAGAAACTCGCGAAATCACGCCCGGTGCCCCTCGGCGGAACGTCGACCGGCGTCGATGCGCGCTATCCGGAAGAAAAGCCGGGTTCCGTAGTGGGCCACTTCGCCGCCATCGATCCGCTCACCGGCGAGAAGAAATGGGAGATCCCGCTGATCGACTTGCCCGGTTCCGCCGGCATGCTTGCCACCGCGGGCGGCCTCATCTTCACCGGCAAACTGACCGGCGAATTTCTGGCGCTCGATCGGGACACCGGCCAGACTCTCTGGCAGTTTCAGACCGGATCGAGCGTCAACGCCACCGCCATCACCTACACGCGCAACGGCCGCCAATACGTGAGCGTCGCTTCCGGCATCGGCGGCATTCTCGCCACCCGTTACGCGTCGCGCAAAGTGCCCGCGGGCGGCTCTGTCTGGACATTCGCGCTGATGGGCGAATAGGGCGCGCGTGCCGCGCTACGTGCGCATTTTATGTGATGATACGTGCATGAAGCGCTTTTGGTGCGCATCAACTTTGTTCGTTTGCTTGTATTTTTTCTGTAATTCTGCCGTCGAGGCGCAGTTCAAAGAGATTGGACCCGCCCCATTTTCGCAAGCCGTGGCGCATCAGCGGATTCGTGCGCTGCTCGATCGGGTAGATTCCTCAAATCGCCAACAGACGCTCGACACCTTAAACGGCTGGACACCCTGGTTTCGCGCTGTCCTCGATGTAGAATTGATCGCTGCCTGGAAGCGCGACAACCGGGAGCGCGTAGCGTTAGTAATGGAACCACTAGCCACGGAGCCGGTGGCCAAAGGGGTCGTGGAATTCTCCTGGCGCCAGCGGACCGACGCCGCTCTCAATCCCACATACGCGCCGTTGCTGGAACATTTGATGACGCGCTATCCGTCGAGCGGCGATGGGTTTCTTTCCGGCCTGCTCGCGCCCACGCCGCCCGACCTTTCTCCCGTTCAGGTAGAAACCGTATGCCGGATTCTGATCGACATGCCCGACTTGGGAAACTGGCACCAAAGCGCGCTCCGGATTCTTCCGCGCTATCAGTCCACGGCCGAGCGTCTGCTGGCGCGGGACAAGCAGAGCGCCGATCAGGAAGTTAGTTACCGCGCGCAAGTCTGGCAGGCCGAGTTGCGCGGCGAAACCCCCGGCTTCAACAACCAGGCATCGCTCGGGCGCAGGAGGACTCCTTCCGCGCCGGCCCCGGAGCGCGATTCGAGCGGCCCGCTGCTATTCCCGCCACCTTCCGCGCCGCCACGCGCGGCCCCGCGGCCACAGCCCGAATCGGTGGCGGTGAACCGGCCCACCGATCCGCCACCCTCTCTCGTTCGCAACCCCGTTCCGCCGCCCCCGCCTGATCCGGCCCACACCGCGCCTGTGGCCGCGGCGCCGCTTCCCGCCACCCCGGCGTCCTACCAGGGCCCCCGCTCGGGCACGCTCGAATGCGCCGGCCCGCCCATTCCACAAAACGCCGAATATGTTTTCCGCAATCTGCCGCCGGTCCAAATCGAGCTCGATTACGATCGTAAGGTGTGGGATGCCAGGCTCGTTCCCGCGGAAAAGCAGACCCAAAGGCTCATCTTGAGAAACCGCGGCTCCGGCCCGCAAAAAAAGTGTGTCGTGCACTGGAGCGCCATTCCGTAGTTGTTGGGAGGACCTCATGAGAGCAGCCTTGCTTCTACTACTCTGCGAATTCGGCACGCTGGCGTTCGCCGATGTGATCACGCTGAAAGATGGCCGCCAGATCTCAGGGACCATCGAGACCGGGAACACGCAGGAGATCCGGATTCAGGCGGGCGGCAGTTCCCAGGCCATCGCCGTGAGCGGCATTCAGTCCATAAAGTTCGGAGTGTCCGAAACAGCGCCCCCACCGCCCGCCGCCGCGGTTTCGAAACCGGCTCCGCCGCCCGTTGCTGTCGCGCAGCAAACGCCTCCGCCCCGGCCCGCAACGCGCCCTGCCGCGCCCGCCACCCCGTCTAAAGAGCCGGCCGATTCCCAAACCGTCACCCTCCCCATCGGTACCGAAATCGCCGTCCGCACCATCGATCGCATCGAGTCGAAGAAAGCCGATCTCTCCCGCGAATACCAGGGCAGTCTGGACGATCCCATCGTGGTGAACGGCGTGGAAGTCGTACCGGCCAATACCAGCGCCGTATTGAAAATTGTGGAGGCGCAGGGTGCCGGCCTCACTCACCGCGCTTCCCTCTCCACAGCCCTGGTTGCCGTGATCGTTCGCGGGCAGCGCTACAACGTGGTAACCGGTAAGGTCGATTCCAAAGCCGGCTCCCCGGCCAAGCGCACCGTCGTGGGCGGCGCGGCAGGCGCAGGCGCGGGAGCAGCCATCGGCGCGGCGGCCGGTGGCGCCGCGGGCGCCGCGGTGGGAGCCGGAGTCGGCGCGGCGGCCGGAGCCATTACCGGCAAGCTCACCGGCAAAGGCGTCGAAATCGCCCCCGAAACCCGCTTCACCTATACACTCACCCAGCCCGCCGTCATCGCGCCCGAGGAGTCCGCCAGATGATCCCTCGCGCATCCGCTCTGCTTGTATCGCTGGTGCTGGCCGCTTCCGCGGACACCCTCGTGCTCAAGAATGGAAAGCGCATCGAGGGCCGCTGGTGGGCGACAAGCGCAACCACGGTCAGCTTTCTTGTGAACGATCACCTGGAGTACTTTTCGAGATCCGATGTCTCGGAAATCGTGTTCGGAAGCCCGCAGGATCCGCCGCCGGCCTCCAAACCGGACCGGACGGCGCGCGAGGACCGCAAGGGTTCCGGCCCGCGCGAGCCCTAAAATCAGAGCTAGAAGCTGAAGCCCACCAGAAATTCCACGTGGTCTTGATTGCTGGCCAAAGTTCCGTACGCAAACCCGGTCTGCGTAAAATGCCTGGAGAGCCAGCGCGCATAGCGCAGTTCCGGTGAAGTGAAACCTGCAGATGGCCGAAACGAACCTCCACGCCGCCACCGGCCCCAATCCCGAAAACCACGTCATTATCAGCTTCAAGCCCGCCTGTGACTGTCGTGACGACTGGCGGAGCCGGAACGTACGGATTAAACAGCACGCTGGTGGTGGCCGACTTGCCGCCCGCGAAAACGCCATAAAAACGCCATAATAGAACCATGCCATCGCGGCTCATTCCCTTGTTTCCGCTGCAGGTTGTGGTCTTTCCCGGTTCTCCCCTGCCTTTGCACATCTTTGAGGAGCGCTACAAGGAAATGGTCGGCGACGCCATCCGCGATAACTCCGAGTTCGGCATCGTGCTGGCGCGCGAAGACGGCATCGTCAACGCGGGCTGCACCGTCATCGTCGAAAAGCTCACCGAGATGCACCCCGATGGCCGCATGGATATTCTCACTCGCGGCCGCCGCCGTTTCCGCATTCTCTCGCTCAACGAGGATAAATCCTATCTCCAAGCCGAGGTCGAGTTCTTCGAAGATGAAGATTTCCGCCCCGCGCCGCCGGAACTCAAGCAGCAGGTGCTCTCGCATTACAATGCCCTCCGCCAGTTGGCCGCGGCCCGGGAAATCCCCGAGCCGGATGAACAAGACCCACAACTCAGTTTTCAACTGGCGCAGGCCATTCCCGACCTGAACTTCCTCAGCACTCTCCTTCGCCAGACCTCCGAAACCGGCCGCCTGCGCGAACTGAACCATTTTCTCGAGCAGTACATTCCGCGGCAACGCGCCGTGGAGCGCGTGCGCGCCCTCGCTCCCAACAACGGGTATGGCGGCAAGCATCTGGATACGTAGTCCGCGCGCCCGCGCAGCCATTTCCGAGAAATGCCCGCCGGCCCGCCCACTATAAAGGTAGTTCGATGAGGCTGGTTCTCCGCGCCGATCCAACCGGCATCCGCAAAGCCTTCTCGCTTGCCTGCTCCCTCGCTCTGCACGGCGCGGCCATCGCGTGGGCTCTGCTCCCCGGCTCGCCCGGCCGCGAATCCAGCGATTACGAAATACACATTCGCCCCCACGCCGCCCGCATCGTCTGGTACAGCCTGAAGCAGACGCTGCCGCCCATCTCGCCCGCCGAGCCGTCCCGCCAACGCCAGCCGGCGCGCGCCCTCACCCGATCGCCCCACACGCTGGTGGCCGGCAAGCAGGATCTCCTTCGCCCGCCACAGTTGATCTGGATTCCCGCTCCGCCGCTCGCCGAGCCGCGGCTGGTTCCCTCCCCGAACATCGTCGCCCTGGCGCCGCCCGCCCGTCCCCGGCCGCGCGCCTTCGTCCCGCCCCCGGAATGGCCGGCGAAAGCGCCTGTGCCCGTTCTGCCCGCCGCCCCGGAACTCGCGGCGGCGATCGACCCCGCGCGCCTCCCCAAAAATCTGCTGCCACCCGTGGAACGCGCCCGCAAAACATTCATTCCTCCCGTGGAGGCCGTCCGTCAGCCGCAATCCACACCGCTCAATCTTCCAGCCGCGCCGGCCCTCGCCATGCCCGCTCCGGAGCGCATTCTGTTCACCACGCCCATGGCGAAACCGCTGCGCGATTTCCACCCGCCCGAAGCCGCCAAACCGGCGCCGCCCCCGCCTGTGTCTCTGCCGGATGCGCCGCAAACGGCCCCTCAAAACCGCCTGGATGCCTCGTTCGCCATTGCCGGTCTGCTTCCGGCGCGCCAGCCCCAGGTTCCTATTCCCACAGCTTCACAGGAAGCAGGCTTCTCCACCGGTCCCCAACCCCGGCCCGACGGTTCCAATAACGCACCCGATCCCAGCCAGATCGCCATCCCCGGCCTGCTTGCCCGCAGCGGCACCCCTGCACCGAAAGACCGCCAGGCCTTGCTCGCCGCCATCCTGGAGCCTCCCACCTCCGCTCGCAACCTGCTCGCCGCGGCCGCCAATCTATCGGTCCGCGCCAGCCGCCCCCCAGACAAGCCCGCCTTCGAAATCGCGGAACCGCCCGATCCCCGCCTCCGCGGCCGCATCGTCTACAGCATGGCCCTGCAGATGCCGAACGTCACCAGCTACTCCGGAAGCTGGTTGGTGTGGTTCGCCGAGCGCGGGCAACCGATCGTTCGCAGTTCCGCCACTCCCCCGCCCGATCTTGCCCCGCCGTACCCCGTCCATAAGGTCGATCCCAAATATGTTCCCAGCGCCATCGAGGACCGCGTCGAAGGCGCCGTGCGCCTCGCCGCCGTCATCCGTAAGGATGGCAAAGTCGATCAGGTCGAAGTCCTGCACAGCCTCGATGAACGCCTCGACCGCAGCGCCGCCGAAGCCCTCGCCAAATGGGAATTTGAACCCGCCCGGCGCGCCGGCGCCCCCATTGACGTGGATGCCGTCTTCGAAATCCCTTTCCATCTCGCGCCGCGCGCCGCCAACTCCCGCCCCTCGCCCTGAACCGGTATATGACCCGCCAGCACCTGATCATCGATGCCGACGACACGCTCTGGGAGAACAACATCTACTTCGAGCGGGCCTTCGAGGAATTCGTCGCCTTCCTCGGCCATTCCTCCCTTTCCGCCGCCGAAATCCGCGCCGTGCTGGATGAAATCGAAGAGACCAATAACAAAATCCACGGTTACGGCTCCCTCAACTTCGGCCGCAACCTGCGCGAGTGCTATCGGCGCCTGTGCGAACGCGCCGTCCGCGTAGAGGATCTCCAGATCGTCATGAACTTCGCCGAGCGCATCCTCGAATGCCCCATGGAAGTCATCGAAGGCGTGCCCGAAACGCTTGAATATCTCTCGCTCCGCCACGAGCTGACCCTGTTCACCAAGGGGCATCCCGAGGAGCAGAAGCTCAAAGTCGAGCGCTCCGGCCTGGCCGCGTTCTTCCATCACACCGCCATCGTGAAGGAAAAAGACCCCGCGGCTTACCGCCAGCTTGTTCTGGACCGATCCATGGACCCCGCCCGCACCTGGATGATCGGCAACAGCCCCAAATCCGACATCAACGCCGCCCTCGATGCCGGATTGAAAGCCGTGTTCGTCCCGCACGCCCACACCTGGGTTTTAGAGAGGCAGGAGATCCGGAATGGGAACGGACGGCTTTTGGTGCTGGATCGCTTCGCGGAACTGCGGCGGCACTTCTGAATTGGCCGCCGGACTTCCGCCTTTTGCCGTCCTACTGGATGAGCGCCGTTACCGTGTTGGCGGCCTGCCCATTGGCCGTGATCGCGATGTTGGCCGTTCCCGCCCCGACCAGGCTTGCGGGCAACTGCAGATTGATCTGGTCCAGACCGGGGTACTGACCCTGCGGTCCCGCATACACCACCGTTACGCTGGTCCCGTTGACTGTCGCCGTCACCGTTCCCGCTTGGGGCAACCCGGTGCCGTACAACTGCAAGAACACCTGATCGCTAGAAACCGCGAAACTGACGGGCGTTGGCACGTAAGCGCCGCTCTGCCCGGTAGCCGAACTCTCCACCGTCTGCGACCCATCCGCGTGCGCGAGCACGATCTGTCCCGCGAATGTCCCCTGCCCGTTCTGATTCACGGAAAAAATCCCCGGCGCCGCGGCCGCAATGGTAATCGGCAGAGACTGCGCCGGCCCGCCTGCGACTTTGACTACCGCCACCGTCGCCGGCCCCGCCGCCGTTCCGTCCGGAATCACGAAGTTGATCTGATTCGCCGAAGCGAACACGCCATAGAGCGGCGCCGGCCGCGCCGTTCCCGCGCTATCCGTTACTACCACGCTGATTCCCCCCAGAGAAGTCCCCAAAGGCGGCGTCCCGCTAAGATCCCCGCTCAGCCCGGCCACGCCGAAAAGACTCACGATTTCACCCGGCGCAAAAGCCGTCGAAAGATTCGAAGCCGCGTTCGTCAGGAACAGCGGCGAAACCGTCACGCTCACGGTCGCATGCGACACTCCCCAAGTGGTGTCTCCTAAATACACCGCCGTAATTGTGTGGGTCCCTACCGCCAGGGTGTTCACACTTAGCGTTGCCGTGGCGCCCGTAAGATTCGCCGTGCCGATCGGCACGGGGCCGTCCTGGAAAAGCACCTGCCCGGTCTGTGCCGCGAAACCGGCGGGAGGCGCCGGCCCGACCCGAGCGGTAAACGTTACCGCCTGCCCCGCCGCAACCGTCGAGGCCGAGACCGTCACACTCACCGAGCTCGCCAGCGGGCTGATGACCTGCCCGATCGTCGCCGCCGTCGCGGGGAAGGCGCTATCGCCGCTGTATTGCGCCAAAAGCGCGTGCGAGCCGGCCGCGAGCGCGGTGGTCGTTAGTGTGGCCTGATTGTTGGCCACCGGTGCCGTGCCCAAAGACGTGTTGCCGTCGAAAAACTGCACCGTTCCCGTGGGCGTGCCATTTCCGGCCGGCGAAAAGGTGGCCGTGATCGCCAGGCTCTGTCCCAATACCGAGGGGTTCGCGCTCGTCGAGAGCCTCATTTGCATCGAAGCCGAAGCTGCGCCGATGCTCTGCAGCAGAGTGTTCTGCGATCCCCGAAACGTCGTGTCGCCGCTGTACGTGGCCGTGATGGTATGTGTGCCCGCGCTCAACGTCGACGTGCTGAAAATCGCCTGTCCCGCCGAAACAGCCGGCGTGGCCAACACCGTAGTGCCGTCCAAAAACTGGATGGTCCCCGTGGGAGTGCCGGCGAGCGCCGAATACTGCAAGGAGGCGGTGAAGGTCACCGGCTGCCCCGGAGGCGCGGGGTTGAGGCTGCTCGTCAGGCTCAACGTGGTGGACGCCTGCCCCACCATCTGAATCAGCGCCGGCGATGTAGCCCCGCTGTAATTGGCATCGCCGCTGTACACCGCGGTAATGCTGTGGTTCCCCCCGCTGAACGTGCGTGCCGGTAAAATCGCCTGGCCATTCGATACCACGACCGGCCAGCCGAGTTGCGTGGTTCCATCGAAGAACGTAACCGTTCCTGTAGGCGCAGTCGACCCACCCACGTTAATCATCGCGGTCAGTTGAACCAGGTTCCCCGCCGTCGCCGGATTCGCGGAAGATTGTACCGTCACCCCTGGTAGAACGCTTAAGGTCACTTGATTGACCGAAGCGAGTTCCGGAAGCCAGTAATTGGCGGCATCGCCTGAAAACAGGACACCAATGAAGTGATTGCCGGGGTGAAGGAACTGAGCCTGATCGGCTATGGAAACCTGCGGTCCCGGAATTGTGAATGTAGCGGTGGAAGTGACCGGCTGGCCAATCGCCAAGTTTTCCGTGAGCTGAACCGGGTTCCCCTGGGGGCTGCCGTCGAGTTCTAACACGACTGAGCCCGTTGAGGGCCCGTTCAGCGTCACCAGCACCGTGAAGGGCTGTAAGTAAGCAACTGATGCGGGCACGGTAACCGTTATTGGCGGCTCTGTCGGAGAGGGAGGCCCTACTTGGGCGCCGGCAGGTAAACACAATGTCCAGAAAGCGATAAAAAGTACAGCAAAGCTTCGCCGCATCGGGTTAGTAGAGCACATACAACTGGTTAGTAGCAAGGAACACCAGCTAAAGCGATCGTCTTGCCCGCCGGCGCAGCAGCCACCCGAAAAGGCACAGGCCGCTCCCAAGCAGGATCAGGGTCTCCGGCTCCGGGACCTGCGGCTGATCCACGTACATCTGGTCGATGAAAAACCCGTTGCTGTCGTTCGTCCACAGCACGAGCTTGCTGATGTCGTTGTTCTGCCCCAGCAAGGCGATAAAAGGTGCGGGCGAATAATAGCTCGATGAGGGGTCCGTACAGGGTTGCGGATTCCCGGTAGAAAAATCGCCCAAGCCCGAGCACGTCCCACCCAGCCCGATCGCCGAGAGCAAGTATGTCCCTACTAGATTACCGGCCGCGTCGTATCCCTGCAGTGTTGCCGTGAAGTTCGTCAGATCGCGCGTACTGATCATGAATCCGGCGCTCGTCACGGGAGTCGCAAAAGAGATCGTCAGCGCCCCCCCACCCAGCGTGCCGACCAGATCGTCGCCGAATTGGCTCCCCAAGTCCGCTGCGGAAGGCGTCGCGTAGGGTGCGATCGTGCTCGGCAGGTTTGGCGCGCCGAAGTGCCCGGCGAAAGTCGATATGTATTCGGTGGAACCGGCAATATTGGCCATTCCGTCCGGCGCAAAATCCGGTAGCGTCCATACGCTTCCGTCCCATGCAAAACCCGTGTTATCGGATCGCAGCAGGGCCGATGTCGAACTCAACGTTACATTCACCGCCTCGTTCGAGGTCGTCCATGCCCCTGAATGCGGCCCGCCGTACGCCTCGCCCAGCCCCGTAAGCCAGTTGATCGTCTCGTTGTACGGCACCTGGTTCTGCTCGTAGCAACTTTGGACAACGCTATTCAGGGTACACGAAACGCCGTTGGCTACAGCGTTCGGAACCACTGCCACCGCTACCACCCCGAACAGCACGAGCGTGCGCCGCATACCGGTCAAGCGTACAGTTTAGAGGTTCGTTGAAAGGGATACAAGAGATTGGGGCCGAAAGAGTCTTATAGTACGTACGGGGCTGAGGCTCGTGAGTACTGGTACCGAAAGAAGGAGACTGGAGTCGGAAGACAGGCCCCCCAGGAGCCGCATCCTTCGGATTCGGACTCCTGTCTCCTGACTCCTTTCTCCTCGAATCTACTGGTCTTCCCGCCGCTGCCGCTCGTACGGCTGCTTCAGGTATTTCTCCGCTTCCGCCTGCGCGCCCTGCGTGTTGTCTTTGGTCCGCACCGCCAGGTTGTATTCGTTCACCGCCCGCTCCCGCTGGCCGGTGATATCGAAAATCTTGCCCAGGTTGATGTGCGCCCACACTTCGGTCCACTTCGGCTGCAGGTCGCCGTTCAGGGCTTCGCGGAATTCGTTCGCGGCCGATTGATAGTTGTTCTGCAGGAAGAACACTTCGGCAATCCGATAATGCGCGAGCGAACTGGTCCGGTTCGTCGTGAGCGCCTTCTGGTACTCCTGCAGCGCCTCGCCGAACTCGCTCAGTTCCATGAACTCTTCGCCCTTCCGGATGGCCACCGCCACACGCACGTCGTTGCCGTAGCGCATCACCTGGTTATCCGGGTCGATAGTCACGCTCTTGGGCTTGCCGAACGTATCCACCGAAAATTCCGACGAGGTGCCCACCACTTCGACGCGCTTGGTTTCCGGATTGCCGTCCGTATCGATCTTCAGGACCACCGGCATGCGGAACGTGTCCAGGTCCTGCGAAATCTTGCCCATCACTCGGAAACCCTTCTGCGTGCGGTAGATGGTGTAATCCAGCTTGAATTCGGGAGCGCCGCTCGATTCGATCCACTGAATAAAGAAGTAGCCCAGGTCCTGCCCCGAAGCCGTCTCCATCACCTTACGGAAATCCTCCGTGGAGGCCGATTTCCACGCGTACTGCTGCGTATAAGCCTTGATCCCCGCGAAGAACTTATCGTCGCCGATGACGTAGCGCAGCATGTGCAGCACCGCCGCGCCCTTGCTCCCGGTCAGCGCCCACATCTCCGGCGAATAATCCTCCAGCCGGGCCGATTGGATGATCGGCACATTATCTACGGTCAGCGCATCGATTACCGTGTCCCGCATCCGCGATTCCAGCGCGCCCTTGCCGGCCGTGTGCTCCGTCCACAGCGCCTCCGCGTAGGTGGCCGGCCCATTGCTCAGCCAGAGATGATTACGCGTGGAGGGCGAAACCAGATCCTCGAACCATTGCCGCGTAATCTGGTTGGCCAGCAGTTTGTCATTCGGCGCTGTGCCGATGCCTTTCGGGGCCAGAAACACCATGCCCGGCGCGGCGTAACCGTTCGGCGCTCCCTCTTCCGTTTCCACCAGCGTCAAATCCGCGTACGGCGGCAGCCCGTACATTCCCGTGAAATACGACATAATCTTGCCCGTATCTTCGCCGTATGCCCGCGCCTGGTTGGCCTCCGGCCCGCGGAAATAAACCGAAGTGGTGACGCCTTCCTCCTGCACCTTCTGAGGGGCGCCCTTCACCACCGCGAAGTCCGCCGGAAACGAAGCCCGGTCGAACTGGAATTGGTAGGCCACCTTGTCACCCACCGCCGCCTGCGTGCCGGCTCCCGGCGCCACTACGGTGTAGCCCTGGGGCACCGTAACGCGCATGTTCGCCGCGAACCGGTCCGTCGTATACCCGCTCACCGGCAGCCAGCGCGCCGGATACATAAAATACGCAAAATCCGGGTGAATCGCCGCGAACTTGATCCCGTACACCGGCGAATCTTCCTGCCCGGTCAGCTTCCCGTCGTAATCAAAAGTTAGTGTTTCGGGCTGTCCCTTCGGCAGAGGCGTATCGAAATTCAGCCGGACGGTGAAATCCTGCGTGTTGCGCGACGAGGAAATCTGCTTGCCCGCCGCGTCCACCACTCGCGAGACGTTCAGCGCGTTGTTCAACTCGAAGGTGGCGTTGCTGACGTTGTCGTCCACCGGCACGAACCGCATCGTCACCCGCGCGTTAAGCGATTGCGTATCCGGCGATATGCTTATATCGATCGCATACGCATCCACATCGATGCGCGGCCCGCGCCGCTCCTGCGCGGCGGCGAAAGTGCCGGCCCCCGCAAACACAAAAAGGGACGCGACGGCCGCCGTCAGCGGCGCGCGAAGCGAATGTCGAAGATCACGATGCATGGACTGCTTGCCCTTCCAGAATAGCCTGGATGATCGAAGCCGCGCGCCGCGCGGGCGATACCGGCGCTTCCAGGCGGCGGCGCGCTTGTTCCAAACCGGCCCTCATCTCCCGGCGCGCTTCCGCATCGTTGAGCAGCCGCGCCGCCTCGGCGGCCAGGTTCGCCCCGGTCATCCGGCTTTGCATCAATTCCGGCACCACCGCGCGTCCCGCCACTAAATTCACCATGGAGAAAAACGGTACCCGCACCAGTAGCTTGCCCGCCACCCAACTCGGCCACGTCACCCGGTAAAACGTCACCATCGGCGTCCCCAACAGGGCCGCCTCGATGGTTACGGTTCCGCTGGCCGCCAGCGCCACATCCGCGTGTGCCATCGCGTCCCAGCTCTCTCCTTCAATCACCGTTACCGGCGCCGCGCCCAGCCGTAACTGGAAAAACTTCGCCCCCGCAGTCTCTGAAGCCGGCAATACAAACTGCGGCGCCGGCCCCTCCCTCCGCTTCTGGAGCCGCCACATCGCATCGATGAGCGCCGGCAGATGGCGCGCAGCTTCCCCCCGCCGGCTCCCCGGAAGTACCGCTATTAATGGACGGCCCTCGTCCAGCCCGTGTTTCCGAAAAAACTCGCTCCGCCCCAAACAAGGTTTCACCAGACCCACCAGCGGGTGCCCGATGTACGTAGCCGCCAGCCCGGCCTCCCCAAAAAACCGCTCTTCGAACGGAAAAATGCACAAAAGGTGCGCCAGGTCGCGGCGCATTTGCGGCAGGCGTCCCCGCCGCCACGCCCATACTTGCGGGGCCACCAGGTAGACCACGGGAATGCCTATCCGCCGTAGTTGGCGCGCCACCCGCAGATGAAAATCGGGCGAATCCGTCAGAATGGCTACGTCCGGCTTCCGCTCCCGCGCCGCCCGCAGCAGCCGGCGGTATTCCCCGTAAATCCGCGGAATGTGCCCCACGACCTCAACGAGCCCCACCACCGCCAGGCTGGCCGCATCGACTACCGTCTCCACCCCCGCAGCCCGCAGCCGCGGCCCGGTGCACCCGAAGAACTCAGCCCTCGGCCAAAGCCGCCGCAGCTCCTCAACTACCAGGGCCGCATACAGATCACCGGATGCTTCCCCGGCGGATACCAGCACGCGCATCTTAATGTTCGTGCTGGTGTTCGGGGTGTGTGGGGATGACACACCCGTTTTCCGAAAGCGCGCAGAAAGCGTGCTCGAACTGCACTGTGGTGTGCGCAATGTGGAACCGGTCCGCCAGCATGCGGTTCAACCGGCGCAGCACGGCGTCGCTCGCCGAAGGAGGTATATCCTCGATCAGCACGTGGCAGCTCAGGGCATGCGTGCTCGATCCCAGACTCCAGATGTGCAGGTCGTGGACATCCAGCACCCCTTCCACCGCCCGCATCGACCCCACTACGTCCCGCAGCTCCAACCCCTTCGGCAGCCCTTCCAGCAGAATATTCAGCGATTCGTGAATAATGTCCCACGCGGTCCAGACAATCAGCGCGGCGATCAGAATGGAAAGCAGCGGATCGACCTGCACCCAGCCCGTGTAGAGAATCGCCAGGCCGCCGCCGATAATCGCGAGCGACCCCAGGGCATCGCCCAGCATATGCACGAACGCGCTGCGCACGTTTAAATCCCGCCGCCGCGCCGTGCGCAACGCCCACAGGATTCCGCCGTTGAGCAGCACGCCCAGCGCCGCCACCGCGACCATGATATTCTGCCTCACCGGCTGCGGATTGCGCAGCCGCTGGACGCTTTCGTAGAGAATCCAGGCCGAGAGCGCCACCAGCGTCAGAGCGTTGACAAACGCCGACAGGACACCGGCCCGCTGGTAGCCATAGGTCTTAATCTCATTGGCCGGCCTGGTCTCCAGGTAATTGGCGATCCATGCCAGCGCCAGCGCCAGGGTGTCGGTGAAATTGTGGCCGGCATCCGCGAGCAGCGCCAGCGAGTGGGCACGCCACCCCGCCGCCGCCTCCACGACTACGAAAAGAGCCGTTGCCACGGCGGACCAGCGCAGCACACTGCCCGTGGGCAAGTGATGGTGACTGTGTGCGTGCGTGTGCACTAGTTCCAGTGTAATTCCCCGGCGGCTACCCCTGCGCGGCGCCGGGCCGGAGATTTTACGAATTTCTTACCGGATTTGCTCAAATCGCGGTTAACAACTTGCGTATCATGGCCAAGTATGGACCGCGCCCTACTGCTTTCGTTGCTCGGTTGCGTTCTCGCCGCCGCCCAGCCCCCGCCTCCCGCGGGGTTTGTGGGCAGCAACGTCTGCCGCGCCTGCCACCCCGATGTGTACCTGAATTTCTACAAAAATCCGCACTTCATCAGCATCGCCACGGGTAAGCAGCCGGCCGGGCGCGCTGGCTGTGAAGCATGCCACGGACCCGGCGCGGCGCACGCCGGCTCGCAGGGAAAAACCCGCATCCCGGTAGCCTTCTCCCAACTTACCCCCGCCCAGACCTTGAACGCCTGCCTCACCTGCCATGCCCATGACTTGGGCAAGGTGAATATTCGCCGCTCCGAGCACACGCTCAACGATGTTGCCTGCACCAGTTGCCATTCCATCCACCACGCGGCCACCCCCAGGCGCCTGCTGGCCCAACCGCAAGCCGAACTCTGCTATAGCTGCCATTCCAGTGTGCGCGCCCAGTTCGATATGCCTTCGAAGCACCGCGTCAACGAAGGATTCATGCAGTGCTCGGATTGCCACAACCCCCACGGAACGTTCTCGCCCACCTGGGCCATGTCGCAGCGGCCGCCCATGGTCGAGCAATCTCTGGGCAACGAAGAACCTTGCATCCGCTGCCACGTGGATAAGCGCGGGCCGTTCGCTTTTGAGCACCCGCCGGTAAGGGTCGAAGGCTGCGAAGTCTGCCATTATCCCCACGGCTCCACCAATACCCGCCTGCTGCGCCGCCCGGTGGTGTTTACGCTCTGCCTCCAATGCCATAACGGCGCGGCCAATTTCGGCACCCGCAACAACGGCGTCACTCCGCTTTCCACCATCCACAACCTGCTCGATCCGCGGTTTCAGTTCTGCACCAACTGCCACGTACGCATCCACGGTTCGAATAGTGACATGTTCTTTCTGAGGTAAAGTAGCGTGCCGAAACTACTCCTCATATCTCTATTAGCGAGCGCCTCGATTTATTCCCAGGAGGTAATCGCTCCCACTCCCGAGCCAGTCGGCCCTCCGCGCGGCGAAACCATCGGCGATTACAACATTACCAATTCCTTCGAAACCGGCTATCGCTTCTTACTCGGTTCCGGCGACCTCGATAAGTACCGCGCCGATGTCAACTATGGCAGCGGCATCCGCCTGCTCAGCAGCAGCCTGACTGTCGATTCCCTGGACGGCCACGGTCATTACTTCGACAAGATCCTTCTCAACACCCTCGGACTCGGCAACGACCCCTACCAGTCCGCCAGCCTCCAGGTGGAAAAGAACGGCCTTTACCGGTATAACTTACTCTGGCGGCTGAATGACTACTTCAACCCCGGCCTCGCCATCTCGGCGGGCCTGCACTTCATGAACACTACGCGCACTCTGCAAGACCACGATCTCACCCTGCTGCCGCAATCCAAAGTGCGCGTTCATCTAGGTTTCAGCAGCGATACCCAGAGCGGCCCCGCGCTTTCAAGCGTGCAGCAGTTCGATGCCACAGGCTCCGCCTTTCCCGTTTTCATGAATGTGCGCCGGCACTGGAACGAATACCGCCTGGGCGCCGAAGGCGAGTGGCACGGCTTCCGCTTCAACGTGCTTCACCGCTGGGACTATTTCAAAGACGATTCCGGCTACAACGGAGTGGCGAGCACTGCGTTCACCGGCTTCCAGCCAAATCCGTTTGTGCCCACGCCGCCCGGCCTCAACCAGTTCTCCCGCTCCGAGCCGATTCATGGCTCGAATCCCGGCTGGTTCGGCAATCTCTTCACGAACCATAAGTACTGGGGAATCGACGCCCGTATCACCTATGACAGCGGCCGCAATGACTTCGCGCTCAACGAAGCCGCCGCCGGCCTCAACTTCGGCGCCGCCGCCAACCGGCAGATCATGGTTAGCGGCGATGCGCGGCGCCCCGTCACCGCGGGCGATTTCAACTTCAATCTTTACCCCACCAGCAACCTGACCATCGCCAATAGCACGTCGGTTCACAGCAGCCGCATCCAGGGTGACTCCGCCTATACCGAATTCGATAACGGCTTCGGCTCGGGAGCGACCATGGACTTCCGCTATCTCGGCGTGCGCACCGTAGCCAATACAACTGACATTAATTACCGTGTCACTCCCTGGCTCGGTTTATTTGTCAGCTACGGCTATTCCGACCGGCTGATTCGCACCATTGAAGGCTTTACCCTTTCCGGGCCGTTCGCTAACACGGTTTACCAGCGCGACAATCACTTGAACTCCGCGAGAGCGGGCGTGCAGGTGCGGCCTGTGAAGCCGCTCGCCATCCGGCTCAGCGGGGAAATCGGGCGCGACAACCTGCCGCTCACTCCGATTAGCAACCGCAATTATCAAACTCTCGATGGCCGCGCCGATTACCGCACGCGCCGCTGGCATCTCTCGGCCGCTTATAGCGAGATCTACAATGTGAACTCGCCGCTTTCGATTTCGGCCTACAGTTCTCATTCGCGCAATTACACCGCCGATGCTTCCTGGTCCCCCGCGGGACGCTTCAGTTTCGACGCCAGTTACATGAAGCTGCATCTGGATACCGTCTCCAGCCTTGCCTTCTTCGCCGGTGAGACCTCGCTCCAATTTTTTCAGGGGTTCTCGCAGCTCTACATCAGCAACATCCACGCCGCTAACCTCGCCGTGCATGTGACACTTTCCCGCCGGGCCAGTCTCTACGCCGGATACGCCATCGCTAAAGATGTGGGCGGCGACCCGGTCCAGTCACTCTTCTCCTCAGTCGCGAGCTTCCCGCTCACTTACCAATCCCCGCTCGCGCGCCTCTCCATTCGTATCACTCCCAAGATCCGCTGGAACGCCGGTTGGCAGTTCTACAACTATCACGAGCAATTCGGCCTCACGGTGCCTCTGCAAAATTACCGCGCCCACACGGGGTACTCCAGCGTCTTGTGGTCGTTCTGATGAACCGAACGGATTGATGCCACCGTCAGGCGTGCGATGCAGTCGATCCCGAGGGCAATATATTTCGAATCTGCGCCGACAAGGAAGCGTAGTGAAGAGTGATTACGCTTCCAGCCCCATCTGCGTCAGCCGGTAGCGCAGCGCATTCCGCGTCAGGCCCAGCAGGCGCGCGGCCTGGCTTTTGTTGCCATCGGCGCGGCGCAGGGCTTCGCGGATCAGTTCCTGTTCGTATTGATCGAGGGTCATGCCTTCCGGCAGGAAGTGGTGCTGGTTGGAATCCGCGGCGGGGCGGGGGCGCGGCGCCATCTCCAGTTTGATATCGTCGGCTTCCAGTTGCTGGCCGCGGCAGAGAATAAGGGCGCGCTCGATCACGTTTTCGAGTTCGCGCACGTTGCCCGGCCAGTGGTAGCCGATTAGTTTTTCCATCGCCGCGTCGCTGATGCCGGAAACTTTACGGCCGGAATCGGGAGCCAGCTTGCGCACGAAGTGATTCGCCAGGAAAGCGATATCCTGCTTGCGCTCGCGCAGCGGCGGGATATTGAGCGGCACCACGTTCAGGCGGTAGTACAGGTCTTCGCGGAAGGTGCCCTGTTCGAGGGCGGCGCGCAGGTCCTGGTTGGTGGCGGCGATCACCCGCACGTCGATGTGGCGGGTCACATTGCTGCCCAGGCGCTCAAATTCGCGCTCCTGCAGAATGCGCAGGAGCTTCACCTGGATGGCCGGGGGCACGTCGCCGATTTCGTCCAGCAGCACGGTACCCGTGTCGGCCTGCTCGAATTTGCCGGGCTTGGCGGCCGTGGCTCCGGTGAAGGCGCCCTTTTCGTAGCCGAACAGCTCGCTTTCCATCAGGTTTTCCGGGAGGGCGCTGCAGTTGATCTTAACGAGCGGGCGGTCGCGGCGGGGTGAATGGTAATGGATGGCGCGGGCGATCAGGTCCTTGCCGACTCCGCTTTCGCCGCAGAGCAGCACGGTGGCGCGGGTGGGCGCGACGCGCTCGATGGTGGCGAAGATATCCTGCATGGCTTCGCTGCGGCCGATAATGTTGTCGTACTCGTAGCGCCGGCCGAGTTCCTCTTTGAGCTGGCGATTCTCGTCGCGCAGCGCGCGGATTTCGAGCGCCTTGTGGACGACCTGCATCAGGTGATCGAGCGAGAAGGGCTTCAACAAAAAGTCGGTGGCGCCGGACTTCATGGCTTCTACCGCGGTTTCCACGCTGCCGAAGGCGGTCATGATAACGACGGGCACCTGGGCGTTCTGGCGGCGGATGAGGGAGAGAAACTGCAGGCCATCCATGTTGGGGAGGCGCAGATCGGTGAGGACGAGGTCGGCGCGGTCGACGATTTTCACGCCCTCTTCGGCGGTGGCGGCTTTATCCACCTCGAAGCCGGAAGTGGTGAGTTGCAGTTCGATGACGCGGCGCAGCTTGTCCTCGTCTTCGACCACCAGAATGCGTTTTTTCATGCGGATGTTTCTGCGGCCGCGCCCGCCAGGGGCAGGAACACGTGAAAGACGCTGCCCTTCCCGGGCTCGCTTTCGACTGCTATTTTACCGCCGTGCTCGTCGACGATCTTGGAAACGATGGCCAAGCCGAGGCCCACGCCCTGCGGCTTGGTGGTGAAGAAAGGGTTGAAGATGTTGTCCAGGTTTTTCGGATCGATGCCGGATCCCCGGTCGATCACGGCCACTTCGATGTTGCCTCCCACGGCGCGGGTTTTCACCGTGACGGCGCCGCCGGGCTCGGTGGCCTGGGCCGCATTGACAATCAGGTTGAAGAAGACGCGCTCGAGGAGCTCGGCATCGAAGGGGAAGGCCGGAATTGCGGGATCGTAATTTTTGTAAATCGCGACTCGTGGGGATTCGCGTTCCGCCGCGGCCACGGCGCGATCGAGCGTATGGGCGAGGTCCGCTGTATCGAGCCGAAGTTGCAGGGGGCGGGCGAAGTCGAGGAAGCGGGTGATGAGCGAATTGGTGCGATCCACTTCCGAAGCGATGAAGCCGGAAACTTCGCGGGCCACTGCATTATCCGCCGGGACCGCGCGCTGCAGCATTTCGGCGGAAGCTTTGATCGTGCCGAGGGGATTGCGCAGTTCGTGGGCCAGGCCGGCGGAGAGCCGGCCGAGAGCGGCCAGCCGGTCGGAGCGCCGCATGGCCTCTTCGGCTTTTTGAAGTTGCTCGTTGGCGCGCGCCAGCTCTTCGGCCGTGCGGCGGTTCTTCTCGGATTGCGCGCGCAGATTTTCGGCCAGAGTGTTGGCCAAAATGCCGACCATGGCCAGGAAAGTGACGCGCGAAACCAGAATGCTCATTTCCGGCCATTCCAGAGCGAACTGCGAGAAATTGATGTACAGAAGAAATGAGAGATAGGCGCCGGCGGCGATGACCGTGAACAGCAGCGTGCCAATGATCCCAAAGGCGCTGGCGGCGGAGACGACCGGCAGCAGGAGCACCAGCCAGAACGGGCTTTGGATCGAGCCGGAAAAGCCGATGAGAAGGTATCCCAGGATGAGTTTCAGCACGATCCAAAGAATGCGGCCGCGCGCCTCGGCAAGCGCTGGAATTTTCGGCTCCAGGATCTGCACCACAGCCAGAGCCGCCAGCGGCGCAATGACGTAGACGTCCCGAAACTCGCTGGTGGGGACCAGCACCGCGAATAATACCAACCAGGCGAAATCCTGGATCCGGATATATTGGGCGGCTTTGGCGAACGGGGAAACAGGGTTCACAGGAACTGGAAAAGCCTACGTTCCGACCACGCCGGCCAGCGGGCTGCTGGCGGCGGCGTACAGTTTCCGGGGCATGCGGCCGGCTTCGTAGGCCAGGCGGCCGGCTTCGACGGCGAGTTTCATGGCGCGCGCCATCCGCACGGGGTCCTCGGCGGCGGCGATCGCGGTGTTCATGAGGATGCCATCGGCGCCCAACTCCATGGCGATGGCGGCATCGGAGGCTGTGCCCACCCCGGCATCGACGATCAGCGGCACCTCCGTGATCGTTTCGCGCATGATCCGAAGATTGTACGGATTCTGCACGCCCAGTCCGGAACCGATGGGGGCGGCGAGAGGCATTACGGCAGCGGCGCCGGCGTCGATGAGGCGGCGGGCGTTGACGATATCGTCATTCGTATAAGGCAGGACAACGAAGCCTTCCTTGACCAGCACGCGGGTGGCTTCGACCAGTCCGACATTATCCGGAAATAATGTTTTTTCGTCGCCAATGACCTCGAGCTTGATCCAGTTGGAGAGGCCCACTTCGCGCGCAAGCCGGGCGGTGCGGATCGCGTCCTCGGCTGTGTAGCAGCCGGCCGTGTTGGGAAGGATGAAAAGGCTGGAGCGATCGATGTAATCGAGCAGGGATTCCTTGGAGCGGTCGGTGAGGTTCACGCGGCGCACGGCCACCGTGACCATCTCGGCCCCGGAAGCTTCGTGGCAGCGCTTCATCTCGGGCAAGGAGCGGTACTTGCCCGTGCCTACCACGAGCCGGGAACGGAACTGGCGCCCGGCAATCTCTAAAAATTCCGGCATGTTTCGATTGTACTGCCGCCTGTACTGGTACCGATGCCGCGCATGTTTAGACGATACGCGCTCTCAATTGGGGCTTTGCCGGGAGGCGATGCGGTCGGCCGTGACAGCCCGGCGGGCGGGCGGCGAATCGGTACGGAAATAGGACCAGGGGCCGGGAATCCAGGGGTAGCGGTCAATTACGGATTCGTCCACCGTGACGCCCAGGCCGGGCGCGCGCGGCACGATCAAATCGCCGTGATCGAGTTCGAGCGGCTCGCGCAGAATCTCGGCAGCCAGCGGGAAGGGGTACATGCCGGGGAGCGCGGTATTGGTGTAGCAGGGATACTCCAGCCAGTCGGCCACGATATCCGGCCAGCAGATGCCCAGGTGAGCGGCGGCGATGACGTCGAGCGCCGTGCCGGAGCTGCGGAAGGCAAAGCGCAGGCCTTGCGTCCCGATGTGGGGAAGCAGGCGGCGCCCGAATGCGTAGCCGCCCTGCGTGCCGATATCCATCTGCACGTAATCGACGGCCTGATTGAGGATGAGATCGAGATAGCTTTCTTCGCCGGGCTCGTGCTCGCCGCTGGCGAGCGGCACGAGGTCCTTCTCTTTGAGCGAGAGGTAGGCGGAGTGGTCGTGCGGGGGCAGCGGCTCTTCCAGCCAGGCGATGCGCTGCGCGGCCATTTCGGCGGCAAGCTGCTCGATCGTTTCCAGGCTATAGTTTTTGTCGCCCATCCGCCACCAGGTGTGGGCGTCCACCATCACGTCGAAATCCGGGCCAACCGCGCGGCGGGTGAGGCGGACGGTTTCCAGGTCGCGCTCCGGTCCGTGCGCCAGCCGCATTTTGTAAGCGGTGAAACCGTGCTCGCGAATGGCGGCGGCTTCGCCGGCATAGGCTTCGGGGGCAAGATACATGCCGGCGCTGCCGTAGACGCGAATGCGGTCGCGGACGCGTCCGCCAAGCAGTTCGGAAATCGGCGCGCCCAGGGCTTTGCCGAGCAGGTCGTAAAGCGCGATTTCTACCGAGCAATATGTCTTCGCGATATCCGGGTCGCACCCGGGGCCCGCCAAAAACTGAATCCGGAGGGCATCGGGATCGGTGAGGCGGCGGCCTTCCAGAAAGGGAGCGACGATCGTTTGGATGATGGCCTGCGCCTGCTCGCTGCCGGGACCGGGAGCGTAGCCGACCAGACCGTTATCGGTGTGCGCGCGAATGAGCATGGCGTCACGCTTCAGCAGCGTGCGCTCGCCGCCATGGAAAGAGAGCAGGATCGGCTCGGGAAAGGGGTATGAAAGTAGGAACGCGCGGATACCGGCAATCGTCATGGACGCGGAAACAGGATAGCATTTTGAGGTCCACGGCACGCGTAGTCTTGTCGGCAAGCCGGCGGAGCCCTCTCCCCGCTCCAATCCGGATATAATTCCCACAGTGGACGTTTACGAAGAGTTGGTGCGGCTCCGCAACCTGGGCCAGAAATGCGCTCTGGCGACGATTGTGGACGTCCGCGGCTCGATTCCGAGCTATGAGAGCGCCAAGCTGCTGGTGCGAGAGGATGGCTCGATGATCGGCACCATCGGGGGCGGCTGCGTCGAGGCCGAGGTCTGGAACGCCGCTCGCGACGTAATCGAAACCGAAAGGCCGAAGCACTTGAGCTTTAACCTGGGGCAGGATGCCGCCTACGACAACGGCTTGATTTGCGGCGGGCAACTGGATGTTTTCGTCGAGCCGGTGCTGCCGCTGCCGCGCGCTTTCATTTTCGGCGCGGGCCACATCTCCAAGAGCCTTTCGAAAGTCGCCACCCTGGCCGGCTTCGGCACGGTGGTGGTCGATAACCGCGAAAGCTTCGCCAACCGCGAGCGCTTCCCGGAGGCCCTCGAAGTACACGCGGCGGAATATGAAGAGATCTTCCCCCGGCTCATCGTCAACGAAACCAGTTACATCATTATTGTGACGCGCGGCCACCGCGACGATATGCGGGTGCTTAAGCTGGCGCTCGCGACGCCCGCGCGCTATCTGGCGATGATCGGCAGCAAACGCAAGGTGATCAACGTCATTCGCGAGTTGCGGAAAGAAGGCATTCCGCGCGAGGCCTTTGAACGCGTGCATGCTCCCATGGGGTTGGACATCGGCGCGATTTCGCCCGAGGAGATCGCCATTTCCGTGGCGGCCGAAATGATCGCGGTGCGGCGCAAGGCGGAATCGAACTGGCGGGCCCTGTCGCTGTCGGTTTTCGCGGACGAATCTTTACAGGCAGTACTGGCAAAGTGAGCCCCGCCGGCCTGATTCTGGCGGCGGGACAATCGCGCCGCATGGGGTTTCCCAAGGCGCTGCTGCGCTACCGGGAAGAAACGTTTCTGGATACGTTAATCGGCCTGTTTCAGGCGCGCTGCTCGCCCGTGATCGTGGTTCTGGGCTCGCAAGCGGCCCGGATTCGCGAGGCCGCCCAACGGCCGGCAACTTTCGTGGTAAACGGAGATTGGGAGCGCGGCATGACCACTTCCCTCCAGTGCGGTTTGCGCGCGCTGGGCTTGTCCAGCCCCGCGGAGCCCGCCGAAGGTGTGCTGCTCACCCTGGTAGATCATCCGGCGGTTTCCCCGGCTACGCTCGACCGCCTGCTCGAGCGCCCTCGGCCGCTGCTGCGCATCCCCCGCTACCGGGCCAAACGCGGCCACCCCATCTGGTTCTCGCGCGCGCTCATCCCCGAGTTTCTGGCGCTCGCCGCCGATGCCGCCGCCCGCGACCTGGTGCATAGCCACTTCGCCGAAGCCGAATTTCTCGATCTGGAAGACGCCGGCGTGGTGGCCGATATCGACGATCCCGAAGCCTACCGCGAACTGGTGGTGCGGGCATGAGAATCCGTCCACGGCTGCTCGCGCGGGCAGTGGGCGTGGCGCTGGGCTTCTATCTTGCCGGCTCGCTCGTGGCTCCGCGCATCAGCGCCGACTCTTACGGCCAGCGGCTGCGCGCGTCGCTCGGCCGCGCGCTGGGCCGCAAAGTGGAAATTCGCGGACGCGTCCGTTTCAGCCTGTGGCGCGGCCCCGGCTTCTCGGCCGAAGACGTGGTGGTGGCCGAAGATCCCTCGATTGGGCTCGAACCGGCCGCCTACATGGATACCGTTGTGGTGCGCCCGGCGCTCTGGCCGCTGCTGTTCGGCCGGTTCGTGGTGGGATCGATCCGCCTGGAAGACGCCACCCTCAATTTGGCGAAGATGGGAGACCGTTGGAATTTCAATTCCTTCCTGAATCGCTCCGTGATGAGCACCGCGCCCGCCATCCAGGTGCGCGACGGGCGCATCAATTTCAAATTCGGCGACACCAAATCCGTGTTCTATCTGATGAACGCCGATCTGGATATTTCGCCTCCCCGGTCGCGCCGCGGAGGCTGGAAAGTCTCGGGAGAAGCGGACGCGGCGCGCACCGATGAACCGGCGCTGGGCCTCGGCTCGTTCGCCCTCAACGGGAAGTGGTACATCGAGCCGGAGCGCGTGGACATGGAGCTGCGCCTCGATCGCGCGCAACTGAGCGAGCTGGCCGTGCTGATGAGCGCCCCTTCGGGAGTCCATGGGCTGGTCACTTCGCGCCTGCGCCTGGCAGGTCCGTTGAACGGTATTGGGATCATGGGGCGTCTCACGATTGAAGACGTTCACCGCTGGGACCTGTTGCCGCCCAAAGGCCAGGGCTGGCCCATGGACATTCAGGGCCGCCTGGATCTGGTGGCGCAGCGGCTCGAATTGCAGTCGACATCCTCGGTTGTGCCGCTGACGGCGCGTTTCCGGGCGAGCGACTATCTTTCCCGCCCACGCTGGGCCGCCACCTTCACCTGGAACCGCTTTCCCATACGTCCGGTGCTGCAACTGGCGGCGGATATGGGGGTGCGGCTTCCGGCCAGGCTGCGGATCGATGGCAGCATCGACGGCGCGATCGGCTACTCCAACCCGGGCGGTCTGCAAGGCGAGCTGGTGCTGCACAATACCTCGCTGGATATGCCCGATTCGCAGCCGTTGCGGCTCGACCAGGTCCACGTTATGGCGGGCGGCGGCAAGCTGTGGCTGGCCCCCTCGGTAGTGCGCACGGCCGGCGGCGAACTGGCCCGCGTCGAAGCCCTGTACTCGATGAGCGAGGACGCCCTCGATCTCTCCATCTCCTCGGAAAATATGCAGGTAACCACGCTGCGCACCCAGGCCGGGCTGACAGGCGTGCCCTGGCTCGAGCAGCTCAGTTCCGGAAGCTGGAGCGGGCAACTCCGCTACCACCGCGAGCCGGCCAACCCGGACGCCACTCGCTGGACCGGAAACCTGCTGCTCTCCGATGCCGAGGCCAATGTCCCCGGTTTGAGCCATCCGCTCGAAATCCGGTCGGCGCGAGTCGGCATCGACGGGCGTCGCGTGGCGCTGGACCACCTGGTGGCGCGCACCGGCGCGATCTCCTTCAGCGGCGAGTATCGCTATGAACCGGGCGCCCACAGGCCGCACCGCATTCGCCTCCGCGCCGAAACGCTGGCGGCGGCCGATCTCGAAGCCGAACTGCTGCCCACCCTGCATCCCGGGGCCAGCCTGCTCGCCCGCGCGCTCGGCCGCGGCGGTACGCCCGAGTGGCTGCGCCAGCGCCACGTGGAGGGCACCGTGCAGATCGGCGATTTCGAAGCCGATGCAATTCACCTCAAAAACCTGCGCGCGCGCGTGGTGTGGGATGCGGCGCGGGTGAATGTAGCGGCATTCGATGCGCGTTTGGATCGCGCAACGATCGAAGGGACCCTGGCCGGAAGCCTGAGCCCGCGCGCGCCCTCTTACGAGTTAACCGCCAAAGTGACGGGGCTCGCCTGGCAGGGCGCCCGCATGGATGCGGAAGGCACCCTGCGCACCTCCGGTATCGGCCCGCAGCTATTGGCTAATTTAAGGCTGATCGATTTGTCTCTGCGCACCGACGACGGCGTCTATGTGGGGCGAGGCGCAACCCAGGATGACGGCCGCCTCCTCATCGTGCTGACAAACGGCGCGAAACAGATGCGTATGTCCGGTTCTCTGGCCGCGTTGAAATTGGATGAAGCGGCTGAGCCGCGCCCGTGAGCGAGCGCCGCCCGCCGCTTCCGAGGTCGGGTTGAGCGCGATTAGCTGGCCGGATGGGCCTTCTGCGTGCGGCTCCGGAAGCGCTCGCGCGACTGCTGACGGAGTTGATCGTACTTGGTGCGCTGTTCCGGATTGAGCGTCTGGTAAAATTTCGCGTCGGCCCGGTTGTGGATACCGGCCATCTGTCCGATCAAGTTGCCTTGCTTAGCGGACAGGTCGTTGATCTCGGACATGTCACCGGCCTTCACCGCGCTCCGCATCGCCTGCGAGTTCTCCCTGAGTTGCGCCCTGATTGGCTGGGCCTCCTGACGGGCCTCGCTGAAAATGGATCTAGCCTGCGACTGCTGCGAGGGAGTCAGGTTCAGTTCACGAGTCATCCGGTCGAGTTGCCTTTGCATCATCTGGCCATGCGCTCCTTGCGCCTGGCCTTGGGCCCCTTCCGTCGCCGTGTAAGGCTCGTTAGTGGGCGCGGTTGCCCCGCTGGTTTGAGCAAATGCCATGCCGGCGGCGAGTGCGCCGGCTCCGAGGATATTAATAAATTGCCTTTTCATAATGAGTGGTGTTACCTCTCACTTCCAATGTAGAGCGAAGGTGTAAAGCTCGTTTGTGCGCACGGTAAATTTCTGCAAATGGGAGTAGCGCCTGGGATCTGGGGCGCACGCCCGCAAGGAAGTTAGTCCCCGTACCGCTGTCTCGAAGGTCATAGCCTGCCAGAACTGGGTATAGTCTGGCATGATTCCGCGCATGGCCCGTATAATGTGTGGACAATCCGATATGGCTTGTGTAAGCGCGTAACCGCGCGGGAAGATGTTCGTTGTGAGCCGTGAACTTCTGATCTATGAGCCCGATGGCCGCGTAAGCCCGATGCGGCTGACCGGCCAACGCGTGGCCGTGGGCCGCTCGAGCGCGGTAGATCTCAGCTTTCCCGACGACACCGGACTTTCGCGCCGGCACTTTGCTTTCGAATCGCAAGGCGGCGATGAGTGGACCGTCCAGGACTTAGGCAGCAAGAACGGTACGCTGGTGAATAACATTCCGCTGAAGGCGCGCCTGGCGCTGAAGCCCGGCGACCGCATCAGCGCCGGCCATCTGACGATTGTCTATGCGCCGGCCGAAGCCGGCGATTCCAAATCCGAAACCCGGCCGGGCGTGGTGGTTTTCGAGGGCGACCCGGGAGATACCACCAGTTCCTCGGCCGTGACGCTCGAGGGTGCGCTCACCAACCAGACCATGCTGTTCGAGCGCGGCGGCGCCAGGACTTCCGCGCCCTTAGAGGCGTTGATTCAAGCCGGCCGGCAGCTCTCGGAGAATCTTCCCCTGGAGGAACTGTTCGAAGTCATTCTGGGCCTGGCCATTCAGGCCGTGAATGCGCAGCGCGGCGTCGTGCTGATTCTGGAAAATGGAGAGCTGGTGGCCAAAGCCCATAGAGGCGAAGGCTTCCGCATCTCCACCAAAGTGCGCGACCGGGTGATCGAAGAGAAGGTCTCCTTGCTGGTGAAAAACACCGCGCTCGATGACGCCTTCAAGGGCCGCATGAGCATCGTGGAGCAACGCGTCCATACGATGATGGCCGCTCCGCTGCAGACCGGGGATCGCATCATCGGACTGATTTATGTGGATTCGCCCTTCATCCTACGCGAATTTAAAGACGAGGACCTGAGCCTGCTGACGGTGATGGCCAATATCGCCGCGGTGCGCATCGAGCACGCGCGGCTGGCCGAAATCGAGCAGGCCGAGCGCATTCTGCAGCGCGACCTTACGCAGGCGGCCGAAATCCAGCAGGGGATTCTGCCCGATCAGCCGCCTCAGGTGGCGGGATTCGAACTGGCCGGCTTCAACCTCCCCTGCCGCACGGTGGGCGGCGATTACTACGGTTTCCTCACTTATCCCGATGGGCGCGTCGGCCTCGCGCTGGGTGATGTCTCCGGCAAGGGGATGCCCGCGGCATTGATGGTGATGGCCTTCGACGCCCGGCTGCGCGTGCTGGCGGAAGATGAAGATTCGCCCGAAGCCCTGGTGAGCCGGCTCAACAAGACCACCTGCGCCAATTGCCCCTCCAACCGCTTCATCACGTTCTTCTACGGCATTGCCGATCCGGCCACCGGCGAACTGACATTTGCCAACGCGGGGCACAACCCGCCGTTTCTGGTGCGCGCTTCCGGAGAAGTGGAACCGCTCAGCGGCGGCGGGCCGGTGCTGGGAATGATTCCGTTCGCGCCATACGAGCGGCAAAGCACGCGTCTCGATTCCGGTGACGTGCTGGTGATCTATAGCGATGGCGTGACCGAAGCCAACAACATCTCCGAAGAGGAGTTCGGCGAAGAGCGGCTGGCGGCGGTGCTGCGCAGCCATCGCGCGCGGCCCGCCGGAGCGATTGTGAACGCGGTAATGGAAGCGCTGGGCAACTTCACCATGGGCGCGCCGCAAGGCGACGATATCACGCTGGTAGTCGCGCGCCGGGTATAAGCGTACCCGCCGCCGCGGGCGATCAGTTCGGCGTGAGTCCCGCGCTCGGCGATGCCGGTTTTATCGAGCGCCACATTTTCATCGGCCAGCTTGCGCGCCGTGGAGAGGCGGTGGGCGATGAGGATCGTGCGGCCTTCCAGCCACGGTTCAATGTTGCGCAAAATGCGCCACGCGCTTCACCAGCGTGAGCAGCGCATTGCGATAGAGGCCGTAGCGGCGGGCGATGGCGGCCTCGGCGAGGACTTGCCGGACGGCTCCAACCGTTTACCGCTTCAGGATAGCCGTTTGGATTCTGGAATCCTTGGGACTGCCCCAGGCGACCCAGGTTTCCTGGCCCACATTGATGACGCGCGGATACCCCAGGGCCATGCGGCCGCCCTCGGCAATTTTCACCACCGGCCCGGCGGTCCCGTTGGCCGATACCGCCCGGACGAGCACTTCGGCCGCGTTTCCGTTGCCGCGTTCAAGCCAGGAAACATAGGCCGTGCCGTCCTCCGCGAGGGCGATCGAAGTATAGCCGTAGGCGTGGCCGGTGCTGACCAGAACCGGCTTGGTGAAGGTAGCGCCGCCATCGGAGGAGAAGACCATTTCGACGCGCGGCATATCCTGGGCGCCCGTATACCAGCTCAGCGCAACGCGATCGCCGCGGGATGCCAGGGCGGCGGCGTTGGTCGGGCAGGCATTCAGTTTCCAGCCATCGGCGTGGACGTTTTTGGCCTGAGACCAGCGGCCATTTTCGAAGCGGAGCACGGAGATGTCCCGGATGTCGTCCTTCGTGCGGTCGCGGTAGGCTACCAGCAGGCCCTTGGCCGTGCGAACCACGGCAGTGGGGCAGCAGTTGCACACATCGGGTTCCAGGCGCTCTTCTTTGGTCACCTGCCCCTGCGCGTTCACCACGCTGTGCATCAGGTAGCCGGGACCATCTTCCCCCTGAGGCGTTTCAAGCCAGAACAGCGAGGCTTCGCCGTTGCCGCTCGCGACCATCGAAACCAGGCCGTGCTCTACGTCGCTGCGATCCTTGTTGACCATGCTGGGAGCGCTCCAGTGCGAGCCGTCCTTGGAGGTGGAAACGTAAACGAATTCGGCTTCGCTGTCTTCCTTGTTTTCCACCCAATGGGCCATCCAGAGATTGGCGGCCACCTGTTGCACTTCGGGCGCCTCGGCGGGGTGATGGAAGAAGTGGCGGCCGCTGGCGATGGTGCGCGCTTCCGACCAGCCGGAGGGGCCGCGTACCGCATAGCGCAAGGCGAAGCCGCCACTGGCCGGCTCGATCCAACTCAGCACCGCGTGGCCATCGGTCGTGGCGGACCATTGGGGTTGGAGGCTGCCGGAGCCGGCGGGATTGGCCGCGGTTTGAGGCGCCGGCGTCTGCCCGTATGCGACAGCCGCCGCGAGGCATAAGGGGAGGAAATAGGTTTTCATGGCAGGAAGCTCGAATCTTATTGTAGTAAAGTTGAACGCATGTCAATCCGGGTGCTAATTCTAATCGCCGCGGGGGCCGGCCTGGCCGCCGCCCAAAGCGCCGCTCCGGGCGCGGAGAAGTGCGCCGGCCTGGCGGCCCTCGATGCCAAGGCGCTGCCCAACCCCACCACTGTGCTGACCTCCACAAAGTTGAATCCTCCCAAGGCCGCCGGGCGTAATCTGCCCGCCCAGCCGGAGCATTGCGAAGTGCTGGGCAAAATGGATGAGCGCACCGGCGCAAATGGCCAGCGGTACGCCATCCGTTTTCACCTCCGCCTCCCCACCAACTGGAACGGCCGCTTCTTTTTCGAAGGCGGCGGCGGATCGAACGGCAACCTGGGAATGGCGCTGGGGAATTTGCAAGGCCGCGAGGCCACCAATGCGCTGGCGTTGGGCTATGCGGTGGTGTCTCAGGATTCCGGGCACGACAACGCCGTTAATAACGACCCCCGGCGCGGCGGCACGGTGACATTCGGCTTCGATGAGCAGGCGCGGGTGGATTTCGGCTACCGGTCCTACGACCAGGTGACGCAGGCCGCCAAGGCGCTCATCCGTGCCTATTACGGCAAAGCGCCGGAGCGCTCCTATTACGTGGGCTGCTCGGAAGGCGGGCGGGAAGCCATGATGATGTCGCAGCGGTTTCCGGCCTATTTCGATGGCATCCTGGCATGCGCCCCGGGTTTCCATTTGCCGAAAGCGGCCGTATTCGGCCACTCCTGGGACGCGCAGGCGCTGGCGGAAGTGGCCAAGGCGGCCGGCATTTCCGACCGCAATGGCGAACCGTTCCTGAATAAGACTTTCACGGATGAAGATTTGAAATTGGCCGCGGATGCGGTGCTGGCGGCCTGCGACGAACTGGACGGCCTCAAGGACGGCATCATCGAAAATCTCACCGGGTGCGCTACCGCTCGGGTGATTCCGAAGCTCGCCGCCATCACGTGCTCCGGCGCAAAACAAAGCTCGTGTCTTTCAGCCGCGCAGGCCAAGGCGCTCGAAAAAATCATGGCCGGTCCGAAAAACGCGCAGGGCGAATTGCTCTACTCGGACTGGCAATGGGACGCCGGCATCGGAAGCCCGGGTTGGCGGGTGTGGAAAATGGGCATGTACGATGCACCCGCCAATTCGGCCATTATCGCCACGCTGGGCAGCGCTTCGGTGTCTACACTATTTGTCACGCCACCAACCGAAGTGGCGACCACCGGCGGCGCGCCGCTCGAGCACCTGCTGGCCGTCGACTTCGAGCGGGAAGCGCCGAAGCTTTCGGCCAAAACCGGCGAGTATCGCGAATCGGTTTTGGAATTTATGAAGGCCGATTCCACCGATCTGGCGCCGTTTCGCGCGCACGGCGGCAAACTGGTGATCGTGCATGGCGCAAGCGACCCGGTGTTTTCCTACCGCGACACGGCCCAATGGTGGAACGAAGTAAACCGCGTGAACCACGGCCGCGCCGCGGAATTCGTGCGGCTGTTTGCCGTGCCCGGAATGAATCACTGCACGGGCGGCCCGGCAACCGATCAGTTTGATGCATTTGGCGCGCTGGTCGAGTGGGTGGAAAAAGGCAAGGCGCCGGAACGGATTGTGGCCACGGCGGGGCCGGCATCGCCATGGCCGGGCCGAACGCGTCCGCTCTGTGCATATCCGAAGCAGGCCTACTACAAAGGGGAGGGCAATATCGAGGATGCGGCGAGTTTTGTGTGCCGGTAGCCGGGCGCCCGATAGGATGCAGTCCATGAGCCGTTTTGTCGTTCTGGCACTCGCCCCCTGCGATGCCGCTTTCGATTCGCTCTCCGACGCGGCGGCCATGGAGAAAATCGGCTCGCGTTTCGGCGGCCCCTTCCCTCCCGAGCCGGCGCGGACCAAGCTCGCCACCCTGAACAATATGGTCCGCCACTCCAGCGAAATGTATGGCTATATGTGCGTCTACCTGCGATTGAAAGGCATCGTGCCGCCATCCAGCGCGCCGGAGTAGCGGCCGGCCTGCTCCCCATCCGGAACTTCGGCATGAGCCCGCCCGGCCCGGCGCCCCTCCGATTGTCTCTTTTTCAAGTTAAAAATTCATCAACTTATCCGAACGTGCGGAAACGTAGGAACCTCAATTGCAGAATTTTTGATGCGAAAGCTGTCACCGTGTCACTTTTACCAGCGAGGGAAGCATGTTGAAAGGGTCGAGAAAGTTCTGGTGCCGGTTCGCCCACAAGCGAACCACCTGGCCGATGCATGGCCGGTACGTATGTTTCGAGTGCGGAACCGTCTTCCCGGTTCTGTGGGATCGGTCGCAGGAACGGAATCCGCGGCAAGAGGGAGTAGCTGCCAGACGTTGGGTCCGGATGCCCAACCGGGCCTACTCCGCGCACAGCACCACCCGTTAAATCGCGCCTCCGCCTTCTGGGCGGCGCCGGCGCTCCCGCTGCAATTGCCCCCGGGCCCGGACGACAATAAGTTCCTGGGATGCGCCCGCCGCAAACTCGTCCCGCCCCATCTGATTCCGTGAGAACAGCGGGAGTCCGGCAGCCCCAACTCGCCCGGACCGGTTAAAATAGAAACATTCCTCCTCCCCCAGACGAGCTTACGTAATGTCATTCGTCCATCTGCACTGTCATACGGATTATTCCCTGCTCGATGGGGCCTGCGATATCGACCAGTTAATGAAGATCGTGGTCGAACAGAAGATGCCGGCGGTCGCCATGACCGACCACGGCAACCTGTTCGGCGCCGTCAAGTTCTATAACGCCGCCAAAGCCGCCGGCGTGCATCCCGTCATCGGCTGCGAAGTTTACGTGGCGCGGCAGAGCCACAAAACCCGCTCCGAAACCGATCGCTACAACCACCTGGTGCTGTTGTGCGAAAACCAGGAAGGCTACCGCAACCTCATCAACCTGGTCTCGACCGGCTATCTCGACGGCTTCTACTACAAGCCGCGCATCGATGTCGATCTGCTGGCGCGGCATTCCAAGGGCCTCATCGGCATGTCGGCCTGCCTGCGCGGCCACATCGCCGAAACCATCCTCGCCGATCGCTACGACGACGCCCGCCGCCTCGCTCTCACCTACGCCGATATCTTCGGCCGGGACAGTTTTTTCCTGGAAGTGCAGGACCATCAACTGGAGCAGGATAAGCGCCTCACCCCGCAACTGGTCCGCCTCTCGCAGGAAACCGGCCTGAAGCTGGTGGCCACAAACGACTCTCACTATTTGCGCAAAGAAGATGCGCGCGCCCACGAAATCCTGCTGTGCATCCAGACCGGCAAGTTCCTCAGCGACCCCAATCGCATGCACTGGGACCACCCGGATTTTTATCTGAAATCGCGCGCCGAAATGATGGCGCTGTTCGGCGAACTGGAAGACGCCATCGACCGCACCGGCGAGATCGCCGAACGCTGCCAGGTGCATCTCGAAAAGGTGAAGGAGCCGTTTCCGAAATTTCACGTCCCGGAAGGCCACTCGACCGATACCTATTTCGAATACGCCGCCCGCGAGGGTTTCGAAGCGCGCCGCCCGCGCCTCGAAGCCATGCGCGCGCAGGGCCGCTTGAAGCACGATTTGCCCGAATACGCGGAACGCCTGGATCGCGAGATCCGGATGATTCAGAAGATGAAGTTCTCGGGCTACTTCCTGATCGTCTGGGATTTCATTCGCTACGCCAAATCGAAGGGCATTCCCGTCGGGCCGGGCCGCGGATCGGCGGCCGGCAGCCTGGTCGGTTACGCCATGTCCATCACCGATATCGATCCGCTCCAATACGGGCTGCTGTTCGAGCGCTTCTTGAATCCTGAGCGCATCAGCATGCCGGATATCGATATCGACTTCTGCATGAACCGCCGCGGCGAAGTCATCCAATACGTCACCGAGAAGTACGGCCGCGAGCAGGTGGCGCAGATCATCACGTTCAACACCCTGGCCACCCGCGCCGCCATCAAAGACGTGGGGCGCGTGCTGGAGATGCCCTTCGCCGAGGTCGAGCGCCTCACGAAGATGGTGCCAAATGTTTTAAACATTTCGCTCGATGAAGCCATCAGGCAGGAGCCGGGCTTCGCCGAAGCGGCCAAAAAAGATCCGCGCGTAGACGAGGTCCTGAAAGTCGCGAAGCGGCTCGAAGGCCTGGCGCGCAATTGTTCCGTGCATGCCGCCGGCGTGGTGATTTCGCCCCAGCCGCTCAAAGAACTGGTGCCGCTGTACAAAACCAACCGCGACGAAATCGTGACGCAGTTCGATGGCGGCGATCTCGAGAAACTCCAGCTTCTGAAGATGGATTTTCTCGGCCTGACCACGCTCACCCTCATCGACGATGCCCTGAGGCTGATCGAGAAGCGGCACAAGATCCGCATCGAACCGCAGGATCTACCGCTCGATGACGCAGCCACCTACGAGATTTTCGGCAAGGGCTACACCAGCGGCGTGTTCCAGTTCGAATCGAGCGGCATGCGGGATATTCTGCGCCGCTATCAACCCAGCCGCATCGAGGATCTCACCGCCCTCAATGCTCTCTACCGCCCCGGACCGATTCAGGGCGGTATGATCGACGATTTCATCGAGCGCAAATGGGGCCGCCGCGCCGTGCAGTACGATCTGCCGGAACTCAAAGAACTGCTCGAAGAAACCTACGGCGTGATCGTGTACCAGGAACAGGTGATGCAGATTTCCAATCGCCTGGCCGGCTATTCGTTGGGCGACGCCGATATCCTGCGGCGCGCCATGGGCAAAAAGAAGGCCGAAGAGATGGCGAAGCAGCGCGAGCGATTCCTGAAGGGCGCCCTGGAGCGCGGCTTCCCGCAGAAGAAGGTCGAGAAGATTTTCGACCTGATGGAGCAGTTCGCCGGCTACGGCTTCAATAAATCGCATTCGGCGGCTTATGCCTACCTGGCCTACGTGACGGCGTACCTGAAGGCCCACTACCCGGTGGATTTCATGGCCGCGCTGCTCACTTCGGAAACCGGCAACACCGCCAAGGTGGTGAAGTACATCAACGAATGCCGCGAAATGGAAATTACCATTTTGCCGCCGGACGTGAACCACAGCGAATGGAGCTTTACGCCCGACGAGCGCGCGGCAGGGGGCCGCGGCATCCGCTTCGGGCTGGGCGCGGTGAAGAACCTCGGCCAATCGGCGGTAGAGGCCATTGTGCGCTCGCGCGGCGAAGGCGGCCCCTTCCGCTCGCTCTACGAGTTCTGCGAACGCGTGGATCTGGGCGCGGTCAACAAGCGCATGATCGAGAGCCTGATCCGAGCCGGCGCCCTGGATGCGCTCGAAGGAACGCGCGCCCAGAAGATGGCCGCGCTCGATGCCGCCATGGAGGCTGGACAGCGCGCCTGGCGCGACCGCGAAAGCGGCCAGGCCGGCCTGTTCGGCGAAATCCTCGGCCACGAAGAGCATCATGCCGCGCCGCTTCCCACCGTTCCCGACTGGACCGACAAGGAAAAGCTGGCGGCCGAAAAAGAGATGCTCGGCTTCTGGGTCACCGGCCATCCGCTCGATCGCTACGCCGATAAAATCCCGGAACTCGCCACCCACGATAGCGGATGCCTGGAAGGCCTCGCGAAAGGCGCGGAGGTGGCGCTCTGCGGCGTGCTCACCGGCATTCAACGCAAGCGCAATCGCGAAGGCAAGCCCTGGGCCTCGATGACTATCGAAGACCGCAACGGGTCGGTCGAAGCCATGGTTTTCGCGGCCAGCTACGAGCGCCTTGCCGCGGAAGTGGTGGAGGATCGCGCCGTCTTCATCCGCGGCCTGGCGCTGCCGGAAGACAACGCGCCCCCGAAGATCTCCGTGCAGGAAATCGTTTCGCTCGATAACGTGCGCGTTGACCTGCCCTCGGTAATTGCGATTCGGGTATGGCTGGGACGCAACGGCGCGAACGATAAAGCAGCCGCTCTCCACGAACTGTTCGAGCGCAAGCGCGGCGAAACGCAGGTGCGCCTGCGCCTCGAGTTGCCGCGCGAATTTTCGGTGCTTCTCGATGTGCCCGAGCGCGTGCGGCCCGACCGCGAGTTCCGCTCGCAGGTGGAGCGGATCTGCGGGCCGGAATCTATGGAGAAAGTGGCGGGCTGAGCACCCAACGCCAGGCGGTTCCTGTTAGACTTGGCGGTCATGAAACGTTTGTTTACCGGAATCGGGCTAGCCATCCTGCTGTTCGTGCCGGCGGCTGCCGATGCACAGATTCTTGTTGCCGGCGAAGGCCCGGTCGTGTACGGGCACCACCATCTGAACACGACGAATATGGCCGCACAGAAGAAGTTCTTCGCCGAAACTCTCGGCGGCACGGTGGTCAAAATCGGTTCCGGGGAGCGGCAACAGGAAATTATCAAGTTCCCCAATGTGCTGATCTTTTTCCGCCCGATGCAGGCGCCGGCGGGCGGCTCGATCGGCACGACGGTGAACCACATCGGCTTTTCCGTGTCCGATCTCAAGCCGCTCGTGGCGAAGATCAAGGCAAACGGCTTCCAGATGATCACCACCGATTCGGTGGCCGCCAATGTGAAGGTGACCGACGACATCGCAGCCGCCAGTCCGACGACCCACATCGCGTTTGCGCTCGGTCCGGACGATGTCAAAGTAGAGCTTGTCGAAGTCAAATCGCAAAAGGTCCCGATTCAGCTTCACCACATTCACTTCTTCGGGCAGATGAATACTGAAATGCAAGCATGGTACGCAAAGACGTTCGGCGCGAAGATGCTTCCGGCCAATCCAGGATCGGCGTTCGTGCAGGACCAGTTGCCCGGCGTTTTCCTGAACTTCACACCCTCGGCGACGCCGACTGTCGGCACGACCGGCCGGGCAATCGATCATATCGGTTTTGAGGTCAAAAATCTGGAGGCGTTCGCCAAGAAGCTGGAAGCGGAAGGCATCAAGCTCGACCGTCCGTACACCAAGGTGCCGCAGCTTGGCATCGCCATCGCGTTCCTCAAGGACCCCTGGGGAACGAATATCGAACTGACGGAGGGCCTCGTCAACATCCAGTAGGGTTTCCGAAATGAGAACCGCCATCCTCACGCTGGCGTTGGTGTCATGCCCGCCGGCTTTCGCGCAACTCGTGAGTCATGCGGACGCACCGGTGCGCATCGGCCACTATCGCCTGAACGTCACCAGCATCGAAGCCCATAAGAAGTTTTGGGCGGACACTCTCGGCGTCGGCCCAGCTTACACCAGCCCCAAAAATTTCGGTTGGTAGCCGGGGAAGACGGTTCGCAGCGTGGGGTTGCCGAGATGGCGGGCGACTAATTCGCCTAGCACGTCGCGAAAATCGGTGGTGAGGGCGAGGTCGCGGTTTTCATAGAGCTGTTCTCGTTCGAGACCGGGCCATTGGCCGTAGATTTTGCCGCCCTTGACGGGGCCGCCGAGGACGAACATGCAGTTGGCGTGGCCATGATCGGTGCCGCGGTTGCCGTTTTCGTGGGCGGTGCGGCCGAATTCGGACATGGTCACCACTACCACGTCGCCCATGCGGTCGCCCATGTCCTGCCAGAAGGCGGCGAGCGCCTGGCCGTATTCGCGCAGCAGGTTGGCAAGCTGGCCTTCGGAGGCGCGCTGCCCCAGTTCGTTGACGTGATGGTCCCAGCCGCCGATATCGGCGAAGGCCATTTCGACGCCCACATCGGCTTTGATCAACTGCGCGATCTGGCGCAGGCTGTCGCCGAAGCGGCCGCGCGGATACTCCGCGGCGGGTTGGTAGGGCGTTTTCTGAATGGTTTCGAGCATGGCAATGGCTTCGAAGGTTTCGCGGCCGGTGGCGCGGAGCGCGGGATCGGGCGTTTCCTCCCAGAGTTGTTCGAGCGCCTGCGCCTGCGGCTGGTTGCGGATCTGGAAATCGCCGATATTCTGTAAGGCAAGGGCGGGCCGCGGGCCGCGAAGGGCACGCGGCAGTACGGCGCCCAGGGAGACGGCGCATAGGGGCGACGGATTGTCGATTCGGGCCGGTGGTAGCGCCCGGTTCATCCAGCCATCGGCAGTGGCCTTCCATCCGGGCGTGCCGGATTCCATGTAGTCCTGCGCATCGAAGTGGGAGCGGGTGGGGTCGGGCGAACCGACCGCGTCGACAATGGCCAGATGGCCTTGGGCGAACAGCGGCGCAAGCGGCGCGAGCGACGGATGCAAGCCGAAGAACCCATCCAGATCGATGGCGGCGTCGGGCGCCGGCGCGCCGGCGCCGCGAGATGTGGGCCGGGGAATGGCGATGGTGGGGCGCAGCGCATAATAGGCCTTCTCCCCATGCGGCACCACGATGTTCAATCCATCGGCCGCGCCGCGCTGGAAGATGGCGACCAGGATCTTCTTGCGCGGCGAAGGCGCATCGGCGGCGTAGAGCGCGCGCTTGAGCCACAAAGGCGCGCTGCCCGCTCCGGCCATTGCCAATGCGGAATTGCGAACGAAAATACGGCGGGTATTTTTCATACTAATGCCTCTGAAACTCCGGAGAACCGAGCGGACCCGCGGCGGCGGCGGCTTGCGGGTCCGCTTTCACTCCGGCGATTTTGTTATCTGCGAGTGCCAGGCCGAAATTCATACGGGCCAGCAGGCCCGCGGAATTGAGCCACTCTTTGCTGGAATTGGAGTAGCCGGTGGGCTCCTGCTTGCGGTAAAGCGGCTCACCCATCCGCGCCACCTGGTTCACCAGTGGGAAGGCGAAATCCACGTCGCCATCCACGGCGCGCACGGCGCTCACCACAAATTCGAACGGCGACTTCAGCTTGGCGCGGTAGGCGCCCACCGACCAGAATTCCTTGGATTCGAGCATGGTGGTCATGACGGCGCGCAGGTCGCCGCCGGTTTTGAGGAAGGTCCGCGCCATGCGATCGACTAGCGCGGGCGGGGGATCGTCTGCCACGAAGCGCGTGGCCAGTTGGCGCGAGAGGAAGCGGGCGGTGGAGGGATGGCGGGCGAGAATATCCAGCACCTTTTCGCCATCTTCGATGCCGCCGCCGGCGGGAATTTTCACGCCGAGGACGATCTTTTCGCCCTGATCGTGCAGGCGGGGATTGAAGGTGAAAGGCCCGCCTTCGCCGGGGCGGTCGATGGTCCAGCCGGTGAAGCAGCGGGCGACTTCGGTGACATCGTGCTGGGTGTAGCCGCCATCCACGCCGAGCGTGTGCAATTCCATCAACTCGCGGCCGTAGTTTTCGTTCAGGCCGGTAGCGGCCCGTTTGCCGCGCGCGGGGGCCGCGGAATTGCCGCGCGATTGCCAGTTATCGAGATAGAAAAGCATGGCGGGGCTTTTCGCGGTGGCTTCGAGCAGGTCGCGGAATTTGCCGAGCACGTGGGGGCGAATGACATCGCGCTCGTAGGCGGTGACGAGAAAACGGTCGGCGCCTTTATCGAGATAGACATTGAAATGGTTGAACCAGAAGTCGGTGAGGACTTCTTCCAGTTGGCGGCTGCTGTAGATGGCGCGGAGCAATTTACCTTCGGAGAGATCTTCGGCTACAACTTGCACGGGGCCGTTGGCCAGAGCGAGCTTGCGGCGGAGATCGCCCGAAGCGGCGGGGAACATGGCTTGGCGGACCCCTGGCGGCAGCGCCAGCAGCACTTCGTCCTGACGCCACGGGGCAATCGTTTCGAAGGTGGCGATGCGCTGTTCGGGGGTGCCGGTGCGGAGACCGCGGAGCTGATCGGGCGTGAGCAGGGCGGCCAATTCGGTTCCGGGAGGAGGCGGTGGATTGCCGGACTTTTGGCGCCGCTCGAAGCGCTCGGCGAGCTTTTCGTAAAGCACGCGGCGATCGGGATCGGAGGGAAACGGCAAGCCGTTGTTCAACATGCGTCGCACCATCTGGGGCTCGGGATAGTTTTCGACGAGCGTCCGGGTGGTCATGCGAAGCGAATCGAGAGGCGCGAGTTTGGCTTCGAGGACCGGGTTTTCGGGGATGCGATCGGGATGGAGTTGAAGATCGATCCACTTCTTCAGGCCGATGGCTTTCACCCGTTCGATATCACCGGGGCGCGGTCCGAAGGTGAGGCGGTTGAGGGCCTGGAGGATGCGATCCTGTTTGGGAATCTGGCGCTGGAAATCGGGCGCCTTTTTGGTGGAGGCCGCGCACGGCACGGCGATCGGCGCGGCGGCCGCGATTGCGATTAACGCGATTAACAAAGATGCGCCGGTCTTGGGCCGGCCGGCAGGCGGGAGCGCCCGCCCCACCATACTCGTTTGCATTGCCCTAGTAACGCTCTGGAGTATTAAACGCGGGTGGGCTATGCGAAGTTGCGGTGGGCGAGGAGATGCGCGGGAGGCAAAAGTAACGTGCCGGCCAGGTTGCCGGCGAACAGAATCACCGCCGTGAGTTCGAGCATGGCGGAAACCGGCAGGCAGGACCAGGCGTGGCGGAAATAACCTTCGTAGGCCAGGATTTCGGAACTGACGCGGAGGAGGCATCCCAAATTCAGCACGGCCAGCGAAGCGAACATGAGGCGCTTGCCGAGAAGAACGCGCATGCCGCAAAACGCGGGCAGGACCTTCTGGCCGATGGAGAAGACCATGGTTGCCAGGAAACCGACGGTGAGGGCGTGGCGGGATGCGCCCCAGATGCCGCCGAAGCGATCGGCGAGCGCGGCCGGGAGCGTAAGCGCGGCGGCAACGAGCAGCCAGGCGTACGCGCCGCGAACAAACAACGGGAAGCTGGGGTGGACGCCATTGAGCTTGGCCGGTTGGGCGGCGGTTTCCAAGACGCGCAGGGCCGCAATAGCAAGTAAGCTGGCCGCGATGAGGAACACCGCGGAGAGGACCGCGGCTCCGGATAATCCGGCGGCGATACCGGCCCAGGCGGTGAAGAGAGCGGCAAAGAGGCGGCGGCCGTGGGGCGATTTCAGCCCGAGAAAGACGGGCAGCCAACGCGCATTGAAGCCCCATACGGCCGGGACGAGAAAGCCCCAGGTGGGCAGCAATAACAGGCGCTGATCGAGGGCACCGGGCACGGCCGGGTCTGTGCCGCGCAGCGCGGTGTACACGGTGACCGCGAGATTGGCGAGCAGAGAGGCGAGAAAGCCAAGAGTCGAGCCGATCACGATCAGCATCCATGCCGGTTTGGGGGCCGGTTTGGGGGCTTGTCCGGGGAGCGGCGCACCGGCGGAGTGCGCCGGGCGGTGGCCGGCAACGGTTCGAAAGAAGATGAGAAAGCCTGCGAGTTCGAGTAGCGCCGATATGGGCAAGGCGGCGCGCCACGCGAATCCGGTGACGTTGGCTGTCCAGCGCAGCAGCGCTCCGGCCGCCCAGAGGGCGAACGCGGTCCAGCCGCGGGAGACGGCGAACGGCGGCAGATGGCCCATTTTCGAAAGGGAGTAGAAGCCGATGCCGAGAATGAACGTGCCGATCCAGCCGAAGATCTGGGCGTGGCCATGGGCCTGGAGCCAGGCGGGCGACAGGCTCCGGACAGTGTGGTTCGCGCTGATGGACAGCAGGTTCCAGAAGCCCAGGAAGGTTCCGGGCAGGAGCATGAAAAACAGGCCGGCGACGATATAGGCGGTGAGCAGCCGCTGGAGAGCCTTTTCGCGAGCGATGAATTCAGGCCTGGCGTTGGTCTCCGGGAGGATGGCAATGGTGGCGGGTGTCATTTCAGTCCCTCACGGCGCCACGTTCGGTGGTTTTCGCCTCCAGATTGGTGGCGCGGGGGAAGAGGATGTTGTTTTCGAGATGGATGTGGCGATGCAGGTCGCGTTCGAATTCCTCCAGGCCATGGTAGAAGGCGGTGAAGCTGGCGCAGGCATCGGCAGGCGCGCGAAAGTTGGCGGAGAGGTTACGGATGCGGGTGAGCAGTTCGCCGGCATCATCGTGTTCGGCGACCATGCACGCGATGGGATTGCGCACAGTGCCAAAGAAGGGCGGGGGAACCGGTTCGCCGGCGAGCACCGCGGATTCCATTTGCCCGATGTAGGGGAACAGCACGTTCTCTTCTTTCGTCATGTGGGCGGACAATTCCCGCGCGAGGTCGGTGAAGACGATGCGAATGGTTTCCAATTCGGGATGATGGGCAGCGTGCCTGAGGGCCACTTTGCCGGCGAGGTTCTGGAGGCGGGGGGCTTCGCCGCGAATGAATTCGTGGTGCCGGCTGACGATGTAAGCCGCCAGATCGGCGAGGCGGGCCCGGCTCCAGTCCGGCTCCTCTTCGGCCGGGAAGATTGGGTTCGTTTCGTCAAGCTTCATTTGGTTAAGTAAGGCGAGGGCGCGTTCGACGGGAACGGCAGAGGCGCGGCAGGCTTCGCTCAAGGGGCGGAGGCCGCCACAACAATAATCGATGCCGAGCGATTCGAAAACACGAACCGCGGCGGGATGGCGCGCCGCAATGTCCCGGACCATTTGATCGGCGGTAAAGGTCATTTGGATTCCTTTCTGTTTTGAGCTTACGGGGCGGGCAGGGGAGAAGCAGTGACTGCGGTCACGGGGGGCGGAGTCGGAGGCAGGAATTAGGAGTTAGGAGTTAGGGGACGGCTTGGTTGCTTGGGTTTTGGGAATTGGGTTCGTTCGGCGGATTTTTAGGGGATCGGGAGGTTGCGGCGAGCAGCCATTTGGCGACCCAGGGCGTGCTTTTCGGAAGCGGAGAGTGCGGCTTGCGCGGCGGGGAAGATCTGCTCTTCTTCGGCGGCGATGTGGGCGCGGTAAAGATCGGTTAGCGACTGGAGGAGCTGCTGGAGGCGGGCTATGTCCGGCGCGGAGAGGCGATCTTGCTGGAGCCAGCGCCCACAGATGTCATCGGCTTCCCGATGCCATGCTTGGACGGTGTGGTGTTCGTCTTCGAGCTTAGCGACTTTCGCGAGGAGTTGCGCGACGCGCGGGTTGGCGAGGCGCCGCAGCATGGGGAAGAGGCCCTCTTCTTCGTCGGCGGTGTGTTTGGGAGCGGCCTCGCGGAAATAGCGGAGCGCGGTTTCGAGAGCGCGGCGATGTTCCGCATCGAGAGGACCGCCGGCGGCTTCGGTAGCGACGGCGAGCATCGCATGGAGGAAGCGTTCGATGCGGCGGTGGCAATCGGAGAGCAGACCGATGGGGTTGGCGAAGGTACTTTCGGTAGCGCCAATGGTGACGGGCATATCTACTTTCAGATTACGGGATTGCGAGCGGAAAAACGGGCAACCGGGACCGGTAAAGACACTACGGGTGAGAAGGGAGGCGATTTTTGGGGCGAAACGGCGGGAGTTTTCGCTCCCGCCGCTCCGGGTGTGAACGGCAACCAGCACGGGTTCCGAGCACCGGATATAGCGACGCCCAACGCGCCCAAGTGTCAGACGCGGCACGATCCGGCTGAATTCCCGCGCTATTGACAATTCTTTTCGGACATCGATGCCCGCCCGCGACAACCGCCGGGCCCTACTACCCAACGGAAGCGCGGAACACCGAACAACTAGAGAAGCGTCACTGGCCAGTGAAGAAATCCTTCTCTGAGTTCAGGAGAGCACGGCGGAACGCGGGTCCGGCACGGGGGAGTAAGTAAGTGGCTGAAAAGGAGGCGAATATATTTTTCGAATTGAGGGGAACGGGATGCATGCCGCCGCTACGCGGCGCGAGATCGAGCGGCGGGTTGGGGGCGCTAAGCGCTTTCCAGGGCCCGGCCGCCCGGGGTGGACGCGCCGCCTGAGCCGGTCAGTTCGGTTATCGGCCAGGCGGCGGGGGAGGCTCCCGCGAATGGCGCGGAAACAGGCGCCCGGACTTCGATGCGGACGCCGGCATTGCGGCGGGAACGCACGGTGAGATCGCCACCGATGCTGCGCGCGCGGGCTCGCATGCCGATCATACCCATACCGGAACCGGCCGCGTCACGGTTCGCATACCCCGCCGGAAGCCCGCGCCCGTCGTCCTCGATTGCCAGGCACACCTGCCGATCGCGCAGCTCGAGCGCGAGGTTTACGTGCCGCGCGCCCGAATGGCGGGCCACATTTGTGAGCGCCTCCTGGGCGATGCGGAACAGGTGGGTTTCGGTTTCATCAGGCAGGCGGCCGGAAAAATGAGATTCGAGGTTTACAGCGATGTTGGTGCGGGCGGCGAAACCGTCGGCCAGCCAGCGCAGGCCGGCTTCCAGGCCGAAATCGTCCAGGATAGTGGGCCGGAGCAGTTGCGACATCTGGCGCACGTTGCCGATGGCTTCATCGATCAAGCGCTCGCAATCGCGCAGCCGCTCGGGAGCGGGCCGCCCGTCGAGTTCGAGCGCCGCCAGGTTGGTCTTGATGGCGGTGAGCGACTGGCCCAATTCGTCGTGCAGTTCGTGGGAGAAGCGCCTGGCGGTGGCTTCCTGGTTCTCCAGCATATGCCAGGAAACGCGGCCCAGTTCGGCAGTCTGCCACTCCATGCGATGCGTTAAAGAAGAGACCACGCGCACGGTGCCGATGGCGAAGATCAAGCCGAGCAACAGCACGGCGGAGGCGAACACGATAGAGGTTTCGAGGAGCCGGTAGGAGCGGCGGTTGATCTGCGCCTGGGCGGCGCTCACCTTGCCATATTCCACGCCGAGCAGGCGGGCCGCGACGGAAACGAAGGCTTCGTGATCGCGAAAGAGATCGATGGTGGCGTATGTTTCGACCGCATCGTCGTTAAGCAGGCGGCGGGCTTCGCCGGAAAAATCGAGGGAGGCGCGCTGCAGGCCCTCCCAAAGGGCGCGCTCCGGAGTGGATTCGCCTTGGGCGGAAATGCGCTTGATATCGCGGTCGGCCTCATCGAGCTGGCTCATGATGCCTTCGTAATCGACGGAATCGGGGTCGCGGGCCAGCACCAGAAAGACGTCGCTGACGCTGCGCTCCTGGTGCTGCAACTCGCTGATCAGGCGATTGCTGAGCGCCTGCTCGTGGACCATGGCGGCGGCGTTGCTCTCAATAGACTGAATATTGCGGACACCGGTAACCGAGGCGGCAACCAGCAGCAGAATCATTAGCCCAAACCCGCCAAGCAGCACCCGGAGAATGTTCCGGTGGGTGATTTGTTCCTGTAGCATAGACTCCGCGGCGCGCGCTTTATGAAGAGACTGGGGCCGCGATTACAGTATCGCGCGGCCGAGGCGGTGGCCGTATCCCCGATGCGGTCTATTCGGAGAAGCCGATACGGTCTAGGGCCAAGTTTGCGGCGATAAGGCTAAAAAAGCTTAACCTTGGTCACCCCGGATTCGGCGGCCCGAGTAGCCTGCCGAGGCTATCGAATTTGCGCCGGTTGCACCGCATGATGGGAACTGTGAGCGGACGCCAAGCCCGCTCGCAGGAGATAAAAGGAAACATGAAGAAGACTTTACTAGCGCTCGGGTTGGCTGCGGCAATGATGCCGTTTGCGTTCGCACAGGCGCCGGCCAATGGCTCCAACACCAGCCAGAGCACCACCAAGAAGGCAAAGAAGTCGAAGAAGGCCAAAAAGGGCACCGAAACCAAGGCCAACGCCAGCAAGTAATCGAATTCCCCTAAGGGCCGCGGTTCCCAAATAGGGAGCCGCGGCCACCCGAGCCCTGTTTGAACCACCCTAGTGTCCTGAGTTAGAAATCCGTTGACAAAGTCGCTCCACCTTCCCCAAGATCAAATCGGCATCCGCGGTCCAGACAAACGGCTTGGGATTGCGATTCCGCTCTTTCAAGTATGTGAG
>Ga0070737_10000899_pt1 | contig 51009 bp, 45 predicted proteins | sample Coa_R1_10_FD_66438 | JGI IMG/M metagenome (GOLD analysis project Ga0070737, IMG submission 66438) | Surface soil microbial communities from Centralia Pennsylvania, which are recovering from an underground coalmine fire - Coalmine... | ecosystem: Environmental > Terrestrial > Soil > Unclassified... | reverse complement strand
CTTGATGGTGGTCCCTTTGCCCACTTCACTGTCAATCTTGATACCGCCACGGTTGGCCAGCACGATTCGCTGACAGAGCGACAGGCCCAGCCCCGCTCCAGCTCCGGCAGGCTTGGTGGTGAAAAAAGGATCAAAGACCCGCTCCAGGTGTTCGCGCGGAATGCCGATACCGTTGTCGATGATCCGCATCAGCACCCGTCCGGCCTGGCGACCACCATGGCCATGATGGTCGTGAGGTTCGGTGACAATCCTGATTCGCCCGCTCCCGCTCTGCACCGCATCGGCCGCATTGAGCAGCAGATTGAGCAGGACTTGTTGGATCTCGTTGTTGTCGGCGAACACCAGCGGCAGGTCGGCGGCCAGCTCGGTCTCCAGCGTGACCCCGTGAAAGCGCTTGTTATAGCTCACCAGCCGCACCGTCTCCGTGATCAAGGCGTTAAGATCGATCGCCTTGCGCTTGGCCGAAGAGGGCCGAGCGAAGTCCACCAGATCTTTGAGCGTGGCCGAGATCCGGGTGATCTGGGCCAGAATGGTGTGCAAGGTGGTGCGCCGCGTCGAATCGCCCTCACCGGGTAGCAGCGATTGCACCAGCGAGGAGATCGAGGCCAGCGGATTGTTGACCTCGTGGGCTACACCGGCGGCGAAAGTGCCGGCGGCGGCCAGCCGCTCGGCTTTGAGCAGCTCCTCCATCATCTCGCGCTTTTCGGTCACGTCATGCAGGATTACCTGGATAAAGCGATTGCTGCCGTAGGGGATAAGCGCCGAGTTGACGTCGAAGAACCGCCCCTCGGCCAAGGGTAAATCGTAGGCTTGCGCGGCTCCCTTTTCCAACACCGTGTGGAGATGGGACAGCAGGGCAGCGGCAATGCCTTCGTTACCGGCTAATTCCGTGACGTGGCGCCCCAGCAGCGAGGTGGGCGGCCCTTCGTAGCGCAGCGCATTGCGTACCAGGCTTTCCGCCGCCGAATTGGCGCCAATAATACAGAAGCTGGCCGGATCGATTTCCCACATCGGATCGGGCGCGCGATCGATCGAGTTGCGGTACTTCTCTTCCGAAGCGCGCAGGGCTGCCTCGCGCGACTCGATATAAAAGCCTGACACCATCATGCGCAGTTCGTCGATCGCCGCCACCACCGCGTCACGCACGATCTCCAGCTGGCGGCCGCGCAAGCTCATTCGCACCTGATGCAGGATGGTCTGCTTGAGGGCGATGTGGACCATGTTGAACTGCGAGGGATTGGCCTGCGCCAGCATCCCAACCTGGCAGTGGCGGCGCAAAAAGACGTAGCCCTCGATGTTTTCGGGTTCGCGCAGATGGGCCACGAAACGCACCAGCGCGTTGTGCAGATCCTCGCGCCGCTGGCGGCCCAGGATATCTTCAACCGCCTTCTTCCACTGGTCCAGAATGGCGTCGAAGTGACGCTCGATCAGTTCAGCGAGCGCGAAGCGCGCCTTGAGACTGGCCGACTCGCGGCTCCAAGCGTCGTTGAATTGCGTATTAAGCAGCCGCTCGATAATTTCCAGGTGGCTGCGCACCGCCGTAGCTTCTTCGGCCGAGACTCCGCCCTCGCCCCCCTCCACCTCCCGCCTCCCAGCCGCCGTCTTCTCCAAACATCCGGCGGTCTTGACCGTGGAATTGCCGCCGGCAATTTCACGTCCTGGTCGCGCGCGCATCTGCTAATCCCCCGGTGAAGGATGTTACTGGCGGAGATATAACACCCGTCCGATCTCCAAGCTATAGGCCCTCTTTTCGCCACCGTGGCAAATTGCAAAACCGTTCGCGTAAAACTGTACCAGACGCAAAAAGTTAATCGCATCGCCGAATTGAGCCAAGCTCAAGTCGTCCAAATCGGGCAAATCCGCTGATTTAGCTGCTTTTGCTTTGGCACAGCTTTCGCTTTTAACACGTCGAGCCATGACCAACTTCGCTTCAGCGATGACTTTTCGAATCACCCGCAGCGGTAAACAGTTGCACCGTGGCGACCAGGCTTTTTGCCTGCGCGCACTGCCGCTGGAGCCACGCGAATCTCGCCCCGACTTCAACGCCAAGTTACGCTGGCGTGCCGAATTCGCCCGCATGGCCGAGGCTCATGCCAACGCCCTCCTGCTGGCCGCCGCCGACGCCGAAGCGCTGCTGGACTTGGCGGCTACCGCCGGCCTGTGCGCCTTCATCACACTGCCGGTGTCATCCGCTGTGTTGGCCGGCCGTGCCGCGCGCGAAGCAGCACGGGTCCAACTGGCGGCGACCATACGCCCGTTGTGTGGCTATCCGGCGGTGGCCGGCTTCCTGCTCGACTTCGAAACCTTCGCCCATCCGGCAACGGTCAAGTGGGCGCGCGCTCGATTGCACCTTGGCCGCCTACTTGACGCGTTGCGGGCCGAGGCCAACGGCCGCTTGTTGGCCGTGCGTCACCACGCTCCCCATCTGGCTGGGACCTGGGCACTGCACAGTGCTCATGAAGACCTGTTGTGGACCCGGCTGCCCGCGCTGCCCTCGGCAGAGATCGCGCCGCTAGTGGCCACCGCGCACAATCTGGCACAAGCGCAACCCGTCATAATCGAGTTGGCCGGCAGCAGCTTCGATCAGCCGGTGCGAGTCGCCTCGGCCTTACGGGCAGGCGCGGCCGGAGTGGTGGCCGCACCCTATCAGCCCCAGACCGAGCGGGCGACTCTGCAGCCTCGATGCGTGCAAGCAGGAGTCGAGCTGCCATTTCTCGCCGCCGAGGAACTTCCTCCACTGGCCGATTCGCCCTTGGTGTCGGTGGTGGTTTGCGCCGCTAACGCCGGTACCACCTTGGCGGCCTGTTTGCGCTCCCTGCACGAGTTGGACTATCCGCGCGTCGAGCTGATCGTCGTCGATGACGGCTCCAGCGACGACACCGCGGCGATCGCGCGGCGTGACGGTGGGGTGCGACTACTGTGTCAATCACACCGTGGCTTGGCCGCGGCTCGCAACGCCGGGGTGCGCGCGGCGCGCGGCGAGATCGTCGCTTTCACCGACGCCGATTGCGTGGTCGATCGCAACTGGCTACGCCATCTGGTCGCCACCATGCTGGCCGACGGGCTGGCAGTGTGCGGCGGCCCCAATTATTCCCAACCTACCTCCGGGCCTGTGGCAGCCGCGATCGCGGTCGCCCCCGGCGCTCCTGCCCCCGTGCTGATAGGAGCGCGGCGAGCTGAACATCTGCCCGGATGTAACCTGGCCTTCCGCCGTCGCGAACTGCTGCAGCTGGGTGGCTTCGACCCCCAGTTTCGCGCGGCGGGCGACGACGTCGATATCTGCTGGCGGGCCCAGGCCAGCGGCCTGACGCTGGGCTATCAACCTGCCGCCGCGGTTTGGCATCAGCGCCGCACCACCGTGCGCGGTTATTTCGCGCAGCAACGCGGCTACGGCAAGGCCGAAGCGCTGCTGTATCGCAAATATCCGCACCGCTTTAATGGCGTGGGGCAGATTCGTTGGAGCGGTGCCATTTCGGGCTTGGAGCGGATGGGGCCAAGCCCCGTCTCCCAGCCTATCGACGCCCAAGCCGAAGCCGCTTATGAGGCACCGTCCTCGCTGCTGGGTTTCCTGCCCCAGACCCTGGAATGGAACCTATGTGCGCTGATCCTGCTGGGGCTGGGACCATGGTTTCATCCCGCTGTGATCGCGGCGTTGCCGATGCTGGTCGCCAGCGCAATCTGGGCCTGTCATTGGAGCCGTCACGCCCCCTTGGAACTTGCTTGGCGCAACTGGCGCGGGCGGCTGATAACCAGCTTGCTGGCCTACAGCGGACCGTTGCTGCGCGCCCTGAGCCGCACGCGTTATCGGCTAAATACCGCCGGCGCTCAGCGTGACGCGCTGGCCGCCTGCCTTCGCCAACGGCCCGAGCTGCATCCCCTCAAGCGCTGTATCCGACTGCAATATTGGAACGACGCTGGCATCGGGCGCGGCCAACTGTTGGCACGAAGCCTTGAGCTGCTCCAGCGCACCCAGCTGGGGGTGCGCAACGCGGGCACCTGGGATAATTGGGATGTTGAGCTGCGTCCCGGCTCCTTCATCCATCCGCGCATCATCACCGCCGACGAAGAATACGAAGGCGGCAGCCGGCGAAATCTTGTGTTGATTCGCCCCTACCCCACCCTGCTCAGCGCTGTCCTGATCGCGTTGGGGATGGGTGGCGCGCTAGCCTGCGCTATAGCGGGGCAGGCCTTCGCGGCGCGGCTCGTGTTCACATTTGAACTGGCCTTCGCCGGCTTTGTCCTGTGCGAAGCCTTTTGGGCCATGCGGCTTGCCTGCGCGGTGGTAGAGCGCAGCGCCGAGCAACTGGGCTTGACCCCACTGGGGCGCGCCTGGCGCGCCCCATCTCCGATGCCCAAGCCGCTGGCCAATCCCCGCCGGGTCCAGAGTTGAAACCGCTGTAGTCCTGTAAACGTCAAGCCGTTGAGCAAAGGCACAGGACTAAAAAGAAGGTTTGAACGGAACTTTTAGTTTTTGAGTAGCGAATAGATCGATTCCAATTCGCGCCGGATCTCGGCCAGCTGCGCGCGGTGGTCGCCACTGGGCACACCGGAGTGGTTGGGCACGGTAGTCACGCCAGCCTCGGCCTGACGCTTCTCCAACCCGGCACGCTTGCCATAGCCTAGCTCGCGCAAGCGCCGACGCGCACCGTCGATCGTGAACCGTTCTTCGTAGAGCAGACGCTTGATGAGGCTAAGGACCTCGATGTCCTTGACCGTATACAGGCGATGCTTGGAAGCCGTGTGATTGGGGCGCAGGAGGGGAAATTCGGTTTCCCAAAAGCGCAGGACATAAGGCTTGACTTCGAGCAGCCGGGCCGCTTCCCCAATTTTAAGCGGGTGATCGGCGGAGGGCGAGGCCAAGCCTCGCGCAGTTGATTTGGTATTGTTTCGCCGCGTCTTCTTTGTCGTCCGGCGGCCCGGACTATTCATGGCGAGCTTACCGTCCAAAAAAGCCCCTCCCGGGAACCCGCCGGGACCCGAAAGCTAACTGCCCCCGCCCAAGCCGCTCAGGCTTGAGGAGGCCGCGGCCCGGGCGCTCCCAACGGACGCCTATCCAGCCTACATGCTTACTGCCCGATTTCACAAGGCTTGCGCACGAGCCACCAGCGGCCAAAGGCGACGATCATTGGCGCAATTGCGCATTCAGCCGCTGGAGGGCCTGGCGCACCAAGCTTTCGTGGACGCGATTGACTTCGTCGTCGGTCAAAGTGCGCTCGGCTCGATAGCGCAGCGCCAAAGCCAGGCTCTTCTTGCCTGGAGCAATTCCCTCGCCGGCATAAACGTCAAACACTTCCACGCTCTCCAACCACGGTACGTCGAGCGCGCGAATGTTTTCGACCACTTCGCCGGCGTTGCGCTCTCGATCGACCACCAGCGCCAGATCGCGACGCACCGCAGGATAGCGTGGCGGCGCAGCGATTGGGCGCGGCCTTGAAAACAACCCAGCCAAACAGGAGAGATCCAACTCGAACAGTCCGCAGGGCAAGCGCAGATCCAGCCGAAAGGCGTGGGCGGGATGCAGTTCGCCCAGCACCCCTATTCTTTGATCGCGCAAGCATACCAGCGCGGCCTTGCCGGGATGGAGATAAGGTGCCTGGGCGGGCACTGCGGCCATGAAGCGCACGCCGGCAGTATATCCAAGCGCCTCCAACAAGCGTTCAACAATCCCCTTGGCGCTGGCAAAGTTGAAACCCAGGGCACGCTGCCCCAGCTCGGGCACGATAAAATCGCCGTATCCGATGCCGGCCAGGGCTAGCCGTTCGGCCGGTACCCCCGACTTCTCGGCGAAGACCTTGGCCAGCTCGAAGGCGTGGCAGGCCGACGCTTGACGATTTAGGTTGAAGCGCAGGACATTCAGCAATCCCGGCAGCAGGCTGAGGCGCAGCTCGCTTAATTCGGCTGACAGCGGGTTGGCGACCACTACCGGCAAGCCATCGTTAAAGCTATCGTCGGCGCCGGCGATCAAGCGGTTATCCTGGGGCGCTGCAAAAGCCAGTGAATGCACTTCGGTCAACCCACACCCCAGCATGATTTCCCGCGCCTTGGCACTTAAATCACGCATCGGGCTGCGCGCGGCGATCCGATTGGGCCGCGCCGGCAGGCGCTCGGGGATCTCCTCCAGACCGCTTAGACGAGCCACTTCCTCGGCGAGATCGGCGGCCTCACGCAAGTCGGAACGAAAGGAAGGGACGGTGACTGCCAAGCGATCCTTACCGGTACTGGAGGCCTTGGCCCCCAACAGCATCAGGCGCCGGCGTACCTCCGCACCTGGCAGCGCCACGCCCAGCAGCGCGGCCATCCGGCCTAGGTCCAACGTAAGCACGAGAGGCGTAAAAGGCTGCGGCTGAAGATCGCAAATCGGCGCGGCCACCTTACCACCGGCATGACGCGTCAATAATTCGGCCGCTCGTCTCAGCGCTGCTACCTGGCCGTCGCGATCGATACCGCGCTCGAAGCGATAGCTGGCCTCGCTGTGCAGCCCTAGCCGGCGCGCGGTACGCGCCACCGTGCTGGGCTCGAAGTAAGCGCTCTCGATCAGCAGGCTGGTGGTCTCGGGGCCGACTTCGGAACTTTGCCCGCCCATCACTCCGGCAACCGCCACGGGCCGCTGGCCATCGGCGATCACCAGGTCGGTGGGTGCCAACTGGCGCGCCACGCCGTCGAGAGTGACGAAGTCGCGATCGGTGTGTGCCTGACGCACCACGATTCGGCCCTCGGCCAGCTTGGCGAAGTCGAAGGCATGCAGCGGCTGGCCGAGCTCAAGCATCACATAGTTGGTGACATCAACCAGATTGTTGACTGCGCGCATTCCGCACAGCTCCAGGCGCCGACGCATCCAGGCCGGCGAGGGCCCCACGATAACTCCATCGATGCGCAAGCCGGCGTAGCGCGGACATTGCTGCGCCGACGCAATCTCGACCGAGGGCGGTGGCACGCCGGCGGGCGGCCGCGGCACGCGCCAGCGCGGCTGGCGTAAGGTCAAGCCGAAGAGTGCGCCGATTTCCCGCGCCAAACCCAGAATCGACAGGCAATCGCCGCGATTGGGCGTAATCGCCAAATCCAGCACGGTATCGTCTAGCCCCAGAAAATCCGCCAGATCGGTCCCCAGCGGCGCCTGCGCATCCAGCTCGACGATCCCGCTGTGATCTTCGGACAAGCCCAATTCGCGCCCCGAGCAGAGCATCCCCTCCGAACGCTCTCCGCGGATAACCGCCGCGCTCAGCGGGGGAGCGCTCTCCACTCCTCCCGCCTCCTTGCCCCCCAACCGGGCGCCCACCAAAGCCAGCGGCGCGACCATTCCCTGATGCACGTTGGGAGCACCGCAAACGACGCGGAACTGACCGTGGGCGCCAGCGTCAACCTCACACAGGTTGAGCCGGTCGGCATTAGGATGGCGGCGCACCTCGAGCACGCGGGCAATGGTGACGCCACGGAAGGGTGCGCGTAGATGCTCGATACTCTCGACCTCCAGCCCGGCCAAGCTCAGGCGATGGCAAAGCGTAGCCTCGTCGGCCTCCAACGCCAGATATTCCTTTAACCAGCTAAGCGGCAGTTTCATCTATTCGGGTTCCTGGCCTGGTGGTGTAGCGCGTGGCGTCCCTGCTGAGCGGGTAGCGCCATTAAAATTGCTCGAGAAAGCGCAGGTCGTTGTCCAGAAACAATCGCATGTCGTCCACCCCCAACGTCAGCATCGCAGTCCGTTCGATTCCTACCCCGAAGGCAAAACCCTGATATTGCTCGGGATCGTAACCGACCGCGCGCAGAACGTGGGGATGAATCATGCCCGAGCCGAGGATCTCGACCCATCCCGCCTGTTTGCATACCCGGCAACCAGACCCGCCACACAACAGACAACCGATATCGACCTCGGCACTGGGTTCGGTGAAAGGAAAGAAGCTGGCGCGAAAGCGCACCTTGGTGTCGGCGCCGAACAGCCCGCGCAAAAATTCGCTCAACACACCCTTCAAATCCGCCATCGTGATGATGCCCGCGCGATCGACCATGAAGCCCTCAATTTGCCCAAACATTGGGGCCGCGCGCACACTCAATTCATCGCGCCGGTAGCAATTGCCCGGGCAGATCACGGCCAGCGGCGGGCGGCGCTTTTGCATGACGTGAATCTGCCCATTGGAAGTATGGGTCCGCAGGAGCAGCCCGCCGGACACAAAAAAGGTGTCCTGCATCTCGCGCGCGGGATGGTCGGGAGGAAAGTTGAGCGCCGAAAAATTATGGAAGTCGTCGTCGATATCCTGGGTCTCGATCACCTCGAAGCCCATTGCTTCGAACAATCCGACCATCCGGTTGGCGACCTGAGTCAGCGGATGCAATCGGCCGCGTCGCAGGCGCAATCCCGGCAGGGTCACGTCTACCCGTTCGGCTGCCAGTGCCTGCTCCATCTCACGCCGGCGCAGCTCGGCTTGCAACTGCTCGATACGCTCCTCCAGCTCGCGTTTGATCTGATTGACGAGCTGACCGACCAGCGGCCGCTGCTCGGCCGGCAGGTCGCGCATCCCCCGCATCACCTGGGTCAGTTCTCCGGTTCGGCCCAGCACCCTCACCCGCACCGCTTCAATTTGGGCCCCGTGCGCATCTTCGGCCAACTCGGCCAGTGCGCGAGCTCGGATTGCTTCCAATTGTTCTTTCATGAGTTCTCGCTGAGCAGAAAGCTAAGCCGCCAGTTTGCACTAGGGAGGCCGGAAGGTAACGCCGCCGACAACAAAAAGACCATGTGGAGAGCGGCCACATGGTCTTTGGCAGCGGGAGGTGACGCTCGCGTTTAAGCCGCCTCCGCCCCCAACGCGCTTTTGGCGGTATTGACCAATTCGGCGAACAGCCCGTCGCGCTCCATTGCCAACGCGGCCAACTGCTTGCGGTCGATGGCAACGTTGGCTTTATTCAAGCCATCGATCAGGCGGCTGTAGCTGAGCCCGTACTCGCGCGCCAAGGCGTTAATCCGGGTCACCCACAAGGCGCGGAATTCCCGTTTCTTGTGCTTGCGATCGCGATAGGCGTACGTCAGCCCTTTCTCCAGGGTGTTGCGCGCCTGACGATAAAGTTTTCGGCCGCCTACATAACCCGAAGCAAGCTTGAGCTGGCGCTTATGTCGGCGATGAGATTTGGGGCCACCTTTGGTACGAGGCATCGAAACAACTTCCTTGGTTTACGAATTACCGTAGGGCACCAACTGGCGGGCCCGTTTGGTATCGGCCTGACTCAAAATTCCCGGCTGCCGCAAATGGCGCTTGCGGCTGCGATTCTTGGAACTGTTAAGATGGCGCAAATAAGCCTTCTTATGCTTGACCTTACCGGTCTTGGTCATGCGGAAGCGCTTGGCCGCGCTACGATTGGTTTTAAGCTTGGGCATCCTTCGCCTCTCAGCGGGGCGTGAGCAGCACCGACATGTTCCGACCTTCCATCCGCGCGCTCCCCTCGGGTTGCGCTATATCTTGCACCAAGCCAAGGATCTGCGCCAGTATCGCCTGCCCCAGTTCGGGATGAGTGATTTCACGGCCCCGGAAAAAAATCGATACCTTAACACGCTGCCCCTCTTCGACAAAGCGGCGCACATGCTTGACCTTGAATTCCAGGTCATGCTTGTCCGTGCGCGCCCCCATCTTCACCTCCTTGACCGCGGAGGCCGAGGCATGGCGGCGGCTATCGTGCGCCTTTTTCTTTTGAGTGTAGCGATACTTGTCGAAGTCCATCACGCGGCATACCGGCGGTTGCGCCGTGGCCGCGACCTCGACCAGATCCAAACCTCGACTCTGCGCCAGGGCCAACGCGTCGTGCGCGCTCATCACGCCTGCCTGGCGTCCGTCGGAGTCGATTACCCGCACCTCGGGGCTACGGATGTATTCATTGACGCGGGTCACAGGTTCGCGATTGGGGGGAAGTCTAAAATTTCTAGGGATAGGACACCTCCTGCTGCTGGCAAGCCAGCGTTGAATGATCGATGAATTGTATAAAATCGACGCTGGATTCAAGCGGGCGCGCAGTACGCTGGGACCGTGGCATAAGATCGCTTCAGGTTGGGAAGGGCTCTGCTTTAAGCAGTTCAAGCAAGCTATCCACGCTCATAGCTTCATTCTTCTCGCCCCGCAAACGGCGCAGGGAGACCGTGCGGGATTCCGCTTCTCGTTCTCCCACCACGACCATGAAAGGAATTTTGGCCAACTCGGCGGCGCGAATCTTGAATCCCAGTTTTTCATTGCGCAAATCGCAATGGGCACGCCAGCCGCCATGCTCGATCAGCAGGCCCAACTCCTTGGCGTAGGCCTCCACCTTCTCACTCAGCGGCAGAACCCGCACCTGCTCGGGGGCCAACCAAAAGGGTAGTAAACCACCGGTATGCTCCAAAAGTAGGCCGATAAAGCGTTCCAGGGTGCCCAAAATTGCCCGATGAATCATCACGGGCCGCGTTTCCACCCCACTACTGGTGGTATACTTCAAGTCGAAACGCTGCGGCATGTTAAAATCCAGTTGAATCGTCGCTAATTGCCATTTGCGCCGCAACGCATCGGGCACGTAAATTTCGATTTTCGGGCCATAGAAGGCCCCCTCGCCCGGATTGATTTCGTAACTGAAGCCGTTGCGCCCCATCGCCTGCGCCAAGGTCGCCTCGGTGCGCTGCCAGGAGGCCTCGTCACCCAGATGTTGCACCGGCATTGTGGCCAGCTTAAGTTCGATGCGCTCGAAGCCCAGGGCCGAGTAAATCTCGTTGAGCATCCGCAAATTGAGGTCGATTTCTTCGCCGATCTGCTCGTCGGTGCAGAAAATGTGCGCATCATCCTGCGCCATCGCACGCACCCGGGTCAGGCCGTGCAAAGTACCCGAGCGCTCGGCGCGATGGAGCCGGCCGAAATCCGCCAGGCGCAGGGGTAAGTCGCGATAAGAGCGCTTCTCCGCTGCGAAGATCACGGCATGGCTGGGACAGTTCATCGGTTTAACCGCATAATCCAGCTCCCCGCCGGGATTTTCGCCGTCGGTGGTAAGAAACATGTTATCGCGAAACATCTCCCAATGACCGGAAGTCTGCCAGAGCTGATTTTTAAAGATCTGCGGGGTAATGACCTCCTGGAAACCGTAGCGGCGGTACAAACGGCGCACGTAAGCGACAAGCTCGTTGTAAATTATCGCTCCCTTGGGTAAGAAAAACGGACTGCCCGGAGCAATCGGATCGAACATGAAGAGGCCCATCTCGCGGCCCAGCTTGCGATGGTCAAGGGCGCGCGCCAATTCCAGTAGGCGCAGATGTTCCTCCAGCGCCTCCTTGTCGGCGAACGCGGTGCCGTAGATCCGCGACAGCATCGCGTTATGTTCGTCGCCGCGCCAGTATGCTCCCGCCACGCTGGTTAGTTTGAAGGCCTTCAAATAGCGGGTGGAGGGCACGTGCGGCCCGCGACACAGATCCATCCATTCGCCCTGGCGATAAATCGACACTCGTTCCTGCTCGATTCCGGCCAGGATCTCGACCTTGTAATGCTCACCGGCGGCTTTGAACCACTCAACCGCTTCGGCCTTGGACACTTCTTGCCGCTCCACCCGCAGATCCGCTTTGGCCAGCTCCCGCATCCGGGCCTCGATCTTGGGCAAATCCTCCACTGTAAAGGGGGTGGGAGTGGCGAAGTCGTAATAAAAGCCGTCTTCGATCGTGGGTCCGATGGTGACCTGGGTTCCAGGGTAAAGGCTTTGGACCGCCTGGGCCATCAAGTGCGCGCTGGAATGGCGCAGAATCTCCAGCCCCTGCGGACTGCGCTCGTCTACCGGCTCAACCACCGCATCGCTGGTCACCGGCCGCCATAGATCGACCGCGACCCCGTTGACCAGGGCCGCGATGGCACGCACACCGTCAGGCTGCAAGCGCAAAATCTCCGCCGCCGGAGTACCCGCGACCACCTCGTGGACAGCACCCTGCACTGTTACGCGAATAGTCTGGTTCATGAACGAACGGAATAAAAGGAGGGCCGCCTGGGGCGCGGGTGGGAACCCGCCGCGAGATAAATCATCGCAACAACAAAACTGGTAGGCACGGGCGGGATTGAACCGCCGACCCCTTCCGTGTCAGGGAAGTGCTCTCCCGCTGAGCTACGTGCCTGAAAATGAGCATCAGGATTGGACCCAAGTTTCATCGCTAACAGAATTCCTCGTAGCTATCAACACGCCCACCTGCCTGTGGCGCTAGAGACTCGATAGGCCAGCCTCTTCTGCTCTGCTAAGTTTTAACCTCTCCCGCTGGTTTCGGGGCACTTATGTTTGACCGTGAACGGTTGATTCAGCTCTTTCTTATCGGCTCGCTGGCCCTGATGGCCTACCAAGTCTACCTTATCTTGCGGCCATTTCTGGTCCCCATCGTCTGGGCCATGCTGTTGGCCTTCATCTTTCATCCCCTGATGGTTCAAGCCCGCCGCCTCCTGCGCCATCGAACCCTGGCCGCCTTGGCGATCAGCATCCTGGTCGCGCTGGTGGCGATCTTGCCGGCGCTATGGCTATTCACCGTGCTCGCCGCCGAGGTCAGCAGCCTCGCAGCGCGCGCGCAACAACTGATGGCGCCCGGCGGAGTGGCAAGAGTCACCCAGTGGATTGGCCGCTCACGCCTGGGAATGGAGGCGCAGCGCCTGCTGGTTCGGGCCGGTATCCAACCCGAGCGCGACCTGCCCTATTACGCCCTTGAGATAAGTCGGTATGCCAGCCAGACCCTGGTCGAATACATCAGCGGTATCTTCAAAAACCTGCTCGCATTCGGGCTGGATTTCGCCCTGACGCTACTCATTCTGTTTTACATGTTGCGCGACGGCGAAGGCTATTACCAAACGTGCCGCAACTTCACTCCCTTACACGAGGAGGATAAGCGCGCGGTCTTCGATACCCTGCGCGTCACCTTGTCGGCGGTGATGCGCGGGTTGATGCTGACCGCACTGCTGCAAGGCGTGGTGGTCGGCCTAGGCTTATTGTTGACCGGCGTCCCATATTGGGTGGCGTTATCGATGCTGACCGCGGTAGTAGGACTGCTTCCCTTTGGCGGCACCGCCCTGGTATGGCTGCCGGCCGGGCTTTACCTGCTCCAGACCCGCGGCTGGGGACATGCCAGCTTTTTGGTGATCTGGAGTTTGGCGGCGGTCACCATCATCGACAACGTGCTCAAACCCGCACTGACCGGACGGGGCACCGGATTGCCCACCCTAGCCCTGTTTTTGGGCATCGCGGGTGGATTGGAAACCTACGGCCTGCCCGGCATTTTCGCCGGCCCCGCGGTGATCGCCGTGATGGCTTCGCTGATGCGCGCCTACAACAAGAGCTATCAGAGCCAGGCCAGCGAAGCCGCCTGACGCCCGGCTCGCCCGCTCAGGTCAGGTCGTCGATCCAATGCAACGCCGCGACCACTGAGCTAAAAGTGGTGGTGGCACCGAAGGTCACCAGCACGGCCTGGCGCAGCGCGGCCGCTGATACTCCCTCTTTGAGCAAGCGCTGAGCATGGGTTTTAAAGCTGCCTTCGGCCCCGCTGGTCGCGAACGCGCCCAGCGCGATTAACTCGCAGGTATGGCCATCCAAGGGCCCGGCTTCAACCACCGCCTTGCGCAGCGACTGAAAGGCGGCTGAGGCGCCGGGGCTGAACTGGGCCAGATACTCAACCGGGGTAAGTTTTTTGCCTTCGGCCATTGGTTTTACTCCTTCAGGCTGGTTTCACAATCGGAAAGCCGTCGATCTCCACACCCAGGCCGCGCTCGCGAGCCCGCCGGTAAACCATCGCCGCCAGCGCGATATCCTGGACCCCGGTGCCAACTGACTTGAACAGCGTAATCTGCTCTGGGCTAGTGCGGCACGGGGCCTTGCCCACTACCAGTTCAGATAACTCATGGACCTGATCTGGGGAAATCGTATCTTTGGCCGCGACCGCGTCTCCGGCCTCGCCGAAGACGCCTTCGCGCGTATCGACCACTATGATCTCGCTGCGCTTGAAGGTAGCTGGATCGATCTCGCGCTGATCGCGACGGGCGGTACCAACCGAATTGACGTGCATCCCGGGCCGCAGCCATTCGCCCAGCAGCACGGTTTGGGTTGACTTGACCGCCGCTAGCACCAGGTCGCAGCCCTCGACCGCGGCGCGTGCACTGTCAACCGCGCGAATATCCATCCGTACTCCGAAATCCGCCGCCAGCCGTTGGCGATTGGCCGCGGTGGGACTGAACACGCGCGCCCGTTTGACGATCCCCAAGGCCTCCATCGCTTCCAACTGCGCCCGCGCCTCTACTCCCGACCCCAATAGCGCCACCACCTGGGGACCGGACCGAGCCAGCCGGCGCGTCGCCACCGCGCTGGTGGCGCCGGTGCGCAGGGTGGTCAGATGCTGGGCATCCATAATTGCCAGCAACTCGCCGCTGGCCGAATTGTAAAGATGGACCTGATAGCGCACCCCGACCCCGGGTGCCATGTTCATCGCCTTGAAACCGCTCCAGCCCGAGCGCTCCAAGGCCACCGGGCCCACTCGCAGCCAGCCCTTGCCAGCCTTCATGTTGATGCGCGCGGGGAGGGTAACCGCTCCTTCGCCCTCTTCGCGAAAAGCTTCTTCCATGGCCTCGATCGCGTCGGCCATGGAGACGCTGGCACAGACATCTTCGTGCTTGAGCAACAGCATTGTCTCGGCTCCGCCTTGCAGGATTATCCGCCGGGCGCGCCGTAGCGCCCGCGCCGGTGACGGCGCGGCCGATGCTAGCAGAAAGGAACAGGGGCTAGGTAGCCACCCGCCGCGGTCGGAGGGCTACTCAGCCCCACGACACCTAAGGGTTTGTCGGGTATGGCTCTCGCCGAACGGCGATCAGGCACCCCATCCCAAAATAATAGCGCAAGAAGCTCCGCTCGAATCCGAATACCTTGGTCATCAGGCTGGCCGCAGGCGATTGCTGCCTTTAGCGATCGCCTCCTCGATTACCAATACGCTGTCAATCGGGCTTCGCTCGGTGTTCACGAGCACATGGTGGGACGACAGCTCGGGGCCAAGGGGAGCCAATTCCTCTTTCTGACGCAGGTAAGTTTCGAATGTGGCGTCCGAGATTGCATCGGGTTGTTGAGCGCGTATCGCCAGGCGCCGACCGATTTCGCTTTCCGATGCGGTGCATTCCGCCATCACGAAAGGCACGCGGGCCGTACGCGCCAGTTCGACCACGCGCACGCGCGCGCCTTCATCCAGGAAGCTTGCGTCCAAAACCGCGCTGCGCCCTGCTTCCAGTTCCTGGCGCGCCGCCGAAAGCAGCGCGTCGTAGGTCTTGCGGGTTTGCTGGGGCGTATAAATCCCCTCGCGATAACCGACCGCGCGCGTGGCGCGTGGAGCTGCAAATAACTGCTTGCGAAAAACATCGGAATTGTAATGAGCGCAGCCCAGGCGGTTAGCGAGAAGTTTCGCCACCGTCGATTTGCCACTTCCAGACAGTCCGTACACCACGATCAAAGCGGGTCCGCACAGCCTGGCGTAACCCACAGCCGCTTGAAAATGTTTGGCTGCAACCTTTTTGGCCCGTTCACTCTCGGGGTCCGCGATCCCTGGCTGGCGGCTTTTGAGGCTGGCTACCTTGCCCCGCACCGTTGCCCGGTAGCATTTGTAGAAATTGAGCAGCTCGGCCAACTGCCCGTCGCCGCTGGCGTGAAGATAAGCCTCAAAAAGCGCGTGGGCTTGGCCCGCCGCACCCAGCCGCTCCATATCCATCAGCAGGAAGGCCAGGTCCGAGGCGACATCGGCGTAGCGCAAGGCCTCGTTGAACTCCACGCAATCGATAATCGCCGGTTGTTCGCCGGGGGCTAGGTAAAGATGCTCGCAGCGCAGGTCTCCATGTCCCTCACATACCCGGCCGGTACGCGCACGAAGATCGAAGGTATCGTGATGGCGTTCGAGGAATTGGCGATTGCGCTGGGTTAGCTCATCAAATTCGGCCGGGGAGACCGTCTGGTTAACGAAGCCGGCGCACTCCGCCAGGTTTCCCATGATCCCGCGTTCAATGGCCGCCGCGCCGCCGTATCGAACAGCCTGCTCCCGTGCCGCTTGGCGGTGGAATCCGGCGATTACCTCGGCGATTTGGCCCAGCTTAGCCGCATTCACTTCCCCTCGGCGCAGCAGCGACTCCAAGCTATTATCCTCGGACAATCGACGCATCCAGACCGCGTATTCAACCGCGTCCACCACCGGGCTGTCACAGGCGGGAGCGATAGCGAAACCGTCGCCCCGCATCATAATCGGGACAACGCCGAGGTAAATCCCCGCGGCCAAGCGCCGGTTAAGGCGGACTTCCTCGCAGCACATCGCGAAACGGCGTTCCAGGGTTGAGTAATCGACAAAATCGAACTTGATCGGCTTCTTAATTTTGAACACCGAGTCGCCGGCAATGAAAACCCACGATATGTGAGTCTCTCGCCGCTCGACCTGCTCGGGCCGAGAGGAATAGAACTCCGTCCGCGCCATCGCCTCCAGCAGACGCTCGAGAAGCGCTTTGCCGCTATTCGTCATGACCACCCAAATTATAGCGCAGCCCCGAAACTCCCGGATACCGCTCAAGAGTGGCGGCTTGCGCGCGTGCGTGCCCGATGGTTATGGTGCGCCTGGACTTGTCCACGCTCGGCAGGTGACAATCCAGGGAGGATGTTATGGGTCAGTGGATTGACATTCCGGTTGCTGATGGACGCTCGGGTTTTCGCGGCTACCTCGCCACCCCTTCCAAGGGCAAAGGACCGGGCGCGGTGATCGTCCAGGAAGTCTTCGGGGTCAACCAGCACATCCGTGAGGTTGCCGACAAATACGCCGAGGAGGGCTTCGTGGCCCTGGCTCCCGACATTTTCTGGCGCGTAAACAGCGCCGCACTAGGCGAAATTGACGCTTTCTGGGCGCCGGCGGTGCCGCCACCGGTGGAGTTGGGATTCGAAGCGGCCGATTTGGCCAAAGGGCGAGCGTTTGTGGAAAAAATGGATCTGGACCTGACCATCAAGGATATCGGCGATGCCGCCGCGGTGCTGCGTGCGCGACCCGAATCCACCGGCAAAGTAGGCGTGGTCGGGTTTTGCCTGGGTGGGAGGCTGGCGTTTCTGGCCGCCGCACGCAACCATCCCGACGCCGTCGCGGCCTACTACGGCAACATCAAGGACAACCTCGACGAAGCCGGCGCGATCCAATGCCCGATCGTCATCCATTTCGGCGCGGACGATCCAATGTCCCCGCCCGCGATGTGCGAGGCGGTACGCGCTGCGCTGGCCAACCATCGCGAGGCCGAGGTCTACGTCTATCCCGGCGCCGGTCACGCCTTCAACAACTGGGCCCGCGCCACCCATTACCATCCAGCCGCCGCCGCGCTGGCCCACTCCCGCACGTTGGCGACACTGCGCAAGGGTTTGGGTACGCGCTGAAGCGAGCGTTCCGCTCGGCCATAGCTTGCGGCTCGCAGCCGGTCGCCCCACCCTGGTTATGGCCGCGCGGGAAGCCAATAATAGTCTTCCTGTGAGCAGCAGCTGGGCCGAATCACTCGGCGCTCGCACACGCCGTCTGGTTGCTGTAATGAGTAGGTACCGCATAATAACCCTACTTGTGGGAATGCTGCTGGCCGCGGTCGGCTCCGCCAGCGCTCAGAGCAACGGCACTGCCACCGGTTTATATTCAAGCGCTCTTCCCAAAGCCGGGGAGCGAATTTTCATCGAACCCTTGGTAGTCAAGGACGCAGATATCGACAACCAAATCACTTTGGTACCGCAATTTGGCGGGGCCTATCACGACAGCCATATCTTTCAGGACCCTTTTACCATCGAAAAGCGTCTGACGGAGCGTTTCAGCCTACAGATCGGAACCCAGTATACCGCGCTGTTCGCGCCCAACTTGCAAACGTCAAATTTCCAGTTCTTCTCGCTCCAGGGTAAATACATGCTGTTTCTCAACGCGCCCCACGAGATCATGGCTAGTTTAATCGTCAAAGCCCTAGCGCCAAGCCAACTCGGCAAGATCGGCCAAGATAATCCGCTTACGATTTATTCCTATTTGGTTTTCAACAAAGGGCTGGGTGACCTACCCTGGCGCCTAATCCGGCCTTTCGCGCTGCAAAGCGACATCGCCTGGATCCAGCCTGTTGGCGCAGGCCAAGAGCCGCTGGCTGACTACTATGGGTTGGCGGATTTCGACCAGACCTTTCGCTTCGACTTGTGTCTGGAATATAGCCTTCTCTATCTCAACGACATTGTCGGAATCCGCGTGCCCAACTACCTGGCACAGCTTACCCCGGCTATCGAGGCGCGCGGGCTGACCAATTTAAGCAATAACGGGTACTATGGACGAAGTGCAGGTTATCTAAGTTATGAATTGAATTATCAATCCTCTTGGTATCAAGTCAGTGCCGCCTATCAGCAATCGTTTGGGGCCGACGCCCCCTTTCGGGGTTGGAACATTTTCCTTTATTACACCTACTTCTACGACGACCTTCTGAGTCGTCTTGGACTCGCGCCCACCCCCTGGTGATATCTATTCGCGCCGCGGGGCTAAAAGGACTACACGGCATCTTCAGGAAGTTATCCGGAAAGTTTCTACTACCCTCCTCCAGCTAAGCCACCGCCCCCGCTTAGCGCATGGTACGGACGTCCACCACCGCGACTCCGCCTCGCTCCACTTCCGCCACGGCTTCGCGCAGCGCCAATCTACATTCGCTCACGCTGGTCACCGGCCCGCGTCCCCACGCACCAAACCCGCGCGCGATGGTAGCGTAGTCGATCTCTGGGTCGAACATCGCCACCCCGATCCAGGCGTTTTCCACCGGCCGCTCGCGCATTCGCGCGACCCGCCGCTGATGGGCTTCGTCGTTGCCAAAAGAGCGATTGTTCCCGATCACGGCTAGCATCGGGATCCTATAGTGGGCCGCGGTCCATAACGCGCCGGCCGCCATCACCATGTCGCCGTCACCGATAATCGCCACCGGGAACTGGCCGCGTTCGTGCGCCGCCAGCGCCGAACCTAGCGCACCGCCGGGGCCGTAGCCCACTCCGCCCCCACCGCTGGTGCTGACGTAGTCGCCCACTGCCTTGACGTCCCACACGCCCTGCGGCCAGCCCTGTAAATTGCGCCCTGACAACACGCAGGAGCGGCCGCGCACCGCCTCCCAGACCAGATCGACTAGATGGGTAGTGGTAAGCTGGCCCGCTTGGGCGCGTTGGTTGGCCTCCTGACGGAAGCGCTCCGCCAAGACATTGTGCCGGCGCACGATTTCGCTCGTTCGCTCGCTGACTCGCGCCGCCGTGCCGGCGCCCTTGAGCGCCTTGACCGCCGCCAGCAATTGGGTAAGGCCCACGACCGGATCGGCCAGCAGTCTAATGTCGGTGGGCGAGGTCTCGCCGCCGTAATAGGCCCACGAGTCGAAGGCCAAATCGTTGACCGAAAGATCGATTACCGTACGATCGGCCGGCCATTGGCTCCCACGCCGGCCTTCTTCGTCGGCGTAAAGACCCAGCGCGGCGCCGATATCGTGTACGTCGACCATCAAAATCGCGTCGGCCTGCTTCAAGACCGTATTGTCGCCGCTGAGATTATGCTGATGGTTGGTGGGAAACGAAATGTAATTGGGATTGTCGATATAGGCCGCACCCAGAGTCTCAACCAACTCGACCAAAGGCCCGGTGGCAGCCGCGCGATAAGAAAGATTGCCACCCATCACCAGCGGAAACCGCGCCTCCCACAGCCGCTTGGCCGCGGCCTCGATTTGCGCAGGCGCCGGCCACAACGGGGCCGGTGGCGCAAAGCGCGCCAAGCTCAGATCGGGCAGTGTCAACGAACCCTCCACCGGCTGGCGCTGCAACTCTTCATCCACCGAAATATATACCGGCCCGTAGGGCGGCGTGTTGGCGATTCGATGACCTCGAATGATAGCGTCGATGATGGCGGCCGGCGTAGTCGGTTCGTCGTGCCATTTAACTACCTGGCGCACCAGATCGCCCTGAGTATTGGCGGTGTGGACAAATTCAATGGGCCGGCGCTTTTTGGGATCCATCGGACCGCTGCCACCCAACATCAGTAACGGTACCCGGTCGCACCAGGCATCGAACAACCCCATCACCCCGTGCATTACACCGACCAGATCGTGCAGAATTACCAGCCCTGGCTTGCCCGATGTCTTGGCATAGCCATGGGCCAGGGCGACCGCGATTTCCTCGTGGGTGCAGTTGAGCATCTGGGGGGCGCGATTACCGCGATGGTTGACGATCGAATCGTGCAGGCCGCGGTAGCTGGCACCCGCGGTCAGCGGTACCCATTGATAGCCCAATGCGCCGAGCAAATCCGCGATCAGGTCGGAGACATATTGGGGCTTTGCGGGGCTGATCCCGGCCGGAAGTTCGATTTCCATCGTTTTCAATTTGCGTTCGCTCATCGCCGCGTCACCTTTCACGTCGCCTCTTTGATGGCGCGCAACCGCGCACCCGCCGCGACAATAGCAGCAAGCTTGCGAACCTGCCTACACCCCCGTAACCCCACGACTGGACCACGCACTCAGCCTATGGTTAATTTACCGGCAGCATAAGCGCTTTCGGACAGGAGGCTTGAAAAATGGCGAATCGACTGGAGTTGGTAGAAAAGTACCTTGCCTCGTTGCGCCCTGCCGGCGGCGGCGCGGCCACCCCACAAGCCGACCTGTTGGCCGAGGATGCCGGCATGGAGTCGCTTAATTTCACGCTTTCCGGACGCAATGCCGTGTTGGAGCGGATGACGGGGACGGACAGCGGCAAGATTTTTCGCGAGGTCACCTGGAGCAAGCCCGAGCCCTTCGGCCCCTCTGGCGAGCAAGTCCGGATCATCGGCCGGACAGCCAGTGGCATGGGCACCGCCTTAGTGTTTCATTTTAAGGGCGACACCATTTCTCTAATCCAGCATCAGGCAATTACCGGCGGTGCGCGCCCACCGACGGAACTTAAACTGCCCCCCGAAGTCAAGGAGCTGGTCAATCACGCCCTAGCCACCAACCATCCGATCGCGGTGGCGCACACCGATGAAAGCGGCCAGCCGGTGATGTCCTTTCGGGGCTCGACCCAGGTCTTCAGCGACGACCAGCTGGCGATCTGGGTGCGCCATTCCGACGGGCGCTTCATCCAGTCGATCCAGAAGAATCCCAAGCTGGCGTTGGTCTATCGCGATAACGACAAGAAGGCAACCTACATGTTCCAGGGTCGTGCCCGTGTGGTCAACGATCCCAATATCCGCAAACAGGTGTACGACAACTCGCCCGAACCCGAGCGCAAGCACGATTTTGCCCTTCTCGGCACCCCGGTGATAATCGATCTGGACTCGGTGGAGGGATTCGCCGGCCTGGGGCCCAATGGTCCGATCAATCCGATTCGGATGCAGCGCGGCGCCAGCTCCCGCTAACCTTCATCTCCAAAGCCGCCCTGCGCCCGCGAGCATCGCGAGCCGCGGCGCCGGGCAAACCACCTAACCCAGGTGGGAACTTGCTAAGCAAGTTCCCACCCGACCTGTGACGAAAGGCTTCGAGTGGCCCACTACCCCATGATTTGCCATGCGGGAGAGATGGGTTTGGGGGTGCCATCTCTTATTCCTTCATCACGGTGGGCTGCGCCGCGCCTATCAAAACTCTTGCGGTTTGACGCCTTCCAAGGCGTAAAACGGGGCAGAGGTGCTCCAAACTAGCTTTGACTGAGGGATGAACCGTTGAATAAGGGGGACAGCCGCGGCGACCCGCGCCAGCGCGACCTGCGCCGAGGCGCGTAATGGCTGGCGCGGAGGAGCGTCGCGCTCAAAGTGTCGCGCTCAGAGACGGTCAGATTCTCGGGGGCATCGGAAGCCGTGGATGTACCGCCGATAGCGGAACAGGTGGCAGGGTCGCGACTGGCACGCGAGGGCGCGCGATGAATGATCGCCGACCACACAGACGGGCCTAAATCATGTCGCACGATAAAGCCGGCCACCACCAAGGTCAGCGCGGCCATTAACAGATAGCCCACGCCCAGCCAGAGATTCTTGCGTTTTGCTCGCCGAGCCACTCTTCCTGCTTTAACCTCCAAACCGCGCTGAGCGGCGGCTGCTATCAAACCTCCTGTTCCACCACCATCGCGATACCTTGGCCACCACCGATGCACAGAGTGGCGACGCCAAGACGCTCGCCGCGATCGGCCATCGCGTACAGCAAAGTGGTCAGGATCCGGGCTCCACTAGCACCTACCGGATGGCCCAGGGCGATCGCGCCGCCGTTGACGTTGACCCGGGCCTGATTTAGTTTGAGTTCACGCAATACACCCAGAGATTGGGCCGCAAATGCCTCGTTGAGTTCCCACAAACCAATCTCCTCGCGCCGCAATCCCGCCAGACTCAGTGCCTTGTCAACCGCTGGCACGGGGCCCATCCCCATGTAGGCGGGATCGACTCCCGCGGCGGCCCATGCACGAATCTTGGCCATGGGCCGCACTCCTGCGGCAAGGGCGGCTTCCCGCGCCATCACCACCACCGCGGCAGCGCCATCGTTAATTCCCGAAGCGTTGGCAGCAGTCACGGTGCCGTCGGCCTTGAAAGCCGGCCGCAAGCTGGCAATCGCCTCTGCGCTGGTCTGGCGCGGATGCTCATCTACCTTGAATTCGATCTTCTCCTTGCCCCGAGTCACGCTCACCGGAGTTATTTCGCTCGCGAATTTACCCGCGTGCAGCGCCGCGAAGTAGCGACTTTGGCTTTGCGCCGCGAACTCATCCTGCTCGCGGCGGCTGATCTGGTAACGAGTGGCGATATTTTCCGCGGTCACACCCATGTGAACCAGCGTGATCGGGCATTGCAGGCCGTCGGCGATCATACTGTCGAGCAAGGCGCCATCGCCCAACCGATAGCCGAAGCGTGCCTTGCGCAACAGGTAGGGCGCCAAGCTCATGTTCTCCATTCCGCCCGCCACGATCACCTGGGCTTCGCCCCCTCGAATCGCACTAGCCGCCAACGCTACCGCTTTGAGTCCCGAACCACAGGCCTTGTTGACGGTATAACTGCCCACCTGCTGCCCAACGCCGGCGGCCAAAGCGGCGATACGAGCCGGGTTGAGCCCCACGCCAGCGGATAAAACGTTGCCCAGGATCACCTCGTCTACGGACTCGGGCGAGATTTTAGCCCGCTCCAATGCGGCCTTGATCACCACCGCCGCCAGGTCGGTGGCCGGCGTCGCCGCCAGGATACCGCCGAAGGTCCCAATCGCGGTTCGCGTGGCACTAACGATTACTGCTTCAGGCATGAGACTTGTCCCTGGAAACCGGTTGGCGCTGGACTGCGCCGAAAATCAATCTAGCTTATTGCGCGTCCGCTTAGAACCGCCCGCACCCATTTGCCTGCCAACGCCAGGGTCGAAAGTTGGTCCAAGCCGTGCGTCCCGTTGTACCAGTCGATCCCGATGCGCTGGGTGGCCCGGCTGAGACTCGCAAGCCGAAAATACCAACGATGGTGCGGCCCGTAAAAGCGGCGCGCAGCGAAGTGCAGCCGCCGGAGCTTGCGCGCGATCGAACCCTGATGTAACCGCTGGTCGTAGTCGGCCAGCGCTTTCAAATCACCGCGCAGACGAGCGTCAATTGCGGCGGCGGCCAGTTTGCCGTGCTCGAAAGCGAAGGAGATCCCCTCGCCCATTAGCGGATCAATTCCAGCGGCATCTCCTACCAACAGCACCGGACCCGCGACAAAGCGATCGGCGGGATCGTACCAGCGAATGGGAAAGGCTTTGTAGTGCGCTCGCGCCCCGGGATCAATCGCAAGATCGGGAAAAGCTTCCGCCAGAGCCGCGAGAAGTGCGCGATTGGTTCGCTGCTCGCTGGTAAACTGCTCATAGATTCCAACGTTGAGATGTGGTCGCCCGTCGACGAGGCAGGGGAACGACCAGGAGTAGCCCGCGACTCCCCGCGCCACGCAGGTAAAGTCGAAGCGATATGCAGCCTGGGCGAATTCGACTGCGTCGCCGTTCGCCGGCAAGTCGAGCATCAGGGCCCGGCCCAGCGATCCACGCCGAGCGCCAAAGAGTTGTTCGCGTACCCGGCTACCCGACCCATCCGCTCCCACCATTATCGGCGCGCAAAATTCGCCGCGTTCGGCTCGCACCCTGGCCTCGCCAGCGTCGACCGCCACATGTAGCAAACGGCACTCCTCGACGATCTCAACTCCCGCGTCGACGGCGGCCCGCGCCAAAGACGCATCGAACTGGTCACGCCTGATCACCTTACAGAGCACGTCGTCGCCGGGCAGATCGACCCGGCCGGCTTCGGTGACGGCGATTCCGCGGCGAACCACCGCCGCGGGCACGTCGAGGTCCAAGCCCAGTTCGTCCAGAGCAGCCAAGGTCTTGGGGATCAGCCCGCCGGCGCAAACTTTGGGTCTTGGATGGCGAGCTCGTTCCAATGCGATGATTTTGCCCGCCAAGTCGGGCCGGCGGCGCAACAAATAAAGCGCGGTGGCAAGCCCAGCCGGCCCGGCGCCGGCGATTAGAACCTCACAGCGCCGTGTTGGCCCGCTCCCATTCCCATTACGTTCGCTCATTCAAGTAAAGCTTTGGGCAGTAAAACTCACGTCACAGTGTTGCATCACAAAATGACGACATCAGTCCGCGTTCGCGCTCGAACCGCGCTACAGGCTCTCTCTGCCCAACGGTAATGACAACAACGGGGAAGTAGCACGATGCGCTACTTCCCCGTCAACGGGTTCGTGGTGGGCGCGCGCTCAGCCCCCGGTCTTAATCACCGTGTAGAGCGATACGTCGCCACGCTGCACCAGCAGCAAGGCCGGCTTGCCCTGATTCTTGGCTTGCTTGGCCTTGGACATGAAGTCATCGATGGACCCGACCTTTTGATGATTGACTTCCAAAATCACGTCGCCCTGCTGCAAGCCTGCATCGGCCCCGGGGCTATCGGGCTTGACCTGGCGGACCACCACGCCTTTATCAACCGTGAGGTTGAACTCCTTCTGGATATCGGGGGTGATTTCACCGACCTGCAAGCCCCAACCCGGGCCACCCTGTTCCTCGCCCTGGGCGCTGGCCATCTGGGTTTCCTTGAGCTGGCCCACTTTGACCTGCACGGTAAGGTGACTACCGTTGCGGATGACTTCGACCGGGACGGTCTTGCTGATCGGGGTTTCCGCCACCAACTCGGGCAGCTCATGCTGCTCATGAACCGGATGGTTATCGAAATTGATGATAACATCGCCCCGCTTAAGACCAGCTTTGGCCGCCGGACTATCCTTCTCGACGCTGGCCACCAAAGCGCCTTCGGGCTTGGGCAGGCCGAAGGACTGGGCCAATTCGGGGGTCACTTCCTGGATTTCAACTCCCAACCAGCCACGAATCACCTTGCCGTGAAGCTTGAGCTGGTCCATTACCGCCTTGGCCAGGTCGATTGGAATCGCGAAGCCTATCCCGGCGCTGGTCCCAGTGCGGCTGTAGATCGCGGTATTAATTCCAACCACCTTGCCGCTGATGTCGAACAGCGGGCCGCCCGAGTTGCCTGGATTGATGGCGGCGTCAGTTTGAATGAACTCGTCGTAGTTGCCGCCCAGCGCACGTCCCTTGGCACTGACGATCCCGGCGGTCACGGTCAGCGAAAAGCCGAAGGGATTGCCGATCGCCACCACCCAGTCGCCCACCTCGGTCGCATCCGAGTTGCCCAGCGGTGCGGCCGGCAGCGGCTCTTTGGTATTGATTTTAATCAGCGCTAGATCGGTCTTGGAGTCCTTGCCTACCACCTTGGCGGTGAATTCGCGCTTATCCATCAGGATGACATGGATTTCGTCGGCGTTACCCACCACGTGGTTGTTGGTCAGGATGTAGCCGTCGGGCGACACAATCACGCCTGAGCCGAGGCCGTGCTCCTTGAATTCGTGCGGAGCCTGTCCAAAGAAGTGGCGGAATTGCTCGAATGGATTACCCTCGAACGGATTGAAGGGCATCGGTCCCTGGCCACCCCCCTGTCCGCCCTGATCACCTTGATCGCCCTGGTCGCCTTGGTCCCCAGGCCCGCCGAAGCCGAAGCCCTCGACCTTCTGTACCACGCTGACATTGACCACCGTCGGCATCACCCGCTTGACCAGCGGCGCGAAGGAGGAGATCACGCCAGGCCGTTCCGTGGGCTCGGGCTGCCCGGCTGGCGCCGGCGCACTGGAAGCCAATTGCTGCGGCGCGGTCTGCGCCACGGACGCCTGGGGCGCAGTTGGGTTGGAGCCCCACAACGAAAAGGCGCCCGCATCGCTCAGCGCCACTGCCACAATCAGGGCGCTGGCACCGACAACGGCCACCGTTAACTTGTACATGCGATTTACCTCGCGCTTCTTCGACATCGGACCTCGCTGGCTCGAACTCGCAGCGCCCCACGCCGATTACATTAGAACCTGAAAGATTCGACGAAGGGCAGGCCGTTCTATTCAAACCGTCGCCATCTTCGCTCTTCTGTTCCGCGCCTTTTTGGCCGGCGTAGGCCTTGCGGCGTTGCTGTCCCTACCAGTAAAAGACCCAGCCTACGCTCCCTATAGGCGCTCGGCAATCCGATCTTGACCGCCCTCGCTGGCTCGGCACGAACACTTTTTGCCGGCCTCGGCCTGTGACCACTTTGAGCAGTTTTGAACTCGGCTCTTGCTCCTATTCTACCGCGCCAATAGGATTTAATTGTTAGCCAAATTACCCCCGTAAATCATCAAAATTATGTTCGCGGTAATCGCCTGGCTGCTCTCCGGCCTGCTCTCATGGACGCTGCTTGAGTATGTCATCCACGGCATCCTCAGTCATCAGCTCCAGAGCTTTGTCACACCCCTGCACGCCGTCCATCATCGTGACCAGCACGCCGTCTTCGCCCTGGGGGCATGGCCGCCCGCGGTAGCTCTGATGGCGGCGATGGTGGTGGGATGGGGTTGGAGGCCGCTGAGCGTGTTCTACCTGGGCTTGCTGGCAGGTTTTGCCGGCTATGAGATAATTCATTACCGGCTCCATTTCGCCCGCACTCTGACGCCGTGGGAGGCGCGATTGCGGCTCCATCATCGTATTCACCATTTGATCAGTCCCAACCGCTGCTTCGGCGTCAGCACCACGCTTTGGGACTGCGCTCTGGGCACCGGTATCGGCGCGGCCGAGCGGCGCCGTTATGAAGTTCTGCTCGAGCTACCGCCCCTGAGCGGTCCCTCAAACCTAGGCCAATTGCTGGCGGAGTTGCGACCACGGGCACGTTGATCCATCCGCTCGCCGCGCGATCCAGCCGCCTCTTGTCACCGCCGGCAACCGCGCGGCAGTATGATTTGCTTCACCCAAACCCACACAGGAGCCGTCATGCCCTACTCCGACCTCGTGTTTGAACTCGACGATCGGATCGCTCACATCACGCTCAACCGGCCGCAGGCGGCCAATACCCTGAGCCTGGAGATGTCGCGTGAGCTTTTGGACGCCGCCATACACTGCGAGGAAGAGGGGGCCCGCGCGGTCCTGCTCAGCGGCGCAGGCCGAATGTTCTGCGCCGGCGGCGACCTGCGCAGCTTCGCTACCCGCCAGGGGATATCTCTGACCACGTACGTAACTGAGACCCTGACCGCCCTCCACGCCGCGCTCTCGCGCCTGACCCGGATGGACGCGCCCGTAATCGCCGCCGTGCATGGCAGCGCGGCCGGCGCCGGCTTCAGCCTGATCTGCGCCTGCGACCTGGTACTGGCCGCAACCTCGGCTCGCTTCACCATGGCCTATACTCGCTCTGGCCTGACCCCCGACGGCTCGGCCACCTATTTTCTACCTCGCCTGGTCGGCCTGCGCCGAGCCTTGGAGTTGACCCTCACCAACCGCGTTCTCAGCGCCCAGGAAGCTTGCCAATGGGGCTTGGTAACGCGCGTGGTGGGCGAGGACGAATTGCCCGCGGCAGCCATGGAGTTGGCTCAGCAGTTGGCACAGGGACCAACCGGCGCCTTCGGCGCCACCAAGCGCTTGCTTCAGCAAAGTTTCGGGGAGCGGTTGGAATCCCAGCTGGAAAACGAAGCACGGGCGATCCTCAAGGCCCTGGCCGGAGCAGAAAGCCGCGAGGGGATCACGGCATTTCTGGAAAAGCGCAGTCCCAACTTCAAGTAAAGATGGCAACCTTTGTTCTGGTCCATGGCGCCTATCATGGGGCTTGGTGCTGGGCCGCGGTAATCGGCACGTTGGAGCGCATGGGTCACCGCGCCCTGGCCCTGGATCTGCCCGGCCACGGCGCCAGCAGCTTCAAGCGCGCCGACGTCACCTTGCAGGTTTATGCCGACGGCTTGGTTGATTTTGTCGAGCAGGCCGACGTGCGCGAGCTGGTATTGGTGGCCCATTCGATGGGCGGCCTTCCGATGACCATGGCGGCCCCGCGGCTGGCCTCGCGTCTGAAGCGAATGATCTTTGTCGATGCGTTAGTGCTGCGCGACGGCGAGCGCGCCGCTGACCTTATCCCCCCGGCGCGCGCCCGCCTGCTGGAAGGTGCGCTGACAGGGCCCGATCGTTGCCTGCCGGTCAGTCCGGAGTTCATTGATCTCTTTCGCCGCAATTTCATTCAGGATGGCGCACCCGCGCTGCAGGACTTCGTAATCGCGGCGCTGCAGCCGCAGCCGTTGGCGGCCTATCTGGAAGCGGCAGACAACCGCGCTTTCTTCGAGCTGAAAGTGCCCACCGATTACGTCGCTCTGAGCGAAGATCTGGCCCAATTCCCCCGAAAATGGCATCCCTTTTATTCCTGCCGCTTGCGCAATCCCACCGTGAGCACTATTCAAAGCGGTCATGAAGTGATGTTTACCAAGCCAATAGAATTGGCCCAGACCCTGGTTGCGCTAGCGCGGCAGAGTTGAGCCAGGAGCCCCTAGCGGATGACCACGTTGCGCCGGCCGTCGTCTTGCACGCATTTGCCCAGGCTGAGCGCGCGGTACTGGGGGTCGTTGTCCTCGTAGAGCTTCATTACCAAGGCGCTCATGCCGACCTGGCAGGTGTCTTGGTCGACGAAATCATAGGCCTTGCCGTCATAGCCGCGGATGACAATTCCGGTCCATTTTTTCTTCGGCGAGTCCTTCAAAATCCTGCGCTCGCCGGTGTCCCGATCGACTCCATCCAGCGGCGGGATAAGCATCATCCATCCCTTGGTGCGTGGCACATAATCGCTTTGCGCCGCCAGGGTGGGCCGGGTTCCCGCGATCAGCAGCAAGCTACTCACTATTATGCTCAGCCACAGTTGCAATTCCACCGCCCTCCTTCCAGGCGTCGGCCTGCAAGCTCTTAGCGTGCCGCTAGGGTCAAGGCAAGCGCAGTCCGACGCCAATTTGTGCATACCTGGGCTTGCCCTGGGATGCTCAACCGCTATAACAGAACCCGTACCCAGGGAGGTGCGCGCGATGGCGATGGATGAGATAGCTCGTAAACGGCGCCAATTTCGCGATATCCTGGCTCGCCCGAAGCTGACCATGATGCCTGGTGGGTTCAGCCCGCTATACGCCCGGATGGCGCAAGAGATCGGATTTGAATGCTTTTTTCTGGCCGGCTCTCAACTGAGCGCATTTCTTTATGGCGTGCCGGACAACGGCATCATTGGGCTGCGCGATTTGGTTGACCATGCCCGCCACATGGCGGCACGCTGCGAGATTCCTATTCTGGTGGACGCCGACACCGGGTTTGGGAACGCCGTCAACGTCCATTTCTCGGTCCAGGAGATTATTCGCAGCGGTGTGGCCGCAATGCAGATAGAGGACCAGGAAGCGCCCAAGAAGTCCGCCACTTCGGCGGGCCGGCGCTGTATCTCACTCGAAGAGGCGATCGGCAAATACCAAGCCGCGGTGGCGGCCCGCAACGCGATCGACCCCGACTTCGTGATCTGCGCGCGCTGCGACATTCTGGGCGCCGAGGGCGGCAGCTTCGAGGAAACCCTGCGCCGTTGCGTCGCATATGTAACCGAAGGCGGAGCCGATTTCGTTTGGCTCAATTCGGTTCAGACCCGCGAGCAGTTGCGCCGCGCCTGCGCCGAAATCCCCGCTCCGGTACTCGCTATCTGGGGCGGCGACGAAGAGCCTCCCTCCAACGAAGAATATGAGCAGCTCGGCCTGCGCATCGCACTGTATCCGGTATGCGCCGCTACGGCCGGCCTACAGGGCTCTTGGGAGCTTTTGAGCGACCTTAACGCACGCGGCTCAGTGGCACTACGCGATTTCGACCGGCGCGCGGCCGCCAATCCCTGGGGTCGCCCCAATCAGCGCAAACTGGTAGGCGGCGATCAGATTCGTGAAATCGAGGAACGCTTCCTGCCCACCACCGCCCGGCGCGATTACGATCGCACCTGGGGACATAAAACGACCTATGTCGAGCAGCCTCAGAGCCAGCCACCCAAGGCCCGCCACTGACATAATACGTTTCAAATGACGCCCTGGGCGCGTTGCTGACCGACATCACCACGCGGCCTTGCGCAAACCGCTCTCAAGTTCTTGGTGGCGAATGTGCCCTAAGTAAAGCGAAAGGCAGGGGCACCGCCCATGAGCTCCTTGACTCCGCCATCGACCAGCAATTCCGCACCTTGCACATACGAGGCGTCGTCGGAGGCCACAAACAGCACAGCGTGCGCGATCTCTTCGGGCCGCCCCGCGCGGCGCATCGCGACCCCCGCCGCCACCCAGCGTTCCAACGCCGTCAGCGCCGCTTCGCCGCCGCGCTCCCACAGCGGCGTCATCACCACCCCGGGCGTAACCACGTTGACCCGGATGCGGCGCGGCGCCAACTCCGCCGCCAGCGTGCGCGCCAGCGATCGCACCGCTGCCTTGCTGGCCGCGTAGGCGGCAAAACCGGGGCGGCCGAGGTCGGCGAGTACCGATCCGATTAGCACAATGGCACCGCCGTCACGTAGCATGGACAACGCCTCCTGGACCAGAAAGAAGACCCCCGCAACGTTGGTCGCCATAACCTGGGCAAACATTTCGGGAGTAGTTTGTTCCACCGACGCATGCGTCACCAAGGCAGCATTGGCAATCACGATATCGAGACCGCCCAAGCGCTCGGCGATAGCCTCGAACATGGCGTGACGCTGGTCAGCTTGGCTGAGATCGGCGCGCAAAGCGATCGCATTGGGGCCCAGCTCCTCGCCCGCGGCCGCCAGCGTGCGGGGATCCCGCCCGCAGATCGCCACGCGCGCGCCTTCGGCGACGAACAAGCGCGCGATCGCCAAGCCGATACCACTATTGCCGCCCGTCACCAGAGCGCTCTTACCAGCCAGCTTCGCCATCTCGCCACTCTCTCCTTAAGGGCAATCGAACCGCTAGGCCTGATCATACGGAAAATCGATCAAATGGCGCTGGATGTCTTCGGCACCCGCGCGCGCTTCGGGCCGGGTCCATCCGTTGAGCGCCATCGCGATGAAAGGGAGATAGATGAAGATTCCAGCCCAGGCGATGGTAGCGGCGCCAATGCGGAACAGCATCACCAAGGCAAAGCTTACGATGCCCACGTACAAGCCAGGCCCTAACAGCCAGCGCCACTTTAGTCCTGGCCACACCCCCAGCGGTCTGCCCTTGGCGCCCGGCCATCCCGAGCACCAGGCGTCGAGGCGCTGAAAGATAGCCACTGCGATGGCGGCGACGAAAAACCATCCAAGGTAATTGCTGATTGGCACGCCAAAGTGCGGTCCGGGCGGGTCATACCAGAACAGATGCCCCAGGAACCATCGGCGACCCACCACGCTGAGCGGATCGACGACCATATCGACCATCACGGTGAGCAGCGCCGCCATCAGCCACACCCGCGGCGAACGGCGCAGCGCGCGGGTGTCCATGAGGCGCGGCTCGCCGCGCCGCCACAGGATTGGCGCGCTCACCAGCAGTGCCATGCTGTAGGCCGCAAAGGACAGGAACGTGAATGACAGCGAGTCCATGAAAGGTACTCCGGCCACCCACAACTCCCGACCTACCGTAGCCGAGTCGTAATGGTAAAGACCAAAAGGAAACCCGTTATGCACCGAACTCCATTCACAGGCCAATGCCACGCCATAGGTCAGGATGGTAAACAAGACGGTGGTGAGCAGGCCAAAGTTGACCACCGAAATGAACAGATAGGCGGCCAGGAAAACAAATACATAGGGACGCAGCGCCACCGTGCCGAGCAGCAGATGGAGCATCGGTCAGCTCGGCGCGGCGCCACTTTGCCGATAGTATTGGATCGCCGCACGCAAGGCGTCATCCAGCACGCCGGGCTGATAGCCCAACTCGCGCATCGCCTTGGCCGAATCGAAAAACATCCGCTTGTGCGCCATCCGCACTTCGGTCAGGCTGGCCCGCGGCGGGTGGCCGGTAAAGCGCGCGATAAGATCGGCACCAGCGGCGTAGCCGTACACCACCGGATAGGGCAAGCGCATATGCGGAGCGGGCACGCCGGAGAGGCGCTCCAGACGGGCAAAGAGCTGCTGGAGGGTGAGGTTTTCGCCACCCAGTATATATTTCTCACCGACCGTGCCGCGCTGCGCGGCCAACAGATGGCCGCGGGCGCAGGCCTCAACGTCGACTAGGTTGAGCCCGGTATCCAGGTAGGCGGGCATGCGGCGGTTCAGAAAATCCACGATGATGCGGCCGGTAGGGGTGGGTTTATAATCCAGTGCGCCGACCGGCGTGGACGGATTGACCACCACCACCGGCATCCCTTCGCGCGCGGCGGCCAAGGCCAGTTGCTCCGCCATGAACTTGGATCGCTTGTAAGGCCCAATCATGTCGGAAAGCGCCACCGGACTGCTCTCATCTCCGATCCCACCGGCGGGCACGCCCAGCGCGCCCACTGTGCTGGTATGGACCAGGCGGCCCACCCCGTGGCGGCGCGCCGCCGCGATCAGGTTGCGGGTGCCTTCCACGTTGGTGGCGTACATCGGTGCCGGATCGGGCACCCACAGGCGATAATCGGCGGCCACGTGATAGACCTCGGCGCAACCCTTGACCGCCTCCTCCAGATGCGAGGGCTGGCGCAAATCGCCGCTTACCAGATCGTATTCCACGTCATTTAGAGCGCGCAGATCGGCGCCCGGCCGTGCCAGCACCCGCACCCGGTCGCCGCGCGCGCGCAAGGCGCGGACCACATGGCTACCAACGAAACCATTGCCCCCGGTCACCAGTGCGGTAATCGCCATTGGCCTCAGGCGAACTCGGGGATGCGCGAGACGTGGCCCACGCGCTGGCGCACCGCGGCGGCGGCCGCGCGGCCTGCTATGACGGCGCTTTCAATCGTCGCGGGCAGGCCGGTCTGAATCCAGTCCCCAGCTAGAAAAAGATTATCGATCGGAGTCGTCACCGGCGGGCGCAAGCGCTGGCTGTCACAGGTGGGCGCGATGGTGGCCTGCTTCTCCTTGAGCACCAGGGCCTTGACGAACTTGGCCTCACGCGCCGCTGGCACCATCCGATAGAGGTCCTTCATCACCAGGTCGAGCAGCTCCTCGTTGCTGCGATCCACCAGGGCGCGCGCGCCGCTGATGACGAAACTCAGATAACCACCACGATTTTCGCGCTCCTTGCGCGCAAAGATCACCGATTTGTTGAACAGCCACTGCGTGGTCGTGCCAATAAACCCGACGAAGGCGGCGTCGGTAACCGGCCGGTCCATCCACACGTGGACACAGACGATCGGCGAAGGGCTCAGTGTCGCCAGACGAGAGAAATAATCCTCGGCGCGCAACGTCGGTGGCAGCATCGCCAGCAACGCGCCGGGCGTTACGCTGGAGATGAAATTGGCGGCTTCCAGCGAGCGCCCGTCCCGCAGTCGCACCCGTCCCACCGCGCGCTCGCCGTCCAGTTCCAGCCGCTCCACCCCGGCGCTGGGCGCCACCACGCCACCGCGCTGCTCGATAAATTGCCGTGCGGTCTCGCAATAGAGCTGGCTCAGTCCGACTTTGGAATAGACAAAAGCAGAATCGCGCCGACTGCCGAAGAAGGCTCGCCGCCAGACTTCCACCAGCAGCGCGGCGCTGGCTTGAGCCGGCTCATCGTTGAGGGTGGCGATCGCCAGCGGATACCAAAAGCGCTCGCGGCTAGCGTTGGATTGCTTCCATTTGGCCAGCAACTCAGCCACCGTGGTTTGTCCCAGCGGCGCGAAGCGGCGCGCTGCCAAAAGTCGCAGACCGGCGCCCAGCACCCCCAACCGCTCGCGTGGTGAGAGCAGGCGATAGCGCAGCAGCGCGCTCGCCATATGCATCGGACCGGGCAGCAGGCCGGCGCGCAAGCGACCGCGGGCGCCCTCCAGCGTGGTCAGCTCGATATCCAAACGAGGGCGAAAGACGAGCTGTTTGTCGCTACCGATCTTCTTCAGGAAATCCAGGGTCTCGGTGTAACAGCCCATCAGCACATGCTGGCCGTTGTCGACCGCATCACCGCTCTCCGCATCGGCGAAGGAGTAGGCGCGCCCGCCCAGCGTCGGCCGCCGCTCCAGGACCGCGACCCGGAAACCCTGTTCGGCCAGCGCCACCCCCGCGCTCAAGCCCGCGAAGCCCGCTCCGATCACGACCACGTCACGGGGATCCGACATTACCGTGCGATCAGATTCGGCCACGCAAAAGCCTCCCCTGCGCCCACGCCTGTCCCACCAGCAACAGGCGATAGGGCGCCGACAAGCTCAGCTTGCCGTCCATCACGCGATAGCCTGTCTTGACGATGCGGCGTAGCAAGGCGCGATAGATTAGGCGCATCGCTTCGGCGCTCAGCAGCGAGCCGCGATCCTCTTGCGGTAGAGCCTGCGCGGCCAGGGTGTAGAACTGACCGGCGCGTGCGGCTTGAAACTCCAGCAGGCGCACGAAGCGGTCGGTGTAATGTCCCGCCAGCACTTCTTCCTCGCTCACCGCGAAGCGCGCAAGGTCCTCCAGCGGCAGATAGATGCGTCCGCGCTGGGCATCCTCGCGCACATCGCGAATAATATTGGTCAGTTGAAAGGCCAGCCCCAAATTTTCGGCATAGATCTGGGTGCGAGGATTGCGATAGCCGAAAATCTCGATGCATGCCAGCCCCACCGCCGAGGCGACCCGATAACAGTACTCTCGCAACTCGGCGAAAGTATCATAGCGCCGGCGCGAAAGGTCCATTTCCACCCCCTCGATAATTTCCTCGAAGTAGCGCCGCGGGATCGGGAAACGGCGCACGCTGGCCGCCAGCGCGCGCGCTACCGGGCGAGTGGCCCGGCCCAGGTAGACCAGCTCCAGCTCGCGCCGCCACGTGGCCAGCCGTGCACCGGCGTCGGCGGCCGGATGGTCATCGGCAATATCGTCGAGAAAGCGGCAAAAGGCATAGGTGGCATAAAGCGCTTGGCGCCGGTGCGGCTCGAGCAGCATGAAGGCATAATAGAAATTGGAAGAGGCGGCGCGAGTTATCTGCGCGCAGCGCGCGAAATCATGGGCTAGCGCGGGCGCCGTCACATCCACCGATTGCGTCATGCTTGCAGCCGGCCGCGCAGCGCGTTCCAGCCCACCCGCAGATAATCCTTGCGTGTCAGCGTTGGGCGCCGCTTGAAGACATCGTAGCCGGCCGCTTCGATGGCGCGCAAAATCGCCATTCCACCGCCGGCGAACATCAGCACGTCGCGGCGCAAGCGGCCATCCACCAAGCGGGCCAACGCTCCGCCAGCCCCCAGCAGATCACGCGACACACCTATTTCATGGCGCATCAGGTTGATAAAGGCCTCGTTCACTACCCCAGCGCGCAACTGCTCGGGCGAACAGCCGAAGCGGGCCAGATCCTGGCGCGGCAAATAAATTCGTCCCTTGCCCAGGTCGATGGCGATATCCTGCCAGAAATTAGCCAATTGCAGCCCGCTGCAGACCTGATCGGCCAGGGCCTGGCGACCACTGTCGCGATAGCCAAACAGATAGAGCACCAGCCGCCCCACCGGGTTGGCCGAACCGCGGCAGTACTCCATCAGATCTGCCAGAGTCTCGAAACCCGCGAAATTGACGTCGGAGCGGAATGCCGCGAGCAAATCCAAAAAAGGCTGGGGCGGAATATCAAAGCGGCGCACGGTGTCGGCCAGGGCAATGAAAACCGGATGGCGGGCCACGCCGCGGTAGGCGTCCTCCAATTCACGCTGCCATTGATCGAGTTTGTTCAGATCGTGCTCTTCGTCGGCGAAATCGTCGGCCACTCGGGCATAGGCGTAAATCGCGTGCAGGTGCGGGCGCATCGTACGCGGCATCAGCCAAGAGGCAATCGTGAAGTTTTCGTAATGCGAGCGCGCCAGTCGCCCGCACCACGCGTAAGCTTCGGTCAACGCCGCCGCGTCGGGTTTTTCTCCCACCAGGACCGGGCTTAGCGCCATCCCAGCCTCAGGCCGCCATTAGCTCGTGCGCCGCCGCGCGGCCCCAGCTATCGGCTTGCAGCACGTCTTCCAGGGTTCGTGCAGGCTGCGAGCTATAACGTTCCAAAATGGTCGCTAGGTGACGCCAGATCTCAGCGAAGCGCAGCCGCCCGGCAAGAAAACCCGCGACCAGCTCCTCGTTGGCGCCGTTAAGGCAGGCCGGCGTGGTACCGCCGCTGGCCAGCGCCTGATATGCCAACCGCAGGCAGGGGAAGCGCTCCAGGTCGGGCGGCTCGAAGGTCAGCGGCCCGGCTTGGAAAAGAGAGAGTGGGCGCAGATGGCCTAGCGGCAATCGCTCCGGATAGGCTAACGCGAAAGCGGCGGGAATCGCCATGTCGGCAATCGCCAATTCGGCCAGCACCGAACCGTCAACCAGCTCTACCAGCGAATGAACCACGCCCTGGGGATGGATCACCACGTCGATACGTTCCGCGGACAGCCCGAACAACCAGTGCGCTTCGATCACTTCCAGTCCCTTGTTCATCAGGGTAGCCGAGTCGATAGTGATCTTATGGCCCATGTTCCAGATCGGGTGGTTGAGGGCCTGGACCACTGTGGCCTCTTCCATCTGCTCCCGCGACCAAGTGCGGAAGGGACCGCCCGAGGCGGTCAGGATGATTCGCTTGACACTCTCGCGCGCACGCCCCTCCAGACACTGAAACAAGGCGTTATGCTCGCTATCGACCGGGAGCAGGCGGACACCCGCGGCAAGGGCCGCGCGGGTCACGATTTCCCCCGCCATTACCAATACTTCCTTGTTGGCGAAGGCGATATCCTTACCGCTTTCGATCGCGCGCAAGGTAGGTTTCAGTCCTAACGCCCCGACCAGGGCCGAGACCACCAGCTCGGCAGCCGGATGGGTTGCCACCTCGACGGCGCCCTCTAGACCGGTCAGGACCAGCGGTCGCTGTCCGCTCAGCGTGGCGCGCAACGCGCGCGCCGCCGCCTCGTCGGCTACCGCCACGACTTCGGGTTTGAAGCGGGCGATTTGTTGCGCCAACAGTTCAAGATTACGGCCAGCGGCCAGAGCCGCGACGCGAAAGCGCTCGGGAAAGCGGGCCGCCACGTCCAACGTGGTAACCCCCACCGAGCCGGTCGAACCCAGAACAGCGATGGTACGCATCGGAGATATTACCTGCCTGCCGATTGCAGCCAGCGCCGATAGCGCCCCAACGCAATCAGCGGAAAATACAGCGCATACATGTGGTAGCGAAGATAGAAGTGGTTAGGAAAACCGGTGCCGGTGAATTCCGCTTCGTCCCAGCCTCCCGCCCCGTTCTGCCGCTCCATTAGCCAGCGCGCGCCACGTTCCAGCGCTTCCCCGGGGGTCACTTCTCCAGCCAGCAAGCCCATCACGCCCCAGGCGGTTTGGCTGGGAGTGCTAGGACCCTTGCCGCGCCAGGCCGGGTCGCGATCGGACAGGCAGCTTTCGCCCCATCCGCCGTCGGGATTTTGTTTGGCTCTGAGCCACGCCGCGCCCCGGCGCATCATGGCATCCTCGGGCGCGATTCCAATGGCGCGCAAGCCGCACAGCGCGGAGAAAGTGCCATAGACGTAGTTGACGCCCCAGCGTCCCCACCACGAGCCGTCGGATGACTGATGGCGGCGCAGCCAGGCGATCGCACGCTGGGCCGCCGGATGGTCGGCGCGGTAGCCGGCCGCGGCCATCATCTCCAGAACCCGGCCGGTGAGGTCGGGGCAGGTCGGATCGGTGGCCACTTCCAGCTCTGAATAGGGCAGACTGTTGAGCCAACTGGCGTCGTTATCAGCGTCAAACGCCGAAAAGCCGCCGTCGCGCGATTGCATCCCGATCACCCAGTTGCAACCCGCCGCGACCGCGCGCTGCTTGGCCTCCAACTGCTCCATCGCAATCTCGGCCAACACCCCGACGATAACCGCGGAGTCGTCAACGTCGGGATAGTTGTCGTTGTAGAACTCGAACGCCCATCCGCCCGGCTCCAGCTTGGGCCGCTTAACCGACCAGTCGCCGGCTTTGAAGATTTGATGGTCAATCAGCCATTGACCGGCGCTGCGCAGGGCCGGATGGTTGCTGGGAGCGCCCGAATCCAGCAGCGCGCGCGCCGCCCAGGCGGTGTCCCAGTTGGGCGATACGCACGGCGTGCACAGCGTGCGCTCCTCGCCCAGATCCCACAACAACTCGCGGGTGGCCGAAAGCGCCTTGGCCAGCACCGGATGGTCGGTGCGGTAGCCTAACCCCTTGAGCGCCATCGCGCTGAGCAGATAGCAAGGCTCGATTCCGCCCCACGAACCGTTGGCCTCCTGATGGTCGAGCAGCCATTTTTCCGCTGCCGCCAGCGCGCGCTGGCGCAGACCTTTGAGTGGATGGCGATTATACAGCCACAACAGGCGGTCGAGTTGATTGAAGGCGGTGCGCAGCGACAACCAGCGCTGCCCACGGGGCAGGCTGAACTTGGTGAAATGGGGCGGCTCGATATAGAGCTCAAGTACGCCCGCCTCGTAGCTGACTTTGACCACCGGCTTGGTGGCTTGCAACACCATCAAGCCAAACAAGGTCCCGCGCGCCCAGGAGGATAGCTCATAGACATTGACCGGCCAGCTCTGGCGCAGCAAAGCGATTTCCACCGGCACCGCCACGGTCGTGCTCCAATCCAACTGGCCCAGACACGCCAGATAGAAGCGGGCCAGCATCCCAGCCTTGGGAATTCCGCCCCGGGTCAGGACCCAGCGGCGGGCGGCGGTGATTTTATCGTCGCCGGCGCGCATGCCGGCTAGTTTGAGGGCAAAGTAGCTCTCTACGGTAGTGGAAAAATACCCCTCGCCGCCCGGGAACAGGTTCCAACTCCCATCCGGCTGCTGCACCTCGAGCAGGTACTTGCTGAGCTTGGCCTGAAGCTCAGCCTCCACGCAACCCATGAAATGCATGAAAATGATATATTCGGCGTTCATCGAGGCGTTGGCCTCCAGCGCGGCCTGCCAATAACCTTCGGGGTGTTGCAAGTCGAGCAGCCGTCTTTGGGCCCGCTCGATGACGCGCTCAAGTTTGTCGTGGGCGCCCTGCTCTCCCGCTGCCGCCGTTTGCTCCCGCTCCTGCGCCGTGTCGTCCATACCGTTTTGCGCGAACTCCTTCTCTCAAGCGCCTTACCTACTCCCTTACCGACCGCAACCTTCCGGCGCGCTAACGGTCAGGGAACAATGGCGCATTTTAGTACTTCACCCGCTTCTAGCTCTTCGAAGACCTGGGCCAACTCGCTCAGGCGGCGGCGGCGGGTGATGATTCGCGCCGCGCCCAGCGTGCCTTCCACCAACAACTCACGGGCCCGCCCCACGTCGGCTGGGCGATAGTGAAAGGGTGCAAGCAGGGTCAGATTGTCGTAATGCATGCGCCGGGTGTCCAGCCGCACCATCGAGTCACTGGGACAGCCCCCGAAAAAGACTACACGCCCGCCGCGCCGCACCCAGCTCATCGCCGCTTCCCAGCCCTGAGGTTGCCCCGTCGCCTCGATTATCAGGTCAGGGCCATAACCCCTGTTGAGCGCCGCCAGCGCCGCGCCGACGTCAGCGCCGCGCGCGTCGAGCACCAGGTCGGCGCCAAATTCACTCGCCCACCGCAGGCGGGTATCGCCGCGACCAATCACTATCACCTGGGCTACCCCCAGGTATTTGAGCATCAGCGCATGCAGCAGGCCGAAGGGCCCGGCGCCCACTACCGCGGCGACTTCGGCCGCGCGCGGCTGCGCCAGCGCCTGGGCGTGAACCACGCAGGAGAGTGGCTCCAGCAGCGCGGCTTCTTCGAAGGGTAGCGCGGCTGGTTTGAGGAAAGCATTGCGTTGCACCACCGGCGCGGGCAGCAGCACGAAGTCGGCATAGGCGCCCATCACCATCACCGCCATCGCCTGCGGGCAGAGGTTGGCCTGCTCGCGCTGGCAGAAAAAACATTGGCCGCAAGGCGCGCTGGGCGCCGCCATTAGCTCGTCGCCAGGCTTGAAGCGATCGACGCCCGCCCCCACCGCGGCCACCACCCCGGCAAATTCATGCCCCAGCGGTGAGGGAAAACTGAACAGCGGGTGACCGCGACGAAAAAACTTCAGATCGGTACCGCAACTGAGCGCGCAGCGCACGGCGAGCAGCACTTCGCCGGGGCCGGGCCGAGGCACCGCCTGCGTGCGCAAGGCCAGTTGGCGCGGCGCCGTCAGCAGCGCTTGGCGGCCGACCTTCACAGCGAACGCTCCACCACGAAAACCACTAATTCGCGCAACGGCTGGGCGCGTTGATCGAACGGCTCCAGGGCGCGCAACGCCTGGCGCAGCAGCTTGCGCGCAAATGCTTTGGACTTGGCCAGTCCCAACAGGGAGGGAAAGGTAACCTTGTGATGCTCGCCATCCTTGTGGGTGCGCTTGCCCATCTGCTCGGTGGAGGCTTCGACATCCAAGATGTCGTCGATAACCTGGAAGGCCAGCCCCAGCGCCCGGCCGTAATCGCCGAGCGCGGCCAGTTGGGCCGCGCTCGCGCCACCCAGCCGGGCCCCGCCGCGCACGGCGGCCAGAAAAAGTGCCCCGGTTTTGCGCGCATGCAAATATTCAAGCTGCGCCTGAGTGATAGCCTGCCCCTCGCACAGGATGTCCAAAGCCTGCCCGGCCACCATCCCGCTCGCACCGGCGGCGCTTGCCACTTCGGCGATCACCTCGATTAACACGGCCGGCGGCAAGGGTGCGCGAGCCAGGACCACAAAAGCATCGGTCAGCAGACCATCGCCCGCCAAGGTGGCGAGCGCCTCGCCGAAGATCTTGTGATTAGTCGGCTTGCCGCGGCGCAAATCATCGTTATCCATGCACGGTAGGTCGTCATGGATAAGCGAATAGGTGTGAATCATCTCAAGCGCGCAGGCCAAGGCCATCGCCTGTGCGCGGCTGCCGCCGACAGCTTCGCAGGCTGCCAGGGCCAGGATGGGACGCAACCGCTTACCGCCTGCCAGCAGGCTATAGCGCATCGCCTCCATCAGCCGGCCGTCGGGCCCCTCACTTCGGGCCAACAAGCGTGCCAGCTCGTTCTCGATCAGGCGGGCGCGCGCGCGCAAGTAAGTCTCGATTTTAAAAGCGCCGGCGCGCGCCGGCGCGCGCGCGCCTGACGCTTCGCCGTCGCCCTGGGCCGAAGTCGAAGTTCGCATCGGTGGTATAAGACCCGCTGCAAAAGTGCGGAAACCCGACGGCCAAGCCGTCGCTTCCGAAAGTGGACCTCAGGCTACATAATGGCGAACCATTTTCCACGAATCCTTGAGATTGTGCCCGAACTCCAGCGCCACCGTGCCCTCGAATCCCGAGTGTAGCCGACAGTCCTTGCAGCGCGGATCCTGCTTGGTGCGGTAGTATTCCCAGTCGGTGGCGCCGAGCAGCTCCTTGAAAGTGGCGTAATGGCCATTGGTGATAAGATAACAGGGTCCCTTCCAGCCGCGCGGATTGCGCGTCACCGTGGTCCATGGGCTGCACAGCAAATCGCGCTCGCCCGCCAGATATTCAAGATAGATCGGGGTGTTGATAATTTTGTAATCCTCGGCCAGCTTTTTGACTCGGCGAAACTTCACCGGGGTCTCGTCGCCGGTCAAATAGATGTCGTTGGTCAAAACTTGGTAGTGGTAGCCAGGGGTCAGCAGCATCCCGTCCACCTTGAGCGAGGCCAGCAGTTTGACCAACTCTTCGATCTCATCCGCGCTGGTCTCGCGAAAAATGGTGCTGTTAGTTTGGACTCGAAAGCCTTTCTCCTTGAGCATTTTGATCATTCGCACACAGGTGTCGAACACGCCGGCGCGATCGACCACACGATCGTGGGTTTCCTTAAGCCCGTCCAAGTGAATGTTGAAGCTCAGATACGGATCGGGCCCGACCTGCTTGACAAAGCGCTCCAGCAAGATGGCGTTGGTACAGATCTGAACGTGGCGACGCTGTTCGATCAAACCGCGGGTCAAGGCGACAATATGCTTGTACATCAGCGGCTCGCCGCCACAGATCGAGACGATCGGAGCATCCGCCTCCTGAGCCGAACCCAGGGCCTCTTCCAGCGGCATCTGATCGCGAATGGTGTCCTTGTATTCGACGATGCGGCCGCACCCAATACAGGCCAGGTTGCAGGCGTGCAGCGGCTCCAACATCAGAACCAGAGGGAAATAGGGGTTGCCAGCGCGTTTCATCCGACGCACATAACGCCCCAGATCCATCATTAACTTAAGCGGCATTCGCATGATTAATCCTACGCTCTCCTGCCCCTGCTTAAACGATCGCGTTCGGGCTCGCCGGCGGTTCCAACAACAATTCGCATAACATCCTCACCGCACCATCCAAATCGAAACTGCTCCCGGTTCCGAAGAGCAGATTAACCAGCAAGCCGTTAAGCGCCGAGACCAAAAAATTTGCCATCGCCTCAGGCGGGTAAGTGCGACGCAACAAGCCCTTTTCCTGTCCGCAACGGATCCGGTCGGTAAGCAGCCCCTGATAAACCTGATACAGCCCGCGAATCTGCTCCGTGAAGGCCTCAGGAACCTCTTCCGCCATCAGGCGGCGCAGAAAGAAGCTTACCGAACCGGCGTTATCGCGCACAAACAGAACATAATCTTCGATAAGGCGCTTTATTTGCTCGCGTTCGTCAAGCTGCGCCGATTCGTCGGCGAAATCAATGTAGTATGGTTCCAGCAGGCGGCTCAGCACCGCCATGAACAACTCTTCCTTGGTCTTGAAATGCCAGAAGATCAGCGCCTTGCTGACTCGCGCCTCGCGCGCAATTTCCGACATCGAAGTCTCGTGAAAACCCCGGCTTGCAAACAATTGCATGGCCGCCTTCAGGATCTCGTCACGCGAATCCTGAGCTTGCGTGCGTGCTGCCTCGGTCATCGTTGCCTTGGTCAGGAGCAGTTGTCTTCCGGGAGCGACCGCCCCTTGTCGAGTTGCAGGTCCACTCGCTAGCCAGGGCAACCCTAGAGACTCGCGCTCAAGCGCTGCCTAACCCGTCGGTCAATGGCAATCTTATCCGGCGCTTGAGACAAGTCAAGAGGGCGCTGCAAAGACGCGGCTAGCCCCCCGGCTTGCACCTAGTATCCATGCTACTCGGGGCGCGACGCCGATCACAGTAAATCCCTACCCGCCCACAGCCTGTACCCGGCCAGTAATGGCGGAGGCCTGCGCCGCGCGCAGCCAAGCAAGAGCAGCCCGGACCTCGGCGCGATTGTCCCGAGCCAAAGCACCGCGATGACCCTGCTCCAAGGCGGCCAGGAAATGGGCGGCAGTGGCAGCAAACCAGCTTGCGTGGTAGGAATCATCCGGGGCGTCGGTCACCGGAAAAAATTCCGTCGCTCCCTGGCGCGAGCGAAGCTCTAGGGCGTCCTCGCCAATCGCTAGCCAACCCGCGTCGCCGTAAATGATAGCTCTGGTCTGACGAATCGGCGCATGCCAGGAGAGATGTACGTACGCGCTCGCCAGGTTGGCAAACTCCACCATCAAATCGGCGCCATCGTCCAACCCTTCAAGGTGGTTGATGCGAGCGCTGACCTGAGTAGGCGCGGCGCCGATCAGCCAGGGCATCAGGTAGGCCAAGTGCCAGCCGTGATCGATTAGGATGCCACCGCCTTGGTCCGGGTCGAGCCGCCAGGGCGCCCCGCCCGCGGGCGCGGTTCGTAAGCGCAGCATCGCGCAATGACGAATCTGGCCTAGTCGGCCGGCCTTTATCAGCTCAAAGGCTTGGCGGTAAGCAGGCGCATATTTCCAGTTGTGGACGCACATCAGCAAGCGTTGCGCGTCGTCGGCCAGGGCCAACAAGCGCGCCTCGTCCTGCTGGGGCAAGCATAGGGGCTTTTCCACCAGCACATGGACGCCGGCCGCCAAGGCCTGGGTAATCGCGCCGAGGTGGGCGGCAGGGGGGCTGGCGATATCGACAAAATCCAGGGCTTCGCCCGCCAGCATCAACTCCAGGTCTTCATAGACTCGGATTTTGCCGTCAAAGGCACGCAAGGCGGCTTGGCGGCGCGCCGCCTGCGGTTCGTGCAGCGCCACCATTTCCACTCCCGCCGTCGCCCGCCATCCCGTCAGATGGCCCAACTCAGCGACCTGCCCAAAGCCTGAAATAGCTCCTCGCAACTTCATGCCAGGTAATTGCGCGCCAGCAGTTCCAGCGCTTGAATCGACACCATAGGGGGTTGGCGCACGAAGACCAGGCGATGGGCTCCCGCGGCAGCGTAAAGCTCGATCGTGCGGCGCGGCGTAGGCGCCTCTTGGGGTGCGAACACGCTTATATCCACCGTGCTAAAATCCCGCCCAGCCTCGGCGCACATTCGTTTGAGGCGCGCGACTTGGCCGCTCAGGCGCCGTGGGTTGATTGCCACCGGAGCCCAGCCCTCGGCTAACGCCACAGTGTTCCTGAGCGCGCGCTGTGAAGCCAGCCGGCCTACTGCGCCCGCTCCAATCAGAATCGGTGGACGAGGACATAGCGGCAGCAGCGACGCTCGGGGATGGGGGGCGAAGCTTACCCAGCGACCGCGAAATCCGGCTCGCGGCGTGCTCCACAATTGCTTGATGACGCGCACGTATTCCGCCACGATCGACCAGCGCTGCGCCGCGCTCATAGCGCGCCCGCCAGCCGGATTGTCGCTCTCTCCGGCCCCAACGCCGAACACAAAGCGGCCTCCGCTGTAGAGCGCTAAGGTGCGCGCGCGGTTGGCTAGATGGAAAGGATCGGACCACGGCAGCGGGTAAACCCCTGTGCCCACTTTGAGCCGACTGGTCACCGTGGCCGCCATTTGCAGCACGCAAAATGAGTCCAGCACGCCGGCGTATACCTCGCTTGAAGAAAGGGTTGTACCGTAATTGGCGGGGAGAGCGTAAAAGGTTGGCACGAACAGCGTTTCAAAGCCTAATTCTTCGCACCGCGCCGCCAGCACTTCCGGTCTGGGCGTATTCGCGGTAAAGGACAGCGAAACGCCGATATTCATCGTGACCTTGGACGCAAAGCAAGCTCCTTTTTTCGCTCAAGCCGGCGGCCAGGCTGTAGAGTCTAGCGCGAAGCGCCGTTCACCAATGTTCAGCTTGACCGGTCTCGGGCTGAGAGCGGTTTCAGATTGACCGTCCCGGATTTGCCATCCAGGCGTATAAATTAACCTTGCGTCAACCCCGTAATCCTTGAGTTGTGGGCGCAACCATGCCTCGCAACTGGGAGTTGAGCATTACCTCCATCCCAGGGAGTCCGGCTCCAGGTCTGGTAAACGCCAACCAACCAGATCCATCCCGTCCAAGCCCCTAGGACTCGTTCGACGTGGCGTACAGCTTTTGGTTTGTCGAGCCACAAAACTCTGGATTGACCATCAAAATTGCTAGCCGGGCGAGACTGGACCACGGTGGCATGTGACTATAAAAATTTTTGCCATGTCGCCTGACCCGAACTTTGTCTTCGACCTTGCCGTCGCCGCCGTTGGGATCGTGCCGTTACTGACCCTGATCGCGGCTCTATTCACGTTTTGGAAAGCGCGCGGCGCTCTCATCCAGAGCGAAACTAACCGCCGGCTTTTGACGGAGATGCTGGGGATGATCGTCATTTCCCAGGCGGCGCTGGCTCGCTGCGAAGACGGTCTCGGCAAGCTGCGGGCGGAATCCCAACGGTGGGAACTTGACGCCGGACGCTTGCTGGAAGCACAGCGCAGGGCCGTGGAGGAGGCGTTGGCCGAAATCGGCGCGGCCTCCAGTGCTTTGCAAGCGCGGGAACAAGACTCGGCACAACTTCAATTTGCGTTTCGCGACGCTATCGATCGCTTCGAGCAAGCCTCGGGACGTTCCCTGGCCGCGCACCACGCGGCCTTCCACCAAGCTCAGGATCAATTCCAGAAGGCTGCTTTGCTGCTGACAGTGCCGGTCAATGGCGGGTCAGGCGAACGTCAATGGGCGCGCCGTGCGGCCCATCGGATCGGCGAGCTGTTACGCGCCGCGTGGCGACCCAAGCCCACCTTTGAATCGCCTGCGCCGCGCTCCCAGGAAACCACCGACACCCCAGCGACAACTTCGGACCCTTCCTACACACCGCGCCAATAGCGCTACCTTGCGGACGTCCACCCCATCTTCAACCGGCGGAGTTAAGACACGGCAGATAAGAGGCAATCGCCAAGCGCGGCAGATGCACAAGTCATGCGCAAGACATAACCTTAGTGCAAGGCGAACAGGCGGCCGGCGAAAAAAGTAGCGGAGGCGGCGGCCGCCCCGGTCAGGGCGCTCTCCAGGCCGCTGCGCCACCATGGCCGGGTGGTGATAACAGTCTTGGCCGCGCCGACCGCGAACAAGGTGAGCAAAGTAGCCGCGGCCGACCAGGGCAAGCCGCGGCCGGCATTGGTGAGAAAATAAGGGATGACCGGGATCGCGGCACCGAGCAAATAGGCCAAGCCGACCGTGATACCCGAGCGCCAGGGTGACTCGAAATCGCCGCTGAGTCCCAACTCCTCGCGCATCATGACGTTGCTCCAACGCTCGGGGTCGGCCGTAATATGAGTGACGACTTCGTCCAGCAGGCGGCCGGAAAAGCCCTTGGCGCGGTAGATATGACGAATTTCCTCGCGCTCGCGCTCGGGCCAGCGCGCCATCTCCTGCCGCTCGCGCTCGATCTCGCTTTGATAAAACTCGACGTGCGAGCGCGCCGAGATGAAGGCCGCCAGTCCCATCGAGACCGCCCCACCCAGCATCTCCGCCAACCCCGCCATCACGACGATGCGCGCGAGCACCGCGGCGCCGGCCAGCCCCGAGGTCACGGCAAAAGAGGCGACCAGGCCGTCGTTGAGCCCCAGCACCAGGTCGCGCAGCCGCTCCCCGCCCGAGGAATGGATCTGCTCGGTATGCTGATCGTATTGGCGGTTACTGATCGAAAAGGCCATTTCGATTTACCCGGCTCGGCGTGCTTAGGCGACCGAACAGACCCACTGTCCGATGATCGTTAGCGCTATGCTCGAAGCGCCCCGGCCGCGCGAGCTGGCGCCGGCGCGCGTAAACCCGATCCTTGTGGGCGCGCTCCTGTGCCAATTTTTCTAACAGAGATTTCAGGCGCGCTGGCGGCCATGGCGTTCCGAGATAGGCGCGCAGAAAATGAAGCCGCTCGGATCGGCTCAGGAAACGGCCCACGCTGCGATCGAGCTGGACCAGGTTGCGCCGCCGCCGCCGCCACGAGACCCGGGGCAAGCGGCGCAAACCGTCGAGGTCCACAAAGTAGATTTGAAGCTGCTCGGGCTCTCCTTCAAGCATCAAATTAGTTTCCTGCAAGTCAGAGCTGAACAGCCCCTCCTCGTGCATCCGGCGAATGGTGGTGGCGACAGCGGCCAATACCGCGCGGCGCCATCGCCATTGCAGACGCTGACCGCCACGGCGCCGATCCAGAAAGACGCTAAACATCGCGGCCTGCGTCAGGGCCTCGCTGAACAGCCAGCTTACCCGAATCGCGCCGGTCGCGAGGCAGTCGGCGGCGGCCAGGGGGCGCGGAAACAGAAATCCGGTCTGTGCCAGCTCTCGCGCCGCGCGCAGCGAGCGGGCAGCGGGCGAACCGCGCAGGCGCCAGGCGATTCCACGCACCCACGATGCGGCCGCCATCCGCTTGACGAAGACCACGCCAAAGTGGTCAAGGACCAGGAGGCCGGCCCGATTGCGCGGGATGTCCTTGCTCAGGGTGAACCTGTCGCTCGCGATAATCTGCTCGCCCGCCCGCAGCGGCCCCTCCCAGGCCGGGCTTTCGGTATATAGAATCCGCATCCCCATCGGCACTCAAGCCTATCTGAATCGGCTGCCTATTGGCATCGCTGGTCACCATACGCCGGGCCCCTGAGCTGTGTTAATATGGGCCGCCGTGGCTAATCCGCTCGCTTCCATAGTTATTCCGGTGTGGAACGGTGCCGCCACGCTGGCGGCGACCCTGAGCAGCGCGATGGCGCAAAGCTACCGGCCAGCCGAAATTGTGGTGGTGGATGACGGTTCCACCGACGCCACCGCGACGCTACTTGCTTCCTTCGGCGACCGGATCACGCTCATCAGGCAGGACAATCAGGGCCCCGCACGGGCCCGCAATGCTGGTGCGGCGGCGGCGCGCGGCGACTATCTGTCTTTTCTGGATGCCGACGACCGCTGGCTGGAACAGAAGCTTGAACTAACCATCCGAGCCCTTCGCGATAAGAGCGGGGCTGTAATGGCCTATTGCGATGCGATGCAGCCCGACGGGCATCCTTTGGTCCCGGCGGCGATGGCGCACGCGCCCTCCCGCGCCGAGATGCTGGCGCGCTGGTGGCCGATTCTGCCCAGCACCGCGGTCATCAAACGGGCTGAGTTCCTGGCCGCAGGCGGTTTCGATCCGAGTTTTCGCCGTCCGGGATGGGAGGACGCGGAGTTCTTTGTTCGGCTGCGCGACCGGGGCGAATTCGTGTACCTGAACCAAGCCCTGGTGTGTTATCAGGCCACGATGAATCCCGAGCGAGCGGCACGCTACGCCAACAATTTTGCGCTCCTCGCCACCCGCATTCGAGCGCGTTACGGCGGAGCAGGTGAGCCCTTGCTACGCGAAAGCCGCGCCTACGCGGCGCGCGCGCTGGCCTACAAAGGGCTAATCGAAATGGGTGCCGGCGCGCGCGCTCAAGCGCGCCGCAGCTTGTGGCGTGCAATCCGATTGGACCCACGCCAGGCACGCAACTATCCCCGCCTCATCCGCACACTGCTGCCCGCCGCGCTGGCCCGGGCTTTGACCGGCCGTACCCGCCATGCCAACGGTTCGTTGGGATAGCTACGCCTGGCCGCGAGGCAGGACTCAGACGCGACGCGAGGCCAGAAAGCTCTTGCGCAGCAACTCGTTCTTCTCGTTCACGCCCTCAATAAAGTTGGGGTTGCTGGTAATCAGGAAATATTCCTCGTCTGCCTCTAGGCAAAGCTTCAGTTCCAGCATCTGATCGGCTAACGGTAGCGTGGCCTCGCCGTCAGCCAAGCCGTCGGTAGTGATGCAGTACAGCCAGGGCTTGTGATGGGCACGCGTGTGGCGCCCGTCAATCAGTTCTACGGGGAGCTGACGGCGAGCCCACACGCGATAACGGCGACCGCTTCTGCCGGTAACGCTGAAGAAGCCCCGTTTGCGCAAACAACGGCGCTGGAGGCTGGTCAGATGGCGCGCCAATAGCTGCGCCGCACGTTCCCGGCTGGCCGAATCGTGCGCATAGATGACCGCATGCCGGTCCAGGTAGCGAATACGCGGGCTGAACAATTCGCGCTCGCTTTGCGAGGGCAGGAAGCGTCCCAGCCTGTTTCTCCAACGCCGCGCCCAGCGACGCCACCGGGCGCGGCTTCGCGCCCACATCGCAGTCTCAACCCCCAACCAGCCGAGGGGCAAGAATGATCGATTTGGCCTTGGGATCAAAGCTACGGATCATGGTAACCCCATCGCCGTTGGGCCCTTCGACAAAGGCCAAGTAGCCATGGCGCGCAGTCTTTTCGTCGAACGTGCGCTTGGCAGTTTGCAGACCCTCACCACTGTCCGGATCCCAGCGGATTTCGGTATCACCGCTTTTTCCTAACACGCTCATCACACTCATAACGTGCTCCTTTGTTGGCGGCGCCGGGATACCCACCTCTCAAAGCCTACACGTCTAGCGACCCCTTCCACTACCGACGGGGAACCCCATCGCCCTCCAGGTTTTGCCTCCCGGAATATTCTTGCACAATTGCTCTCGCTCCCGCCCTAGCTCCAAATCAAGAATAGCAAAAGAGACGGCCCGCTGGCGTCCTTTTTTTCCAAAAGCTGATTCTCCGTGCAGGGCGGCTGCACCGCCGCTGCAAAGGCCGGCGCAGCCCGCTGGCATTCGGCTTACCTCAGGCTTCGGCCACGCGCGCCGGCGCGGAGAGCGCGGGCAGATCCGGTATCCGTACCATCGAAACCGCGATCGCCGAACCTACCATCAGCAGGGCGGCGAGTTCGAACGGCCGGGTATAGCTGCCGCTCAGATCGTACAGGCGGCCGGAAAGTACCGGCCCCAGCGACATTGAGATAGCAGCCACGAAGTATTTGATTCCTATCATGGTACCTAACCGACGCAGCCCCATCGCCTGGGCCAACAGCACCGTCAGCACGGTGTTGTTGGTTCCCGCTCCGGCGCCCCAACACAGAGCGAAGAGAGGAATCATTGCGGGCGCCAAACGGGCGTTGGCCGCGCCCAATAGGGCCAGCATAGCGCCGCCCATCAACAGGGCACAAATGGCCAGCACCGGCTGCGGGCGATACCGATCGCCCAGCCATCCCATGATGACCACGCCGGGGCAACTGACCAGGGTTTGCGAGCTGAAAATTAAAGCTGCGTGCTGCGGCGTGTAGCCCACTCCGATCAGATACGTGATGGTATGGACGAAAACCGCCGAAAATCCCAGTGTGCCGAGGAACTGAGTTAAGACGATCAGCCAAAACGCGGAGGTACGTAAACCCGCAGCGGGCTCAAAGCCGCTTAGATAATCAGCGTCGCCGGCGGCAGGACGAGCTGGGCTGGCCGTGCGAGGAGGGCGAGTACGCACCACCATCACAGCCGCGGGCAGCATCAGCAACAAGGCTGGCACAGCCATCCAGCGCAGGGTAGGGCGCCATCCCAGCCGCGCGATCGCCAAGGTCAGCAAGGGCGGGGTGAGGGTCATGCCCACGCCGAAGCCGAAGGAGACCACGCCGCCAAAAAAGCCGCCGCGCCCCTTAAACCAGTTGACGATCACCACCA
>Ga0070737_10000891_pt1 | contig 51578 bp, 48 predicted proteins | sample Coa_R1_10_FD_66438 | JGI IMG/M metagenome (GOLD analysis project Ga0070737, IMG submission 66438) | Surface soil microbial communities from Centralia Pennsylvania, which are recovering from an underground coalmine fire - Coalmine... | ecosystem: Environmental > Terrestrial > Soil > Unclassified... | reverse complement strand
CGGAGGCCTGGCACCGCCTTCGCAGCCACCTTCAGGCCCTGGTAGGCCGAGGCGTTGAAGGACCGGTCGTTGATGCCACCGGTGTCAGTGACTTCGCACGCCAAGAAGCCCTTCGACGCGTGAGAGGCACGGGTGGCGGCGTAGGCGCTGCCTGCGCCGGCCACCAGGCTCACACTGGCGACCAGCGTCGCCGCGCTGAGCGCGGCGGCCGGCGTGCCCCACTTGCGGCGCCTAGCTGCGCCGCGAAGCTCGTTTCCTGACATAGTTGGTCAACCTTTCTCGGTAAGGGGCTAGGCAACCCTTTGGCAGGTCACCTTTAGGCTCTTTTTAACTTGGACCAAAAGAAATTATCAACCTCTCAGCCCCCCGTTGTTGGCGGCTCGACTGAGCTCGCCGAAGGACGAGCCGTCCACCTGCCAAGGGCTTCAACCTGGGAGGGTCAGGATTTCTGGCTCATCGTCTGTCACGGCCACGGTGTGCTCGAAGTGGGCGGAGAGGCTCCCGTCAGCCGTGACGACGGTCCAGCCGTCGTCGAGCGCAACGGTCTCGGCCGAACCCATGTTGACCATAGGTTCGACCGCGAAGACCATGCCGGGCTTCAACTTGGGGCCAGGCCTGCCCGGCCAGTAGTTGGGCACCTGGGGCTCTTCGTGCATCTGGGTCCCGATGCCGTGGCCGACGTAACCGCGCACGACTGAAAACCCGGCACCTTCGGCCACCGTCTGGACAGCCGCGCCGACCTCGTGGAGCCGGTTGCCTGCGACGAGCTGGCTTATGCCCGCGTACAGGCTCTCTTCTGTAACGCGCAACAATTTCTCCGTAAGCGGCGGGATCTCCCCCACCGGGACCGTCACCGCCGCGTCGCCGTGATAGCCCTCCACGACGGCCCCGCAATCGAGCGAGATGATGTCCCCCTCCCGGAGGACGTAGTCGCCAGGGATGCCATGCACGATCACGTTGTTGGGCGAAGTGCAGATCACCGCAGGGAACCCGTGGTAACCGAGGAAATTGGAGCGCGCGCCCCGGCGTTCCAACACGTCTCGTGCCACGCGGTCGAGCTGTGCTGTCGTCACCCCTGGGCGTGCCGCCGCCGACGTCGCCGCAAGCATCTCGGCCACGACGCGCCCGGCCTTGCGCATCTTTGCTATCTCGTCCGGCCGGCGCCTCACCCCACCCAGGCTAATGCCAGACGGCCCTTCTATGTTGGCCAGGAGGGCTAGTGGCCCTGGCCTCCGAGTACCGCCTCTACCGCTGCGAGGGCACGCTCGCTCACCTCGTCGGGGCTCCCTGTGGCGTCCACCTCTACCAGCAAGCCCTTCTTGCGGTACCAGTCGACCAAGGGGGCTGTCTCGGACTCGTAAAGCTCGAGGCGCCGGCGGATCGCCCCCTCTGTGTCGTCGTCGCGCTGGTAGAGCTCGCCCCCGCAGGCGTCACAGCGGCCCGGCACCTTGGGGGGGTGGGTGAGCAGGTTGTAGGTGGCGCCACAGGTTCGGCACACACGCCGGGCCGAGAGCCGGCGGAGGACCTCCTCGGTGGGAGCCTCCAAGTTGACCACTACGTCCAAGCCCCGCGCGCCAGCCATGGCCTGGAGGGCCTCAGCTTGGGCCATGTTGCGGGGGAAGCCGTCGAGCACAAAGCCTTCAGGCGCTCCCGGCCCGAACACATGCTCCTTGATCGCCGCGACGACCACGTCGTCGGGCACGAGCTCCCCTCGCTCCATGTACCCTTGCGCCACCCTGCCAAGGTCCGAGCCCGTCTTCACGGCCGCCCGGAAGGCTTCTCCGGTCGAGACGTGGGGCACACCGTAGACGGCCGAAAGACGCTCGGCCTGGGTGCCCTTGCCTGAACCTTGGCGGCCGAGCAGGACGGCACGCAGAGCGCGGGGGGCACGCGGGGCGACCAGGTTGGTGGCGCCTGCCGAGGGCGCCTGGCCTTGGGCCACTAGCGCAAGAAGCCCTCGTAGTTGCGCAGCATGAGCTGGCTATCGACCTGTTTCATGGTCTCGAGGGCCACGCCGACGGCGATCAGGATCGTCACGCCGGCGAAGGGGTAGTTCTGGATGTTCCAGATGGCGAGGAAGATCGAAGGCAAAAGAGCGACGAAGGCCAAGAACAAGGCACCGGGCAGCGTCACCCGGTAGAGGATGTTCTGCAAGTGCCGCTCGGTCGGGTAGCCCGGGCGGATGCCGGGGATGTAGCCCCCTTGCTTCCTGATCACTTCCGCCTGCTGGTGGGGGTCGAAGGTGATGCTGGCGTAGAAGTACGCGAACAGCAATATGAGGGCGCCGTAGATCAGCACATAAACCAGGTTGCTCGGCTGGGCGAGGTGGTTGCTTATCCAGCTCTGGGCGTCCTTGCCCCAGCCGGTGCTCGGCAGGACGTTGGAAATGAGGATCGGGAAGTAGAGCACGGAGGCCGCGAAGATGATCGGGACGACCCCGCCGGTGTTGAGCTTCATCGGGATATAGGTGCTCTGGCCGCCGTACATGCGCCGGCCGATCACGCGCTTGGCAAAGGTGACGGGTATGCGCCGCTGGCACTGCTCCACGTAGACGATCGCCACCAAAAAGAACAGCGAGATGGCCACGAAGAAGGCGAACTTCGGCCACCCCGCCGACTTCAACAATGCGTCGCCCTGGGTCGGCAAGCCAGCGATCACGTTGGTGAAGATGAGCACCGACATGCCCTGGCCGACGCCACGCTGGGTGACCAGCTCAGCGAGCCACATGACCACCACCGTCCCTGCGGTCATCGTGAGGACGATCAGCATCACGCGGGGGACCGTAAAGTCGGGGATCAAGTCCACATTGAGCGGCTGGCCGCCGAGAAGGCCACCGCCTCCGTTGTGGAAGGCGTACGCGAGGCCAGTCGACTGCATTATGGCCAAGGCAATGGTCATGTAGCGGGTGACCTGAGTGAGCTTGCGCTGGCCGGAGGGGCCCTCGTCGCGCCATTGTTCGAACTTGGGGATCACGACCATGAGGAGCTGGACGATGATCGAGCTCGTGATGTACGGCATGATCCCCAAGCCGAAGACCGCCATCTTGGTGAGCGCGCCCCCGGAGAACAAGTTGAGGTAGGCGATGACCCCGCCCTTGTTGGCCGCCGCTGCCAGGGACTGCACGGCGCCGAAGTCGACCCCTGGCGTGATGATGTTGTCACCCAAGCGGTAGATGGCGATGATAAAGAGGGTAAAGAGGATCTTGTTGCGAAGGTCCCCGATGAGGAACGCCGCCTTTAGGTTGCGCAGGCTGGTGGGCAGTGCCATAGCGCTGCTACCTCCCTCGTATGTCCCTGGCCGGCACCGCCCGGCCCTCCGCTACCAGTCCTAGCACGCTACTGTTCTCTCTCCTCACCCAACTGCCATCTCTCGCTCGCGGTTGTAGCACCAAAGGCTAGCGAGCGGTGAGCGCGTTGCCCTTGGCCGGTGGCCGTCCGTGCCCGAAGGGTGGCGGGAGGACCGTCACCGTGCCGCCGGCGTCCCGGATGGCAGCCTCAGCCGAGGCGGAGAACGCATGAGCGGACACGTCGACCCGGCGGGTGAGCGTACCCTCGCCCAGCACCTTCACCAGGCCCCTTTTGTGGACCAGCCCCGCCTCGCGCAAGGTGTCGGGGGTCACCACGCTGGCGTCTAGACGCTGGAGGGCGTCGAGGTTCACGACCGTGTACTCGACGCGGAAGGGGTTCTTGAAGCCTCCGAGCTTCGGCACCCGCTGAGCCAGGGGGAGCTGGCCGCCCTCGAAGCCGAGCTTGGAGCTGTCACGAGCCAGAGCTCCCTTGGTCCCTCGGCCTGCCGTCTTACCCCCCTTGCCGGCTATGCCTCGCCCCACTCGCCGGCGGGGGCGCTTGGCGCCCGGAGCAGGGTGCAGTTCGTGAGGTTTCACTGGGCAGCCTCCGTCTCGGCACCGGCGACGTCCTCGGCACCGGCAACGTCCTTGGGGCCAGCGACGTCCTCGCCGCCAGCCGCCCCCTTTGCTGGCCGCCGGCTTGGCGCGCGAGCCGCCCCCGCCTCGCCCGAGCTTGCCGCCAGGGCCCCTGGTCCGGCCGTGCTCGCCTTGGGCCGCCGGCGGGGCGGCTTGGCTGCGGCGGCGCTGTGCAGCCCGGCGGGAGCCACTTCTACTAGGTGCGGGACGCGCGCCACCATCCCTCTGATCTCGGGCCGGTCAGGCAGCACGTTGGAGCTGCCTATGCGACCGAGCCCGAGAGCGCGGAGGGTACCCCGGTGCTTGGGCTTCGCCCCTATGGCCGAACGCACCTGCGTGACGTACAAGCGGCCGGCCTCCGGCGCCGACACCACGCCAGCTCGCTCCGGCGCCGACATCACGCCACCTCGCTAGGGACGTGCGGCCCGCGCTCGGTCTCTTTATAGGCCCTCAGCACGCCCGCAGGGGCCACTTCGACAGGCGACAGCCCCCTCTTTTTCGCCACCTCGTCAGGGCTAGTTAGCTTGCGCAGGCCAGCAACGGTCGCCTGGGCCACGTTGATGCTGTTGGAAGAACCGAGGGACTTGGCGACAACGTCATGGACCCCGGCGAGCTCGAGGATGGGCCGCGCCGCGCCGCCGGCGATCACGCCTGTGCCAGGAGCAGCAGGCTTCAAGAGGACCTTGCCCGCGCCGGCCTCGCCGACGACCGGGTGGGTGATGGTCGTCCCGGCGAGCGGCACCCTAAAGAGCGCTTTCTTTGCCTCCTCGATGCCCTTTTGCACCGCCAAGCCAGCCTCTTTCGCCTTGCCGTAACCGAGGCCCACCGTGCCGGCCCCGTCACCTATCACCATGAGGGCAGCAAAGGAAAACCTCCTGCCTCCCTTGACGACCTTGGCCACGCGGTTGACCTTGATCGTGCGGTCCTGGTACTGCTGTTGGTCGGGCATCTAGAACTCCAAGCCTGCTTCTCGGGCGGCGCCAGCAAGGGCAGCCACCCGGCCATGGTAGAGGTAGCCGCCTCGGTCGAAGGCGACCTTGGCGACACCGGCCGCCAAGGCGCGCTCAGCCACCAGCTTGCCCACGGCCGCCGCCGCGGCACGGTTGCCGGTGGGGCCCGCACTACGCACACCCGCCTCGAGCGACGAGGCCGCTGCCAGGGTACGCCCAGCGGTGTCGTCTATCACTTGGGCGACAATGTGGCGGTTGGAACGGAACACGGCGAGGCGCGGCCGTTCGGGGGTCCCGCTCAGGTGCTTGCGGACCCTCCGGTGCCGGCGGTCTCGCGCCTTTCTTCGCTCGAGTGCGCTGCTCATGGGGAACAATCCTTCAGTCTTTCAGTCCTTTAGCTGTTGGTTGCCTACTTAGCGGCCTTGCCAGCCTTGCGCTTGATGACTTCGCCCAGGTAGTGGACCCCCTTGCCCTTGTAGGGCTCGGGCGGCCGGAGCTTCCTGATCTTGGCGGCTACTTCGCCGACCACCTGCTTGTCGTTGCCCCTCACGGTCACCCGGGTGGGCGCGGGTACTTCGAAGCTGACCCCTTCGGGGGCCTCGACCGTGACGGGGTGGCTGAAGCCGAGAGCCAGTTCGATGGTGGTCGGGCCCTTAGGCGTGGCACGGTAGCCGACGCCGGCGATCTCGAGTTCTTTGGTGAACCCGGAGGTGACGCCCACCACCATGTTGTTGACAAGCGTGCGCGTGAGGCCGTGCAGCGAACGGTTGACCCTTTCGTCGTCCGGCCTCTCCACGAGCAAGACGGCCCCCTCCTGACGTACGGTTATGTCACCGGCGACCTCGTGGCGCAATGTCCCTCGTGGCCCGCTCACGGTAACGGAACGGCCCTCTATCGAGACTTCTACCCCCGCGGGAACCGCTATGGGCGCCTTGCCTACCCTCGACATCTCGCACCTCTACCAGACATAGCAAAGCACCTCCCCGCCGACCCTGCGCTTCCTCGCTTCACGGTCGGTCATCAAGCCCTGGCTGGTGGACACCACGGCGACGCCCAGACCGCCCAGCACCCGCGGCATCTTGTCAGCCCCGCTGTAGACGCGCAGCCCCGGCTTGGAAACTCTGCGGAGGCCCGAGATGGTGGCTGTCCGGTCGGGCGCGTACTTGAGCGTGACTTCGAGCGTGCGCCGGGGCCCGCCTTTGCGGCTCCCCGGTGCCCGGCGCCCTGGTCCGGTCCCCTTCCTGTCGCCCTCTTCGTCGCCGAGCACGCGGTAGGCAGCTATGTAGCCTTCCCGGAGCAGGATCGCCGCGAGCGACTCTTTCAACTTGGAGGACGGCATGCGCACGGTCTCATGACGCGCCACGCTCGCGTTCCGCAAGCGAGTGAGCATGTCCGCTATCGGGTCGGTCATCGTCATGGCTACCCCTCCTACCAGCTCGCCTTGGTGACACCTGGCACTTCGCCGGCATGGACCATCTCGCGCAAGCAGATGCGGCACAGGCCGAACTGGCGAAAAACCGAATGCGGCCGCCCGCAGCGCCGGCAGCGCGTGTAAGCCCTGACCTTGAACTTGGGCTTTCTTTGGGCCTTGATGATGAGAGCCTTCTTCGCCATCGTAAAGTTATGCAGCTCCTTCTCTACGGAAAGGAAAGCCAAAGGCCTCGAGCAGGGCACGCCCCTCGCCGTCAGTCCTGGCGGTCGTCACGATCGTCACGTCCATTCCCCTCGGCGCGTCCACCTTGTCGTAGTCGATCTCGGGGAAGATGAGCTGTTCGGTGAGGCCAAAGGTGTAATTGCCCCGCCCGTCGAAGCCCTTGGGCGAAAGTCCTCGGAAGTCGCGCACACGGGGGATCGCCAAGGAGACCAACCTGTCGAAGAACTCCCACATGCGGTCGCCACGAAGAGTGACCTTGACCCCGATGGCATTGCCTTGGCGAAGCTTGAAGGCAGCGATCGACTTCTTCGCCCTTGTCACGACCGGCTTCTGGCCGCTTATGAGCGTCAGGTCTCTTACCGCACCCTCTAGAAGCGACGGCTGGGCCACTGCCCTGCCGACGCCCATGTTGATGACTATCTTTTCCATGTTCGGCACGAGCATGGGGTTGGTGAGCCCGAGGTCGCGCTGGAGGGCCGGGCGCACCTCGGTGGCGTAACGCACGCGCAGCCGAGGGCGTTCAGACGGCCTGGCCGGCCGCCCGGGGGCCGCTTTTACCGCAGTCACAGCGCGCGAGGGCGCCCCGCGACGAGCCTCTGGGACGCTGGGCAGAGCCGAGCGGCGGGCGGGCGCCGCCTTTCTCGCTCCCCCCTTGCCCGGCTTGGCCTTACCAGCGGGTGCCTTGCCGCCCTTGCCAGGAGAACCCTTACCTCCGGGCATCAGAGCGCCTCCCCGCAGCGAGCGCATACGCGCTGCTTGGTGCCATCGGCAGCGAAGCGGTAGCGGACGCGAGCGGGCGTGTGCTCCTTGGGGCAGACGAGCGCGACCTTTGACACAGGCACCGGCAGGTCCTTTTCAATGATGCCGGCCCGCTTGCGCAACTGGGTCGTGCGCTGGTGGCGCTTGACCCTGTTGACCCCTTCCACGATGACCCGCCCGTCCTTGGGGAAGGCGCGCACCACCTCACCCCGCTTGCCCTTGTCTTTGCCCGAGAGCACTATCACGTGGTCACCTCGGTGGATCTTCATAGCTCAGAGCACCTCCGGAGCGAGCGAGATTATCCGCATGAACTTCCTGTCGCGAAGCTCCCTGCCGACGGGGCCGAAGATACGGGTGCCCCGAGGCTGCATCTGGTCGTTGATGAGCACGGCGGCGTTTTCGTCGAAGCGGATGTAGCTGCCATCGGGCCGGCGCTTTTCTTTCTTGGTCCGCACCACCACGCACTTCACCACGTCGCCCTTCTTCACGTTGGCACCTGGGATGGCGTCCTTGACCGTCGCGACGAAGACGTCGCCGATCGAAGCGTACCGGCGCCGGGAGCCTCCCAGCACCCGTATGCAAAGGACCTCTCGGGCACCGGAGTTGTCGGCTATGCGTAACCTGCTCTCCTGCTGTATCACTTGGTGCCTCCTAGCGCGCCCTCTCGAGCACCTGCTCCACCCGCCAGCGCTTCTGACGTGACAGAGGCCGCGTTTCGGCCAACCGCACGCGGTCGCCCACGTTGAGGTCGTTTTGGGGGTCGTGGGCGTAAAGGCGCTTGGTCCGCTGCACGGTCTTGCCGTAACGGGGATGGCGGACGCGTTCGGTCACGACCACTACGACTGTCTTGTCCATCGCGTTGGACGCGACGACACCGTCGCGCACTTTGCGCCGTCCCCGCCTCGCCGGCGGAGCGGCCCCTGCCGCGGCGGGCCCCACTTGGCTTACCTCTGTCATCGCCGCCCCCTCCTCCGCCGGCCGCCGCTGGCAACCAGCTCTCGCTCGCGCTGGATGGTGAGGGACCGGGCAACTTCCCGGCGCACTTGGCCTAGGCGCGCCGAATTGTCCTGCTTGCCCATAGCCAACTGGAAGCGCAAGTTGAACAGCTCCTCCTTCAGCTCGGCCAAGTGCCTGGCCAGCTCTTCGTCGTTCATCTCTCTCAGTTCTCGTGGGCGGGACAACCTAAACCTCCACGTGCTCTTGTTCGGCGCGGGTCACGAAGCGGGCTTTGATGGGCAGCTTCTGTATGGCGAGGTCCATCGCCGAGCGCGCCAGGGCCTCAGGCACGCCGCCCAGCTCGAACATGATGCGCCCCGGCCGCACCACCGCCACCCAGTACTCAGGGTTGCCCTTGCCAGAACCCATCCTGGTCTCGGCCGGTTTAGCGGTCACAGGCTTATCGGGGAACACGCGGATCCACACCTTCCCGCCTCGGCGGACATGGCGGGTCATCGCGATACGGGCAGCTTCGATCTGGCGGGCCGTGACCCAGCCCGGCTCTAGGGCCTGGATGCCGTACTCACCGAAGCTGACCTCCGTACCGCCCTTCGCAAGACCCGTGAGCCGGCCCCTTTGCTGTTTGCGGTGCTTTACCTTGCGTGGCATCAACATCTGTCAGTACCTCGCTAGTCCCTCGGGAAGTGAGGTGTCTCGTGGTGCTCGCCACGCGTGCGCCGCTCTATTTCCTCTTCTTCTTGCAACAACCGCTCGAGCTCTGGGTCCACGGGGACGATGCCTGCCTCTAGGGCCGGAGCCGGCTCTGTTTCGGCGGGTTCGGGCACGCTCGGGGCGACCTGGGCTGCCGCCCCGGGGGCGCCCATTTCGGGGCGGCGCCGGCCACCGCCCGCGCTCACCACCCTGCGGGTGCCGACCAGGCCGGAGGCCTCGCCGACGGCCATGGCGGCCTCGCGATGGATCTTTTCCTCCGCCGAGGTCCGGTAGGGCAGGATGTCGCCCTTGTAAATCCAGACTTTCACCCCGATACGACCGTAGGTGGTCCGGGCCTCCCTGAAGCCGTAGTCGATGTCGGCCCGCAGTGTTTGCAGCGGCACCCGGCCTTCTCGGTAGGACTCCCTGCGGGACATCTCAGCGCCCCCGAGGCGGCCCGCGCACTGGACCCTGACACCAAGCGCGCCTGCCTTTTGTACAGTCTGGACGCAGCGCTTCATGGCCCGCCGGAAGCTGACGCGCCCGGCGAGCTGGTCGGCGATACCTTGCGCCATCAGCGCGGCGTCTAGCTCGGGTTGCTTGATCTCTTGGATGTTGAGCTGGACCTTAGGGTTTTTTGTTATCTCTGCGAGCTTGGTGCGGAGGCGGTCGGCCTCAGCCCCGCGTCGTCCGATCACGATGCCAGGCCGAGCAGTGTGGACGTCTATGCGGAGGCGGTCACGCGTCCTCTCGATCTCCACCCTGCTCACCGCAGCGCGCTCGAGCTCTGCGTTCAGGTACTCGCGGATGCGAAGATCTTCGATCAGGTAGTCCTCGTACTCGCGCTCGGTGAACCACCGCGACTTCCAGTCGGTAGTTATGCCGAGGCGGAAGCCGTAGGGGTTGACCTTTTGGCCCATCAGCTGTCCTTTCCTTCTTCAGTGCGGCCTTCAGTTCGGCCCTGGGCCTCATCGCTTGGCTGACCGGCGGCCTCCACGGCCTCTGGCACCTGTGCGGCCTCCGCGGTTTCGGGCTCGTCGGTTTCAGCCTTGTCGGCTTCTGGCGCCCCGGCAGCCTCCGGCGTCTCAGCCTCGCCGGTCGGCGCTACAGCCTCCGGCGTCTCAGCCTCCTCGGGCGCTTGGGGGTAAGCCTCGGGATGGCGCCTCTCACGCCGGCTAGCACCCGGCGCCGCCTCGGCCCTGGCCCTCCTCGTCGCCTCGACCCGGCGCGCCCGCATGGCGAGGTTCTCCGCCCGCCGGCGCGCCCTCAGCTTCGCGAGCTCGCCTTCGGGGAGACGGCTCACGATGACCGTCACGTGGCAGGAGCGCTTACGGATCCGCGTCGCCCTGCCCCGGGCGCGGGGCCGCCAGCGCTTGGCGGTCGGGCCTTCGTCGGCGTAGCAGGCCGAAACGTACAGCTCGTCGGGGTCGAGATGGCCGTTATTGGCCGCGTTTGCGACCGCAGACTGAAGCAGCTTGTACAGGGCGACGGCCGGCCCGCGCTGGAGGTGGCGCAGCAGGTCCGCCGCCTCGCTCACCGGCATCCCACGCACGAGATCTAACACCTCGCGTGCCTTGTAAGCGCTCGTGCCGAAGTAGCGGAGCACGGCTCGCGTCCCCTCACGCTCGTTGGTCTTGGAACCAGGCATCAGCGCTTGCCCTGCCTTTCTTGGCCGGCGTGGTAGCGGAAAGTGCGGGTGGGGGCGAACTCGCCGAGCTTGTGGCCCACCATGGCTTCGGTTATGTAAACCGGCACGTGCTTACGGCCGTCGTGCACGGCGATCGTGTGGCCCACCATGTCCGGGATGATCGTCGAACGTCGCGACCAGGTCCTTATCACCCTCTTTTCGTTGCGGGTGTTCAGGTCGTCCACCTTGCGGAGAAGATGACCGTCCACGAACGGGCCCTTCTTCAGGCTGCGTGCCATCGCCTACCTCCTCGCTCCACGGCCCCGGCGCCGGCGGATGATCAACTTGTCGCTCGGCTTGTGCGAGTGCCTGGTACGGCCTTCGGGCTTGCCCCAAGGCGAGACCGGGTGGCGACCTCCAGACGATTTGCCTTCACCGCCTCCGAGCGGGTGGTCGACTGGGTTCATGGCGACGCCTCGCGTCTGGGGCCGCACACCCTTCCAGCGGTTGCGGCCAGCCTTTCCCAGCTTCACGAGCTCGGCCTCAGCATTGCCCACCTCACCGACCGTCGCCCGGCAGTCGATCGGCACCCGCCTCATTTCTGTGGACGGGAGCCGCAGGGTGGCGAAGTCGCCCTCTTTGGCCACGAGCTGGACGCTCGAGCCGGCGCTGCGGGCGAGCTTCCCGCCGCCACCGGGCCGCAGCTCGACGTTGTGCACCACCGACCCGACCGGGATGTACCGCATCGGCAGGGAGTTACCAGGCCTGATCTCGGCACCTTGGCCGCTGCGCACCACGTCCCCCACCGCGACCCCGTTAGGGGCCAAGATGTAGCGCTTTTCTCCGTCGTAGTAGCTGAGCAACGCGATGCGGGCGTTGCGATTGGGGTCGTACTCGATGCTCGCGACCTTGGCAGGCACGCCGTCTTTGTTGCGCTTGAAATCGATCACGCGGTACTGGCGCTTGTGGCCTCCACCGCGATGGCGGGCAGTCTTGCGACCGTAGTTGTTGCGGCCGCCCGTGCGCGGCTTTGGCACGAGCAGCGAACGCTCCGGGCGGGCTGACGTGACCTCGGTGAAAGCTGCCACCGTCTGGAAACGCCGCCCTGGGCTCGTCGGTTTGCGAGAACGAAGCATCTGGTACCCCTAGCTCGACTCGAACAATGGGATCGTCTGGCCCGAAGCCAGCGTCACAAAGGCGCGCTTGGTGTCGGGCCTCTTGCCGAAGGTGGCCTTCTTGCGGTTGCGCTTACGCTTGCCCGGCCTGTTCAAGGTGTTGACCTTTTCCACCTTTACGTTGAACACGCGCTCCACCGAGCGGCGCACTTCTATCTTGTTGGCGCTCGCCGGCACGATGAAGGTGTACACGCCCTTTTCAGAAAGCGCGTAAGACTTCTCGGAAACGACCGGTCGGACGATCAAGTCTCTGGGGTCCTCAGTCAATCCTCGCTGCCTCCTTCGCCGGGAGCGTCTTGTGCAACTGCTGAGGGCTCTTCGTCGGCGGCCCCTTGCTCGCCGGCTGCTCCGGCCCCTTGCTCGCCGGCGGCGCCGTCAGCCGCAGTGCCCGGCGCTGGCACCTCTGTCCAAGAGTTTTCCCCCGGCAGCGTGGCCCGGGTGAACACGACCCAGTCCGCGCACAAAACGTCGTAGGCCGCTAGCTCACCAGCCAGCGTCACGTCCACCCAGGGGATATTGCGGAAAGACTTGTACGCTTTCTCGTCGTCGCGGGACAGGACGACGAGGGTGCGCTCGCCCGCCCCGAGCGTCTCTAGCGCCGCCAAGGCCTGCTTGGTGCTCGGGATCTCGAACGACCATGCGTCAACGACAAGAAGCCGTCCTTGCGCCGCCCGGTCAGAGAGGGCGCCCCGAAGCGCCTGGCGGACCATCTTCTTCGGCGTGCGCTGACGATAAGTGCGCGGTTTGGGGCCGAGAGCCACCCCGCCGCCCTTGTAGTGCGGGGCTCGTATGCTGCCCTGCCGGGCCCGGCCTGTGCCCTTTTGCCGATAGGGCTTGGCCCCGCCGCCGGAAACCTCGGCCCTGGTCTTGGTGCTGTGGGTGCCGGCCCGCCTCGCTGCTAGCTGGGCCGTGACCACCTGGTGTACCAGCGCCACCTTTGCCTCGGACGAGAACACCGACGGGTCGAGCTCTACGCTCCCCCGTACCGACCCGCTCTGCGCCCTCACCTCCACCGACCGGGTAGCCACCTGTGCCGTTGCCGTCACTTGGCCCCGCCCTTCACAGCTTCTCGGACCAGCACCAGCCCGCCTCGGGGGCCGGGCACTGCGCCTTTTACGAGCAGCAGGTTCCGCTCGGCGTCGGCCGAGACAACCTCGAGGTTGAGCGTCGTCACCTTGGTGTTGCCCAGCCGGCCGGCCATCCGGCTCCCCTTGAACACCCGAGCTGGCGTCGCGCAAGCGCCTATCGAGCCCGGGGCCCGGTGGTGCTTGTGGTTGCCGTGGCTCGCTCCTTGGCCCCTGAAGTTGTGCCGCTCGATGCCGCCCGCAAAGCCCCGCCCCTTGCTCGTGGCGGTCACGTCTACCTTCTCGCCCGGCACATAGATGTCCGCCGCGATCTCTTGGCCGACCTCGTACGACTCTGCCCCCTCAACCCGCAGCTCGACCAGCCTCTTGCCCGGATCCACTTTGGCCTTGGCGTAGTGGCCCGCGAGGGGCTTGTTGAGCTTTTCGGGCTTTTTTGACCCGTAGGTGACCTGGAGGGCGGCGTAGCCGTCGGTACCGGGCTTTTTCACCTGCACCACCCGGACGGGGGAGACCCGCAGCACAGTGACCGCGACGAGGCGCTGGTTGGCGTCCCACATCTGGGTCATGCCGACCTTTTCTCCGACTATCAGTTTTTTCGGTGCCTTGGCGGGCATAAGGTCCTCGTTTTTTAGCTCTACACGCGGCACGCTCCGCTCGGCGGCGCCGGGGCGGAGCTTGCATCAAAGTTGTGCCGTGGCGTCCCTGCTGGCTGCAGGCGACCACGGACGTCGGTTCGACGGCGGGCCAGTATAGCGATGATCGCCAGGGTGCATGGCGCCGCGGGAAAGGCCAGGGCACCGACGGGCCCGGGGGCTGGCCTCGGGCGAGGAGCCGGGGCGAACGCGCCGGGGGGCACCGGGGTGGCAGGACGAGGCCTCAGGGGGAGACAACGACGGCGCCGGCGGACAGCTCGGAGCCGGCGCCGGCGGACAGGACGGAGCCCGGCGAGGCCCGGCAGCGAGAAGGTTACGGCGCCTGCCTAGGCAGTACCGTAGACGTAGCGGGCCCACCAGGGACGGAGGTCCCGCCGGCACCAGCGCTCCATATGACGGCGCAAGTCTTCGGTCGTGGCCGACCTGCCTGCGTAGGCCCGGTGCCACTCCGCCAAAGCCGAGCGAAGCTCTCCCGCCCCTCCCATCATGTAGGCGAGGCCCGAGAGCAGCCGGTTACCAGCTGCGTAGGCCTCCCGGGGAGTGTGCCGGCTCCAGGGGTGCTCCGGGTACAACAAGGTTGGCTCTAATGACAAGTCGAGCTCTTCAGAGCCGTAGCGGCCACCTCCGGACCGGCGGGACGCGGTGGCCCACGTAGCCATGGCCTCGTCCATCCAGCCGTCCGAGGCCCGTGCGGGCTTCACACCTCTCCCGAACCAACTGTGGAAGACCTCGTGCTCCAAGGCTTCGGGCGAAGCCGTCGTAGCACCGTCGTACTCCATGCCCCTCGCCTCGGGCCACAGGAGGGCGACAAAGCGCTCACCGTGCGCCCATTCGCCGTAGCGGGCCGAAAAGTACCCGAGCCAAGCAGCCACGTCCGCCGCTGCTGAAGCTAGGTCGGCCGCCCGGTCGGCTGGACCGGCCACCGTCACCGGTCCCGGCCTGCCGCTGCCGCCGGCTCTCGCGTGCTCGAGCACGAGCTCGTCAGCTGGGGCCAGGGCCAGCATGGGCGACAGCGAGGTGTAGCTCGGCGGGTAGCTCACCGACCAGCGGCGGCCTTCCGCGACCGGGCTGACGGCACCGTTAGCGACGAGCACGTGAGGGCGAGAAGTCCCGGCGACCTCCACGTCCAAGGCGATGGAAACGCGGTCATGGCACAGGTTCGCGGGGAGCCACATCTCGAGGTACCTCCCCGGTTCCAGGTCCGACATGTAGAGGTCCCATTTCACCCCTCGAGAAGGCCCGAGCCACTCGACCGGTTTGGCGCCCATGGCTTGGGGCGTGCCGAGCTTGTAGACGAGCTCGAGGCGGTGGTGGCTACCTGCGCCGCAAACGACCTCGACGGCGCGCATACGCGCCTCGTAGCCAGCGCCCAGGTCCCGGTGAGCCAAGGCCTCTACGGCCAACGGTTGCCCGTCAAAGGAGGCCTCTTCGATGTCCTGGCGCAGGTCGAACGCGGGCCAACCTGCGACGCTCAACAGCTCGAGCTCCACGGCGGCCCTCACTTCGGCGACTTCGCTCGCGACGTCAAAACGCACGCTTGCCACTAGGCTCACGAAGTCGGCGGGGACGACCAAGCCGGTGCCAACAGGCACGGGGGGCGGCGGCACGATTTCCCCATGGTTCGGCACGCCGCCTCAACGTAGCCTCTATCCAGCAAGCAAGAGAGCCGAATACGTAGGCGTGAAGGCGATGGGCATGTCAGAAGACGCGGAGGTCGCAAGAGGCGGCCAGGGCTTGGTTGCCCCCCCCGGCTCTGGCGTGCCTGGACCTAGCCGCTCGGCTGTGGCGGGAGTGACCCTGGCTGCCAACCTCGGAAGTTTCGGCTTCCTCGTGGTCGTAGCCCGCTCTGGCACGCCGGCCGTCCTCGGAGGCGCATTGGCCCTGGCAGCGATCGCCCTGCTGTTCGAGGTACCCGCCAGCGCCCTTCAGGCCGCCCTGGGCTCCGAGGTGGGCGAAGGAGCTGACTGCGTCGCCCCGCTGCGCCTGAGCGTGCTTGCTACGAGCGCCCTTGGGTCAGGCGCATGCGCTCTGTTGGTCGCGCTTTCCCCGCTCGTGCAGGGCTTCTTGCACCTCGGGTCGCCCGGAGGTGCCCTGTTGCTCGGCGTGTACGCCCTGGTGACCGGGGTGGGGGTAGGCCCCAAAGGGCTGCTCACTGGTCGCGGGCGCCTCGGCTACCTGGGTGCCGGCATGCTCGCTGGCCTTGCAGTGCGCCTAGGTGCCGGCTATGCCCTCGTGCACGCAGGCGGAGGCGTGACCGGTGCGCTGGCGGCTACGGTCCTGGGAGAAGCCGTGACCGCCGCCGTGCTCTTCGGGGCCGTCGCGCTGACCTTTGACCATCCCTCCGGCTGGCACCCTTGGCGCGCACCTCGAAGCCGAACTGAGCGCGCTCGAGCGCTCGCCTTCCGCCGGCCAGCCCACAAGCGCGCGGACTTGGGGGCCTCTCTGCTGTGGGACCGAGCGAGAGCACCGGCCGTTGCGTTCACCGGTTACTGGGCGCTGTCTGCGGTTGATGTAGTGCTCGCCCGGCACTGGCTCAGCGTCCAAGCGTCCGGGTGGTACGCAGGAGCGGCTACGGCAGCTCAGCTCGCGCTCATCGCGCCCGGCGCGGTGGCCGCCCTCGCCTTCCCGAAGCTAGCGGGCGTCGACGTACCAAGGCCCGTCAGCCCCGAAGCTCGTCCTTGGCAAAGGCTGATGTTCGCTTCGGCCTCGGCCGTAGTAGGGCTAGTGGGCCTCGTGGCCGCCCTGGTGGTGACAATTTGGGCGACGCCGCTCGTTGTGGGGCTCTTCGGCCCTCGCTACCGGCCGGCCAGCGCTGTTGTCGGGCTCCTCGGCGTTGCGGCAGCGGTGCTGAGCCTCGTCAGCATCCTGGTCCACTACCACCTAAACCGCGGGTCTCGCCGGGCGGCGGCTGCGGGCTGGCTGGGAGCCCTGGCCGCAGTGGCAGGAACGGCGACTTGGCACGCTTCTATGCAGCAGGTCGCCTTGGTGATGGTGGGCTCGAGCGGCCTCGTTTGCGCCGTCATGCTGGCAGTCGCTCTGGGCAAGCGTGAAGAGAGGCACACAGGCGTTGTCGAGCGAGCCAACCTGGCGCTCCTCGACGCCGATTTGGACTTGACCGTCGTGGTCCCTTACTACAACCCGGGCGAGCTGCTCGTCCCCACCGTCGAGCGGATCCTGGACGTGCTCGAGCGCTCGGGAACGAGCTACGAGGTGATCGCGGTCTCCGACGGCTCGACCGACGGCAGCGACGAAGAACTGGACGCCCTCGCTCACGCCCGGGCGGGCCTGGAAAGCGTCGTGCTGGCTCGCAACCAAGGCAAGGGCGCCGCCCTGCGGGTGGGGTTGGCGAGGGGCCGGGGCCGCTACCTCGGCTTCATCGATGCTGACGGGGACCTCGACCCGCTCCTGCTCGAGTCGTTCCAAGCCATGGTGCGCCTCTACGAGCCCGACATCATCTTGGGCAGCAAGCGCCACCCCCTATCTCAGGTCGAGTACCCGCTGCTCCGGCGCATCTACTCGTGGGGCTACCAGCAGCTCGTACGCCTCGGGTTCCGCCTCAACATCAAGGACACCCAGACCGGCATCAAGCTCGTCCGCAGGGACGTGCTGGCAGCGGTGCTACCCCGCATGGTGGAAAAGCGCTTCGCGTTCGACTTGGAGCTGTTCGTGATCGCCCGGCGCCTCGGCTACAAGCGGTTCTTGGAGGCCCCCATCCGCCTGCGCCACCAGTTCACGAGCACCGTCTCATGGCGGGCTGTGTACCGCACCCTGCTCGACACCATGGCGATCTGGTACCGGCTGCGAGTGCTGCACTTCTACGACGGCGGGCAAGAACCGGCAACGCCAGTGGGCGAGAGGCTGCGCATCGACCCCATAGTGCTGCGGGGGAGCGCCGGTGCTGGCGCTGGCAGCCAAAACACACCCGTTCGAGGTGCCGGCGCCGAGGTAGCGAAGGCCCGCAGCGCGCTCAGCTCATGAAAGCGAGCTCAGCAGGACAAGCGTGGCTGGGGGGAGAGGGGTTCCCAGCCCGCAGCGCGCTCAGCTCATGAAAGCGCCCCCAGCTCATGAAGTGGCGACCGCGGCGGCCGGCGTAATGGCCGGCGGCATGCAACAGCCATCGTCTGTAGCTCGAGCCGTCCTCGCCCGGTTGACGGTGAGGCTGACCTTAGGTTAGGCGCCTGACCTGACCTGACCTGACCTGAGCCCTCAGCCAAGCCGCAAGGACGCGTTGCCCGCAGTCGTCCCCACCGCCGGCGCCACCTGCCGGGCGGGCTCACGGTGCCGCCAAGCTGCAAGGACGCGTTTGCCCACAGTCGTCCCCACCCTCCCAGGCCGGAGCCAGGGCTCATGGGCCGGCCTCCTGGCGGTGAGCTCTAGGGGACGGGACGGTCTTTTGGCCGGCTTCGCCATGGGCCTCCTCCTTGTGCTGGCCGGTGCCGCCGGCGGGAGGGCCGTCACCTCCGGCGGGGGGGCCGTCACCTCCGGCGGCGCCTGTGGCAAAGCGGGGGTGCCTGGGGTCTCCTGGAGGCACGAAGGGCCTCTTGCCCTTGCCGGCCACGAGCGCCCAGCCTTCGTAGGTCTTCATCTTGTGGTGGGCCTTGCAGAGCCGGTCGAGCTGGCTGAGCGCCGTGAAGTGCGGCTCGGCCCAGGGCTGGCGGTGGTCTGTCTCGCAGTGGTCGGCCCTCACCCCGCAGCCTTGGGCGGCGCAGGTGGGGTAGAGCCAGTCGAGGGCGGTCTTTTGGCAGCTAGTGGGGCGCCGGCCGAGGTGCACGACCACCGCCACGTCGTGGCCCTTGGTGACGACGGCTTTTAGCAGCGCCGAGCCGTGCTCTATCACGTCGCGCACCGCCTGGGCGCTAGTGGGGCCGAAGCCGGCCACCTCCACCACCTCGCCTTGGGCGGGGTAGCCCCTAAAGAAGGCTTCGGCGTCGACCCTGAAGACGACCTCGGCAGGGGGCGGCCCGCCTGCTGTGGCGAGGCGCACCAAAGCGTCAAAGCCGTACGCCTCGGGAGGCTCACGGCGGCGGTGGCGGCGGGCCTCCTCGAAGAGCTCCTCGGCCAGGGGCTGGAGCGCCGCCATCACCTTGGCGCCGTCTTCGGGCAGGCCTTGGGCGTGCAGGTGCCAGGTGCCGGCTGCGTCGGTGTAGGAGCGCAGCGAGCGGGCACGGTGGGCCTCTTGGAGGCAGCCCTCGGGGCCGGCGGCCGCCGCCTTGGCCTTGGCCGCTGCGCCCGCCAGCTCGCAGATGCTCGCCGCAGCAGCCGTCCCCAACAGGGCTTCGACGGCGGCGGGGCCGGCGCCGGCGGCCTCTGCGATGATGCTCACCTGGGCGCGCGACAGCTTGCCGGCACGCCGCTGCTGCCAGCTCGGGCTGGCAGGAGAGCTTCTCGGCGCTGGCGAGGGCCCTTTGGGCCTCCTTTAGGGTCGTGCCCGAAGCGGCTGCCAGGCGCGGCGGGCGGCTTGGCGCCGTGAGGTGGAGGCCTTGCCCGTAGCCGCCATGCGGGCTGCTATCAGGCAGGCGAGCGTCGAGGCCATCTTTTCGATCGCGCCTGCGGCCTCGAGGGCAGCCCCGAGCTCGAGGGGGGCGAGGAGCCCAGGGTCAAAGCCCGCCGTGAAGGCCTCTAGCTCGGCCCTAAAGCCGCTCAGGGTAAAGCACATGGCATACACCTGCCTCCTCCCGCTAGCTCGGGACCACGACAACAGGCTGGCCGGCTCGGCCCCGGCCTGCGAGGGCGCTCGCCCTTTCCCCCGGGGTACCCCGGAAGGCCTGTGGCACCCCAGAAGGGCTGAACGTATGTACGATCATAGCGCACCTGTGGGCTTGGCGGCGGGTTTTTTGGGGCAGCCTGCGAGGACAGGGCCTCATGGGAGGGCCTCAGCTCCCTGGCGTACTTGTTCTAAGGAAGCCCCCGAGGACAGAGCCTCATGCGGCTGGCAGCCCGGCGCTAGGGCACCGAGGCTTTGTCGGGACCGGCGGCCGGCAGGGCGGCTCGTGGCCCCGAGGGGCCTCGCACCCGGGCTCGTCTTCGGCAAAAGCCAAGCGCAGGCGAGCTAGCTCGGGTAATTCGCGCAGGCTGGGGCGGCGACGAGCTAGTTCGGGTGCTCTGCCTCGCAAGGGGAGCCGGCCAGTTGCGCCGTGCCGGGCCCCCACGCTTTGCCGGCGCCGGCGGAGGGCAGGCACCGGCCGCCATGTCGGCGCCGGCAAGGCCGGCGCCGGTCCTCCGCGCCTGCCCTGCGGGCATGTTGAGGATCGTGCCAGCGGGCCTACGGCTCCGCCTTATGTGCGGTCCAAGACAACGTCCAGGGCGTGCTGACGATGGTGCACCCTTGTGCTTGTGGTAACGCCGCGGCTCGCGTGTGGTACCGCTACGGCCGGAGCAGTCGCCGAGCCAGCTTCAGTCCGGCTGGTCCAGGCCGACGACCCGAAGCGACAAATGGCGGTGGCTACCGGGCCAGGTGAACACCAACCTCACGCCTCCTTCCGAGTCGGTGGTGCAGGCGGCGGGCCTAACCGAGCCTCTGCTCATTGCCAAGGCCAGCACACCGACATCTCCGGGGACGGCGCTCTTCACGACCACCGAAGTGCCGTCAGCGAAGCGCAAGCGCGCCGCCTTCGGCACAGGAGCCGCTTCGATGGCGCGGGGAGGCACGCTGCGTTGCACCAGGGGGGCAAGGTGGCGTGACAAGCGCGGAGCAATGTCGCCCATGCTGGCGCTGACGGCGCTCAGCATTGCGTCTATTTCCGGTGCGTCCGGCGGTGCGAGCACCGGGACGCGCATGGCCGTGCGGGCCTTGTGGAGATGACGGCCGAACGGCCAGGAGCCACCTAGGTACTGGCTTCCGGTACCAGCGCTGGGCGCCACACCACCATTGTTCCGCAAAGCCAGCCGGCGTACCCGACCCTCTTGTCTTGGGAGCCCATCTCCTTTGGAGCCAAGGGCCTGCGGCCGAGCCTCTGCTTGACAGGCGGGCCGGTGCCTAGCGCAGCAACCACGAGGCGCGGCGAGCCGGCCCCAGTCTGCCCTAGCGGCCCCCTCCGTCGAGCAGCGCCACCTCGTCTTCTGAAAGCTTGAGGTCGACTGCCGCGGCCGAGTCACGTGCCGACCCGGGGCGGCTGCACCCAGGGATCGGGATGACGTGGTCACCCTTGGCAAGCATCCAAGCCAAGACGACCCGGTGGACCGACACCCCATGTGACTTCGCCACCTTTTCGAACTCCGGGTGTTCCCGGCGCAGCACTTCGCCGTTACCGATCCCCCCGAAGGGGCTCCAGGGCAAAAACGCTATGCCGAGCTCCCCGCAGTAGCGCAGCTCACCTTCGCTCGTCCGGAAAAAGGGCGAAAACTGGTTCTGCACGCTCGCCAGGTTGGCGTCCCCAAGTACTTTGCGGGCGATGTCGATCTGGCTGACATTTGCATTGGATATGCCGGCCATCAGGATCTTGCCGGCGTCGAGCAACTCTTTCAGGGCACCCACAGACTCCTCGTAAGGGACCCGCGGGTCTGGGCGGTGGAACTGGTACAACCCGATCGCCTCCACTCCTAGACGCCGGAGCGAGGCCTCTGCCGCGGAGCGCAAGTAGGCTGGGTCGCCGTTCACGGTCCAGCTACCGTCACCGGGGCGGATATGGCCCCCTTTGGTGGCGACGAGGACAGAGCTGCGGTCACCGCCCCAAGAGGCGAGCGCTTTGGCAACCAGGCGCTCCCCGTGGCCAGTGTCGTTACCACCCAGGCTGTAGGCGTCTGCCGTATCAATCAGGGTCATACCCGAGTCGAGGGCAGCGTGTACGGTTTGGACCGACTGGGCCTCGTCGGGGCGCCCCTCGACCGACATCGGCATTTCTCCCAGGCCGATGGCCCCAACTGTCCGCTGTCCTAACCGCCGCTGTTGCACCTAGGCCCTCCTTTGCTTTCAGGCGTTCGCAGGCTATCGAGCGTAGCCCGGTGACGGCCGGCTTGACAACGACGGCACATCAAGAGCACCCCTGAGGAGGCTGCCACAACGACCCCGCGGTCCTTGGCTGGAGCTTCGCGGCCGGGGACGCACCGGTGACCTCACAATAAAACGGGTCAGATGGACCGAAGGACCCTGAAAGGCTAGCTACACCCAACGCCAGCTAGATTCGACAACCCGGGCCGTCGCCACGTCTTGCCGTTGCGTCACAGCTGTGAACGTCACAACGTAGAGGCGGCCGCCATGAAAGATGTAAAGCTGTACCCCTTGGACCAGGTGCGCGGGCGGGCCGGCCAGGGGAAAGCCGTAGTTGGCTTCGACCGCGGACGCGGCATGCACCTTGGTGGTGAAGACCTTGAGCTGGTGGGCACCAGCTGAGCTGAGCAGTTCCCTTACTTGGGCCTGGACCAGGGGGAGCAGGGTGGGCGCTGACAGCCCCGCGAAGCTCGGAGAGGACTCGACCCCGATGTTCATGTTCGGGAAGAAGCTCCCGGTCACGGGCCCTATGGCGAGAAACTTGAGGTGCTGCTTGGTAGCCTGCTGGACCTCATTGCCGAGCGCCTTTTCCAGGCTCGGGTCCTCCTTGGTCGCTGCACGCATGAACTTGCCTATCAACGCGCTCGACAGCGGCACTTGCGTCCACTGCGGCGGCAGCGAAAACGAGAAGCCGTACCGGGCCTCGGTGACGGTCGTAGCGCCCGCAGGCGTCACAGCGAGCCCCGCCATCGCGCTCATGGCACAAAGAGCGCCCACTACCCTTTGAACGCCTAGTCCCCTCATTCCCTCCTCCTTGTCGCCCCACCCCGCTCCGGGCCGGGACTACCTCTTTCTCAACATTGTTGCCGGAGCGGCGCTCGAAGGCAAGCCGGACCCAAGCGCAGGTTTCGCCGGAAGCGCAAGCTCCTTCACGGCCTTGTCCAGCGGCGTCGCAGGCATGGGGCGTGGCACAAGGCGGCCGCGTGGCAGCCGAACAAAACGCGCGCGGCGGTTGCATGACCTAATCGCTTGCAAGCTCCGACGGTACAGGCCAACCTAATAGCCTGATTTGCCAGGCTCTGGCGTGCCTCGTCAGACCTACCGGTCGCCTACCGCAGCCCAAAGCCGGTCACGTCCTTGCTTTTGGGCATACTTTTGGCTTCCGAGCCTTTTTTTGCCTCTTCAGGCGCTAAAGGCGCGACCAAAAGCGATATCGCAACCAAAACAAGGCGCAGGCGCGTTTAGCCCGCCTCTGCCACGTCGCCCCCGACAAGACGATGGGCCACCCCCGACAAGACGCTTCCCGCTCCCGGCCACAAGTTCCCAGCTGAGGGCGGTCATAGAAAGAAACGCTATGAACGACCTTGGAGCGCTCCCCGCAGTCTGCGCGTCAGTCACGGTGGTCGTCCGCAGCCCGGAGGACGGATCCCCGGAGGACGGATCTACGTAGTCGAGCCAGGGGACCGGGAGGCACCGGCTGCGACCATTGAGCTCAACATAGGCCGGCGATCTCCACTTCCCGTCTGCGGGCCCTCCCCGCTCGACGATCGACCTGACTCCGCCTCCTGACATGCCGTGGTACCCAAAATAAAGTACGGCACGGTGTGTTAGTATAAATGTCCAGCTAGCCCGAGTAGCTCAGCCGGCAGAGCGACGCACTCGTAATGCGTAGGTCAGGGGTTCGATTCCCCTCTCGGGCTCTCAGGCCTTGGACGTTTCCTCAGGTCAGCGGTCTGCAGGGAGGGTCTGTGCCGGGATTTTCACAGGCTCGACTGGGGCGCGTCCCTGGCGCATCCGCAGAGGTGCTCGGAGGGTTGTCGGCTACCGCTGGTGTGGAACTCAGAACTCCAGATAAGGGCCGAGGAGCTCCGATAGGTGGCGGCGGCGCAGTTCCCAGCGGTCGACCGGTCGAGGGGCCCGCCCCGGACGAAGGGAGGGCCGTTGTCGCCCACGACAAGGAAAGCCCTTGTGAGGGCCATGGGAACCCTGCGTGGCGGAGATGGCCGTGGCGAGCCGGGCCGGTACTCCTAGCCCTCGTGGTCGTCGACGCTAAGCTACGGTCGGCTTTCTACGTGCGACATGGCCCAGGAGAGCGCTCACCTGTCTGGCTCGGGCCCCGGATTTGCAACCCGGCCGGAGAGGCGCGACCGATGCCCGGCGAAGGTCGCGGGTGCCGCATCCTGCAAAACGACGACGACGGCTTTGCCTGAGGCCCGCGCTCCGCTCATGGCGAGCCGTCGGCCGGCGCTCGCGCACGGCTCAACCCACGATTGCAATGAACAAAATCTCTCATCGTCGAGAAGTGCTCCTTTGGCATTGACAAGCAACGGTTCCTTGCCCGGGCCCATGTGACAGCCCTTTCGCTTCTCATTTTTCTCAGTTGCCGGGCTTCGCCCAGGTCCAGGGCACGTCGCTATGTCCCTCCTTGTCCCGCTCACCCAGTTGGTGAGGGTGGACCTGGGGATCCCAGGTCTGCTACCACGCATGGCATTGGACGAGACAGGTCACCCCAGGCTGCGGGCAATGGGCGGCGTTCTGGTACTGCGGCGTGCTGTTACAGCTGTAGTGGCCGACCACGACTTGTCCGCAGGTTGTACGCTAAGACGCTCTCAGGCCGTGCACCTTACCGTGCGACGTTGATGGGCACCAGCGTAATTGGCAGAACTACAATAGTTGCGTGCTAGACGTACCGGAAAATACTGTCAGGGCACTGCTTCTTATTGACTTCCAGAAGGACTTTCTCGACCCCAGCGGGCGAATGCCGGTCGACCAGGGCCAGGTCCCGGTCGTAATCGATGCGGCTCAGCGTGCAGTTGAAGAGGCACGACGAAATGGGGACCTGATCGTGAAAATCGGCAACGAGTTCCGACCGAGCGACGTGATCGGCAACGTGCTTCGCCGCCATGCTGCAGTGAAGGGCAGCTCGGGAGTGGCCTGGGATGACCGCATCGACTCACCTGGCGCGACCTACTTCCCAAAGTGGAAGCCGGACGCCTTCTGCAACCCCGGTTTGGCAACCCTGCTCGAGGAGGCAAATGTTGGCCAGGTGCGTCTGGCCGGTCTGTACACCAAGGCTTGCGTGACCGCAACGGCCAAGGCGGCACGCAAGCGGGGCCTCTCGGTTGAGGTGATCGGTGAGGCGACAGCATGCAGAAGTGATAAGTCCCACCAAAGGGCGCTAGACAGGCTGCGCCGCATCGGAATAGCAGTCATTTGATCGTTGGGCTCCGGTCGTCCGCACATAGGGCTAGACGGGCTGTCTCCTAAAGCCGGGCCCCTCTAACGCTGCTCCGCCATGCTGGCAACGGCATGGCAGCAACGGCACGGCGGCGCCCAACAGTGCTTAGCCCGGTCGCCCAACAGTAAGCGAGGAAGTCGCACAGACGGCGCCGGCTCTAGCCTGGGCGACGTGAAGACATTGGTGCTCGAACCCCTGCCCGTCGAGATCGAGCGCTTCATCGAGCGCGTAAGGCCCTCGGCCAGGACACCTACGACGAGGTTTGGGAGGGCACCTACCACATGTCACCGGCGGGGCGCGTCGCGCACGGTTACCTGGACGACCAGGTCGCCCGGCTGCTCGGGCCTTACGCCGACGAAGCCGGGCTGGTGGGGACCGGCCCGTTCAACCTGGGCCAACCAGACGACTACCGGGCCCCAGGCCGGGGCTAGCACCGCGACCTCGACCGCAAGCTCGTATACCTACCGACGGCCGCTGTCGTCGAGATAGTCTCCCCGGACGACGAGACCTTCGAGAAGCTGCCTTTCTACGCTGCTAGCGGCGTCGAGGAAGTGCTCGTGGTCGAGCCCGAGCAGCACAGGGTGCGGGTGCTCGGGCTCCAAGACGACCGGTACGAAGAGCGCGACGCCAGCGCGCTGCTGGGCGTCGGTGCGACAGAGATAACCCAAGCCCTCAACTCGCCTCTGCCGCTCTGAAGCAGTCGCTTTCTTGGTGCATGGGACCGCCCACGGCCCCGGGAGCTGCCGGCATTAGTCCAAATAGAGGACTGCGGCTACTGCCGAATGCGGGGCCCCCTTTCCTCCAGCCTCCGCTCCAGCGAAGCCGCGGCTGTTCGTACCTATTACTACTAATCGCTAGTTCAAATCGAGGGATCGCCGTCTGCCTGCCCCTACGCCGGCTCCGCCCTCTTGCCCCGAGCCGGGTGCGCTTGCCGAGGCTATGTGGTCCGCCTCGATCGCCCTCAAGCGATCTGCTGGGTAGGTGAGATGGCCGGCGACGAGCAGCGCTCCGGCAACGATGAGCAGGCCCACCAAGATCAACAAAGCGTCTCGCAGCCCGCTGTGACCTCCGGTGCCGACACTGTCGGCTACGAAGCCCACCGTGATGGGCGCAGCCGCTTGAAAGCCCATCCTCAACACCGAGCGGACCGCTTCTGCTCTTCCCCAGACCGACGACCTCACGACCTCGATCCGTGTCGCGTCGATCGGCGGGTTGGCAGCAGCGAGGCCGCCGGCGGCAACTATTAGGAGCGGCAGGGCCACCAGCAAGTTTCCGGTGACCAGGGCCGGGACGAGGGTGAGGGCAGCCAGCAGGCTAGCGGCGGCCGCCACGGTCAGGCGCCCGGCTCTCCAGCCTCTCCTGACCAAGCCGTCGGCAGTCTGGCCACCGATGGAAGCCCCTGCCACCGCCCCCGCTCCGACTACGAGGAGCACGACCGTCGCCAGGACTTGGCCGACGTGGTACTGCTCCTTGGTGAACTCCTCTCCGAAGGACTCGACCGCAGAAAGGAACATCCAAGTGAGCCCGCCGGCGACGATCAGGACGACGTTGGTCTTGACAGAAAGCACATAGCCGACGATGTGCCAGAACCCAGCTCCTGTCGTTTCGGCGTCCCTCATGGCGAGGGACCGAGCCGAACCTTCGGCCGGGGCAACTGCGATGCCCTCTTCCTGATCGGCATCCAAGGAAGGCTCGGCCAGGGCCCATGAGGAGGTGCCCGCACCGGAAGTGAGGCCGTGCTGGCCGGCAGGCGGCTGTGAGGAGGCGCCGGCACCAGGGACGCTGCGGTGCCGACGGCTTCTTGTCGCCCCGCTCGGTTCATTGGGAAGCTGTGAGGAGGCGCCGGCACCAGAGCCGAGGCCGTGCTGGCCGGCGGGCAAGGAAGGCCCATTGGGAGAGGAAATGGGGACCGTTGCCGCCTGGGCCGATTTCATGCGCCGGAGCATGCGCTCTGGTTCGGGGAGCCGGTAGGTCGCCCAGGCGACCACGACCGCCGGCACCGCCAGCACGATGAACGAGAGCCGCCACGAGATCGCCGCCAGCTCGCCGGACGCAAAGAAGCCCATCCCGGCGCCGACGAGCTCGCCGCTCGTGATGAGGCCGTAGATATGGCCCCTCTCGGCCGCCGGCCACAAGTCGCCTAACAACGACGCCGTAATCGGGCCGTTCACGGCTAGCAAACCGCCGAGGAGGACCCTGGTCGCGAGCAGCATCGCGTACGAGCCGGCCGCCGCCGACAGAGCCATGGCAACGGCCCACAAAGCGACCGACCACGCGAGCAAGGGGACGCGCTTTAGTTTGTCGGCGAGGACTCCAGCGGGGAGGGTCGTTATTGCGCCGACCGCGGTGCCGACCGCCACGAGAGTGCCGAGCTGGAAGTTGGAAAGTGCCAGCGAGTGCCGCAACTGCGTCGCAGCGGTCCCCACCGTCGTCGTATCGGCGTCTGAAAGGCCGTAAATCGCTGCAAAAACCACGACGAACTGCACGCGAACGTTGACAGTGGCCGCGTCCACCGGGATGCCAGAGGCTCGGGCCACGGCCTCTTCCAAGCGGCGGTGGGCTCTCTCCTCGACGCGGCGCAGGCTCGCCAAAAGAGCGCCCTTGGTCACGCCCGAGCGCTCAGCGTCTGGCGAGGGCACCCCCCGGCTCATGGCGCCGGGGCCAGCTCTCCCATGCCTAGTGGTGCCCGGTGCGGTTGCGGGCGCGGGCTTGCAGGGCGCGACTTGGCAAAGTTCGCCTGCGTTTGCACCAAATCGAGCGTACCGTCGCCCTGGGGTTGGCTTTCGCGAGCGGGAGCGCCGGCCACCACCGGCGCCGTTGTGCTGGCTAGGCCGGCGTCGGCGACTGGGTTCCGGCGGGGCCGCCCTGGATCTCCTGGCGTGAGGGCGCCGTTGTGCTGGCTAGGCCGGCGTCGGCGACTGGGGTTAGCTTTCCCGGGCGGCAGCGGGGCTCACCTGAGGCCCAGCCGGGGTGCCGAGCTGCGCGAGGAGCGCCCGCCCGAGCACCTCGGCGAGGGGCGGGGGGACAGCGTTGCCCACTTGGCGGTACTGGCTCGAGCGCCGGCCGACCAAACAGACCCAGCGTGGAAAGCCCTGCAGAAGTGCCGCCTCTTGGACGGTGACCCGCCTCGCCCCCGGCACCTGCCCGGAACGAGGTGGCCCGCCCGACAGCAGGTGGGCGTGGTAAGCGGGCACGACGTTGGCTGTGTCGAGCCAGGGGGTCTTGTTGCCCCCCATCGAGGCCAGGAGGGTAGGGGCAGGCCTGTCGGGGGCGATCGGGCGGCCCCCGCCGTTGAAGAGGTGGCCGGCGTAGGGGTCCCTCCGCAAGTCTGGACGAGCGGCGTAGGTGACCGGCGAGCGGTTGGGCTCGCCCACGGGGTGCGGGTGGACGACAGACCCTGCCGGCCTCCAAGGCCTGGCTCTGCCCGGCCCGAAGCCAGGCTCGGGGAACTCGAAGCGGTCCCCGTCCCTAATCCCCACCACTATGCAGCGGCGCCGCCTTTGAGGCACACCGTAGTCGGCGGCGTTCAGCACCTTGGCGCTCACCGTGTAGCCGAGGCGGGCCAGCTCGCCGAGCAGCGACCACCACCGCGGCCTCATTGCCCCCTCGGTGAGGCCCGAGACGTTCTCGGCTAGAAAAGCCCGGGGGCGCAAGCACGCCAGCGCCTCGAGGAAGGCAGGCCAGCCGTCGCGCTCGTCCTGCTCTCCCAGCCGCAAGCCGCCCGTGCTCCAAGGCTGGCAAGGCGGCCCCCCGACCACGAGGTCCACGCCGTCGAAGCGCCGCCAGGCGACCCTCCGCGCGTCCGTGCGGGCCAGCTCTGCGCGGGGGTGACAAAGTGCCCAGGTGGCGGCCGCGTCGTGGTCGACCTCGACCCCCGCGACCACTTTCACGCCGGCAGCCTCGAGGCCGAGCGAAAGGCCTCCGGCACCGCAGAAAATATCGAGCGCCTCGACAGCCGGCACACCGCCAGGATAATTACAGCCCTGTAACAAGTCGAGGACTGACGCTGGGGGCGCTTTGCCACCGTGGGCATCACGGCCCGGCCCTCGTAGGCCGCACCGGGCCCCGCTCACTCTGCCTAGGCGGGGCGCGCTGGGGCCCCCGGGGGGGACCCTAACCTAACCCCTAACTGTCTTGCGTGCCCGAAAACTCTCGCGCCGCCCAGTCATGGCGTGAACCTCCGGTCATGAACTGAACATGTCGTGCAAGACGAGCACCCTGGCTGTTGCCTGTGCCGAAGGGGCCTCTGTGCCGAAGGGGCCTCTGTGCCGAAGGGGCCTATGTGCCCGAAGGCGGGAAAACCTTGGCGTCCCCGAAGCTATAGACGTGCCCCTTTGCCCCAAGGAGCCAGTAGCCCCTCCCGTCGGGGGTGGCGGCGATGGCGGTGACGGGAGCCGGCAGCGACTCCCCCTGGCTCGGCACCGAACCGTAAAAGCCCGCGTCCCCCCAAGTGAGGACCCCCCCGTCCATGCCCGCCTGCCAGGCGCCATTGCCCGAAGGGGTGACCGCTGTGCCGACCAGGCTGGCACCAAGGGCATTGCCCGGCCCGCCCGAAGCGAGCAGGTCCCCCGGGTAGAGGTACACCGCCCCGTCGTCGGCGGCAGTCACCACGTAACCGCCGGCGGGGCGCATGCCGATCGCGTCGTAGGGAGCCAGGTGGCTACCAGGCATCCCCTCTACGCGGGCGTCGCCGAAGCCGTACACGCGGCCGGCGGCGCTGAGCAGCCAGTAGCCGCGGCCGTTGGGGGTCGCCGCTATCCCTACGACCGGGCCAGCCGGCGCTTCGCCCTTGGCAGCGAGCGAGCCGTAGTCCCGGGCGTCGCCGAAGCCGTAGACCTCCCCAGTGGCAGTCGCCAGCCAGTAGCCGTGGGCGTCGTAGGTGCGCGCTATGCCGACTACGCCTCCTCCGGCCTTCGCCTTGGCGGGCGAAAGGGAACCGTACCAGTGGGCGTCCCCAAAGGCCGAGACCGCGCCGCCGGCCCGTGCCAGCCAGTAACCCTGCCCGTCGGTGGTCGGCGCCATGGCCACGTAGTAGTCGCCGGCCGAGGCTGGCGACTGGCCCGAGGTCACCTGGAAGTTGGCGGCCGCCACCACGTGGCCCTTGCATGCCTTGGCGACCAGCTCGTAACGGCCAGGCGTGACGGGCGCGCCAGAGCCCGTCTTCCCGGGCCCGCCCAAGTAGGTCGGTACGGCGAAGCTGACCGACCAGGTGCCCTTGGGCTCGACCGGCGTCGTCATCTGGGTCGCCTGCCCCTTGCCGCCCGCACGCTCGAAGCTGAAGCCGAACCAGTTGGCCCCCGGCTCGCACCCCCCGCCAGCCTTGCCGCTCACGCTCACCACGGTCCCCGGAGGCCCCGAAGAGACAGAAAGCGTGAGCTTCTTGGAAGCCGACGGGCCTCCGCACGCCGACAGCCCCACCGCCATCACCAAGGCAGAGACAGCTCCAGCAAGCGGCCGGCCCCATCGCCGCCGAGCCAAAGGCTTGAACCTACGAGCGGGCCCCAACTTGTGCTCCTCCGTCACCTCCAGCAGACTACGGCCTCGCTCAGGGTGCCAAGCGTTCGCTCTCAGGCTCAGCCGGCGCAGGGGCCGAGGTAGGGCTGGCACCGTCCAGAGGGCCGGGGTAGGCCTGTTCGGCCCGGTCCGCCAACCTGGCAATCGAGTGCCGCACGAGGAAGACGACGGCGACGATGACGACGGCCGCGGCCGCGCCGAGCACCAGCGTCACCGTGCCAGACGCGCGCTCCACGGTCTTGCCCGCGAAGTACGAGGCCACCGTGTAGACCGCTGCCCAAAGCAAGCCGCCGGCGGCATTGGCCGGCAGGAAGCTCCGCCAGCGCATGCGGCTGGTGCCGGCGAGGAACGCGGCGTAGGTCCTGAGCACCGACACGAAGCGGCCGAAGAACACGACCAGCGCGCCCCAGCGGTCGAACACGTAGCGGGCGACCTTCAGCTCGCGTTGCCTCAGGTGCACCTTCGCCCCGTAGCGCACGGCGAGGCGGTACCCGCCCAACCTGCCGATCAGGTAACCGATGTTGTCGCCGACGACCGCAGCCAGACCGGCCACCACGAACACCAGCCACGGGCTCAGACGGTGGGTGGCCCCGGCGTAGGTGCCAGCCGCTATCAGCGCGGTCTCCCCAGGCAACGGCACCCCGAGGCTCTCAGCCATCACGAGCACGAAGACGACCCAGTACCCGTAGGTGCTGACGAGGTGGTGCACGTTCATGGGGGACAGCCGAGCCTACCGGGTAGGGTCGAGCTCATGAGCAAGCGCCCCGGCGGACCGCCGGCTCGCCTCGCCGTCCTCGCCTCCGGCAAGGGCACCTTGCTGGAAGCTATCTTGGCCGCTGGCCTCCCTGTCTGCGCCGTGCTGGCGGACCGGCCATGCCGGGCGCTCGAGGTGGCAGAGGCTGCTGGCGTGCCGGCCGAGCTCGTCGAGCGCAAGAGCTTCGGGGCGTCCTTCGACCGCGACGCCTATACGGCCGAGCTAGTAGGAGCGCTCCAGCGCCACCGAGCGAGCGCGGTGGCGATGGCGGGCTTTGGCACCGTGTTGGGCCCGGCCATGTTCGAGGCGTTCGGGGGGCGCATCTTGAACACCCACCCCGCCCTCCTGCCCGCGTTCAAGGGCTGGCACGCGGTGCGCGACGCCCTGGCCGCCGGCGTGGCCGTCACCGGCACCACAGTGCACATCGCGACCGAGGAGGTAGACGGCGGCCCGGTCCTCGCGCAAGAGGAGGTGCCCGTCCTCCCGGGAGACACCGAAGAGTCCCTCCACGCGCGCATAAAAGACGTAGAGCGCCGCCTTTACCCCGCCACCATAAAGAAGTTCTTGGCCAACTTGACAAAAAAGGAGCCGCCTATGAAAGCCGTCCTTTCTGTGTACGACAAGACGGGCATCGAAGACTTCGCCCGAGCGCTCTTAGCAGCCGGTTTCGAGCTCGTGGCGAGCGGCAACACCGCGGCGGCCCTAGGCGCCGCCGGCTTGGCCCACCAAAGCGTGGAGGAGCTGACCGGCTTCCCCGAGATGCTCGGCGGGCGGGTGAAGACTCTCCACCCCCGCGTGCACGCCGGCATCCTCGCGGACCTCTCCGACCCCTCCCACGAGGCGGACCTACAGCGCGAAGGCATCGCTCCGGTGGGGGTGGTGGTCTGCAACCTCTACCCCTTCGGCGAGCGCCCCTCGGTCGACACGATCGACATCGGAGGCGTGGCCTTGCTCCGGGCGGCGGCCAAGAACTATGAGCGCGTGACGGTGGTCTGCGACCCCGCCGACTACCCCGCGGTGTCTGGCTCCCTCGAAAGAGAAGGCGAAGTCAACGAGGCTTTGCGCCTGCAGCTCGCCCGCAAGGCCTTCGCCCACACTTCGGCCTACGACGCCGCCATCGTGGCGTGGTTCGACGAAAAGCTGGCGCCTGCTCTGCCGCCCACGCTGCACCTGTCGCTCGAGCTCGCCGAGGGGCTCCGCTACGGCGAAAACCCCCACCAGCTTGGAGCGCGATATCGCAGCATCGGCTCTCGGCCTTGGTGGGACTCGGTCGTCCAGCACCAAGGCATCGCCCTTTCCTACTTGAACCTCTACGACGCCGACGCCGCTTGGTCGCTCCTTTACGACATAAAGGACTTGGGGCCTGCGGCTGCGGTCATCGTAAAGCACGCCAACCCCTGCGGGGCGGCCGTGGCGGCCTCTTTGGCCGAAGCCTACGAGCAGGCCTTCCAAGCAGACCCCCTGTCCGCATTCGGCGGCATCGTCGCCCTTTCTGGCCTAGTGGACGAAGAGGTGGCCAAAGCGATGGCCAAAGGGGCGCAAGCCGACGTCGTTATCGCGCCTGCCTTCAGCGAGGACGCCCTCGCCGTGCTGGCCGCCAAGCGCAAGTCCACCCGCGTGCTGTCGGCACCGCCCCCCGCCGGCGAGCCCTGGCACGTCCGTCAAGTAAGCGGCGGTTGGCTGGTGCAAAGCCCGTACCGGTTCTCTACCAAGCCTGAGGAGTGGAAGGTCGTCACCTCCGCCCGCCCGAGCGAGCAAGGCTGGGCCGACCTCGTGCTCGCCTGGAAGATCTGCGCTGCCGTCAAGTCCAATGCCATCGTGGTCGTAAAAGACGGCGTGGCGCTCGGGATCGGTGCCGGCCAGCAAAACCGCGTCGCGCCAGGAGAACTGGCGGTGGCAAAAGCGGCCGGGAGGGCGAAGGGGGGAGCGGCGGCGAGCGACGCGTTCTTCCCCTTCCGCGACGGCCTCGACACGGTCGCGGCAGCGGGGGTCAGCTGCGTGGCCCAACCTGGCGGCTCGGTGCGCGACGCCGAAGTCATCGAGGCCGCCGAAGAGCACGGCATAGCAATGGTTTTCACCGGCGAGAGGCAGTTCAGGCATTGACGGCTATCGTCATGTCCGGTGCGCCGGTCGCCGAGGCGGCGCTCAGCGAAGTCGAAGCCGGGGTAAGAGAGCTCGCGGCCGCCGGCAAGAGCGTCGGCCTCGGCACGATCTTGGTCGGCGACGACCCGGCGAGCGCTCACTACGTGGCGCGCAAGCACGAGATGTGCGAGCGTTACGGCCTGCGCTCGGTGGACCTGCGCCTGCCGGCGAGCGCCTCGCAAGCCGACTTGCTGGCTGCCGTAGACCGGCTCAACGAAGACCCAGGCGTCGACGGGTTCCTTGTACAAAACCCCTTGCCTGCGGGCTTCGACTACGCTCAGGCGCTCGCGCGCGTGCTGCCCGCCAAGGACGTGGACGGCCTCCACCCGGTCAACCTCGGTTACCTGGCCCTCGGCGAGCCCGGCCACCCCCGGCCGTGCACGCCCCTTGGCATAAAGGCCATGCTCGAGCACTACGGCGTGCCCGTCGAGGGCCGTTCGGTGGTCGTAGTGGGCCGCGGGCCCACGCTCGGGCGGCCGCTCGCTCTTTTGCTTTCCCTAAAGGAGCCCGGCGCCAACGCCGCCGTCACGGTCGTCCACACGGGCGTGAAGGACTGGGCCGACTACACCCGCCAAGCAGCGGTGGTCGTGGGCGCGGCGGGCGTCGCCAACATGATCACCCCCGATGTGATAGCGCCCGGCTCGTGCGTGGTCGGCGGCGGGATGACCTGGCAGGGCAAAAAGGTCCTCTCTGACGTGGACGAACGCTGCGCCGAGGTCGCCGGCTGGGTGACGCCCCGCTTGGGCGGCGTCGGCGTTACCACCGTCGCCATGCTGCTGCGCAACACGGTCCTGGCCGCCAAGGCCGCCGCGGGGATCTCCTAAGAGCTCCTCACCAGACAAGGGCGGGCCTGACGTGCGACTTCGCCACGCTGTGCGTTCGCGGAGCGGCCGAAGCCGGGCCCGCACCTATCCTTGCTGGGATGGCACGGGTGACCGAGCTGCTCGGCAAGGGGAGGACTTGTTCTTTTGAGTTCTTCCCCCCGAAGAACGACGCCGAGCAGGCGCGCCTCGTCCAGACGCTCCGAGACCTCCAGCCTCTTGGCCCGTCGTTCGTCTCCGTCACCTACCGGGGCGGGCCGTCGTCGCGCGAGCGCACCACCGACCTCGTAGTCTCGATGCTGCGCCTGACCACGCTCAACCCGATGGCGCACCTCACCTGCGCTGGCCACACCCGCCTAGAGCTCGCCGACGTCCTCGTCACGCTGCGCAAAGCTGGCGTGGAAAACCTAATGGCGCTCGCCGGCGACCCGCCTGTAGACCAAACCCTGGCCGCCAGGACCGAGCTCCACCACGCCTACGAACTGGTAGAGCTCGCCCGGGCCATAGGCGGCTTTTGCATAGGGGTGGCAGCACACCCCGCCGGCCACCCCCGCTCGCGCAGCCTGGCCAGCGACCGCCGCCACCTCGCGGCCAAACTGCGGGTCGCGGACTTCGCCATAACGCAGTTCTTCTTCGACGCCGACCAGTACTTCTCCCTCGTCGAAGACCTCGAGCTGCGCGGCCTCGACAAGCCTGTCATCCCCGGGATCATGCCGGTCACCAGCCTCACCTCTATCCCGCGCATGGCCGAGATGGGCCAAGCCGTGCCGGGTTGGCTCGCCGAGCGCCTCGAGGAAGCCTCGCGGGCCGGGGGGCCTGGCGCGGTCACCGACGCCGGCATCGCCGCCGCCACCGAGCTTTGCGCCCAGCTGCTCGACAAAGGTGCCCCCGGCCTGCACTTCTACACCCTCAACCGCTCCGAGGCCACCCGGCGCATCCACGCCAACTTGGGGCTCCGGCCGCCGGCTGGCGAGGCGGGCGAGGGCGCAAAGTGACGCCCCTTCCACGCCGCCACGCCGCCGCCACGCCGCAGGCGGCAAGGGCGGCAAGAGCCCGCTCCCACGCCGGCGGCGGCCTCTCAGCTCCCCCTGTAGCTCGGCTCAGCTCCGGCTCTAGCTCGGCTCAGCTCCCGCTAGCCCGTCTCAGCTCCCGCTGTAGCTCGTCACGACCGTGACGCCGCCGGTCGAGGGCACCGGCACCGCTGCGGTCCCCGAGTAGCCGTCGGCCGCCAGCTGCTTCATGGACTTGAACGGCCACAGCTCGCCCTGGTAGCCCACGTACACGGGGCCGTTGGCCGACAGCAGCACCCCGTCGACCACCGTGGCGGTCTTGGCTGCGGCGCCGACATCGCCGTTTAGGGACTTGGCCTTGTCGGCTTTCCTTATCCGGAGCAGCTCCGCTGGCGTGCTGACCCCGAAGGCCCGGCCGCCGGCGAAGACGTAAAAAGTGCCCGAGGAGTCGACCAAAGCGCCGTTCGCGCTCGTCGAAAGCGCGTTGGCCGCAGGCCCCTCGGAGCCGGCGGAGGCCCCCACCGTGAGCCCGCCGAGGCTCGGCACCGTGACCACGAGGGCGGGGTCGTAGCCGTCGTCCACGAACTGCGCCGGCGTCGCAAACCCGTGCAGGTCCCCGTCGGTCCCTACGACGTAGATGGTGGCGTTCCCGTTGACAGGCCGGGTGAACATGAGGGTCCCTGTCCGCGGGGCCCCCGACGGCGGGACCGCCCCAGTAGGCGCGTCGATGACCGAGGCGTGGTCAACCCTTTGCAAGGCGGTGAGGTCGGCTTGGTTGGGGATGCCAAACGCGTGCCCGCCCGCCATCACGTACAGCGTCCCCGAGAACGACACGATCGCCCCGTTGGGGTACGTCAAGCCGGCGTTGGGGAAGCTCGGCGCGCTGACGGGCGCGCCCGTCACGTTGCCGACGAGCGTGAGGGTGTAGGCCGAGCTGGCGAGGCTCGGGTTGATGGTGTCTTCGATGATGAGCGAGATGTGGTCGCCGGCGTCGACGGTCGCCGGCACCGTTATCGTCACGTCGTTGGTGCCGCCGCCGCTCAGCGAGGTCACCGTCCCCGAGCCCGAAGCCGTCGTCGAGTCGGCCACTCTGTAGTAGGCGGGGTTGGCCGGGAAGACCGTGCCCGACGGGGCGTCCACGCCGATCGTCGCCGAGCCGCCGGCCAGCGGCGCGCTCGCCACCAGGCCGGAAATGCTGTAGGTAGCGACAGCGCCAGCCGTCGAGGGGTCGACCGTGACCGTGACGCCGGGGCTGGAGATCGTGGCGACCGTGTAGGGGGCGGCGTACGCCGGCACCGTGTCCGAGCTCGTCGTTACCGCAAAGTCGCTGACCGTGCCGGCCGTGGGCGGGTTGGTCACGTTCTCCAGCGTGATGACGAGGGAGTCGCCAGCCACGATGGCGTCCGCCAACGCGATGGTGGCAGACCCGTCCGAAAGCGTCGGGCTCGTCGCCACGAACTGCCAGGCCTGAGTCGTGTCCTCGACCAAGATGCCAGTCACACTGGAGAAGTTGGTTGGCCCGCTCGTCTCTTTCAGGTATATGTCGCCGCCCGCCGCCACGGCGGAGGTGGCCTTGAAGGTCACCACGTAAGCGGCCGTCGCCCCCGCCGAGAGCACCGACGGCGACACGGTGACCGAGCTGACCGAGGAGCCGAAGGTTATCGAGCTCGTCGTCTGCGACGAGGCGTTGCCCGGCGTGACCGTGATCGCGTCCGCCTGGGGGCCCGAGCTCGCCGGCGGGTTGGTCCCCGTCGCCGTTATCGAAAGCACGTCGCCCGAAGCGAGCGAGTTCGCGAGGGTCAAGGTGACCGAGGTGCCGCCCGAGCCGAGCGCCACAGAGGTCACCTGGTCAGGCGTGGCGGCGCCTCCTGGGGGGGTGTAGGTCACCGAGTACCCGCTCGCCCCGCCGTAAAACGTGAGCAGCTCCGTGCCCTGGGCCGCCACCGCCGCAAGGACGAGCGTCGTGCCGCCGGAGCTCAGGTTGACCACGTGGACGTTGCTCACCGAGTAGGTCGTGTTGGCGCCGAAAGCCACTGTGGCCGCCGACAGCGTCGCCCCCGAGGCCCCCACGGTGACCGGGTTGGACGTCGCCGGCGTCGTGTTGGCCGAGGTCGTTACCGTAAAGGTGAACGTGCCGGTGGCGGAGGGGGCGTCGGCGCTGAAGTCCACCTCGACGGTGTTGCCAGCGCCGATCGTGCACGAGCTCGCCAACTCGATGGTGATACCCGTAGCCGTGGCCGAGCCGGCCCCGCCCACCCCGGAGGTCCCGGACTGTATGCAGCCGCTCCCAGAGGTGTCCACCAGGTCCACGCTCGTCGGCGCCGAGCCGAGCGGCTCCGAGGGCGTGAGCGTTACCCACGAACCGCTCGTCCCGGCCAGGCCAGCCGAAGCAGTGAACTTGACGGCGAAGCTCGTGCCAGCGCTCGAGCCGACCGAGGTGGGCGACACCGTGACAGAGCTCACAGGCCCCGACGGCGAGCCGATCGTGTAGGGCGCGCTCACGACGTTTGCATAAGCGGGAGAAATGGTGGCCGCCACGCCGGCAAAAGCGAGCGCTCCACTAAGGCCCGCCGCCACCGCCGCCTTGGGAGCCTTCCACAAACCTTTCATCTCGACAGTCCTCATAGGAAATCCGTCCTCCTCTCGGGCAGCCGGTCGGCTGCGACCCCGCCCTACAGTTCCTGCCAGGACCTTAGCAGGCGAGCAATCGCCCTAGGTTGATGAAATTGTCATGGTCCGGTGAAGTCCCCGCGAGCCGCCGCGCTAACCTTGCCCGCGCCAGCCATGTTCGAGCACTTAGCCGTCCACAAAAAGATCGTCGTGACCGGGCCGCAGCGCTCGGGCACCCGCATAGCGGCGAAGATGATCGCAGCCGACACAGGCCACGCTTTTGTGGACGAGATGGAGTTCGCCATAAGGGACCTAGCGGCCTTCCGCGCGGTGCTACAACGCGACGACGTCGTCGTGCAAGCGCCCCACATGCTAAAAGACGTCGTCGACGACCCTCCCCCCGGGATTTTCGTGGTGCTCATGCGCCGGGACCTCGAGCAGATCCACGCCAGCGAGAAGCGCATCCGCTGGGGCGAGGTTTACGGCAAGCGCGAGATAGAGCTTGCGAAGTTCGCTTTGACCCAGGGCGACCCCGCCACGGTGAAGTACGCCTACTGGAGCTCCCACGAAAAGAAGGTGCCCTTCTTGGAGCTCGAGTACGAAGCCCTCCGGCGCCACCGCCTCTGGGTGCCCGAGGAGCAGCGCAAGGGCTTCGGGGCCCTCCAGACTGAGCCCTGACGATTTCGCCACCTGGTCCCTAACTAGTCCCTGAGGCGCCCTGCCCTCACGGCTCCAGGCCCAGCCAGGCCGGGCCTTGGAAGAGGCGCTGGAGATGCCCTCCGCCGGCTCCCTGCTGGTCCCCGGGCTTGGCCGACGACCTTGACGCCGCTCTACGCAGCGTAGCGCCATTGCCCGGCGGCCCCTGGCTGGGGGAGCCTAGGCACAGGATCTTTCACCGGCCTCGGGCGCTGAGCTCGCCCGGCTGGCGCAGGCGCAAAAGAAAAGGGCGGCCTCAGGGCCGCCCTTTTCCAGCTACTTAGAGCTTGTCGTTGCTAAGTAGTGCTCGTCGTGCTCTAGCTAGTCGAGCTCGAAGTGGTGTACGTGCTGACCACGGCGACGCCGTCGAGGCCCCAGATGGGCACAGAGGCGGTGCCACCATAGCCCTCAGCCTGCAGCTGGTTCATGGTCTTGAAGGGCCACAGGTAGCCGAGGTAGGTGGTGTAGACCGTCACAGGGGTCGTGGCCACGCTCGTAACCAGCACACCGCTGGTCACAGTGGCCGAGGTGAGCGTCGTGCTCACCGTGCCCGACAGTGCGACGGCGGAGTTGGTCTTCCTGATAGCCGCAAGTGCCTTTAGCGTCGGTATGCCGAACGCCCTGCCACCGGCAAAGGTGTAGAACGTCCCCGACGAGTCGATGATCGCTCCATTGGCCATCGTCGACAGAGCGTTCACCGAGCTACCGGCGACCCCAGCGGTCGACCCTACGCTAAGGCCACCGAGGTTGGGCACGGTCACGTTGAGGGCGACGTCGTAGCCATCAGCTTCGTACTGCTTGGGCGAAGAGAACCCGTGCAGGTCATTGTCAGTGCCCACGACGTAGATCGTCGGCGAGCCGTTGACGGCGTTGGTCGTGATCAGCGTCCCTGGTGCAGGTGCGGTGGTTGGCACCTTGGCACCAGAGGGAGCGTTGATAACGGTCGCCTTGTCAACCTTCTGCACTGCTGCCAACACCTTTGGCGTCGGTACGCCGAAGGCGTGGCCACCGGCAAAGACGTAGAAGGTGCCAGAGAAGTTGACGATGGCCCCGTTCGGGTAGCTCGTCGCCGTGTTCGGGAACACAGCCGTGGTCGCTTCACCAACGTCACCAGCCAAGGTGATGTTGTAGTTGCTGCTGGCCGTGCTCGGGTTGATGACGTCCTCGATCGTGATCGTGAGAGCGTCGCCGCTGTTGATGTTGTTCGGCGGTACCAGGATGACGTAGTTGCCGGCGTAGAACTCCAGCGTGAAGGTCCCCGAGCCCGACGAAGTGGTGGAGTCGGTCACCATGTAGTCACTGCTCACGTTGGGGAACACCGTCCCCGCGGGAGCGGTGAGCGCGATCTCGTTGGCCGTGCTCCCACCCGTGAGGGCGGAAGTCGCGAAGAGGCCGGAGATCGTGTAGGTGGCAACTGCGCCAGTCGAGTTGGGGTTGACCGTGACGGTCGGCGCCGCTACGCCGCTCGCGCCGATCGTGTAGGCGGGGGCGTTCGCCGGCACCGGGTTACCCGACGTCGTGATGCTGAAGTCCGAGTAGGTACCGGCACCTGGGTTGGTGACGTTTACCAGGGTTACGGTGACGGAGTCGCCTGATGCGATGTTGTCACCACTAGGCAGGACACTAGGCAGGTAAACGGTCAAGCCGCCGCTGCTACCGCTGAAGTCACCCGGGGCCGTGCCCGAGGTGGTGGTCACTAAGTGCCACCCTTGCGTCGCGTCGCTCACCAAGACGCCCGAGACCGTAGAGAAATTGGTGGGCCCGTTCGACTCGCTGAAGCTGATCTGGTCTTGGTTGGTGGTACCACCAGTTACTGGACCGCTCGCGATGAAGCTCGCGATGTAACTGGCAGTCGCGCCCGAGACCAGCGACGATATCGACAAAGTCGGAGCTGTCACTGGCGAACCGACCGTCACGCTGCCGGTCGTCTCCGTCGGCCCGACCGGCGTGCCTGACGCAGGTGACGTGTTCGTGCCCGACAGAGGTGTGATGCTCACCGTCACCGACGTTCCCGGGGTGAACGGGTTGGTGCCGTCAGCAGTGATGTTGACGGTGCTCCCCTGGGGTATGGCGTTCGCCAAGCCCAAATAAATGTTGCTCGTAAGGGTGGGGCTCGAAGCGCCTGTCGGGGTCTGCGGGGAGATCGCTTGCACGCTGTCAGAGGTTGCCGTGCCACCAGGAGGTGTGTAGGTGACCGTGTAACCAGCTGTCCCTGACGTGTACCAGCTGATCGCCGTAGACGTCAGCGTGCCGGAAGACGTCAGCTCGATGATGTTGGTGCTGTTGCCCGTGAGCGTCTGCCACGAACCACCGGTCGCACTACTAGCACCCACGTCGGTGATCGAGTAGACCACGCCGGCCCCGGGGGTGACCGAGCTCGCCGAGAGCGACGGCGGCACCGAGGACACGGTGACGGTGTTGGTGTCGTCAGCAGTGCTGTTGGCGCTCGTCGAGACGGCAAAGTTGAAGTTGCTGCCCGGTGCCTGTGCATTGAACACGACTTGGACAGTCGCTCCTGCGCTTATCCCGGAGCTGCACGTGACGGTGAACTCGATCTGGCTCGTGGTCGACGTGTACCCAGTCGTCTGCAAGCACGACCCGGACAGCAGGTACGCGCTATTTGGCGCGCTCCCCAGAGTCGCTGACGAAGCCACGGTGATCGTGGCATTGGTACCGAGCGCCGCCGGCGTAGTGAACGACACGGTCCAGCTCGTATTGGCACCGCTCACCACGCTCGTGGGCGTCACGGCAGCGCCAGTTACGGCGCCGGTCGGAGTCCCGATCGTGTAATTAGCGGTAGTTACATCGGCGAACGCCGGCAGGGCTGTAACGGCAGCCAAGGTCCCGAACGCGCCCATGGCCAGAGCCACGGTGCTCGCTAGGAACTTGGTGCCCTTCCGCACCCGCCCCGGCGTCTCCACCGAAGGTTTCTTTTGTCTCATTCTTCTCTTTCTGCCCTCCTAGGTAGGGTTTTCTTTTTGAACCGCCTCACGGCGGTGCCTCTGGCCGTGCACCAGGCGGGCTGGCAAGCGAGCCCGGACGTGGGTTACCCGCCCAACGCTCACTTGGTGGGCCCGCTGGCGCCGTACCGTGCGCCCCGCTCCGGAAGCAGGGCACCTAGTGAGACGCCCCGAACTCTAGCGCGTCACTTAATGCAGGCGCAACAAATGGCACAAGATCGCCCCAAAGCTCGCGGGCCGGGCCCCGCCGGCGGCGAGCGCCTGCACATGAGTAGCACCTGACTAGGTATTTCGCCAGCTCAACGCTTCCTCGCCCCGCAGTGGCCGCCCGCCACTTGGTACCAGTACAGCCGCTCGGGGATGCCAAAAGCGACCTCGTTGTACGTGCTAATACGGACCAAGCGGAGCGAAGGCAATAAAAGGGGCGAACTAGACACAAAGGCGCAATCGTCGAAGCCTTCGAACATCCGGTCGTACCAAGTCTCGTAGCTTGGGGCGCCGGCGGCGGGGCGGGCCGGGTCGGCTGCCGAGAGCGCGTGCGCCCCCACCCACTCGAAGCCGGCGTCGATGTCCTGTGCAGGGTAACCGGCGGCGACCAGCGATTCCCCAGCGGACCAGCGGGCAGCCCCGAAGGCGTCGGCGTTCAGGGTGAGCGCAGCCGCAACTACGGCGAGCAGCCCGGCGAGGAGGCCAGAGAGGGCGCCGGCGCCGGCTCGGGCCGCCGGCGAGCCTGGCGCGCGCTCCCCGGTAGCTCGGCCCCGGCCGGCCAGCACCACCGCAGCCCCGAACACGACGGGCCAGAGGTAGCGGTCCCAGAACGCTGCCCGGAAAAACAGCTCGTAGCCCGCCAACAGGGCGGCGCTCCCCCAAGTAAAGAGCGTGACCAGGAGGCGCTCGGAGGCCTCGGGGCCTCCCGCCAGGGAGGCACCGGCTCCTAGGGAGGCTTCGGAGAGCCTGCTCCACGCCGCCGGGCGCAGGCGTGCCCGCCAGGTGCCCCCGCCGGCGCCTGCGACGGTCCCCGCCAGGGCCACGCCGGCGGCTAGGGCGACCGCCCGGAAGGTCTCCCACAGCGGCGGAGGGAAGAGCACAGGCCGGGCTCCTGCGCTCACCTGGCTCCCTCCCACGCCCCGCTGGCCCAGGTAGTTGCCGATGAAGACGGGGTGGTGGCCGGCGAGCAGGAACACCCCCAAGCCGAGCGCCAGCGCCGCTGCGGCCCAGGCCTTAGGGCTGCGCCATAGGCACCGGCGCCAGAGCGCGCTGGGCAAGAAGGGCGAAAGCATGAAGCTCAACGTGAAGTACGCCCCAGCTAAGGTCTCCCAGGCTGTAGCCGCCGGCAGCGCAAGGTGCTTGGGCTGGGCGCCGGCTAAGCCTGAAGTCCAGATGTAGATTGCCAGGCACAAAGCGCCAAGGCCGGCGCCGGCTGCCAGGCACGCAGGCACGAGCCGCCTATGTGCAGCCGCCAAGACCACCAGGACGCTAAGCGGCGCCACCACAGCGAACTCCCTCACTGAGAAGCCGAACAGCCCCAGGGTCATGGAGCCGGCCAGCCAGTAAAGCTGCCTCCGCCCAGAGCTCCGCAGAGCGAACGCCCCGGCCAGCAAGCAAGCCATTTCCGCCCCAAGAGCAGGTACGTCGGTCATAAAGCTCCAGGTAGAAAGCGCGAACCCGGGCAGCACGGCCACCAGCAAGCAGCAGGCCACCGCCTGGCGGCGGCCGAGCTGGCCGCGCGCGAGCAGGTAAGCGGCCGAGAGCCCGCCGGCGCCGAGGACGGCGACGGAAAGAGAGGGCACCCAGGGGTGCGAACCGAGGACCAACACGAACGGCGTCGCCCAGAGCACCTGGCCCACCAGGGCCATGGAGCCCCAGCCGACCAGGCGGTAACGGCCTGTCAGGGCGAAACCGGCCAGCACCTTGCGGAAAGCCCAGTCGTCGCCTATGGGGATGCCGAGGCTGTGGGTGACGAGCGCTAGCAGCCCCGGCGCCAAGACGCCCACCGAGACGATGCCCGCCAGGGCCAGGAAGTCGGGCGGTCCCCAAGCATGGGCCCGTGGTGCGGCAGCTATCAGCTCCAAGAGGGCCGGCCGGCGCTTGGGGGGAGCGCTGGCGAGCTTGAGGACCATCCCGAGCCCGTCTTTATAGCAAAAAGCGCCGCAGCGCCGCTGCTAGGCGGCGAGGTCGTCCAAGCGCACCGCCGCCTCCCGCGGTCGTCGGCACGATCTTGCGGAGCGCCTTCCCCGGCTCCAGGTTCCCGAGCTCGGGGGCTGCTGCAAAGCTGCTCTCTCAGCTTGCAGAAAAGGGGCTGAGCGGGGGGGCCATCTACGACGCTCTCGTCGGCGCGGCTGCGGCGGAGCACGGCATCAAGCTCGTTACGAAAGACGCCCAGGCGGCGCAGGCTTACCATCTGCTCGGCGTAGGGTTCGAGCTGCTCTGCTGAGCCGTCGCCGGCACCTGCAGCGAGCATCACGACTGGAGGCATCGCCGGGCCCTGCAGCGAGCGTCACGACCCGCTGTAGGCCGAGACGACGCTCAAGCCGCCTCGGTCGGGCACCGGCACCGCTGCCGTGCCGCCATATCCGTCGGCGGCGAGCTGCGCCGGCGACTTGAACGGCCACAGTTCGCCCCCGTAGCTCACGTAGACGACTCCTCTCGCGCTGACAAGAGCGCCCTCTGCGATGCCGGCGGCGAGCTGGGAGGGGGCGACGGTGCCGAAGACCGGTGCGGCCCTGTCGAGGCGGCGCAGCTCGCCGAGGGAGCTGGCCGGGACGCCAAATGCCCTCCCGCCGGCGAAAACGTACCACCCGTTGGGCGAAGACACGAGCGCCCCGTCAGCGCTGGTGGCCAAGGCGCTAGCCTCGCTTCCTAGAGCCCCGACGGGTGCGCCGACCGGGGTGCCGGCAAGGCTTGGGACCGTCACCACCAGCGCGGGGTCATAGCCGTCAGCGAGCAGCTGCGACGGGGTGGCAAAGCCGTGAAGGTCGCCATCGGTGCCGGCCACGTAGATCGTCGGCTGGCCGTTTATGGGACGGGTGAAAACAAGGGCCCCTGGGCGCAGCGCCCCTTCGGGCGGCACCGCCCCCGCGGCGGCAGTCTGGGGCTCTGCTCGGTCGACCTTTTCCAGGGCGTACAAAGCCTGCTCGCTCGCCACCCCAAACGCGTGGCCCCCCGCGAACACAAAGTACGTCCCGCCGAAGTCCACGATGGCACCGTTGGGGTAAGTGAGGTTGGCCCGGGGGAACGGAGCGAGGCTCGGGTTGCCCTTTAGCGGCCCCAGCAGGGTGAGGGCGTAGTCGCCGCCGGCGCTGGCCGGGTTTTGGGCGTCCTCTATGGCGAGGACGAGGTGGTCGCCGGCGCTGACGTTGGCCGGCACCACGATCGCCACCGTGCTCGTGCCACCCCCCGAGGCGAGGGCTTGGACTGTGCCCGAGGCCGAGGGGGCCGAGAGGTCCAGCAGGTCGTAGGCGGCAGGGTCGTTGGGGAAGACGGTGCCGGCGGGGCCTTCGAGCGTGATGGCGGTGGACCCCGCCGTCATCGGTGCGCTCGCGACCAAGCCCGAGACCGCGTAGGTGGCCAGCGAGCCTGTGGTGGCCGGGCTCACGGCCACTATGACGCCGGGGCTCCCGCCGGCCGAGACCGTGTAGGGCGCGGCCCGGGCCGCCACTGTGTCGGCGCTGGTCGACACCGAAAAGTCGCTGACCGTGCCCGCTGGGGGGTTGGTGACGTTCACGAGCACCAGGGTCAAGGTGTCGCCCGCCCTCACGTCGTAGCCGAGGGGCACGGGGATGACCGCGCCGTTGTCGAAGGCGTCACAACCCGGGTTAGCCGGCGGGTTACCTCCGGGGTAGCTGGTCCCTGCGGCTACGAAGTGCCAGCCGGCGGTCGTGTCCGCCACTAGCTCGGCAGTCTCGGTGGCGAAGTTGGTGGGCCCGGCTAGCTCTCCCAGGCAGACCGTCGCCCCCGGGCCGCCGGCGAAGGCGGTCGTCGCCTGGAAGCTCACCGTGTAGGTGGCCTCGGCGTTGGCGACGGGAGGGGACACGGCCACGCTCAGCGAGCTCACCGACGTCCCGAACAGGACCGAGTTGGTGGCCTCCGCCGGCCCCACCGGCGCGTACGCATTGAACGAGCCCATCTCTGGCAGCACGGACACCTCCACGCTGCTAGTCGTGGCGGGGTTGGTGCCCTTGGCCGCAATGGAGAGGGCTTCGCCAGCGCCAACCGGGGCCGCGAGGACCAGTGTGACCGAACTGGCCCCGGGGCTCGGCCCGAGCGTGGCGCTCAGCACCTCATCTGGCCTGATAGACCCGCCAATGCTGAGCGTGGCCGTATAAGCCGAGGCGTCCCCCGAGAAGGCCAAGTCGCTCCCCACGGAGGCGACGGCACTCAGCTGCACCACGCTAAAGCTCTGGCTGAGGGTTAGGCCAGACCACGACGCCCCCTCGATGAAGTAAGTCCCACTGGCCCCTAGTCGCTGCGAAGAGGAAGAGAACGCCGGCGGGGAAGCCGCTGCGACGACAGGGTTGGACACGCCGGGCGAAGGGTTAGAAGAGGTCGTGACAGCAAAGGCAAAACCATGGGCCAAGGTGGGAGCCTCGGCGGTGAAGCGCACCTCGGCCACGTCCCCCTCCGCGAGCGAGCAGTCGCTGCCAAGGTCCACTGTCAACGCCGTAACGCTTGCCGCTCCGCCGCCCGTGCCGCTCTCGGTGCATGTGGTCGTGCTGGCGTCTGTCAGGGTCACCTGGACCGGGGCTGACGCAAGCGCCGAGGAGGGCACCACGCTCACCCAGGCTCCTGGAGACGAGCCCGACAGCGGGGCCGTCAACTTGAAGCTGACCTCGAAGCTCGTCAAGGCCGCCGGCACCACCGCCCCCGGCTGGGCTGCGACATCGGCCACCGTGTTGGCCGGGGCCTCGATGGCGTAAGGCGCCGTGGCTACGTCCGCCCACGCCGGCGTCCGCGGGGCCGCGACTGCCAGAGCCGTCCCAGCCAGGAGCGCGCCGGCGAGCCACGCCACCTTGTGCCTCGCAGGCCTGAGCCTCGCAGGCCTGAGCACGCTCATCTGACGGCCATCGGATTTTGCCTCGCTTTACCTCGCGCCTCGCCCCGACCATACCCGGCGCGGGCCTAGCCCTTGTATCAGGGGCTCGAAGCGCCAGGCCTTGGCGAGCTGCCCGCTACCGTTTGGCATCTTCGCCGCGCCCGGCGAGGTCAGCTTCTGTAGGCTTTGAGGCCGTGGCAACCCGCAGCGGCCAGCGCCGCCGAGGAGGCGCGCCCACCAGGAACCGTCCGTCGCGCCAGGCTGCGGTCGCGCCCGGGCCTCGGCCGAGGCCTGCCCGTCCCCGCCGCCGCGGTCGCCAAGCAGCGCCTTCGTTGCCGCTGTGGCTCTCCCCCGACGGGCTGGCCAGGGCCGCCGACGCCACGGGCATCCCCGGCTGGGCCCTTATAAGCGGTGCCGTTGCGTGGCTCGCGGTCTTGCTCATCTGGGTGAGCGGGGCGACAAGAGGCAGCTTCGCGGTGTTCTTGGGGGCCGTCCTGTCCGCCGCCATCGCCTTTGCCTGCCTCGCTGCCCGCACCGCTGCGGGCAAACACCCCTTCCGGGCCCTGCGGGCGATCGGTGTGCTGCTCGCGGCCGGGGCCACGCCGGCGGTTTTCGACCCGCACAGCGGTGACGTGTTCAACCTCCCAAAGTTCACCGTCGTAGTGATCATCGCCCTCGCCATCGCCGGCCTCTGGGTGGTCTCCGGCGTGCACGAGCGCCGGGTGCCGGCATGGCGCAACGGCCTGCAGTGGCTCCTCGTCGCCATCGTCGTTTGGGGCCTCATATCGGCCTTGGCGGGCATGGACACCCACGTGAGCCTCCTTGGCAACTACGGCAGCTACGACGGCTGGTACTCGGCGGCCGCTTTCGCAGTGGTCACCATGGCGGCGGCCGAGGCGCTGGAGGCCGGCGACGTGCGCAGGGCGCTGGGCGCGACGGCGTTTTGCGGGGGCACGGTCGTGGCCGTTTATGGGCTCATCCAGCTGCACGACTTCGAGCTCGGGGGTGCCAAGTGGGACTTCATCAAGTGGAACCTCGGCTCTTTTTCCAACGACATCTTCTCGACCTTCGGGAACCCCAACCACTTGGGCGGCTACCTCGCCATGATCTTGCCCATAGCGCTCGTCGTAGGGCTCGGTTCTAGGCGCTGGCCCTGGAAAGTGCTGACGGTAGCGTTCGTGCTCGCGCTCCTGGCCGAACTGCTCAGGACTTCGGCTCGGGGCGCCTGGGTGGCAGCCATAGCCTCCGTCGTGGTCCTCGTCCTCTACCTAGCCCCGGAGGTGAAGCGCCGGCCGGCACAGTGGTTCGGCGGCGGGGCGGCAGTAGTGGTCCTCGCCGTGGTTTTGATGGTGACCAAAGGCCGGCACTACTTGGGCCACCCTCTCTCCACGCTGTTCCAGTCCGGCGGCAGCACCTCGGTCGAGCAGCGGTTCGAGATGTGGAAAGCGGCGGGCCAGATCGTGCTCGACCACCCCGTGACCGGGATAGGCCCGGACAACTTCGCCCTCGTCTACCCCCAGTACCAAAGCGCCAAGTGGGTAGCCGGCCTCGGCCCCAACTACCTGGTGAACGGCGCCCACGACATATTCATGAACTTCCTGGCCGACCAGGGGTTCATCGGGGTGCTTTTGTTCATCGCCCTTTTGGTCTTCGCGGCTTTGCGATCGGTTGGCGCCTGGCGTCGCCTGCGCCGGAGCGAGCGGGACGAAAGCGTGGCCGCTCCTAGCCGGGACGAAGCCCGCGACCGGAGGCTGCTCCTTGGGGCAGTGAGCGCTTCCATTGTCGCCTATATAGTCCAGGCTGTCTTCAACGTCCAGCAAGTGGGGCTGTCGGTCGTCTTTTGGGCCTCTCTTGGCTTCCTCTTGGTCCTCGCCAACTCTGCCGGAGTACCCGACACCCTCTCGCCGGCGGCGCTCGTCTCGCCAGCGGGAGCGCCCAGCCAAGAGCCTGCGTTCGCGGCCACTGGCCGGGCGGGCTCCCCGAGCCGCCCCCGCCCGGCGTGGGCGAGGAGCAGGCGCCAGGAGGTGCCCTGGGCGAGCCTGGCAGTGGGGACGATCGTGACAGGAGCTGTGGTTTTCCTAGCGGTGCTGGCGGACGCCCCGCTCCGGGCGGACCACGACTACTGGGCGGCTTACCACAGCCTCGGCTTGACCGGTACCGGATCTGCAAGTGCCGCGCACAAGGGCCCCACTCAAGTGACGCAGGCCTACTTCACCGACATGAGCCATGCCATGTCCCTCAACCCCGCAGAACCCACCTACCCTTACCAAGAAGCCAGCATCCTCACGAGCGTGAGCGAGCATTCCACCACGTCCAGCCAACGCCTGAGCTACATGACCCAGGCCCACAACCTGCTCGCCAAGGCCGCCGCTGCAGAACCGCTCTGGGCTGCGTACCCCGCCGGCCTCGCCGAAGCCGACGTGCAGATGGCCAACCTGGTGCCGGCGCAGGCGGCGAGCTACCTCGCCCAAGCCAAGGCAAGCGCCAAAGAAGCGCTCCGCGACAACCCTCGCGACGTCGCCTACCGCGACCTCGTCGCTTCGATAACCGCCGACCAACAAAAAGCTGCCGCAGCGGCAGCCAAGGCAAAGGCGCCAACGCGCACAACCAAGGCGCCAGCGCCCACCTCGAAGGCACGGGCGCAGGCCACGAAGGCGCATTAGAGCAGCTGGCCAGGCGCCTCAGTACGATTGTCGCCGTGGACTTCACTACGACCACCTGCCTGCTGGGCCCATGACTAGCGGGGGCCGCTGGCGAGTTCTGGCACCAACTAGCTTCGCTCGCTGCCGGCACTTCCTGGTAGCGTCTGGCCCGGCCGGTCGCCAGCGTGTTCTGGTAATGCCCGGCCCCGCCGGCCCCCGACGAGCAAGATCTCCCCGTCGTGAAGCCCGGCGAGTTGCTGAGGCGGACGTTCCCATCGAGCGGGCGGGCGTCCCATGAGCTCCTTGTCGGCTTGGTGGTACCCGGTCATCCTCGTCGCCTCGGCTCTGCTCAGCACGCTTCTCGTACCCGTTGCCATGTCCGTCGCCCTGCGCTTTGGCTTCTTGGACCACCCCGGGCCGGCCAAGAGCCACACCGAGGCCGTGCCCTACCTCGGCGGCGCCGCCATCGTGGTGAGCTTCGCAGCGATAGTGCTGGTGGCGAGCGCCGTCAAACCGCCCCCAAGCGGGTACGGCCAGCTTGCCGGTTTCCTCGGCCTCGGCGCGGCCTTGGGAGTAGTGGGCCTAGTAGACGACCTCCGGGGCGGGATCAGCCCGTGGCTCAGGCTCGGCTTCGAAGCTGCCGCAGCGGTGGCCGTGTGGGGGCTTGGCAGTTCGGCGCACCTAGCCGGCGTCCCCCGTCCGCTGGACGCGCTCTTGAGCATCGTCTGGGTCGTAGGCGTCACCAACGCCTTCAACCTGCTCGACAACATGGACGGCCTCTCGGCTGGGACTGTGGTGATCGCGTCCCTCGCCATCTTCGGCATAGCCGCCCTCCAGCACCGCTACCTCGTCGCCGCCCTGGCCGTCTCCCTCGCCGGGTGCGCTGCCGGCTTCCTGCGGTCCAATTTCCACCCGGCGAAGATCTACATGGGCGACGCCGGCAGCTTGTTCTTGGGCTTCGTGCTGGCAGTACTGCTGCTCAAGCTGCGGGGCAACGCCCCCACCCGCGTCCCGGTGCCGGTGGTCCTTGCCATCCCGGGGGTAGCGCTGTTCGACACGGCGCTGGTCACCTTGACGCGCCTAGCCAGGCACGTGAGCCCGTTCCAAGGAGGCCAGGACCACACGAGCCACCGCCTGGTACGCCTCGGGCTGTCGGTCCCGGCCGCTGTCGGCGTCCTCTACGGCGTAGACATCGTGCTAGCCGGAGCGGCAATAGGTATGTCGCAGCTGGGCGACACGGTCCGCATTGTGGGGGTGGTCGCGCTCGTGGCGGCGGGCTGCCTGGCGGCGGTCCCGCTCGCCCGAGCCCCGGTGCACGAAAGGCGCCAGCCGCTCGAACTTATGGAGGCCAGTGCCGCTGGCGACGGCGTCCGGCCAGCGCTCGGCGGCCAGGACCTGAAACCGGTGAAGGGCGCGGCGCCCTAGATAGACAGACAGCATCCATCGCCGGAGCACGAGCCCGGCCGGCCCTCGGACCTCTCGGCCGATGGTTGTGCCAAGTACCTCAGGCACCCATAAGCGGTAGTGTGAAGCCATGAAGGCAGTGGTCCTCGATATGGACGAACGGGTCCTAAAAGAGCGCGAGCGCCAAGGCCTCGACAAACGAGACGAAATGTGGGAAGGGGTACTCCACCTAGTGCCGCCGCCGACTAAGCGCCACCAAGATGTGGAGAACGAACTGGCTGTAGCGCTGCGTGCCGCGGCGAGGCGAAGGGGTTGGGCCGTGCGGACAGACATGGGTGTGTTCGCCGATGTTTTCGACTACAGGGTCCCAGACATCGTCGTGTACGCTCCCGAGGCTGCGAGCGCCAGGGGCGTTGACGGGCCCCCGGAGGTAGTGATAGAGGTGCGCTCTCCCGGGGACGAGTCCTATGAGAAAATCTCCTGGTACCTGGCTCGTGGCACTAAGGCGGTCCTGGTGGTCGACCAGAGCAGCCTGAGCCTGGAGCTGCACACCCAGCAAGGTCGCGTTATACCCGACGAGGACGGTTCGGTCCTCCTCGAGCCGCTCGGTGTCAGGCTCACTCCAAGCCCCGGGGCCCTCTATGTTGACGGCAGCGCGCTCGAGTTGTAACGCCAAGAGACCCAAACCCTACCTGTGGGCACGCTCGAGCCTCCCAGCTCATCTCGAAGTCACGATCAACGGCTCTCTGCTCGAGAACCTCCCACCAAGAGGCGGTAATGTCAGCTTCGGTGCCCACGCCTGGAACATTAGTACTAAAACAAGCGAAGAGAGCGATAGACGGCCTACGGGGCTCTCGGGCGTAGTGAGAGGCAGCCAAATGTCCGTTTCGTTGGAGACTGGAGCCAGTTCCTGGCCCGAGCAGCCGTCGTGCTGTGGGCCGTCGAGCCCTATTTCCTGGTTTGTGGGCAAGCTGACGCCGAAACTGACCGCAGTAGCACGATTTTGGAGGTGCTCTAGAGGGCGTCGAGGAGGCGGAAGAACGGCCCGAGCCATGGGCCCCAGGCGAGCACCCGCCAGCGGACCTGGCGGGCACCTTTCACTATCTGGCAAGGGACCTCGATAAAGGCCTGGAGGAAACTGCAGAACTCCATCGTTACCAGCCGGCGGCGCTGCTCGTCGTGCTCCTTCTGCCAGCGGGGCGACACCGGCAGCAAGAGGCCGCACCAGGCTTTTATGCTCCACGCGAGCGCCGCCATTACCATGTAGGCCCAATTGGCGTTCAAGGTGTTGACCGGGGCGTGGAGCGCACGGACGCCGCCTTTCAGCTGGGCGTTCAGGTTCTCCTGGTCGCAGCG
>Ga0070737_10000889_pt1 | contig 51712 bp, 44 predicted proteins | sample Coa_R1_10_FD_66438 | JGI IMG/M metagenome (GOLD analysis project Ga0070737, IMG submission 66438) | Surface soil microbial communities from Centralia Pennsylvania, which are recovering from an underground coalmine fire - Coalmine... | ecosystem: Environmental > Terrestrial > Soil > Unclassified... | reverse complement strand
GCACGATTCCCGGCAACAGTTCCGCGGTCGTGCGCCCCGGCAAGACGTTGCGATGCACGAACCGCTCGCCCTTCGCGTCGCTGGCACGCTCGAGCTGCGTCCACTCCACCCCGGCCTTGTTGGCAAAGCCGAGCAGCGCCTTGGTGGGCCGGCCATCCGCGTCCAGGGCAATATTGATGTAGGGCCCGAAGGTTTCGCTGCGCTGCTCGGGCTGGGTGAAGGCCACGCCCGGCACCAGCACTGCGAGACGGCGCGGTGTCGCGAACGTGCGCGCGTGCTCGACTTCGGCGGCAACGCCGCGCTTCAACAAGCCTTCGCACACGCCTCGCGCGAAGGCATGCGCAAGATCGTCCACCGCATGGATGGGGAGTTCCTCGCAGCCAATTTCGATCAACAGTGGCTTTGGCGCAATCATCAGCAATAGTTTCCGCGTTTTTCCCCTCTCCCTTCGGGAGAGGGTGCCCCGAAGGGGCGGGTGAGGGTTCGGGCGCGCGTAATGATGCAGTGCCGGATTGACGCGCCTTCGTACAAGGTCCGGACCCTCACCCCTACCCCTCTCCCGAAGGGAGAGGGGTTCCAATCCTCGCGTCCCCGAATTTCGTTTCGCGCGGCACGGTCCAGGCTTTCGCGACGGCATGTGCGAGCGCGCGCACGCGCAGGATGTAGCGCTGCCGTTCGGTCACGGAAATCGCGCGGCGCGCATCCAGAAGATTGAACGCGTGGCTGGCCTTCATCACCTGCTCGTACGCGGGCAACGGCAGGTGGAGGTCGACGAGTTTGTTGGCTTCGGCTTCGCAGGCATCGAAGCGATGAAACAGTTCCTTCGTGTCTGCATATTCGAAGTTGTAGGCGCTCTGTTCCACTTCGTTGCGGCGGAACACGTCGCCATACGTGACGACGCCATGCGGTGCGGTGGTCCACACGAGATCGAACACGCTGTCGACGTTCTGCAGATACATCGCCAGCCGTTCGAGCCCGTAGGTGATTTCTGCGGTGACGGGTTTGCATTCGAGTCCGCCCGCCTGCTGGAAATAGGTGAACTGGGTGACTTCCATCCCGTTCAACCAGACTTCCCAGCCAAGGCCCCACGCGCCCAGCGTCGGCGATTCCCAATTGTCTTCGACAAGGCGCAGGTCGTGCACCAGCGGATCGATGCCGAGCGCGCGCAGCGAACCAAAATAGCGTTCCAGCACGTCGTCCGGATTGGGTTTCAGGACGACCTGGTACTGGTAGTACTGCTGCAGGCGGTTGGGATTTTCGCCATAGCGGCCGTCGGCGGGGCGCCGGCACGGCTGCACGTAGGCCGCCGCCCATGGATCGGCACCGAGCGCGCGCAGGAAGGTCGCCGGATGAAACGTGCCCGCGCCGACTTCGAGGTCCAGCGGTTGCAGCAACACGCAGCCCTGATCCGCCCAGTAGCGATTCAGGGTCTGGATGACCTCCTGGAACGTGGGTTCCGCCAACTGCGTCCCCGGCGCCGCAAACAAAGCGCGTTAGTATAGCCGCGAGGATTGGCGCGGCTCCCCATTGTTTTAGCTCGTCATTCCGGGGCTGCCCGCGCTGTTTGCGGGCAGAACCCGGAATGACGAATTAATCGGCGGAGCCGTGAGCGGTCACGGTTTCAAGGACAGCGGGGCAGGCGATGGCGGCAATCCCGAATTCGACGGCGGTGATCGGCCGGCACGGTCGCCTGGAATTGGCCGAAGTGCTGGCGGCGTTGATCGCCGATGGCCTGCTCGCCGCTGAAGACGCCAAGCGCATCCGCGCGACCAGCAAGGCGGGACGCGGCGCGGTCGAACTGCACCCGCTGGTGATCATCGCGAGCGCGAAGCCGGAGAACCGCAGCGATCCCGGCAAACCGCTGACGGTCGAATCCCTCACCGTGTGGTTGGCCGACAAGGCCGGGCTGCCGTACCTCAAGATCGATCCGATGAAGATCGACGCCGCCGCGGTGACGCAGGCGGTGAGCCAGGCCTACGCACAGCGGCACCGCATCCTGCCGGTCGCGGTCGCGCACGGCGCGGTGACCTTCGCCAGCGCGGAACCGTTCGACACCCATTGGGCCGCGGATCTTTCGCAGATGCTGCGGCGCGAAGTGAAACGCGTGGTCGCGAATCCTCTGGACATCCATCGTTACCTGATGGAGTTCTACGGCGTGCAGCGCTCGATCGCCAAGGCGCGCGAAGCCAAGCAGGATTCGATGGACGGCTCCGCAATCCTGAACTTCGAACAGTTGCTGGAACTCGGCAAATCCGGCGAGATCGGCGCCGACGACCGCCACGTCGTCCACATCGTGGACTGGCTGCTGCAATACGCGTTCGAGCAGCGTGCTTCCGACATCCACCTGGAACCGCGCCGCGAAGCCGGGCTCATGCGTTTTCGCATCGACGGCGTGATGCACAAGGTGTTCGAATTGCCGCCCGCGGTGATGACCGCGGTCACGGCGCGCATCAAGATCCTCGCACGCCTCGACGTCGCCGAAAAGCGCCGCCCGCAGGACGGCCGCATCAAGACCCGCTCGGCCGGCGGGCGCGAGGTGGAACTGCGCATCTCTTCGATGCCGACCGCCTTCGGCGAAAAGATCGTGATGCGCATATTCGACCCCGACATCGTGGTCAAGGAATTCGCGCAGCTCGGGTTTTCATCCGAAGAGGAAAAAACCTGGCGCGGGATGGTCGAGCGGCCGCACGGCATCGTGCTGGTGACGGGCCCGACCGGATCGGGCAAGACCACCACGCTGTATTCGACGCTGAAGCACCTCGCGCGTCCCGAACTCAACGTGTGCACCGTCGAAGACCCGATCGAGATGGTCTCGCCGGAATTCAACCAGTCGCAGGTGCAGCCGGCGATCGACTTCGATTTCGCGGCCGGCGTGCGCACGCTGCTGCGGCAGGATCCCGACATCATCATGGTCGGCGAAATCCGCGACCTCGAAACCGCGCAGATGGCGGTGCAGGCCTCGCTCACCGGACACCTGGTGCTGTCGACGCTGCACACCAACGACGCGCCCTCCGCGATCACGCGCCTGCTCGACCTGGGCGTGCCGCATTACCTGATCCAGTCGACGCTCGCGGGCGTGGTCGCGCAGCGCCTGGTGCGGACGTTGTGTCCGCACTGCAAGGTCAAGGCGACGCAGGACCCGCAAACCTGGTCGGTGCTCACGCGCGGCTGGGTACTGCCGCCGCCCGCCGAGGTGTATGCGCCGGTCGGATGCCTCGAATGCCGCAACACCGGGTATCTCGGCCGCACCGGCGTGTACGAGATGATGACGGTCTCGCCGCGCCTGCGCGGCATGATCACGGCCGAGCTCGATCTCGACAGCTTCACCGGCGGCGCGCTGGAAGAGGGCATGCAGCCGCTGCGCATTTCCGCCGCGACCCAGGTCCGGCGCGGCCGCACCACCGTCGAGGAAGTGCTGTCGGTGTTGCCGGCGGGCGAATGATCATCAGAAGAGGTTTCGCTCGCTACGCGACATCCTTGTCTTTTTCCGCGCCGTCCAACGGCGCGTTTTTCTTCGTCACCGGCCATCCATGGCCTGCATCGTTGGTCTACGAGCTCTCCATTGGCATGCGTCAGCCCAGCGAAACGCCGTTTGCCGGAGGTGAAGGCCAGGATGGCCGTCAATAATGTGGAGCTTTTCTCCGCGCCGTTGCACGACGCCGAGCATCGCAGCGCCAAGCGGGAGCAAGGCGCGCCTGTCCGAGCACAGGGACGTGCGAGTTCGCGCCGGCCCGCTTGGCGCGAGAAGCGCAGGGACGTTGAGGCAACACGGCGTTGCCGAAACCGTCGTGCCGGGCGTATGGTTTTGGCCACTTTTGCCGTAACAAAAGTGGCCCGTCAGCCCGGGAGGCGGACGGAAAAAAGGACAGGGATGTCGATACCCATCCTCACCGACGCACCGATATGCTTCGCGCAACAACCTTCAGGCAAAACGTGATGCGCCCCTTGCTGCTGATTCAGACCGGCGAAGCGCCGGAAGCGATCTGCGCGGAATTCGGCGGTTTCGCCGACTGGTTCCGCGATGCAATGCGCCTCGAATCCAAGCAGATGCTGGTGGTGCGCGCGGACCGCGGCGACTCGCTACCGGAGCCGCAGGAAATCGCGGGTGCGGTGATCACGGGTTCCGCGGCGATGGTGACCGATCGGACGGATTGGAGCGAGCGCACCGCCGATTGGATTCGCCAGGCGATGGCCACGGGAACTCCGCTGTTTGGCGTCTGCTACGGCCATCAACTGATGGCGCACGCGCTGGGCGGCACGGTGGGCTGGTTGCCGACCGGGCGCGAGATTGGCACGGAAACGATCACGCGCAGCGTGCCCTTGACTGGCGATGTGCTGTGCGCGGTGCCCCAGTCTTTCCCCGCGCAGACAACGCACCGACAATCGGTGCTCGATCCGCCGCCGGGCGCGGAAGTGCTCGCGCGCTCGCAGCGTGACCCGAACCAATTGCTGCGCTATGCGCCGAATGCGCTGTCCACGCAGTTCCATCCCGAATTCAGTGCGGCCGTGATGCGCGCGTACATCGCCGCGCGCGCCGATACATTGCGCGAGGAGGGAATCGATCCCGACCGATTGCTGGTCGGTGTCCGCGAAACCGAAGCCGCGCGTGCGCTGCTGGAGCGTTTCGCGCACAGCGCCTTGGGTGCTCCAGTCGAAGCGGCTGTTGTGAAAAGTCAGGGCGAGGACAGGCGCGTACGCGATGCCGGGGGCATCGCGTGCCCGGCCGAGCGACCGGCCAAGGACGGCCGGGCCGGTGCCAAACGCCAGGGACGGCTTCTTGCATAGAAATTGTGGCCGCTGCCTGTGCGGCGAACAGGGATGATCGCAATCAATCTGACTGTCGCCGCAGACGGCGCTCCACCGCACCGCGCGACACCAGCGCGAACACGATGCCGAATCCGAACCCGGCGAGGTGCGCCCACCATACGACGGCGCCGAAGCCTGGTCCCGCCCAGGTGAACAGCAACTGCAACAACACCCACATCCCGATCAGCAGCGCCGCGGGCACCCGGATGAACTGGAAATACAGGCCGAGTGGCAACACCAGGCCGAGCCGAGCGCGCGGAAACAATGCCAGATAAGCGCCGAGCGTCGCGGACACTGCACCGCTGCAACCGATGATCGGGCGCAACTGTCCCGACAAGGTCCAGGCACCGACCAGATTGGCGAACGCGCCGCCGACCAGGAACAGGAACAGGAATCGCCGCGAGCCCAGGGCCCGCTCCGCCGGCAGCCCGAAAATCACCAGGAACAACATGTTGCCGACCAGATGCAGCCAGTCGGCATGCATGAACAGGGACGTGAGTGGACGCAACCATAATCCCTCGCGCCAGAATTGTCCGCGCTGGAACAGGTGCGCCGGCACGGTACCCCATTCACCCAGCATCGCGTCCCGCGGTGCGGGCGCGATCAGCATCAGCCACAGGTAGCACGCGACACACGCCACGACCAGCACCGGCGTGACCCAGCGTGGATGCGCGCGCTGGCGCGTGGGAGCGTAGGTGAATGGCGGGTTGATCGACACCGTCGCCCTGGAACAGCAAGTAGCCCGGATGGAGCGTAGCGGAATCCGGGCTACGCGGTTAGCGGGTTGCTTCCGGCTCGAACGGCTTCGAAGTGGAAGCGATCGGCTCCACTCTTCAGCGTTGCAGCAGCCGCACGCGCGCGAAGTTGCGCTTGCCGACCTGCAGCACGCCTTCGAAGCCGGCCGCGAAGACGCGCTGCGGATCGTCCGCGATCACCGCGTCGATGCGCACGGCGCGTTCCTTCAACTTGCGGTTGGCTTCGGAATTGCTGGAAGTCAAACCCGCCGCGGTGAGCAAGGCCGGCAGGCGCAGGCCATCGGCCGAAACCACGATATCATTGAGCGGCAGCGAAGACGTATCGCCTTCGCCGCTCACGACTGCGTGCCATCCGGCGATGGCCTTCTCGGCTTCGGCGGCGCCATGGAAACGTGCGGCCAGTTCGCGCGCCAACCGCAACTTGGCGTCGCGCGGGTTCAAAGTGCCGCTGGCGACATCGCGCTGCATCGTCGCGAGTTCGTCCAGCGACACGTCGAAGCTCAACAACTCGAACCAGCGCCACATCAAATCGTCACCGATCTTCATGGTCTTGGTGACCATGTCGATCGCGGGCTCGTCGATGCCGATGTAGTTGCCCAGCGACTTCGACATCTTCTGCACACCGTCGATGCCCTCCAGCAGCGGCATCGTCAGCACGATCTGCGGCGGCTGGCCGAAATGCTCCTGCAGGCCGCGCCCCATCAGCAGGTTGAAGCGCTGGTCGGTGCCGCCGAGTTCGACGTCGCACTTCAATGCCACCGAGTCGTAGCCCTGCACCAGCGGATACAGGAATTCATGGATCGCGATCGGCTGCTGCGCAGCGTAGCGCTTGGCGAAATCGTCGCGCTCCAGCATGCGCGCGACGGTGTGTTGCGCGGCAAGCCGGATCATGTCCGCCGCATCCATCTTGCCGAACCATTCGGAATTGAATCGCACCTCGGTGCGTTCGCGGTCCAGCACCTTGAACACCTGTGCCGCGTAGGTTTCCGCATTGCGCGCGATCTCCTCGCGCGTCAGCGGTTTGCGCGTGACGTTCTTGCCGGTGGGATCGCCGATCATCCCGGTGAAATCACCGATGAGGAATATCGCGGTGTGGCCGAGATCCTGGAACTGGCGCATCTTGTTGAGCAACACCGTGTGCCCGAGGTGCAGATCCGGCGCGGTCGGATCAAATCCCGCCTTGATGCGCAACGGACGATCGAGGGCGAGGCGCGCGGCGAGTTCCTCGTCCTTGAGCACGTCGACCGCGCCGCGATGGATCAGTGCGAGGGCTTGCTGGTTCGAAGACATGTGTTTTCCGATCGGCGAGTGTCCGACGACCACTCAAAGGCGGGCTGGGTCAACGCGTGAAGGTGACGTCGCAGTTAATTATGTGTTAACTGCAAAACGACCTGCAAATCTTTGTGATACAAAGCATTGACGCACACTTCACGAGGCCGCTATGGTACGGCCCGTCGTGCGTCTCCGCCCGTTTTTCGGAACCCCCGATGGATCGCCATCTCCGTCGCGTCATTCCTCATGTTGTGCGCCGTCAAGCGATCCGTCGCAAGACCCGTCTTTGCCACTCCCACTTTTACGCGCGCTGCGCGCACTGGTCTTTTCACGCCGACGCTCCGTCGAGCAAGTTCCGTTGGACGCGCGAAGGCTGGGTGTTGTGCGGGGGTGCATTTCTTTTGGCGCTGCTGACCGCGCTGGGCATTCCGGCGTGGGCCAACGTGATCCATCATGAAGTGACGCAGCCGGTGACCCGCGAAACCGTGGCGCTGCCGTTGCCGCCTGCTCCAAAGGAAACCGCGCGGCCCGTGGTGGCATCGTGGAAGACGGTGGAAGTGCAGCCGGGCCAGACGCTCTCGGAAATTTTCCAGAGCCAGGGTTTCGGCGGCGCCGATCTCGCCAGGGTGATGGCGAGCGGCAAGGATACCGGCGCGCTGAAGACGCTGCACCCCGGCGACGAAGTTGCTTTCCTCACGAATGCGAAAGGCCAGTTGCAGGGGTTCCGTTACAGTCCCGATTCCGCGACACAAGTGACCTTGACGGCGCAGGCGGACGGCAGCATGAAAGTCCAGGTCACTGCATTGCCCGTCGAGCGCCGGGTGCACTTCGCGCATGGGGTGGTGGAGGGATCGCTGTTCGCAGCCGGTGAAAAGGCGGGCTTGTCCGAAACGATGGTGTTGAAGCTCGCCGACGTATTCAAGTACGACATCGACTTCATCAAGGATCTGCAGAAGGGCGACCGTTTCACGGTCGTGTATGACGACATCTACCGCGACGGCAAATACTCGGGCGCGGGCAACATCCTCGCCGCGGAATTCATCAACGACGGACACAGGTACACGGCGTACCGCTTCAAGCAGAGCGACGGCAGCGTCGCCTATTTCAGCGAGGACGGGCGTCCGCTGCGGAAGGGATTGCTGCGCACGCCGGTCTCGTTCACGCGCGTATCCTCGACGTTCGGCATGCGCAAGGACCCCGTGCTCGGCTACACCCGGCTGCACAAGGGTGTCGATTATGCGGCGCCGATTGGTACGCCGGTGCACGCCGCGGGCGATGGCGTGATCGTCCGGCGCGGCTGGGTGCACGGCTACGGCAATTTCATCGAGATCAAGGACACGGCCAAGTACAGCACCGCCTACGGCCACATGTCGCGGTTCGCGTCCGGGCTGCACGTCGGCTCGCACGTCACCCAGGGCGAAGTGATCGGCTACGTCGGCGAGACCGGTTTCGCGACCGGCCCGCACCTGCATTACGAGGTGCGCGTGGACGGCAAGCCCGAAAATCCGCTCACCGTCACGATGCCGAAACCGCAGCCGCTCTCCGGCAAGCTGATGGCGGAGTTCAAGGAACAGACCTCGCCGATGGTGGCGCGCATCCAGATGATCGACAACGCCACCCAGCGGTTGGCGCGTGTCGACAGTGGTCGCACGACCACGGCCGCCGCCGATTGAGTCGCGTCGTGCTGGCGCGGTAGCATCTGACGCCGCATGCGCGATCAAAACCCTCTGTACCTGGGACTCATTTCCGGCACCAGTGCGGACGGCATCGATGCGGTGCTGGTGCGCTTCGCGCCAAGCCTGAAAGTCGTCGCGGCGCAGACGTTTGCATACCCGGACCCGTTGCGCGAGCGCATCGTCGCGTTCGCACGCAACGACGCGACGGTCACGCTGACCGAATTCGGACGGCTGGATGTCGAAATCGGTGAACGCTTCGCCGACGCCGCACTCGCGTTGTTGCGCGAGACCGGCGCGAATGCGCGATCGGTCGCAGCCATCGGCTCGCACGGACAGACCGTGTGCCATCGTCCGACCGGGCCGCATCCCTTTACCTTGCAGATGGGTGATCCCGGCGTGATTGCCGAACGCACCGGCATCGCCACGGTCGCCGACTTCCGCCGCGCCGATGTCGCGGCAGGCGGGCAGGGCGCGCCGCTGCTGCCGGCGCTGCACGCCGCGGTGCTGGCGGATGCCGCGGCGCCGCGCGCGATATTGAATCTCGGCGGCATCGCCAACCTCACCTTGCTGGTTCCGGGCAGGCCCGTGCTGGGTTTCGACACCGGTCCCGCGAACTGCCTGATGGATGCATGGTCGATGCGCGTCCGTGGCACGCCGCGCGATGAAGGCGGCGCGTGGGCGCGCAGTGGCCGTGTGGACGACGCGCTGCTGCAGCGCCTGCTTGACGATCCCTATTTCGCGGCGGCGCCGCCGAAAAGTACCGGGCGCGAATACTTCAACCTCGACTGGCTGGACACGCGCCTGCCCGGCGGCATGGATCCCGCCAACGTGCAGGCGACCTTGTTGCGGCTCACTTCGCGCAGCATCGCCGATGTACTGCACACGCAGGCACCCGGGATCCGCGGGCTGTACGCCTGCGGCGGCGGCGTGCACAACGGCACCTTGATGGATGCGCTGCGCGGCGAATTGCCCGACGTGCAACTCGATACCACCGCCGCACTCGGTCTCGACCCCGATTTCGTGGAAGCGGTCGGCTTCGCGTGGCTGGCGCGTGCGCGGCTGGAGAATGTTCCCGGCAACCTGCCCAGCGTCACCGGCGCGCGCGGGCCGCGCGTGCTGGGCGGCATCTACGCACCGCCGTTCGCCTGAACCGAAGCGCTGTGTGCGCGCAAGCGCGGCTCCAGCCACAGGAACAGCAGCACCGCCGGCAGCACCGCCACCACGGTCAACGCGAAGTAGAAGCCGTAGCTGGTGGCCATCACGATGCCGCCGGCAAAAAAGCCCAGCAGCTTGCCGGGCAGGTTCACGAGTGAAGACAGCAGGGCGTACTGCGTCGCGGTATGGCGCACGTTGACCAGCGACGACAGGAATGCCACGGCGGGTGGTCCGAGGAATCCCAGCGTGAAGTTCAGGCCGGAAATCACGCCGGTCAACACCGCCAGATTCCCCTGGTTGCCGATCAGCCACAGGTACAGGAAGTTGCTGCATCCGCACAGCACGATTCCTGCGAGCAGGCTGCGCCGCACGCCGAAACGCTCCACCGCGATGCCGCCGACGAACACGCCGGCGATGCCCATGAGGACCCCGTAGCCCTTGGTGATCGTGCCGATCGCGGTCCTGCTGAAGCCCATGTCGCGGTAGAACGGACTCACGATGCCGCCGATGGTCGCCTGCTCGGGAATCTTGAACAGCAGGATGAACAGCAGCGTCACCAGCGCCAGCAGCCAGCCGTAACGGCGGAAGAACTCCACGAACGGCTCGACGACGCCTTCGCGCATGGCCTCGGTCCACTGCCTCGCCCGCAGCCGGTGGACCTGCGGCTCCTTCGCCACGAAATTGGCGATGACGGGGATCGCCATGCACGCCGCCATCGCGACGTACACCACGCTCCACGACATGTGATCGGCCATGACGAGCGCGATGCCGCCCGACAGGATCCAGCCGATCCGATAGCCGAGTACATAAGTCGTGACCAGCGGTCCCTGTGCCTCGGGCGGTGCGATCTCGATGCGGTAGGCGTCGATCGCACTGTCCTGCGTCGCCCCGAAAAACGCGACGCACAGCGTCACCGCGATGAAGGCGCCGAGACTCCCCGGCGTCAACGCCGCCATCGCCAGCATCCCGCCGATGATGCCGCACTGACCCAGCAGCAGCCAGCCGCGCCGTTGGCCCATCCTCGAAAAGCCCGGCAGCCGCCAGTGGTCGAGCAGCGGCGCCCATACGAACTTGAATTCATAGGCGAGGCTGGCGCTCGCGATCATCGTGATGTCTTTCAGCTCGATTCCGCGCGCGTGCAGCCAGTAGGCGAGCGTTCCGCTGACCAGCAGGAACGGCAATCCGGACGAGATGCCGAAGAAGAACATCGTCCACGCCGCCGGCTGCGTGAACGCCTTCCAGATAGGCATCCGGTGCGAACGCCGCGGCGACACGGCGACTTCACTCATTCCGCATCATCCACCGCATCGTATTCGACTGAAAGCGGCGCGTGGTCGGAAAAACGCGGCTCGCGCGCGATCGCGCAGGTGCGCGCGCGCCTGCCGATGCCCGGCGTCGTGATCTGGTAGTCGATCCGCCAACCCACGTTGTTGGCGCGCGCATTGCCGCGGTTGGACCACCACGTGTATTCCTCGACGTCCGGTTTCACCACGCGGAAGCTGTCGAGCCAACCGGTCTTCGGCGCAGGCGAGCCGTCGCCGTGTTTGTCCGCAATCAGCGCGTTCAACCACGCGCGTTCGGCGGGCAGGCAGCCGGAATTCTTCTGGTTCGATTTCCAGTTCTTGATGTCGCGCTCGCTGCGCACGATGTTCCAGTCGCCGCACAGGACGTATTCGCGTCCGCTCGCGAGCCAACCGTCGAAGATCGTGCGCAGTTTTTTCATCGCGACGAACTTGAATTGCTGGCGTTCCTCGCCCGAGGTGCCGGACGGCACGTACAGCGACACCACGGACAAATTGCCGAAGCGCGCTTCGATGTAGCGGCCCTCGTCGTCGAACGGCTTCCAGCCGATCTTGGTCAGCACTTCGTCGGGTTTGCGCTTCGAGTAGATCGCGACGCCGCTGTAGCCCTTCTTCGTCACCGCGTCCCGATAAAAGCAATGATGGGCCACGGGACGGAACATCCCGTCGCCGAGCTGGTCTTCCTGCGATTTGGTCTCCTGCAGGCAGGTGACATCCGCATTCTGCGTGGCGAGCCAGTCGAAGAAACCCTTGCGGGCAGCCGAACGGATGCCGTTGGCGTTGAAGGAGATGATTTTCATGAAGCAGGGGCTGGGGGCTGGGGATTTGGGCAGCGTAGCGAATCTTCGTGGCCTTGCGTAGAGCAACGGCAAGCTCGGCAACGCGTTTCGCTTGTGCAGCAATCGCGGTTGGTATCATCCAGCCCCCAGCCCCCAGCCCCCAGCCCATGCTCCACCCCCACCAACGCGCCTTTCTCGATACCGCGCTCGCCAGCGGCGTGCTGCGCTTCGGCGACTTCACCCTGAAATCCGGTCGGCAGAGTCCGTACTTCTTCAACATGGGCCGGATCGACAGCGGCCGCGCGCTGGCGGAAGTCGGCACCGCCTATGCCGCGACCCTCGCGACGGGCGGGATCGCCTTCGACATGCTGTTCGGTCCGGCCTACAAGGGCATTCCACTTGCCGCCGCCGCGGCGATCGCGCTCGCGCGCGAGCAGGGTCGCGATGTTTCGTGGGCCTACAACCGCAAGGAAGCCAAGGATCATGGCGAGGGCGGCGCGCTGGTCGGTGCGCCGCTGGCGGGCCGGGTAATGATCGTGGACGACGTCATCACGGCCGGCACGGCGGTGCGCGAATCGCTGGGATTGATCCGCACCGCGGGTGCCGAGGTCGCGGGCGTGCTGGTCGCCCTCGATCGCCAGGAACGTGGGCAGGGCGAACTGTCCGCGACCCAGGAGCTCCGGCGCGAACAGGGCGTACCGACGCTTGCGATCGTCGGCCTCGCCGACCTGATGGAATTCGCCGGCAGCCGCTCCGACCTCGCCGGACAACGCCCGCGTCTCGAAGCGTATCGCGCACGCTACGGCGCGGGCTGAATGCGGCAGCGGCGCCATCGGCCCGCAATTTGCATATCCCTCCGGTCTATACTGCGTTTCCCGATCGGAGGCACCCATGCGCCGGATCGCCCTGACCCTGCTGCTCGCCGCGGCGGCCGCGATGCCTGCGTTCGCCGGCGACACCACGCCGACGGTTCACTACCGCTGGAAGGATGCGACCGGCGTCGTGCACTTCAGCGATACGATTCCGGCGTCTGCGCTGGCCGGCGGCTACGACATCGTCAACAACGACGGGATGGTGGTGCGCCACGTGGCGCGCGAACTCACACCGGCCGAGCGGCGGGCGGCGGCCGCCCTGGCGGCGCAGGAGGCAGAGGCAAGGCGCGTGACACAACGGCAGCACCTCGAGGACGCGCAATTGCTGGCAGCCTACCCGACCGACAAGGATCTGGAGCAATCCCAGCAGGCGCAGTTGAAGCAGATCGAGGCCGACATCGCGACGCTGCAGACCAACCTGCACAGCCAGGAGGACTCGCTCACCGAACTGCTTTCCCACGCGGCGGACCTGGAACATTCGGGCAAGCCGATTCCGCCTTACGTCAACAAGCGCATCGCCGAACAGCGCGAAATCGTGAACGGCGAACGGGGTGCCGTGGTGAAACGACGTGCGGATCTCGCCAGCACCAAGCTCCGCTTCGACGCCCAGCTACAGCATTACCGCGCCTTGCGCGCCAAATACCAGCAAAGCGACGACCCGCCGCAGCAGTAGGGGACTTGGTTGAATCTTCGAAGACCCTGGCGGAGCGCTACTCACCGGCTCGTGCCGAGTTCATTCGATTCCCATTCTCGTCATTCCGGGTTCCCGCGCCGAGGAGCAGCCAAGAGCTGGATTCCGGATCGCGCCCACTTCGTGGGCTTGTCCGGAATGACAGATCATTTTGGCTCACCCGAGCAGAACGGGCTTCATAACGATCGTTCGACTCACGCCGCCGCGCGCCCTGCCTCGATGTGCTCCGACAGCGCCCGCAATGACCCGAAGACGCGCCGGTTGTCGGGATTGTCCGAGCGCAACTGGATCCCATAGCGTTTGGAAACGGCGAGCGCCAATTCCAGCGCGTCGATGGAATCGAGTCCCAGCTCTCCGCCGAACAGCGGCGCTTCCGGATCGATGTTTTCCGGCGCCACGTTTTCCAGGTTGAGACTGTCGACGATCAACTTCGCCAAATCCTGCTCCGCAGGGGTCTGCTGGGTCATGCTCCCGGGCTCCACAAACGCGCCGAATGGGCCGCGTAGTGTAACATGCCGGGTTCAAATCACGACTTGAAACGGGCCCAGGCAACATGCACCGAGACGGCACGGACGCAAGCGCATGAAGGGTGCCGCGCTCGGAAAATTCAGCGTCAGCTATCGCACCGAACCCGTCGAGACCCTGCTGGATCGCCCCGGCACGCTTGCGGTGTTGAGCTTCGGCCAGGCTTCGCCCCAAGCCGCCGATCCGCGCCACCTCGGAATCCTGCAGACGCCGCTGACGCCGCCCGCGCCGCGTGAGCTTTGGTCCGTCGATGCCGAGGTCAGCCATGGCGCCGACGGTGCCCTGCGCTGGTCCCGCGGCGGCGGCTGGCAGTTCATCGCGGTCGAAGTCGACGAAGGCGCTTCCGGTGGCGTCGAGGCCGCCTGCGGTGTCGCCTACGACCGGCTGCTGGCACACGTCGCCGCCAGCCCGGAACGGCATCTGCTGAGGATCTGGAATTACCTCGGCGCGATCAATGCGGGCGACGGTGACGACGAACGCTATCGTCGCTTCTGCAACGCACGGGCACGCAGCATGGCCGCGCAGGGCATCGTCCGCTATCCCGCCGCGACCGCGATCGGGCATCGCGGAATCCCGGGGCGGCTTCAGGTGTATGCGCTGAGTGCGGCGCGCGATGGCGACGTGCTCGAAAATCCGCGCCAGGTCAGCGCGTGGCAGTACCCGCGCCAGTACGGTCCGACCCCGCCCAACTTCGCACGCGCCATGCAACTTCCGGAGGGTGGCCTTGCGATTTCCGGGACCGCCGCCGTGATCGGCCACGCGTCGTGCCACACGGGCAACATCACCGCACAGGTCGAGGAGGCCGTGGCCAACCTCCACACGCTGCTGGAATCCGCGGCGCTGCCTGCGTTCGATGCGGCGTCGCCGCTGAAGGTTTACGTACGCAACCCGGAAGACGCCGAAGCGATCAACACGGTACTCGACCGGCACCTCGATCCCGCGGTGCCGCGGCTGCTGCTGCAAGGCGATATCTGCCGCCGCGAACTCCTGGTCGAGATCGACGGGTGGCGGTTCGGAAACCACGCGTAACCTACTGCGCTCGGCAGCTTGCGTGCCGGCGGTGCTCGGAATGCTCTCGTACTGACGTGTACGCTCCGCTTCCTGCGCTCCGGCGACCCGCAACCTGCCTTCGCTCGTGACGGTTACGCAAGGTTTCCGTCAGAGCCTGGACGCTGTCGCGCGTCGATTCCCGTCTCCCGTCTCCCGTCTCCCTATTCCCGTTCCTTCCCCGGCCGCTGCCAATTCTTGATCGTGACCTGTTTGCCGCGTCCGAGGGTGAGCTTGTCCGCCGGCGCGTCGGCGGTGACGGTCGATCCCGCGCCGATGGTGGCGTGGTCGCCGATTTTCACCGGCGCGACCAGCGACGTATTGGAGCCGATGAACGCGCCGTTGCCGATCTCGGTGACGTGCTTGTTCACGCCGTCGTAGTTGCAGGTGATCGTGCCCGCGCCGATGTTGACGCCGGCGCCGATCCGGGCGTCGCCGAGGTAGGTGAGGTGGTTGGCCTTGCTGCCTTCGCCGAGCTTGGCTTTCTTCGTTTCGACGAAGTTGCCCACGTGCACGCCGGCCGCGAGCTCGGTGCCGGGCCTGAGGCGCGCGAACGGTCCGATCCGGCAGGCACCATAAGTCGTGACGCCTTCGAGGTCGCAATGCGCCAGCACCTCGGTGCCGGCGGCGAGGTTGACCGTGCGCAGCCGGCAGAACGGGCCGATCCTGACGCCGTCGCCCAGCGTCACGCCGTCTTCGAGGACCACGTCGACGTCGATTTCGACGTCGCGGCCATGGCTGAAATGCCCGCGCAGGTCGAAACGCGCGGGATCGGCGATCCGCACGCCCTCGAGCATCAGCCGCCGCGCGTCGCGCAGGCGCAGGTACGACGCGAGTTCGGCAAGCTGCGCTGCATCGTTCGCGCCGAATGCCTCGACGGGATCGGCCGTCATTACCACGTCGGCCGGCGCGCCTTGTGCAGCCGCCAGTGCAAATACGTCGGTGAGGTACAGCTCCCCCTGCTGGTTGTCGGCCGAGAGCCCATCGACCCAGCCGCGCAACGACCGCGACTCCGCGAGTACGACGCCGGTGTTCACGATGCGCACGCCGCGTTGCGCGTCATCGGCGTCCTTTTCCTCGACGATCGCGCGGACCCGGCCGAGACCATCACGCAGCACCCTGCCATAGCCCGCCGGGTCGTCCAGCTCCGCCGCCAACACCGCGAGTTCCGCGTGCGTTGCGATCAGTTCGACGAGGGTTTCCGGGCGCAGCAGCGGCACGTCCCCGTACAGCACCAGGATCCGCTTCGGATCGGGAATGTCGTGCATGGCAAGGCGCACCGCGTGGCCGGTGCCGCGCTGCTCGGACTGGTGCACCCAGTGGATGTCGGCGTCGCGCGCGAACGCCGCCCGAACCTGTTCGCCGCGGTGGCCGTAGACGACGTGCAAGCCTTCCGGGCGCAGTGCGCGCGCGGTATCCAGCACGTGCGCCAGGATGGGCCGGCCCGCCAAAGGCAGCAGCACCTTGGGCAGCAGCGACTTCATGCGCTTGCCCTCGCCCGCGGCGAGGACGATCACGTGCAAGGGGTCGGCCACGGCTGTTCCCTCCTGTTCTGGCCCGCAACATTGGCGCATTACGGGCCCCGCGGCAAGTGGCGGAGGTTCGGGTCTGGGGGCACTGAATCCAGCTGTTGTCATTCCGGGGCCATCGCCGGCTTCATCGGCGATGGAACCCGGAATCCAGCCTTCAATGCGTGGACAATGCACGGCACCAACAAGGACGCATTCCATCGTGCGCGAGCCAGCCATCTACATTTTGACCAGTCACCCGCAAGGGACGCTGTACGTGGGCGTGACCTCTGATCTCGTCCGGCGCATTTGGCAACATCGAAATGATTCGGTGGACGGCTTCACCAAACGGTACGGCGTACATCGCCTGGTGCATTTCGAACAATTCCTTTCCATGGCGGACGCTATCGAACGGGAGAAGGAGCTTAAAAAGTGGCGGCGAGCTTGGAAAATCGCACTGATTGAGAAATCGAATCCGGAATGGCGGGATTTGTGGGCGGAGATCAGCCGATAAGCTGGATTCCGGGTTCCACCCGCAAAAGGCGCGGGTGGCCCCGGAATGACGATCAACCAGATCACGCGGCGAGACAGGAACCGGCCCTTCACTCGAACAACCCCGATTGCTCTGCCTTCCCCTGCTCGCGGCGCGCCTTCTTGAAGGTGTGGCCGCCTTGCGCCAAATCGGGATAACGCGCGCGTTCGCTGCCGTCGAGCAATCCCTTGATCGTCAGGATCTGCACGCGCGGAAATTCCGCGCCGGTTGCGGGCGAGGTGTAGAAACCTTCCTTCACCGCTTCCACTTCCATCGGCGCACTTGGTTCGGCCAGCGTCACGAACAGGCCGATCTCGGCCCTCTCGCGTTTCACCACGTGCGCGAGATCGCGAATCATCGGCACGCCGACGTGCTCGCCGCCCTTCACCGACACCACGATCTTCTTGGCCGCGCCCTTGTCGTCCTGGAAGAAGATCAGCCCGTCGATGCCGCCGTCGGCGCCCTTCTTCCTGCCCTGGTACGGCTGCGCGTTGACCAGCGAGCACGCCCACCACTGGAACTGGTACTTGTCGCGCGCCGCCAGGTCGCGCGCGCCGTCCAAGTCTTCCGGCGTGCCGATCACCTCGAACTGGCGTATGTATTCCGGCGCTTCCGGTTCGCCGACGCCGGGCGCGACCGGCGCGGGCTTGTCCGGCTTCACGCGATCCAGATACGGGAACGCGTCTTTGAGACGCTTCTCGATCAGCGCGATCGCGAGGTGCGTGATGTCGATCCCGATCCAGCGCCGTTCCAGTTTCTGCGCCGCGTGCACCGCGGTGCCGCAGCCGCAAAAAGGGTCCAGCACGACGTCGCCGGGATTGGAACTTGTTTCAATGATTCGCTCCAGCAGGGCCAGAGGCTTTTGCGTCGGATAACCAAGACGTTCGGCAGAGGTGCGCCCTATCACGCGTACGTCCGTCCATAGATCGCCTACTGGCGCTCCCGCGCTTTCATGTAGGTATTGCTTGAGCTTCGGATACTGGCCTCGACTCGGCCAATAGATGCGTCCTTCTGCATCCAGCTTGTCTAGGGTGTCTGGATGGTAACGCCAGTGTCGGCCTTGACCAATCAACTTCGGATCGATGCCTTTCCAAGGCTGTCCGCTGGGACCATTGGTTGTTCCCGCACCTGTCAGATTGTCTGTCATGTAGCGGCCATGCTCGTCTTGATGCCGGTATTCGCGCTCGATCCATTCGGCATCCGGTTCAACGCGAGGCGGATTGAAATTCACGCGCGACAAATCCTTTGCGAAGTTCAGGATGTCATCATGAATTCGCGGCCACCGCTTCGAAGTCACGTGGCTGGCAGTGCGGCGCCAAACAATGTCGCCCTGGAAGTTCTCAGGTCCAAACACTCCATCCAGCACGATCTTCAAATAGTGGCTGGCGGTCGGATCGCAGTGCAGGTACAGGCTGCCGGTCGGCTTCAGAACGCGGTGCAGTTCCAAGAGGCGGTTCGCCATCATCACGAGATACGCCATCATGTCGTTCTCGCCCAGGAACGCGCGCAGCGCCGGCATCAGCTCGGCGACGTCGGTGTTCGGCTGGCGCAGGATTTCCGCGTACTCGCGCTCGGCCTGCTCGCCCCAGTGCCAGGAATCCTCGAACGCGGTGATCTGCGCGTCCGACTCGTGGCCCTTGGGCGTCTTGAACAGCAGGTTGTAGTCGCGCTTGGAATTGAACGGCGGATCGAGATACACCAGATCGACCGATTCATTGGCAACGTGCTCGCGCAGCACGTGCAGATTGTCGCCGAAATACAGGCGGTTCATGCGGTGGCGGCTCCCCCGGAACTTCCATGCACTTTAGCGCAGACGCTTGACTTACGGCACCGCACATGTCCAGCAACGCGCGCAGGCCGTAGAATGGAACCATGGATGACGAAACTCCGTTGTCACCACAAGACGAAGCTCCGAACAGCCTGACTGCGGAAACGCTGCGTCGCAGCGGGCGTGGTGAGGATGTTTTCTGCGCGAGCGATGCGCGGGACTTTTTCGAGCGCCTCGGCCTGCGCGCCGAAATCAATCAGGATGTCGTGTAGCGCTGCCTCAAAGTCGAGGAACGCCCGCATAACGAAGTGACAGGCCATGGATGGCCGGCATCGGAGCGACAATCGGCGCCGTTGGCGGTGCCGCAGCCGTGCAGACGATCGCGCGAGCAAGGCGCGCATGTTCGACGCCATGGACGGCGGAGTTCGCGCCGGCGCGCGATCGGCAAGCGGCAAGGGCAGTCGAACGAACACGACGTTCGTTCGGCCACCGCCGCAGGTGCCTAGCCTTTTCGCCACTTTTGGGCAATGCCAAAAGTGGCCCGCTCGCCCAGGAGGCGAGCGGAAAAAGACAGGGATGTCGTGTGACATTGCGCGAGGGCGGACCCTCACCCGCCCCTTCGAATCGCGCTGCGCGCGCGTTCGCTTCGCTCCGCCTCTCCCGAAGGGAGAGGGGAAAGCAACAGCAGGGATGTCGTTGCAGCCCGATGCGAATGCCCCCATCCGCCCTTCGGGCACCTTCCCCCGCAAGCGGGGGAAGGAATATTGATGGTCAGTGCTGCAAGTTCTTGCGCAGCCGCTCCAGCGCGGACAACTGCGCCAGCGCCTGGATGAGCTGTTCCTGCGCCTGCTCGACGGTCTTGGCGTCGCCGCGGTTTTCCAGCATGCGCTCGGCTTCTTCCTTGGCGCGCTTGACCGCGGCCTCGTCGATTTCGTCCGCGCGCAACGCGGTGTCCGCCAGCACCGTCACGACGTTCGGCTGCACTTCGAGGATGCCACCGGAAACGTAGTACGACTGGCGCTTGCCGTCCTCGCCGATTACTTCGACCTGGCCCGGCCTGAGCCGCGTCAGCAGCGGCTCGTGACGCGGCGCGATGCCGAGTTCGCCGGCTTCGCCGGTCGCGATCACCAGCGTGGCGTCGCCATGGAAAATGTTGGCTTCGGCACTGACGATGTCACAGTGGATGGTGGTCATGGGGTACTAGGGACGAGGGATTAGGGATTAGGAACTTGGGGCGGAACGAAGAGTCGGAGGCTCGCGCCCTCGCTACTCGTCCCGCGACCCTGCTTCACGCCGCCTGCTTGTCCTTGGCGCTCATCGCCTCGCCCTTCTTGATGGCGTCGTCGATGCCGCCGACCATGTAGAACGCCTGCTCGGGCAGGTGGTCGACCTCGCCGTCCACGATCATCTTGAACGCGCGGATGGTTTCCTTCAGCGGCACGTACTTGCCGGGCGAGCCGGTGAACACTTCCGCGACGTGGAACGGCTGCGAGAAGAAGCGCTCGCATTTGCGCGCGCGGTAGACGGCGCGCTTGTCTTCCTCGGACAGTTCGTCCATGCCGAGGATCGCGATGATGTCCTTCAGTTCCTTGTAGCGCTGCAGCGTGCCCTGCACCTTGCGCGCGACGTCGTAGTGCTCCTGCCCGATCACGTTCGGGTCGAGCTGGCGCGAAGTGGACGCGAGCGGATCGACCGCCGGATAGATGCCCAGGCTTGCGATGTCGCGCGACAGCGCCACGGTGGAGTCGAGGTGCGCGAAGGTCGTCGCGGGCGACGGATCGGTGTAGTCGTCGGCCGGCACGTACACGGCCTGGATCGACGTGATCGATCCGGTCTTGGTGGACGTGATGCGTTCCTGCAGGCGGCCCATTTCGTCCGCGAGCGTCGGCTGGTAACCCACCGCCGACGGCATGCGGCCGAGCAGCGCCGATACCTCGGTGCCCGCCAGCGTGTAGCGGTAGATGTTGTCGATGAAGAGGAGCACGTCGCGGCCCTTGCCGTGCTCGTCCTTCTCGTCGCGGAAGAACTCGGCCATCGTGAGGCCGGTCAGCGCGACGCGCAGGCGGTTGCCCGGCGGCTCGTTCATCTGGCCGTACACCATCGCCACCTTGGACTTCGGGAAATCATCCGGCACCACGACGCCGGCCTCGATCATCTCGTGGTAGAAGTCGTTGCCTTCGCGGGTACGCTCGCCGACGCCCGCGAACACCGACAGGCCCGAGTGCTGGGTCGCGATGTTGTTGATGAGTTCCAGCATCGTCACGGTCTTGCCGACGCCGGCGCCACCGAACAGGCCGACCTTGCCGCCCTTGGCGAACGGGCACATCAGGTCGATGACCTTGATGCCGGTTTCCAGCAGTTCGTTGGCCGCGGCCTGGTCTTCGTACGATGGCGCGGCGCGGTGGATTTCCCAGTGCTGTTCGGAGTCCACCGGACCGCGCTCGTCGATCGGTTCGCCCAGCACGTTCATGATGCGGCCGAGCGTCGCCTTGCCGACCGGCACGCTGATGTACTTGCCAGTGTTGTCGACCACGAGGTTGCGCTTCAGGCCGTCGGTCGAACCCAGCGCGATCGCGCGGACGACGCCGTCGCCCAACTGCTGCTGGACTTCCAGCGTGACCTCGGTGCCCTGCACCTTGAGCGCGTCATAGACCTTCGGCACCGCGTCGCGCGGAAATTCGACGTCGACCACGGCGCCGATGATTTGAACGATCTTGCCCTGGTTCATTGTGTAATCCTCAACCTAAATTTTGTTGAACCCCTCTCCCTACGGGAGAGGCGGCCGCAGGCCGAGCGCGTAGCGCTGGGGTGAGGGTCCGGTATTGCGTGTGTAGTGGTGCAAGTCCGGACCCTCATCCGGCGCTTCGCGCAAAAGAAGCAGCGGCGTTCCGCCCCTTCTCCCGGAGAGAGAAGGAAAATCAACATCAACCGCCCACCGCCGCCGCGCCGCCGACGATTTCGGAAATCTCCTGGGTGATCGCCGCCTGGCGCGCCTTGTTGTAGATCAGCGTCAGGGTGTTGATGGCCTTGGTTGCGTTGTCCGACGCGGCCTTCATCGCCACCATCCGCGCCGCGTGTTCGCTGGCAAGATTCTCCAGCGTCGCCTGGTACACCATGCCCTCGAAATAACGGTTCAACACGTGCCGGATCACGGGTTCGGCTTCCGGTTCGTACAGGTAATCCCACGTGGTGGCGCGTTCGACCTTGGCGTCGCCGGACGCGGGATGCAGTTCGTCGCCCGGGGTCTGCGTGATTTCCTCGGCGACCGCGGGCAACGGCAACAGCACGTCGATCGTCGGGCGCTGGGTCATGGTGTTGACGAACTGGTTGTAGCAGACGTAGATGCGATCCAGTTTGCCCTCCATGAAACCGTCGTCGGCGATCTTCATCACGCCGATCAGTTTTTCGAGGCGCGGGTGGTCGCCCAGATGCGTCACGCTGCCGACCAGTTCCACCTTGATGTGGCGGAAGAACTGCGCGGCCTTCTGGCCGATCGCGATCACCTCGACGCCGATGCCTTGTCGCTGCCAGTCGTGGATGTCGGCCAGCACCTTGCGGAACAGGTTGGCGTTGAGGCCACCCGCCAGGCCACGGTCGGTCGAGACCACGATGTAGCACACGCGCTTGATCTCGCGTTCGCGCAAGGCCGGATGCCGGTAATCGGTGTTCGCCTGCGCGATGTGCGCGACCACGTTGCGCATGTGCAGCGTGTACGGCCGCGACGTGCCCATCAGGTCCTGCGCCTTCCGGATCTTGGACGCAGACACCATCTGCAGCGCGCTGGTCACCTTGCGGGTGTTCGCGACGCTTTTGATCTTGCTGCGGATTTCTCGTGCGCCTGCCATGTGTGCTCGCTTTGCTCGCTCGAGGGAGCAGGGGCGAGGGAGTAGGGAGAAGCCGGGTCGAGCCCTGCTCCCTGCTCCCTGCTTTACCAGCTTCCCGTCTTCTTGAACTCGTCCAGCGCCGACTTGAAGGTGCCTTCGAAGTCGGGATTCCAGTCGCCGGTCTCGACGATCTTCTGCATCAGCTCGCCGTGGTTGGACGCCATGAACTGGTGCAGCGCGTGTTCGAACGGCAGGATCTTGTCCAGCGGCAGGTCGTCCATGTAGCCGTTGTCCACCGCGTACAGCGACACCGCCATCTGCGCGATGCTGAGCGGCGAATACTGCTTCTGCTTCATCAGTTCGGTGACGCGCTGGCCGCGTTCGAGCTGACGGCGGGTCTGTGCGTCGAGGTCGGAGGCGAACTGCGCGAACGCCGCAAGTTCGCGGTACTGCGCCAAGCCGAGCTTCACGCCGCCGGACAGCTTCTTCATGATCTTGGTCTGTGCCGCGCCGCCCACGCGCGACACCGAGATGCCGGCGTTCACGGCGGGCCGGATGCCGGCGTTGAACAGGTCGGTTTCGAGGAAGATCTGGCCGTCGGTGATCGAGATCACGTTGGTCGGCACGAACGCCGACACGTCGCCCGCCTGCGTTTCGATGATCGGCAGCGCGGTCAGCGAACCGGTCCTGCCCTTGATCTCGCCGTTCGTCGCCTTCTCGACGTAATCGGCGTTGACGCGCGCGGCGCGTTCCAGCAGGCGCGAATGCAGGTAGAACACGTCGCCCGGATACGCCTCGCGGCCTGGCGGACGCCGCAGCAGCAGCGAAATCTGGCGGTACGCCCAGGCCTGCTTGGTGAGGTCGTCGTAGATGATCAGCGCGTCTTCGCCGCGGTCGCGGAAGTACTCGCCCATCGCGCAACCGGCGTACGGCGCGATGTACTGCATGGTCGCCGATTCGGACGCCGAGGCCGCGACGATGATCGTGTGCGCCAGCGCGCCATGTTCATCCAGCTTGCGCACCACGTTCGCGATCGAGGACTGTTTCTGTCCGATCGCGACGTAGATGCACTTCACGCCGGCGCCCTTCTGGTTGATGATCGTGTCGACGCACAGCGCGGTCTTGCCGGTCTGGCGGTCGCCGATCACCAGCTCGCGCTGGCCGCGGCCGATCGGGATCATCGAGTCGACCGACTTGTAACCGGTCTGCACCGGCTGCGACACCGACTGGCGCCAGATCACGCCCGGCGCGACTTTTTCCACCGGCGAAGTCAGGTGCGTGTTGACCGGACCCTTGCCATCGATCGGGTTGCCCAGTGCGTCGACCACGCGGCCGAGCATTTCCGGGCCGACCGGCACTTCCAGGATGCGCCCGGTGGTCTTGGCGGTGTCGCCTTCGGAAAGATGCTCGTATTTGCCGAGCACCACCGCACCGACCGAGTCGCGCTCGAGGTTCAGTGCCAGCGCGTAGGTTTCGCCGGGCAGCTCGATCATCTCGCCTGCCATCACGTCGTTCAGGCCATGGATGCGCACGATGCCGTCGGACACGCTGGTCAGCGTGCCTTCGTTGCGCGTTTCCGCCGAGAGCTTGAACTGCTCGATGCGGGTGCGGATCAGCTCTGAGATTTCGGAGGGATTGAGTGTGGTGGCCATTGCTTTTGTTCCTGTTCTGGCGCGGCAGGTCGGTTGCCGCACTTTCGTTTCAATTCGCCAGTCGTGGTCCGCAGCCAGGGATGAGGGACGAGGGAGCAGGGAAAAGCAAGATCGGTCGCGATCGCGCGGCTCCTGCTCTTCCCTGCTCCCTCGTCCCTGTTCCCTGCTTCATTGTGTCAGCGCCGTTTCGAGCCGCGCCAGCCGCGCACGCAGCGAGCCGTCGATCACGGTTTCGCCGGCGTCGATCACCGCGCCGCCCAGCACCGACGGATCGACGCTGCGCACGAGCTGGATGTCGCTGTGGAAGCGCCGCTTCAGCGCCTCGACGAGGCGGTCCGCTTCGGCGTCGTCCAGCGGCACCGCGCTGCGCACCCGCACCTTCAGCACGTGCTCGGCATCGCGCTTCATCTGCTCGAACAACGCCGCGATTTCCGGCAGTTCGCGCAACCGCCCATTGTCCGCGAGCACGGCGATAAAGCGCGTGAACTCGGAGTCTGCCGGTTCGCCGCCGCGCACGAACAGCGAAACCAGCGACTTCGGCGATAGACGCGGATCGCCGAACAGCGCCACGACTTGCGGCTCCGCCGCGACTTCCGCCGCGAATGCCAGTTGCTCCGCCCATCGGGATTGCGTGCCCTGCGCGCGCGCAATTTCGAAGGCGGCGCGCGCATAGGGTCGGGCAATCGTGAGAGGTTGCGCCATGGATCAGATTCCAGCGACCAGGTCGTCCAGCAGCGCCTTGTGCGTGCCGGCATCGATTTCACGACCGAGGATCTTGGACGCGCCCTCGACGGCGAGCGACGCGACCTGCGCGCGCAACTCCGCGCGCGCGCGGTGCGCCATGTTCTCGATGTCGGCCTGCGCCGTGGCCTTCTCGCGCGCCGCAACGGCCAATGCGTCGATCCTGGCCTTGTCGACGATCTGCGCCGCCTGCTGGTTGGCGCGCTCGATGATGCTCGCGGCCTCGGCGCGTGCCTTCCTCACTTCGTCCGCTGCGCGGGTATCGGCTTCAGCCAGTTCGCGGTGTGCGCGGTCGGCCGCTTCGAGGCCTTCGGCGATCTTGCGCTGGCGCTCTTCGATCGCATTCATCAACGGCGGCCAGACGAACTTGAGCGTCAGCGCGATCAGGATCGCGAATGCGATCACCTCGCCGATCAGGGTTGCATTGATTGCCAAAGCGCCCATCGCGGTGTCACCTGTCTGGATTCAAGTCTTGCGGAGCGTGCGTCAGTGCGGCAAGGCCGCAGCATGGGTCAATGCGGTCGTCAGCAACGGGTTGGCGAACGCAAAGAACATCGCGATGGCGAGGCTGATGAAGAAGTCGGCGTCGATCAGGCCGACCAGCAGGAACATGCGCCCCGTCAGCATCGGGTTCAATTCGGGCTGCCGCGCCATGGATTCGAGGTACTTGGACCCCATGACGCCCATGCCGATACAGGCGCCGAGCGCGCCCAGGCCGATCATGAGGCCAGCCGCAATCGCGGTGTTGGCCTGGACGAGTGCAATGAGTTGTTCCATGTGAATCTCCTGGAGAACGGTGGTGGTGACAGGGTGTGCGGCGGACCGCATCAGTGGTGCTGTTGCGCCATCGCGATGTACGTGACGCTGAGATACATGAAGATGAAGGCCTGGATCATGATGATCAGCATCTCGAAGATGCTCCACACGGCGTAGCCGAGGATCCCGAGCGGATACCACAGCGACAGGAAGTGGGTCATCAAGCCGGCAACCAGCATGAAGAGCAGGTCACCGGCGAAAATGTTGCCGAAAAGTCGAAGTGCGAGACTGATCGGCTGGGTGATCATCTCGATCACGAACATCAGGATGTTGAAGGGCGCCAGAAGCACCTTCATGAAGACGTTCTTCGCCGTGAACGGGGCGGAGACCACGTCCCTGAAATAGTGGCGAACGCCCTTGGCCCTGAAGCCGAAGAAGATCGTCAGCACCAGCACCGACAGCGACATCGCGAAGGTGACGTTGACGTCGGCCGTCGGCACCGGGCGGAAGTACTTGGCACCGGTGGCTTCGGCGGCGGTCGGAATCCCGTCGACCGGCAGCACGTCCATCAGGCTCATCACGAAGACCCAGAAGAAGATGGTCAGCGCCATGGGACCCAGGAACTTGCGGCTGCCGTGCCATGCGTCCTTCACCTGGCCATCGACGAACTCGAGCGCGAGCTCGACGAAGGCCTGCCCCTTGCCTGGTACCCCGGACGTCGCGCGACGCGCAAACCACCAGAACCAGACAAAAAAGATGCCGCCCAGCACGCACGACATGATCAGCGTGTCGATGTGGACGGACGCCAGACCGCCGGCATGCGTCAGCGGCGCATTCCAGAACGTGAGGTGATGCTGGATGTATTCGGTGAAACTCTCACCGCCCGATTCGGCACTCACTTACGGTCCTCGAATTCCGACGTTCGGCGCGGCAGGCTTGGCGAGCCCGCGCGACCTTTGTCAACGTTCAAACTTCAGTGCCACCAGATTGACCAACAGCGCAGCCACGACGCCGATGAAGGCCGGCAGCGGCGGCAGCTTCCAGTACGCGAAGATCAGGTACAGCCCCACCAGCACGACCAGCCACTTCAGCAGGGTTCCCACCGCGAACCGTACCACCGTCACACCCGGACCAGCCAACGCCGGCGCGAACACGCGCAGCGCCAATACCGAGGTCCCGATGGCCACCACCAAACCACCTGCGAGTGCTGCGATGGCCGAAGCTGTCCCCTGCACCAGAAATGCGAGTCCCGCGACCACGGCCGCGGTCACCTGCATCAGAACCACACGTACGGCGAGTCGTCTGCCCGCTGCGAGGGAGTTGTCCACTTCAGCCACTTCGGGCCTGCTTTCGACCCGCCCAAAAATCTGCAATTTAGCTGTGGAATTGTATCAGCGGCGCGCGCGATGTCGCAACCGCCCGCAGCGGCGTTCATGACGGAATTGCAAGGGATTTCCGGTTGCGAGGAGACGGGAGACGATGAGACGGAAAAGCGAAAAGATGCGGGCCATCTCTTCGTTTGAACGAGCGCAGTGAGCGCGGTCTCCCCGTCTCTCCGTCTGAGCGAGCGTAATTAGTACCGTCTTCCCGTTATTTCCCCACGCAGAACGTGGAGAAAATCGCCCCGAGCAGGTCCTCGCTGGTGAACGTACCGGTGATTTCGCCCAGCGCCTGTTGGGCGGCGCGCAGGTCCTCGGCAATGAGTTCAGGCGTGGCCGTCGCCACGCCAGCGCGTGCGTCCGACAGCCGCGCCGCGGCACGTTCGAGCGCGACCACATGGCGGCTGCGCGCGCTGAACGCACCATCGCTCTCCCCACCTGCCGCGATGCGTTTCAGTTCTTCGCGCAACAAGTCCATGCCGGCGCCGGTGCGCGCCGACAATCCGATCGTCACCACGCCGGCGCGCTCATCGCGCCACGGCTCGGCGCCGTCGAGGTCGATCTTGTTGACGATCACGATGCATGTCGCGAATGACGGCACTTCGGTGGGCAAAGTACACGTCTTCTGCGGCGCGCTGCGTTCGACGACCGTCAACACGAGATCCGCGCGCGCAAGTTCCGCGCGCGCCCGGCGGATGCCTTCGCCTTCGACGACGTCGGACGACTCGCGGAGCCCCGCGGTATCGGCGAGCGTCAATTCGATGCCGTCCAGCACGATCGACTCGCGCAGGACGTCACGCGTGGTGCCGGGGATGTCGGTGACGATCGCGCGATCGCTGCCGGCCAGTGCATTGAGCAGGCTCGACTTGCCGACGTTGGGCGCGCCCACGATCACCGCGTGCAGGCCGTCGGTCAGGCGTACGCCGCGCCGCGCAGCGGCCAGCAATGCATCGAGTCGCGCGGTGATTTCGGCGAACAGCAGTTCCACCTTCGGTTGCGATGCGCTTTCCGTAGCGTCTTCGGAAAAATCGATGGCCGCCTCGATTTCCACGCGCAGACGCACCAACGTTTGCGCCAGCGCATCCACACGCCGGGAAAACTCGCCCTCCAGCGAGCGCACTGCCGCGTGCGCCTGCGCCTCCGAGCGCGCCGCGATCAGGTCGGCGATGGCTTCGGCCTGCGCGAGATCGAGCTTGCCGCTCAGGAATGCGCGTTCGGAAAACTCGCCCGCGCGCGCGGGCCGCGCGCCGAGTTCGCACGCGCGCCGCACCAGCCGGTCGAGCACCACCGGGCTGCCGTGCGCGTGCAACTCCAGGACGTCCTCGCCCGTGAACGAATGCGGCGCGGGAAAGAACAGCGCCAGCCCGCGGTCGATCACCGTGCCTTCGGCGTCGGCGAATTCGACGAACTGTGCGTGGCGTGGCGCGGGCACGGTCCCGCACAATGCCTTGGCGATCGCGCGCGCGGCACCGCCCGACACACGCACCACGCCGATGCCGCCGCGCCCGTTCGGTGTGGCGATCGCGGCGATGGTTTCGGTCGTCTGCGGCATGTGCGTTCCGGCCGGAACGTCAGGCGCGTGCGCGTGCGTCGGCCCGGTCGATCTTGCGGGTGATGTACCACTGCTGCGCCAGCATGCAGATGCCGCGCACCACGTAGTACAGCGTGAGGCCCGCCGGGAAGAAGAAGAACAGCACGGCGAACAGTACCGGCATCGCCTTCATGATCTTCGCCTGGGTCGGATCCATGCCCTGCGCCGGCGTGAGGAACTGCTGGCCCAGCATCGTCAGCGCGTACAGGACCGGCAGGATGAACAGCGGGTCGGCCGCCGACAGGTCGGGAATCCACAGGAACGACGCGTGCCGCAGCTCCACGCTGAAGATCAGGACGTAATACAGCGCGAAGAAAATCGGCAGCGTGATCAGCGCCGGCAGGCAGCCTGCCATCGGGTTGATCTTTTCCTTCTTGTACAGCTCCATCATCGCCTGCTGGTACTTCTGCTTGTCATCGCCGAAACGCTCTTTCAGCGCCTTCATGCGCGGCTGCAGCTTGCGCATCCTGGCGCCTGCCTTGTACTGCGCCTCGGTGAGCTTGTAGATCGCGGCCTGGATGATCAACACCAGCACGATGATCGCGAGGCCCCAGTTGTGCACCAGGTCGTGCAGGAACGACAGCAGCTTGAACAGCGGCTGCGCGATCACGGTCGACCAGCCGTAGTCGACCGTCAGGTTGAGGCCCGGCGCGATGTTCCCGAGTTCATTCTGCAACTGGGGACCGACATACAGTCGCGCGCTGCGGGTGGCGCTCGCACCCGGCGCAACGGAGAAGTTCGGCCCGATGGTGCGGATCAGGTAACGCGGCTTGCCGTTCGCGTCGCTCGCCGGAATCTCGACGCTGCTGAAATCCTGTGCGAGCTTGTCGTCGGGGATCCATGCGCCGACGAAAAAGCGCTGCGTCATCGCGATCCAGCCGCCCGTCACGTTCTTGTGCAGCGGATCCTTTTCGAAGTCGCCGAACTTCAGCTTGTTGAATTTGGCATCGGGGCTGTACCACGCCGCGCCCGTGAAGCTCAGGCTGTCCGGGTTGTAGAACTCGAGCAGGTGCTTGGGCGGCGGCGGCGGCTCGATCCGGTCGAGTTGTTCGTAGGCACTGCCGGACCAGGTCTTGCTGCCATGGTTGTCGACCTGCTGCGACAACTGGACCACGTAGCTTCCGCGCGTCAACGTATAGCGCTTGATGACGCTTACGCCCGACGCAGGATCTTTCCAGTCCAGCGTGACGACGACCTTGTCCTGGCCCGGCGCCAACGCGTACTGGATCGCCTGCGGCGTGAATTCCGCGAGGTGGCTCGGCGCCGCACTGCCGTTCGTGCCGACCAACCCATCCTGCGCGACGTAGTAGTTGGCGGCTGCATCATCCAGCAACTGGACCGGCGGGCTGCCGGGCTTGACCTGCTGCGGATACTTGAGGAGCGCGGCGCCGACAATGGTGCCGCCGCGCGGGTCTATGGTGAGCTTCAGCAAATCGTTGCTGGCCGTCACCAAATCCTGCTTCGGCGTGGCGGTGACGCCGGCGCCCACGGCGGGTGGCACCGCAGTGGCCGGCTGCGGTGCCGCAGCGCTGCTGGCGGATGCTTGCGGAACGCCTTCCGCGGTGTTCGGCACCGCGGACGCCGACGGCGCAACCTGCGCCGACGCGGTTGGAGGCGACGGCGGGGGTACCGTCGGATAGTCGTGCTGCCACGCCTGCCAGAGCAGGTAGACAACGAACACCAACGCCACGACCAGCAGTGTGCGTGTTTGATTGATCACTAGGGAAGCTCTGAATTTGCTTGATGGGTGCTCGCTCTTACCCACACCGTCACGCTTCCACAACCCCCGACCGTTGCCAGGCTCGATCGTCCCGATCTCCTCGCCAAGCAACCCCGCCCTCGGCTCCTGCCTCGGGCCTTCGGCCCCGCACGCGATGCATTACTTTGCATCGCGTAGCGCTCGGCCTCAGCCCTTGACTCAAGGGGGCAAGCTGCAGTCCCGCAATGGCTGATGAGAGGTTCCCTCGAGCAAGTCAGCCGCCGATTGTGCCGGGTGCGGACGCCCGCTTCAACGCTTTCAGCTTTTGCCAGGCAAGTTCGAGGTCGGCACGCAACGCGGTGTTGTCAGTTTCGGCAGCCGAATTACACGCGATCACCAGCACGTCCAGCGGCGGCAATCCTTTGCGTTCAGAGCGAAACGATTCGCGCACCACGCGCTTGATCCGGTTGCGCTCGACGGCACGCTTGCTGACCTTGCGCGAGACCGCCAGCCCGAGCCGGGCAAAACCCTGCGGTGATTCGATCCAGCGCAGCGCGAAGTGCTTGCCCTGCCAGCGCCCGGTGGCGCGTTGCAACGCGAGGAAATCAGCGGCACGGCGCAGCCGCGCGGCAGGCGGCAAGCCGGCCATGCACGGGGCGCTACGGGATCAGGCGCTTGCGGCCCTTGGCGCGCCGCGCGGACAGGACCTTGCGACCGTCGGCGGTCTTCATGCGGGCGCGAAAACCGTGGGTGCGGGCGCGCTTGAGCACGCTGGGCTGGTAAGTGCGTTTCATGGGTGACTCCGCGGCTGGACGCCCGCACGAGGCGGTAACGCATGGAAAAAGACTGCGGATTGTAGGGTTTCAGGCCAGAAGGCGTCAACCTGCGTGGCTCGCCGCACATGCGCAGCGCGAGCCTGATCGCGGGTCGGGAACAGCCTGTTAGACTCCCCGGTTCCCCGGCACGTCGTGCGCGCCCGGGTATCGGATTTGAGTTGTACGGGATTCCATGAGCGACCTTTGGCAACGTTGCCTCGCAAGGCTCGAAGGCGAAATCGAGCCGGGCGTGCTGCATACGTGGCTGCAGCCCCTGCAGGCACGCGACGATGACGGCACGCTGCGGCTGTTCGCGCCCAACACCTACACGCTGGAGTTCGTCCGCAACGAATACCTCGCGCGCATCGAGGGCACACTGTCCGCGCTGGCGGGACGGCCCGTCCCGCTGCGGCTGGAAGTGGGCTCGATCACGCCCGCCATCAAGCCGATCGCGACGCAAACCGGACCCGCGGGCGCGCCGCCGGCGCCGCAGCACAATCTTGACCCGCATTACACGTTCGACAATTTCGTCGAAGGCAAATCCAACCAGTTGGGCAAGGCCGCCGCCATGCAGGTGGCGCAGAATCCGGGGCGTGCCTACAACCCGCTGCTCCTTTACGGCGGAACCGGACTCGGCAAAACCCACCTGATGCAGGCCGCGGGCAACCTGATGCTGCGACACAATCCCGCGATGAAGCTGCTGTACGTGCATTCCGAGCGCTTCACCGAGATGATGATCACGGCGTTGCGCAACAAGAACATGGACGATTTCAAGCACCGCTTCCGTTCGGTGGACGCGCTGCTGATCGATGACATCCAGTTTTTTGCCGGCAAGGACGCGACCCAGGAAGAATTCTTCCACACGTTCAACACGCTCTACGAATCGCGCCAGCAGATCATCCTGACCTGCGACCGGTACCCGAAGGAAGTGGACAATCTGGAGCTGCGGTTGAAGTCGCGGCTCGGCTGGGGCCTCTCGGTCGCGATCGAGCCCCCGGACTTCGAAACCCGCGCGGCGATCCTGCTGGAAAAGGCGCAAGCGCGCGGCATTCCGCTGCCGGGCGACGTCGCGTTGTTGCTGGCTCGCCGGATCCGTTCCAACGTGCGTGAACTCGAAGGCGCACTCAACACCGTCGCCGCGCAGGCCAATTTGTCCGGGCGCGGCATCACCATGGATCTGGTGCAGGAGACTTTGCGCGACCTGTTCAACGTCCATGCCCGCGCGATCACCATCCAGAACATCCAGAAAACAGTTGCCGACTATTACCAGTTGCGGCTTTCGGACCTGCTGTCGCAACGGCGGGTGCGTTCGCTGGCGCGGCCGCGGCAAATCGCGATGGCGCTCGCCAAGGAATTGACCGAACATAGCCTGCCCGAGATCGGCGAGGCGTTTGGCGGCAAGGACCACACGACGGTGATGCATGCGTGCAAGAAAATCCGCAGCCTCTGCGAAACCGACATGCGCCTGCGCCAGGATTGGGACAAATTGATCCGGATATTGACCGGGTAAACTTGTGGATAGAATCGGGACGCCCGTCCAGGCCCGAATCATCCACAATCCATGCACTGGAAGTTCCTGTGCAGATTCATCCGAAGTTGATATATAAGTTGCTGATACTAAACGTAAAATGTGGAAATCGACGTTATCAACCCGGCCTGCTTCTACCAGCTTGTTTACAACTAAAACTGTATAGACACTCGGGGACCAGACATGCGCTTCAGCACCCAGCGGGAATCCTTGCTCAAACCGATGCAGCAAGTGGTCGGCGTGGTCGAGCGCAGGCAGACGTTGCCGGTTCTCGCGAATCTGCTGGTCCAGGTGAATGACGGGCGCCTGTCGCTGACGGGCACAGACCTGGAGGTCGAGATGCGCGCAAGCTCGCCGGTCTCCATGAAGGAACCGGGTGAAACGACGGTGCCCGCGCGGAAATGGTTCGATCTGGTGCGGGCCCTGCCTGATGGCGTCGACGTCGACGTTCAAGTCAAGGGTGACCGCGTGGTGATGCATGCCGGTCGCAGCCGTTACACGCTCTCGACCTTGCCTGCCGATGAGTTCCCCAACAACGACGAAATCGAGGTGACAGACAAGATCTCGTTGCCCGAAGGAACGTTGCGGCGTCTGATGGAACGGACCGCATTTGCGATGGCCAACCAGGACGTCCGCTATTACCTCAATGGTTTGCTGGTGGATCTGCGCGATGCCGAACTTCGCTGCGTCGCCACCGACGGACACCGCATGGCAATGGCCCAGACGGCTCTGAACAAACCTGCAGGAAGCGCCCGGCAGCTGATCATCCCGCGCAAAGGCGTGATGGAACTGCTGGGGTTGTTCGAAGCTTCCGACGACGCGGTCGAAATCGAATTTTCAAGCAATCACCTGCGCGTACGCCGGTCGGATGTGGTGTTTACTTCCAAGTTGATCGACGGGCGCTTCCCCGATTACGAGGCGGTCATTCCCCTCGGCGCCGACAAGATCGTGCGGGTCAGCCGCGACGTGCTGCGCAACGCCCTGCAGCGCGCGGCCATCCTCTCCAACGAGAAATACCGCGGGGTGCGCCTTGAGGTGAGCCCTGGTTGCCTGCGCGTCATCGCACACAACCCCGAGCAGGAAGAAGCGTTCGAGGAAATCGAGGCCGATACCAAGGTTGGCGACGTGGCGATCGGCTTCAACGTGGGATACCTGCTGGACGCATTGGGTGCACTCGACGATGACAACGTCCAGTTGCAGCTTCGGGATGCGCAGTCCAGTTGCCTTCTGCGAGGCGTGTCCAACCAGGAAGCTCAGCATGTAGTGATGCCGCTGAGGCTGTGATCGTTTCGCGCGCACGCAGCCGGCACGCAGGGCGTTGCGGTGAATATCGAACTATTGCGTGCCACCAATCTGCGCTGTTTCGAGGACGTCTCCTTTGCGCCCGGACCGGGGATCAACTGGCTTATCGGTCCGAATGGCGCGGGCAAGACGACCCTGCTGGAAGCCGCGTATATCCTGTCGCACGGTCGTTCTTTCCGCGCGGGCGGGCGCACGGCGCCTTGTCGCAATGGCGCACACGACTATTTGATCCATGCGGAAATCGCGCACAAGAATCGGCCGAAGGTCCGGCTGGGCTTGGCGCGCGTGGAAGATCGTTGGATGGCACGCCGGAACGGCGAAGATCTGGCGAACCTGGCACCCCTATTTGAGGCGTGTCCCGTCGTGTACTTCGGTCCCGAGAGCCAGGCGCTGCTCCTGGGCCCTGCCGAGGAACGTCGCGCATTTCTCGACTGGAGCGTGTTCCACGTGGAACGCACTTCGCTCGTCTCGTGGAAGAGGTGGCGCAGAGCCCTGCGACAACGCAATGCTTTGCTTCGGCAAAACGCACCAGCGGTCGACTTCTTACCCTGGGAGCAGGAACTTGGGCGGCTTGCAGAACAAATCCATCCGATGCGCGTGCGCTGCCTGGGCCAGCTTGAACTCCATGTGGCCGGTGAGGCCGCGCGGCTGGTTCCGGAGCTCGGCAGCGTCCGCATCGATTATCGTCCTGGCTGGGATGTAGAGGCGGGATTGACCGACCAGTTGGCCGGAAGCCGCGACCGCGACCGGGAACGTGGCTTTACCCGATACGGCGCCCACCGCGCTGATTGGTCGCTGGTGTTCGACCGTGTCGCCGAGCGGGATCACCTGTCACGGGGACAGGCCAAGGCCGCAGCGCTGGTGTGCACGCTGGCGCTCACCCGGTGGTTCAAGGAGGCGCTAGGCGAATATCCCCTGCTGTGCCTGGATGACCTCGAATCGGAGCTGGATGCGCCGCACGTCATGGCGGTTCTGGAATGGCTCACCGAAAACCAGCCTCTCCAGAGCTGGCTCACGAGCACCCGTACGACGGGTCTGGTCAGCGGTGCCGCGGGTGCCCGCGTGTTCCACGTGAAACACGCCGCTGACCATTCGAGCATCTGCGAACTACGAACCCACGGTTCCGGTGCGCGCACGGTATAATGGCGCGTTTGGTTAGCGCATTTGAAACGATCCCCATGAATGACACCTACGATTCCAGCAGTATCAAGGTCCTGAAGGGGCTGGAAGCGGTCCGCAAACGGCCCGGCATGTACATCGGCGATACCGATGACGGGACCGGACTGCACCACATGGTGTTCGAAGTGGTGGACAACGCCATTGACGAAGCGCTGGCGGGATTCTGCGACCACATCGAAGTGACGATCCACGATGACGGGACGGTCAGCGTGGCCGACAACGGTCGCGGGATCCCGGTGGATATCCATCCCGAGGAAGGACGATCCACGGCCGAAGTCGTGATGACCGTGCTGCATGCGGGGGGCAAGTTCGACGCCAATTCCTACAAGGTTTCGGGAGGCCTGCACGGAGTGGGTGTGTCGGTGGTCAACGCGCTTTCCGAGCACCTCTGGCTCACCATCTTCCGCAACAACAAGGAATACCGGCAGGAGTACCGTTTGGGCGATCCCTTGTTCGCCTTGCGGGAAGTGGGTCCGTCCGAGCGGCGCGGCACCATGGTCCGGTTTCTGCCAAGCCCCGCGACGTTCACCCATATCGAGTTTCAATACGACATTCTCGCCAAGCGTCTACGCGAATTGGCCTTCCTCAATTCGGGCGTCAAAATAACTCTTGAAGATCAAAGGGTTGCAAAGAAAGACGTATTCCAGTACGAAGGCGGCATCCGCGCCTTCGTGAAGCACTTGGCGCAGCTCAAGAATCCCCTGCACCCCAACGCTGTCAGCTTCAGCTCGCAGTCTGGCGATACGACCGTGGAACTGGCGATGCAATGGACAGACGGTTACCAGGAGTCGATTTTCTGCTTCACCAACAACATTCCCCAGAAGGATGGCGGCACCCATTTGACGGGATTACGCGCTGCATTGACGCGAACGCTCAGCAATTACATCGAACAGGCTGGATTGGCGAAGAACTCCAAGATTCCGCTGTCGGGGGATGACATGCGGGAGGGCTTGATAGCAGTGCTTTCGGTCAAGGTGCCCGACCCCAAGTTTTCCTCGCAGACCAAGGACAAGCTGGTTTCATCCGAGGTCAAGGGCATCGTCGAGCAGGCCGTCAACGCCAAGTTCGAGGAATACCTCCTGGAAAACCCCACCGATGCCAAACTCATTGCCGGCAAGGTGGTGGATGCGGCACGTGCGCGGGAGGCCGCGCGGAAGGCGCGCGAACTGACCCGGCGCAAGGGCGCGCTCGACATCGCCGGGCTGCCCGGCAAACTGGCCGATTGCCAGGAACGCGATCCCGCGCTTTCCGAATTGTTCCTGGTCGAGGGCGATTCGGCCGGCGGCTCCGCGAAACAGGGGCGCAACCGCAAGTATCAGGCGGTGCTGCCGCTGAAAGGCAAGATCCTCAACGTCGAGAAGGCCCGCTTCGACAGGATGCTCAATTCCGCCGAGGTAGGCACCCTGATCACCGCGCTCGGCACCGGCATCGGCAAGGATGAGTTCAACGTCGAAAAGCTGCGCTACCACCGCATCATCATCATGACCGACGCCGACGTGGATGGCTCGCACATCCGCACCCTGCTGCTTACCTTCTTCTACCGCCAGATGCCGGAGTTGATCGAGCGCGGCCACGTCTATATTGGCCTGCCGCCGCTGTACAAGATCAAACAGGGCAAGAGCGAGTTGTACCTGAAGGACGACGCCGCGCTCAACGAGTACCTGATCGGCAGCGCGGTGCAGGACGCAGAATGGACACCACGCGAAGGCTCGGTGCCGGTGCAGGGCGCCGGACTCGAGAATCTGCTGCGCCAGTACCAGGCCGCGCTCGATCAGATCGGCAGGCTCGCACAGCGCGGAGACGCCAGCGTGTTCATCGCGATGCTGGAACACACGCCGCTGGAAGACGGCATGTGGACCGATGCTGCGGCGATGCGGGCGTGGGCGGACGGCTTGACGTCCAAACTCAATGCGTCGGGGCTCGGACGTCCGCAGTTTCGTTTCGCGTTGCGCGAGGCTGCCGGCGAGCACCCTGCAGCCTGGTTGTTGCATCGTGCCCAACACGGTACCGAGCACACCTGGGTGTTGCCGCGCAGTTTCTTTTCGGGTGCGGATTTCCGCCCTCTCCTCGAAGTCGCGCGTGCCTTGCGGGATCGCGGGACGGGCCCAGGCGAGGTGCGGCGCGGCAGCGCATCGCAGGCGATCGGCAGTTTCGCGGAAGCGCGCGCGTGGCTGTTCGAAGAAGCCAGGAAGGGCCGGCAGATCCAGCGCTTCAAGGGGCTCGGCGAAATGAATCCGGAACAACTCTGGGAAACCACGGTCAATCCGGATACCCGCAGGCTTTTGCAGGTTCGCATCGAGGATGCGCTCGAAACCGATCAGATCTTCTCGACCCTGATGGGCGATGTGGTCGAGCCGCGCCGCGAGTTCATCGAAAGCAATGCGCTCCGGGTCGGCAATCTGGACGTCTAATCGAGCACTCGCCGCGCCATCTTCAGGTACTTGAGCTTTGCGCATCCGCCGCGCTACCCTCACCCTCCCCGTTTTCGACAAACGCCGCTCCATGCAAGAGGCCCTCCGATGAAGCTCGAATCCCGCTGGCTGGTTTGCGGCATGTGCTCCGCTCTCGCCTTCGCATTCGTCCCGGTCGTTGCGTCAGCACAAATGTCAGGCGAGCAGTGTTCGGACATCCAGATGCTGCAGCACAAATGCGGGCAGCAGCAACAGAAGAATTCGAAGCAGGCGAAAGAAAAAACCAAATTCCCGAACGCGACGCGCAAGCAGCCGTCCAACATAGGCGTCAGCTCGAAGGAAATCAAACCTCTCAACGAAGGCCTGCAGGCCGCCAACAGCGGCGACTCGGCGACCGCTCTCAAGGATCTGCAACCGATCGCCGACTCGAGCAGCAGCGCCTACGCGAAGGCACTTGCGACGCTCGGTCTGGCGCAAGTCAAGTACCGCAGCGGCGACACCAAGGGCGCCATCGCGCTGCAAAAGCAGGCGCTCGATTCGAACGCACTCGACAACGACAGCTATTTCCAGGGACTGGAAACACTGGCGCAGATGTACATCGCCGATGAGGACTACAGCGACGCGCTGACGACGCTCGACAAGTGGAACAAGGAAAGCGGCGCGCAGTCCGCAGACGTCTACGCCCTGCAGGGCAATGCGTATTACCGCCTGCAGAAATATCCGCAGGCGGTCGCGGCCATCCAGAAGGCCAAATCGCTGACCACCACGCCTGAGCCGACCTGGGATCAGATCGAGATGGCCAGCTACTTCGCAATGGACAAATACGACGACGCCGCGAAGCTGGCCGAAGCCGCGCTGGCCAAGGATCCGAACAACAGCACCTTGCTGCAGAACGTCGTGGCGATCTACATCAACGCGCATCAGGACCAGAAGGCTCTCGCCTTGCTCGAGCGCGCCCGCGCCAACGGGCAGATCAAGGACGAGACGGGTTACATGAACATGGCGAAGATGTACGACAACCTCGCCCAGAACAGCTCCGATCCCAAGACCAACGCCATGAAGGCGGTGGGCGTGTTGAAGGAAGGCATGAGCAAGGGAATCGTGCAGCCAAGCTCCGACAGTTACAAGTTGCTGGGCGACTCCTACGCGATCGCGGGCGACTACAAGGAAGCCGTGGACGCCTATGCGAAGGCGGCACCCGATGCCAAGACCGGCGACGTGGATTTCATGCGCGGCCAGATGCTCGAGCAGCTTGGCCGCCACAAGGAAGCGGTCGCAGCGCTCAAGCAGGCGATCGCCAAGGGCGGATTCAAGCGCATGGGCGCGGCCTATCTCACGCTGGGCAATGCCGAGCTCGCATTGAAGGACAGATCAGCGGCGATTGCGGCGTACAAGCAAGCCGAGCAGGACCAGGAAACGCGCGCGGATGCGCAACGGATGCTCAAGCAACTCAACAGGCACAAGTGACCCGGTGGACGCCCGGGGACAGCACGCAAAATGATGATCGATTCGAGCTTTGCCCACTAGGCAAAGCCGTGATGCTGGTGTAACGTTTCACACTTTTCCGCCGCCTTGGTCGCGGCGCCGTACCCAGAACAACGGCGCCGCATTGGGGCCCAACAGGTCAGCGACTGGTTCAACACACGATGGCACGTACGACTGCTCAAGGCCGCAATCGGTTCAACTGGTGGCGCACGATTGCGATCGCATTCGCAATTGCGCTGCACGCTGCAGTCATCATCATGCTGCTTGCGCCCGCCGCACCGCCGGCGACCAAGGAAAAGGCGAAGCAACACATCGTGCGTGTGCAGTTCATCCCGCCGCCGCCGCCGCCACCACCGCCGCCGCCGCCGCCGCCGGAACCGCCCAAGCAGCCGCCGCCGAAGATCATCAAGATCGAAAAGCCACCGCCGACACCGCCACCGCCGGCACCGCCACCGCCGCAACAGCAGACGCCGATGTCGACACCGGCCGCGCCGCCGCGTCCGCCGGCGCCGCCGCCGCCGCCGGCTGACGTGCAGGCCTCGGTCGACATCAGCTACAAGGATCGTCACCCGCCGCAATATCCGATCCAGGCGGCGCGCGAAGGCCACCAGGGCGAAGTGATCCTGGATGTCACCATCAACGCGCAGGGCGAGGTCACCAACGTTACCGTCGAGAAATCGAGCGGCTATCGTGAGCTCGACCGCGCGGCGGTGGACGCCGCACGCAAATGGCGGTTCAACCCGGGCATGCACGGCGGCAAACCCACCGGGGGCGTCGTCAGGATTCCCGTGAACTTCAGCCTCCAGGGAATGATGTAGATTTTACGTTTCGCCAACTTGCATCCGCATAGAGTTTCTCAACCCACGTTTCACTTGCTACAACTTGAAGGAAGGGTAGCGCCATGATCCAAGAAGCAGCCTCCGCCGCCGCCGCACCTGTCGGCAATGCCAACGCGCAAGCCCTGACACAGCTCGGCGGCGCACACTTTTTCCGCATGTTGTTCACGGAACCGGGCCAGCACCCTGTGGACCTTGCGGTGTTCATCGTGCTGGTCATCATGTCGGTGTGGTCCTGGTACTACATCATCGCGATCGCGATCCGCAACGCGCTGATCCGGTCACGCATGGAGAGGGTGATCCAGAAATTCTGGGATACCCCGTCCGCGCAGGACGCAGTTCGCGTGATGGAGAAACAGCCGTCATCGGAGCCGTTCTCGAAAATCGCCCTCGAGGCGGCATCGGCTGCGGCACACCACCAGCGGCACGAAGGCAGCCGCATGGTCGAGGCGCTCAACCGCTCCGAATTCGTTGATCGCGCGTTGCGCCAAGCCGTGGACCGCGAAAGCCGCAATCTGGAAGGTGGCTTGACCGTACTTGCGACCGTGGGCTCAGCCGCGGTGTTCGTCGGTCTGCTCGGTACCGTGTTCGGCATCATCAATGCCTTGACCGGCCTCGGCGCCTCGGGCGAATCCTCGATCCAGGCAGTGGCAGGTCCGGTCGGCGAGGCCTTGTACATGACCGCATTCGGTCTGTTCGCGGCCATCCCGGCGGTGATCGCATACAACGGCTATTCGCGTGCCAACCGCGTGACCATCGCGCACTTCGACGAGTTCGCGCACGACCTGCACGACTTCTTCTCGACCGGTGCCCGCATCGAGTCGGTGACACCGGCAACCGCCGTTGCGCGTCCGGCCGCGGCCACCCCGCCCCCGCCGGCAGCCAAGAAGTGAGAACGGCCGGGAAGTGAGTGAGAGGGTTCTGTCATGGCCATGAGTACCAAGAGCGGCGGCGGTCCGGTTGCCGACATCAACATCACGCCGCTGATCGACATCATGCTGGTGCTGCTGGTCATCTTCATGATCACGGCGCCGCTGGTGCAGCACGACATCAAGATCGATCTGCCCCAGCCGTCGAACGTGAAGCCACCGGAGAATCCGCCGGCGCCGCACACCCTGTTCATCCAGGCGGACGGCACGATGACGTGGGACAACGTGCCGATCAGCAATATCGACCTGCAGGCACAGTTCGCGACGATCGGTGCCAAGCCGCTCGATCAGCAACCGCAGGTCCATATCAAGGCCACCGATGAAACCCAGTACAACTATCTGGCGGAAGTGATGTCGGAAGCACGTCGTTACAACGTGCAGAAGATCGGCTTCGAGAAGTGAGGATGACGCCATGTCCATGAGCACGGGCGGCGACCCCAGCCGTGATATTCCGGGCGCCGAAATCAACGTAACCCCACTGGCTGACGTGATGCTGGTGTTGCTGATCATCTTCATGATCACGGCGCCGCTGATGTCGCACAAGGTCAAGATCGACCTGCCGAACGCCAACCCCCACACCAAGCCGACGCCCGCCGACGTACCGCCGATCGACCTCGCGGTGGAGCCGGATGGAACCATGTACTGGAACGACGGCGAAATCTCGGAGGCGATCTTGAATGCAAGACTGCGCACTGCTGCGAGCAACAACCCGCAGCCGGCGTTGAACATCCGTGCCGACAAGACCACCCCTTATCGCGTGATCTGGAAGGTCATGCAGGACGCCAAGGATGCGGGCATGGTGCATGTCGGGTTCATTACCCAGGGTACCGGCAAAAAAGGCGCGGGTCCCTGAAGTCCCGCCGGCTGAGCTTTCGAAATGCCGCGCCTTGCGCGGCATTTTTTTGCGCGTCACCCCAGGATTGACATGTACCGTCGGACAGTAGATGCCAGCCCGTCGTACAGCGCTTCGCAGATCAGGGCGTGCCCGATCGACACCTCCGCGAGTTGCGGAATCGCGTTGCGGAACGCTCGCAGATTCTGCTGGTTGAGGTCGTGCCCTGCATTCACGGCCAGCCCGGCTGCGCCCGCAAGCTCCGCCGTCGCTACGCAGCGCGCTAGTTCGGCATCGGCATTGCCGCGCGCGAACGCGTGCGCGTACGGTCCGGTGTAAAGCTCGACACGTGCGACGCCGATCGCGCGCGCTTGCTCGAATCCGATGTTGGTGCCGGCATCGACGAAGAGCGAGACGCGACAGCCGATCGCGTTGAGTTCGTCGACCAGCGGCGCAAGCCGCGGGACGTCGCGTACGAGGTCGAACCCGTGATCCGAGGTGATTTGTCCCTCCGAATCGGGGACGAGCGTGGCTTGCGCGGGACGCGCCTGCCGCACCAGCTCGACGAATCCCGGATAGCCGGGGCGCGCTGGCGCAAACGGATTGCCCTCGATGTTGAACTCGACGCGGCCGCGCGTCAGCTCCGCCAGCAGCGCGACATCTTCGGCTGTGACGTGGCGACGGTCCGGGCGCGGGTGCACGGTGATCCCGTTGCAGCCCGCGGCGATGCAGGTCTCGGCGGCCTTGCGCAGGTCAGGCTCGTCGCCGCCGCGGGCATTTCGCAAAACCGCGATCTTGTTGAGATTGACGCTGAGAAGGGTCATCGCGGAATCCTCTCTCTAGGCACACTCGCCGAAATGCGGTACCGACGAGACGAAACCATCATGATCGCACCAGACGCAATCATCTGCAGCGAAGCCGGATGCAAACGGCTCGTGCTGCCGCTGTGGAGCGCGCCATGCGCGCGACCGACAGGGCCGCTTTACAAGAACCGGCGCCAAAAAAAGGCGCGGAGGACATCCGCGCCGGAGAGTGCATTGCCTGCCGCACGGTGGTGCATACAGGCGGCGGGGAGACTACCCGCACAACCTGAGACAACGTCGTCACGGCCGAGTTCCGGACGGGCATCGAAGGGTTCAGCCGGAGCGAAGCGTGTGGGGATACTCGAAAGCAAGGATCCGGCCCGGTCCGCCTTGCCACGCGAGCGCGCCGCGATATCCGGGTGCGGCTTCGAAGCTGGAAAGCCGCCACGCCGACACGTCTCCGAGCATCGGATCCGCGCGGACGAGTCGCCAGTCCGCCTCGTCCCCACGCGCAAAAACCAGCCGGTCGAGGCCGAATGAAAGTCCCTTGCCGACTGCCTTCAGCACCGCTTCCTTGGCGCACCACAGTCCGATGAAGGCTTGCTCGCGTTCGTCGGGGCCGAGCGCAGCGAGCGCGTCCGCTTCGCTGCCATCGAAAAACCGGCGTGCAATTTCCAGCGCGCGAAGGCTCTTGCCGAATCGCTCGATGTCGACGCCAAGTTCAAGTCCGCGGGTCAGCGCGACCAATGCGTAGTCGCCGCTGTGGGACCAGTTGAACTCCAGCGCTTGCGCACCGGCGCCACGGCGTGGATGTGCCAATCGCGGCTTACCGCGCGTTTCGTCGCGCAGGGCGACCGAAGATTCGGGCACGCCGAGATACGCAGCCAGCAGGTCGATCAACGGCGCCCGTTTTTGCGCCGATGCATAACGCATGCGCCACAGGTGCACGCAACCGGCTTCGAGGCGGAAGGCCACCGCCGCCGGGACCGCTTCGACGAACTTCAGGTCAACCACCATTGAAAACTGTGGTAGCGCGCTCAGTGCCGCACCCGCTCGTCGTACAAGCGCTTCACGACCGACGGGTCAGCGAGCGTCGAGGTGTCGCCGAGCGCGGCCAAGTCGACCTCGTTGTTGCCGGCCTCGGCGATCTTGCGCAGGATCCGGCGCATGGTCTTGGCCGAACGCGTCTTGGGCAGCGCCGCGGCCCATTGCAGGTACTCGGGCGCCGCGAACGCGCCGATCCGCTCGCGGATCCCGCCGACGAGTTCCTTCTTCAGCGCGTCGCTGGGTGTCACGCCTTCCTTCGGCGTCACGAAGGCATAGATGGTGGTGCCCTTGATGTCGTGCGGACATCCCACGACCGCGGCCTCGGCCACACGCTCGTCGGCCATCATGGCGCTTTCGACCTCGGCCGTGCCGATCCGATGACCGGACACGTTGATCACGTCGTCGACACGGCCGGTGATCTTCCAATCGCCGTCGCCGTCGCGCTGCGCGCCGTCGCCGGTGGTGTACACGCCGGGATACATCTTGAAATAGGTGTCGATGAAGCGCTGGTGATCGCCGTAAACCGTGCGCATCTGGCCGGGCCATGAATCGGTGATCACGAGATTGCCGGAACCTTCGCCCTCGATCGGCTTGCCGTCAGGGTCCAGGATTGCGGGCTTGATCCCGAAAAAAGGCTTCATCGCGGAACCCGGCTTCAGGCCGGTGGAGCCCGGCAGCGGGCAAATGAGGATGCCGCCGGTTTCGGTCTGCCACCACGTATCGACGATCGGACAGCGGCCCTCGCCGACCACATTGAAATACCACTCCCACGCCTCGGGGTTGATCGGCTCGCCGACCGAGCCGAGCAAGCGCAGCGACTGACGCGAGGTTTTCCTGACTGGCTCGTCGCCTTCGCGCATCAGCGCGCGGATCGCGGTCGGTGCGGTGTACAGGATCGTCACCTTGTGCTTGTCGCATACCTGCCAGATGCGTGAGGCGTCGGGCCAGTTCGGCACGCCTTCGAAAACCAGCGAGGTCGCGCCGTTCGCAAGCGGCCCGTACACGATGTAGCTGTGGCCGGTGACCCAGCCCACGTCCGCGGTGCACCAGTAGATGTCGTCCTCGCGGAGGTCGAAGATCGCCTCGTGCGTGTACGACACCCACACCATGTAGCCGCCGACGGTGTGCAGCACCCCTTTCGGTTTTCCGGTGCTGCCCGAGGTGTACAGGATGAACAACGGGTCTTCCGCATTCATCGGCTCGGGTTCGCACTCGGCGGATTGGCCGTCCACCAGCGCATCCCACCAGCGGTCGCGCGGCGACTGCATCGAGACGGCGCCGCCGGTGCGGCGCACCACCACCACGGTCTCGATACTGGTGGTGCCGGGGCGGGTCAGCGCCTCGTCCACGTTGGCCTTGAGCGGGATCTTCTTGTTGGCGCGCACGCCCTCGTCGGCCGTGATCACGAGCTTGCACTGCGAATCGGCGATCCGCCCGGCCAGCGCGTCCGGTGAAAATCCGCCGAACACCACCGAATGGATCGCACCGATGCGCGCACAGGCGAGCATCGCGACACAGGCTTCGGGAATCATCGGCATGTAGATCGCGATGCGATCACCCTTCTTGACGCCGAGGTGCTTCAGAGCGTTGCCGAACTGGCACACCTGTGCGTGCAGTTCGCGGTAACTGATCGCGCGCGAAATCTTCGGATCGTCGCCTTCGAACAGGAGCGCGGTCTTGTCGCCGCGCTTTTCGATCTGGCGGTCGAGACAACTGATGGTCGGATTCAAAACGCCATCCGCGTACCAGCGGATGTGCAGGTCTTTCGCGTCGAACGACACATCCTTGATCCGCGTGGGCGGCTTGATCCACTCGAGGCGCTTCGCGGCTTCGGCCCAGAACTTTTCGGGATCGGCGATGGATTCCGCATACAGCCGTGCGTACCGGTCGGGCTTGATCTGTTCGGCGGCGGCGAAAGCGGACGGAACAGGATGCACCTTGCTCATCGCAGACTCTCCTCGAAGCCACACAAGGACGTCAAGCGTAGCAAATCGGTCGCCCGGCGGAGGTGAAGAGAATGTCAGTCCGACTGCGTGGGCGGCAGTTGTCGGGGCGGCTCACCTGGTTTGCGCATGGTGTTGCGCAATGCTTCGACTTCGCGCTCGGTCATGTGCTCGGGACGCGAACTCGCGCGCACGTGGCGTTCGATGAAGACCAGCGCCGCGCCGATCCCGCACATGAAGCCGATGAAGATGCCGAGCCCCATCCACCCCGGCGAGTGGCTGGCGAATGCCAGCAGGAAGGCGGCCAGCGAAACGAGTGCCAAACCCCAGATCATGGATCACCCCTTGCGTCGCGGCAGGATCATAGCGCAGCCGACTCCGGCTGGCGCGACGAGGGGGTAGGAAGGGGAACGGCCACACGCCGGCTGTCCGCCCATGCCACATCGCGGCGCCGGTCACTTCGGCGCAGGCCCTTTCACCGCGGTGACGAAGCCGTCCGGACGCACGTATCGTTTGAATACGTTCTGGATGTCGGCGGCGGCCATGTTCATGTACTTTTTCGCGGCGATGGCATCGGCGTCCAGCGGCTTGCCCTGCATGGCCAGTGTCAGGAAATTGTCCGCGATGGATCCGAAACTGGACTGGCCCAGCGCAAGCGAGCGCAACATCTTGCCCTTGGCGGCGTGCAGTTCGGCGGAGGTCACGGCCGCGTCCTGCATGCCCTTGACGTCGCGGACCACCATCGCGCGGGCGCCGGCGACCTTGTCGGGATCGCAGCCGTAGTCGACGCTGAAGGTTCCGCGGTGCTTTTGCAAACTGACGCTGCTGGAAACGCCGTAAACCAGCCCCGCGTTCGAGCGCAGGTCCTGCATCAGGCGCGCATCGAACCCGCCGCCCAGGATCTGGTTGCCGAGATACAAGGCGTACCGCTCGGGACTGTTGTAGCCCAGCGGAATGGTTTCGGCCAGCGTCACCGAATCCTGCACGGCCGAGGTATCGGGGGTGTGGAACTCGCTGGCCTTGTTGTCGGGCACCGCCGGGTAGTGGGTATTCGGCCTGGGCGTGGCCGGGTTCTTCCAGCCGCCGAATGCGGCTGCGGCGACCTTGTGTGCTTCGTCCGGCGTGACGTCGCCGATGATCACTAGGGTGGTCATGTCGGGACGGAACGTCTCGGCGTAGTAATGCTGGACATCCGCGAGGGTCAGGCTCGCCACCGACTTCGGGGTGGGATGGCGCAGATCGGGGTCGCCGGGCGGATACAGCGCCTGGTCCAGATGAAGACCGTTGAGGAACCCAGGCGACTGGACCACGCCCGCGACCGCGCCTTCCTGGTTCCTTTGCATCACCGCGAACGCCTGCGCCGGCATCGCCGGATGCAGTTCGTTGTCCGCCAGAAGCTGCATGCCCTTGGCGAAGTTCGCCGCCGGCACCGCCAGCGAGAAGCTCGTCCCCGCGCTTTCGTGCGCGCTGATCGCATCCAGCGCCGCCTGGAATTGCAGCCGGTTCATGCCGGTGGTGCCGAAGTCGAACAGTGAGCCCAGCACTTCCACCACGCCTTCCCGGCCCTTCGGCGCCTGCAGATCCTGATTGGTGTCGATCCTGCCGATCACTTCCACGGTCTTGCTGACCGACTCCGGCTGCACGATCACGCGCAGGCCGTTGGCGAGCGTGAACGAAGCCGGGTTCGTGCTGAACTTTGGAAGTTCGAGTTTCGCGAACGCGGCCTGCGCCCATGCAGGCAACGTCACGCTGCCCGATGGCGCGCCACCGAAGCTCTCGGCGCCGCCGAAACCCTTGCTCGCCGAGGGCTTGCCGGACGAGGTCGGCGTCAGGATCGCGGTGATCGCACGCTTTGGATCGAAAATGCGTTTGGCCAGCGCGTCGACGTCTTCCGGCGTCACCGCCGCGATGGCTTCGCGGATGTCGTCCGGCGACTTGCCGTTACGGAACGCCAGCGCTTCCGACCACGCGTTCGCCAATCCCGGCACCGAGTTCTTCTTGTATTCGAGGTCGGCGATCGCCTTGTTCTTGGCGGCGGTGATGAGATCGGCCGGTACGCCTCGTGTCGCGGCACCGCTGATGATGCCTTGGAGGCTCTTCAACACGGCTTGCGCATCGCCGCCGCGCGGAAACCCCGCGAGCGCGAAGGCAACGCCGGCGCGCGGCATGAAGTTGCCGGCGAACTCGCCGAACAGCGCCTTGCCCGTCAATCCCATCTCGAACAGCTTGCCGCGCTTGGAAGACATGGCAGCCGCCAGCACCGCGGCCGTCGCGTAATCCTGGTCACGCAGACCGGGTGTGCGCCACGCCAGCGCAACCACGCCGACAGGAAGATCGGTGGGCAAGCGGATCGTCTTCGCCTGCATCGGTTGCAACCGGAACTCGGGTCGCGCCGGCAGCGTCTTGCGCGGGATGTCGCCGAACAGGCCCCTGATCTTTTGCAGGGTCGTCGCCGGATCGACGTCGCCCGCGATCACCAGGATCGCGTTGTTGGGCGCGTACCACGTGTCGTGGAACTTCTTCAATTCCGCCGCGGTGGTCTTGTCGAACGAAGGGCGCGTACCCAGCGGTGTATGTGCGTACGGCGTGCCGGCGAACATGTGCGCCTGCAACTGGCTGATGAACTTGTAGATCGGGCTCGAATTGTCGCGCGAGACTTCCTGCTCGATCGCACCACGCTCCTTCTGCCAGGCGGCCACGGTCATGTCCACGCCGCGCATGCGGATCGCGGCTACGTGCAGCGCCACGTCGAGGTCGCTCGACGGCACGGTGAAGAAATATTGGGTCACGCCTTCGGTGGTGTCGGCGTTGAAACTGCCGCCCATGTTCGAGGCGATCGCCAGGAGCTGGCCCTTACTGAGACCCGGACTGCCCTGGAACATCATGTGCTCGACCGCGTGCGCGGTGCCCGGAAAACCCTTCGGCACTTCGTCCGAACCCACCAGGTAATTCATCTCGGTGGTGACGACCGGCGCCAGCGTGTCGCGCACGATCACCACGCGCAAGCCGTTGTCCAGCGTTGCACGCGTGACGTTGGCGTCGTTCGTCGCCGCCAGCGCGCTGCCCATCATCAGCGCCATGGCCAGAGCGCCAGCCAGTGCCATCAGCCATTTTTTCATCGTGGATTCCTTTTGCCGTGGGTCTTGATGACGACCAGCCGATCGCAGTCGCGGGGACTCTCAATGTTGACGCGCGGTTTGAAGCGATGCCTGCCTCGCGACCTCTTTTCGTATGGTGCGCGGGTCGATATGGGCAATCGCAAGTATGCGGCGCTCAATGTAGCGACAGTGTAATTCCCGTATCCAGTGCCATCCACGAACGAGCGCGATCGCGATCCGGCTTGTCGCAGGCGTCGAGACGGAAGCGCGTATGCTGGCGGGATGCATGTGATCCCTCCCACGCGCATCAAGGGTCGTGGCGCCGCGTCGAATCCGGAGGGGCGCTTCGAAACGGTGCGCCACCAGACCGAGGACGACGGCTGGCAAACCGCGCTGCTGGACGAGGCCGCGCCGCGTCCACGCACGGAGGTGAGCGAAGAAAACGCGCGCAGTGGCATTACCCGCAACGACTCGCCCGACATCGCCTTCGAGCAGTCGTTGAATCCCTACCGGGGTTGCGAGCATGGGTGCATCTATTGTTTCGCGCGTCCATCACACAGTTATCTCGGTCTTTCGCCGGGGCTCGATTTCGAGACGAAGATCCGCGCCAAGACCAATCTCGCCGAAGTGCTACGCACCGAATTGTCGAAACCGGGTTACGTGCCGAAGCCGATCAACATCGGCAGCAACACCGACCCGTACCAGCCGACCGAAAAGAGATGGCGGTTGACCCGCGCCGCGCTGGAAGTCCTTGCCGACTGCCAGCACCCTTTCACGATCGTCACCAAGAATGCACTGATCGAACGCGATCTCGATTTGCTCGCGCCGTTGGCACGGAAAAACCTGGTGCAGGTGTTCGTCTCGGTGAATTCGTTGGACAACCGGCTGGCTTCTAAGCTCGAGCCGCGCGCCACCGCGCCGCATCGGCGTTTGCAGGCGGTGCGTGCGCTCACCGAGGCCGGAGTTCCGGCCGGCGTGCTGGTGGCGCCGATCATTCCCGCATTGAACGACCGCGACATGGAAGCCGTGCTGGAACGCGCCGCGGAAGCAGGCGCCAACATGGCCGGCTACACCGTGCTGCGCCTGCCGTGGGAACTGAAGGTGCTGTTCCGCGAATGGCTCGCTATCCACGTGCCGCAACGCGCCGAACACGTGATGAGCCTGGTGCGGCAGATGAACGGCGGCCGCGATTACGATTCGGATTTTCGCACCCGCATGCACGGCCAAGGTCCGTTCGCCGAGTTGCTTCGTCGCCGCTTCGAGGTCGCGTGCCGAAAGCACGGCTTCGCGCGCGCCCGCACGCTGGAACTGGATTGCACGCGCTTCACGCCGCCACGCAAATCATCGCCACAGGGCGAGTTGTTTTAGCGCGGCGTCCCGGAAACAACTCGCCATTCCGGACGAGCCCGCAGAGCGGGCGAGCCGACTGCGTTGGCAGGATTGCCAACGCGAACGCCGAAGGCGGCCGAGAGGGCGAGCGCCATGGACGGTGCGAGTCAATCCAGCTGTTGATTAGCAATATCAATGGATTCCGGGTTTTCCGCGCCGGTGGAGCTGGCACGGGGCCCCGGAATGACGCCGCAAAGTTTTTTGCGGGATGGAACACTGGTAAATCCCGAACGTCGTGGCCATTCGCCCTTCGATACACACCTCAGGGCGAACGGCTCAACGCGGCTTCCGATGCCGAAAGATATTTCCCGAACCAGTCCAGCGAACGGCGCATGATGTCTTCCTGGTCGGTGTGGTTGGCGATGTGGTGGCCCTGGTTGGCGTAGACCACCAGCGTCGTCGGTACGCCCAGCGTCTTCAACGCGTGCCAGTACTCGAAGGATTGCGGCGCCGGGCATTCCTCATCGCGCTCGCCGACCACGACCAGCGCCGGGGTCCTGGTGTGCGTGATGAAATTGATCGCCGAACTTTTCGCGTAGGCCGCAGGATCGTCGTACAGCGAGGCACCGAAGAACGGGATCATCCACTGGTCGATCTGGTTTTCGCCGTAATAACTCTCCCAGTCGGAGAGGCCCGCGCCGGCGACCACCGCCTTGAAACGATCGGTCCGCGTCGGCGCAAACATGCTCATGAAGCCGCCATAGCTCCAACCCGTCATGCCGAGGCGGTTGTTGTCGATGGGCGCCATCTTCTCGACCTTGTCCACGCCGGCCAGGATGTCGTCCAGATCGCCATACCCCATCTGATTGCGGATCGCCTGCGCGAACTTCTCGCCCTCGCCGAAACTGCCGCGCGGATTCGGCATCAGCACGAAATACCCGAATTCGGAATAGGCGCTAGCGCTGTTGCCCCAGCTCGGCAGGTTCGCCCACGACGGACCGCCGTGCACATACACGATCATCGGGTAAGTTTTGTGCGGATCGAAATTGGCCGGATACATCAGCCAGCCCTGGACATCGAACCCGCCGCTTTTCCATTGCACCGATTCGGCCTTGCCCCACTCCGGCTTGAGATCGGCATTGATCGAGGTGACGGCAGGCGGCGGCTGCGTCCCGAGCTGGCCTGAATGAACTTCGGGCGGATGCTCGAAGGAGTTCTCGGCGTACGCGATCCGGCGCGGCGCCTTGCTCGACAGCGACACCGCAAGCGCCGCGCGTCCGTCGCCGATCACGCCGGGCACGCTGAACCACAAGCGGGTCTGCCGCGCGTTGTTGCGCTCGAGCGTGTATTCGGTGACCTGCACCTTGCCGCTGGCAATCTGGTTGACCAGCAGCGAGCGTCCGTCGAGGAACGTGTACCACGACGGCGTGACCTTCGAGCCTTCGGTCAGGTCTACGGGCGTGCCCCCCGAGGCCGGCACACTGTAGATGTCGCCGCCGGTTGCGCCGCGGTCGCTCATCAGCCCGCCGATGAAGAGGATGCGCGCATCGTCCGGCGACCAGCGCGGCAATGCCATCTGCAGGCCGTGCAATGATCCTTTCACCGACGACGGATCGACGATCACCTGCGGTGAAGCACCAGCCTTGGCGTCCTGCACGTACAGTTTGGCCGTCCACCAGTTGTCGTCGCCCGGCGGCGGCGCGGCGGTGTAGGCGATGCGGTTGCCGATAGACGAGGTGCGGAACTCGTAGACGTACAGGCCTTCCGGCGTCAGCACCTCGGGCGACCCGCCTGACACCGCTACCGTCGCGACGTGCTGGACCTGCACGTCGGCCTGGCCGATCAC
>Ga0070737_10000888_pt1 | contig 51715 bp, 51 predicted proteins | sample Coa_R1_10_FD_66438 | JGI IMG/M metagenome (GOLD analysis project Ga0070737, IMG submission 66438) | Surface soil microbial communities from Centralia Pennsylvania, which are recovering from an underground coalmine fire - Coalmine... | ecosystem: Environmental > Terrestrial > Soil > Unclassified... | reverse complement strand
CGCTCCTCATATGGAGGAACGTCTGTCAAGTGAGCAGCGTTGAATGTCCCCCTCGGTGCTGTTGTTTGGGGGTTGGTGAGTCGGGTTGCTCGGGTGGGGAGGCGACGGGCGAGGTTCTCGACGTCGGTCAGTCTCATATGCGGGGGTTGGCTACCCCAGGTCGCTGGTTCCGTCGCTGGCTGGCGCGTGTCTAGAACCGGGCGTGGCCTGGTGAGGGCTGCCCATAGGAGCATCGCGCGTACCAGCGGACTTCGGGGCCCGGCGCCTCCCCACCCGAGCGGGGACGAACTGTCGGTGAGGGCTACGGAGCGGTCGCGGCGGCCCAGAGGAAGCAGGCGAGCTCGCGGGCGCACGCGACGCAGATCACGTTGCCGGGCTTGCGGCGTTCGCGCATCCGCTTGTGCACGCGGTAGAGGCGGGTTTGGGCGCGACGGGCGATCTGCAGGACGTGGTCGGGCAGCCCTTCCTGGCGCTCGTAGAGCGTCTTGCCGATCCGGGGCGGTTGGGCGTAGTGCCATGAAGCCTCGACGAGGATCCGTCGGGCGTACTTGGAGCCGGTCTTGGTGATCGACCCGTGCCGATCGGTCTCGCCGGACTGCTCGCGCGAGGGCACGAGCCCCAGCCAGGAGCCCAGTTGCACCGCGCGTTGAAAGCGGGTGAAGTCGGCGATCTCGAGCGTGATGATCAGCGCCGATAGCGTGTCGATGCCGCGAAACGCGCGCAGTCGTGAGACCGTCGGCCAGAACTCCGGGTCGGTCGCAACGTGCGAGAGCCGCTCGTCCAGCGCCACCTTGCGGGCGGTCAGCCCGTCGCACGCGGCGAGGTTGTCGATGAACGCCAGCTCGGTGTTCTGATGCACGAACGTCTGCGATCCCAGCCACTCGCGGTGCAGCTTTGTCCACGCGGTCCGGTCCTAGACTCGACCGTGGCGCAGCAGCAACTTCGACAGCCGGCGCCGGCAGCGCATCAGATCGATCCGAATCTGCTCGCGCGCTCTGGCCAGATCCCTCGCGGCCTCGAACGTCGCCGAGGGGACCGCGACCGGCGTCAGCGCCCCGGCCATCAACTGTCGCAACAACAGATCGGTATCGCGACGATCGGACTTGTTGCGATCCCCCGACGGGCGCGGCGTCTTGGACGGCGCGATCACCTGACAATCGATCCCCGCCGCCACCGCCGCCCGATACAGGCCAAACCCGGTCGGCCCGGCCTCGTAGCAGCAGCGCACCGGCCCGGGCAACCCGGCCAGCCACGCGACCACGAGCTCCACCGCCCCGGTGTCGAACCGCTGACGCGACAGCTCGCCCGTCGCCACATCCATCGACGCCGCGTACGTCGAGCGCGCGTGGACATCCATCGCGGCCCATGTCATCGTTCCAGTCACGGCCGGACCTCCTTCGTATGGGGTCAGCCGGAGCCACTCTCCGGCCAGTCAAACCCCCGCAAAATGCGACCGAGGTCCGGCCTTCAACGCCTGGGCGAATCATCCTCCATAGCGTCTAGACCTCAGCGCCGGGGTCGTCGAGCTCAGCCAGCTCCAGACCGGCAGCCTCCATGCGCCGCTGCACGTCGTCTAGCAGCCGGTGGCAGCCGCACGCTTGACAGGGTCGGCTGGTTGCGGCCACGATCATGGCCACGCGCGGTCGCGGGTACCTATCGCCGGCGTTTGTCGAGCTCATGAGGGTGTCGCGCGCATCGGGAATCGAGGAGCTGACGCCGCGCCAGCTTGATGTTCTGCCCCTGGTCGTGATGCCCAGGGCGGCTTGGCGACCTGCTGCCCGCGCCGTGTGGCCGGGCAGCGCCTGCAAGCAGGTCGCCAAGCTGGTGATAAACACGCGATCGCGCTCTGACAACCCGCGCCAGGTCGAGCCATCGGCGAGCTGGCCGCGTCCCGACCGCACGGCCCTACCCCAGGTCGGTCCGGGTCCTGAGGTAGTCGCCCAGCAGCGGGTCGACCACCCGCCAGCGCTGGCTGCCGGCGCGTTCGATCAGCCCGGCGTCCACCAGCGCCCGGATGGCGCGCGCCACCGGCGGCGTGGACTTGTGGCCGTGGTAGGGGCGCTGACCGGCGGCGATCGCGGTGATGACCTTCAACGCCAGGCGGTTGACCGCGGGGCTTGACAGGTGGCGGATGAGCTCCACGATCGCCTCGTGGTTGAGCAGCTCGGAGCGCATCGTCTCTCTGTAGGCGACCGCCACCAGGTCAGCGGAGACCGTTCGGGTCTCGGCCAGCACCGACGCCAGGTAGGCCTGCTGGGCCACCAGCATCGTGGCGCGGGGATGCCCGCGCCCAAGCTCGACGATCCGCCCAAGCGCCTGCGGGGTGATCTGGGTGCCGTCGGCGTCAAACCGGGCAGCCAGCCCGTCCGCCCATTCGCCGGGGGTGATCTCCGACAGCCGCCGGAAGCTGCCGAACTGAAAAAACGGCTCGTCGCGGTGACCGAAGATCCGCGCCATCATGTGCTCATAGGAGCCCGAGAACAGGAAGCTGACGTCGGGGTCGCGCTGAAACTCGGCGCGCATCTTGCGCTTGAGAGTCATCCCCCAGCCCTTGGCGTAGCTCTCCCCGATCGTCTCCACCTCCTGGAACTCGTCTAGATAGAGCACCAGGCGCTTGTTGTCCTGGGCGGCGACACGCTGCATCACGCCGAGCGCATGGTCGAGCTTGGCCACCGGATCGCCGCCGCGGGCGCCGGGCAGCAGGAAGCTCATCTCCACGCCCTCCAGCGCGCCGTGCGCGGATAGCCTGACAAGCTCATCGCCGCCGAGGCGGTCATACAGGGTGCGGCCCAGCCGCCGGACCCGGCGCAGCGCGCGGCGCACCGCCGGGCGGTTCTCCATGGTGCGTTCGATCAGCGCGTCGGCCAGCGCCTCGATGTCGTCGATCCGCCGCAGATCCAGCGCCACCACATAGAACCGACCGCGATCCAGCCGAGCCAGGGCCGCGTCGCACACCGTGGTCTTGCCGGTCCGCCGCGGCTCGGCGATGATGCAGTTGACCCCGTGGCGCAGCTCGACCGCGAGCCGCTCGACATCATCTGCCCGGCCGATCATGTCGGCCGGGGCCAGCGGCGAGTCGGTCGGGAACAGATCTGCGGGAAGACCGCGCGGCACCCCCGTAGTATAACCGCTTTCGCACTGCACCAGTTCCGATTCTGTACTATTGGAGTCGTGTTCGGGTATGCTGCTCGGCGGCGTTTCGGGGGGCGAGCAACCGCTCGATGGGCGTGTCGTCGTCCTCGACGTGGTGGGTGCGCAGGGCGTGGCGGTCGCAGCCACGCCGGGGCCGGTCTGCTGCCAGCGCCTGTCTGGGTCGGCGCCCTGCCAGCACAGGTCATCGCCCAGGGGCACGCCGCCGACGCCGGTCAGGTGGCGCGAGCCGTCCTGGCGCTTCTCGTCCTTCAGCGCGACCGGGCCGCCGCAGGCGACCGGTGCGCTAGCGGGAGGTACCTTGGCTGAGGGGATGCAGGCCCTGGTGCTCTTGAACCGTTTGACGGGGTGGATCTGGAAGCTCCTGCACTGGCCCTCGCTTGCCGCGAGAGCCCTGGGCTGCCGCGAGAGCCCTCGCCTGCCGCGGGCCCTGGGCTGCCGCGGGCCCTCAGCGGGCGTCGCGCCCGCCGCTGAGAGGCGGCGCGGGCACGGGTGATCTGCGCCGTGGCGATCGCCGCGTGAGGGGCGACGTGCGCTCGCAGCCGCTCACGCGTCCGTCGGGTCTTATCCCGTGCCGAGCAGTGACGGCGGCAGCTGAGGCGCGCCGCCGGCGTCGCGCACCGCCTCACGCAGCCGCTCGGGCACGTAGCCGGGCGCAAGCAGCTCGCAGACCTCAAGGCCGGTGCGCGCCAGGTGGCCCGCCAGCAGCCCCGCCGCCCCCTCACGATCGCCCGCCTTGCAGGCGTCGAGGATCTCACGGTGCTGCTGGGTGGCCCACGCGGTCGGCGCGTGGCCGATGTGCAGGCGGCGGTAGCGCTCGGCGTGATCGAACATCTGGCCCAGCACGAAGTTGACCCGCTCGCCTGCGTGCGCGGTGAGCGTGCGGTGAAAGCGCTCGTGCGGACCGTTCCAGCGACGGTAGTCGCGCTCGGCGGCATAGTGGGCCATCTCGGCCATGTGGCCCTCCAGCCGCGCGATGTCCTCCGAGTCCATCCGCGGCACCGAGAGGCGCAGCGCCTCCGCCTCAAGGGTGACGCGCATCACCGTCAGACCCTCAAGGTCCTCGGGCGTCATCGGCGCGACGCGCACCCGGCGGTTGGGCTCTCCCTCCACCAGCCCCTCGCTCTGGAGCATGCGCAGCGCCTCGCGCAGCGGGGTGCGGCTGATCCCGAGCTCCTCCGCCAGCGCCACCTGTGACATCACCGCGCCCGGGGAGAGCTCGCCGTCGAGGATCGCGGCGCGGACCCGCTCGTAGACGTCCTCGGTGCCGGGCCCGCTGGTCGACACGGTCAGGCCCCGAGCATGCTGTAGCCGCCGTCGGCCACCAGGTAGGAGCCGGTGATGTGGTGCGCGTCGTCCGAGGCCAGAAACAGCGCCGCGCCGGTCATCTCCTCCGGCTTGGGGATCTTGCCCGCGGGGGTGCCCGAGAGCACCTGCTCGCGGCGGCCGGCGCTCCACTCCGGACGCGCCAGCAGCGCCTCTGTCTCCATGAAGCCCGGCGCGAACACGTTCACGCGCACGCTCGGGGCCAGCGCCTTGGCGTAGGACTTGGTGACCCCGAGCAGGCCGTACTTGCCGGCCGCGTACTGGGGCGCCCGCGGGCTGCCGCGCACGATCACGGTCGATCCGACGTTGACGATCGCGCCCCCGCCGCGGGCCACCATGCGCTGGCCGAACTCGTGCACCATCAGCATGGTGCCCTTGATGTCGACTGCCAGCACGTGGTCGATCGCCTCCTCGCTCACCTCCCGCCAGGACGCCTGGCCGGAGGCCATGTCGCCGACGTTGTTGATCAGCACGTCGATCCCGCCCAGCTCCTCGAACGCAGTCGCGCACATGCGCCGCACATCGTTCCAGGAGGTGATGTCGCCCTGGATCACGTGCGCTTGCGCTCCGGCCTGGCGAACGCGCTCGGCGGTGCGCTGCGCGCCCTCGGCCGAGCTTCGGTAGTGCACGAGCACCCTCGCTGCCCCCTCCTGCGCCGCGCGCAGCGCGAGCGCCGCGCCGAACCCCGTGCCGGCACCTGTGACCATGAAGCTGCGGCCCTCAAAGCGCCTCTGCATCCGCTCCTCCTCAGACGATCGTGCGGCCACCGTCGATGTACAGAACCTGTCCGGTGATGAACGACGCCCGCGGGGAGCACAGGAACAGCACCGGGTCGACCACCTCCTGCAGGCACCCGAAGCGCCCGGCGGGGATCAGCGACACCAGCTCCCGGCGCTTGTCGGGGTGCTCGGCCAGATACTCGCGCGTCAGGGCCGTGTCCATGTAACCGGGGGCGACCGCGTTCGCCGTCACCCCATGCTCGGCGCTCTCGTGGGCGATCACGCGCATCAGCTGGTTGATCGCGCCCTTGGTCGCCGCATACGGCCCGTGGTGGCGGTGGCCGCTGCGACCGGCGACCGACGAGAAGAACAAAAGCCGCCCGTGGCCCTGCGTCTTCATCGGCCGCAGCGCCTCCGCTGCGGTGTGAAAGGCGCTGGTCAGGTTCACGGCGACGATCCGCTCCCAGTCGCCGACCTCATACTCCTCGATCGGCCGGCGATCGTTGATCCCCACGCAGTGGACGAAGACGTCGAGCCCGCCGAGCTGCTCGCTCGCCGACGAAACGGCGTCGCGGGCCTGGCGCGGGTCGCTCAGGTCGGCGGGGCAGCGCGCCTGCACGCGCGGATCCGCCCGCTCCAGCGCCTCGCCGCCGAGGTCGGTGATGCCCACGCGCGCGCCGGCGTCCAGAAAGCCGGCGACGAGCGCGGCGCCGATCGTCCCGGCGCCGCCGGCGATCAGCACGCGCTGCCCTGCAAGCCCAAGCCAGTCAGCCGGCACGCGGCGGCGCTTCCCGGTGGGTGAAGACGTTCAGGCTGACCGCCGGGGCGTCGGCGGGGACGCTTGCCGAGTGCGGCGTGCCGCCCGGCAGCGCCGCCAGCTGGCCGGGGCCCAGGCGAATCGCCCGCCCGGCGACCACGAAGTCGATCGTGCCCTCGAGCACCTGGGTGATCTGGTCCTGCGGATGCTGATGCTCCTCCCAGCTGGACCCGGCGGCGTAGCGGTAGAGGGTCGCCGTCAGCTGCGGCGTGTGAACGGTCGCACCGAGGATCCCGGGGCGCACCTCGCTGAACTGCTGCTCGTCCCAGTCGATCGCCTGCGGTTCCCGTGTCACGAGCACTCCCGAAGTATTGCATACACTTTTTATTTACGTCCACACTAGGGCCGAATGTTCCGGTTGGGGCGTGCCACGTTACCGAGCCCGCCCCCTCGGTCGCCGGCGCACCGCGCGGCGCCGGCGACGCCCCCGCCTTTCCCGGCAGCGCCGCAGCCCCCCCAAGCTCGACGCCCCCGCCTTTCCCGGCAGCGCCGCGGCCCTCCCATCAGCGCGACACCCCCGCTTGCCGCCGCCCTCCCATCAGCGCGACGCCCCCAACGCCCAACTGCGCTCCAGCCCTTGGATCAGCGCGACGATCGCAGCATGGCGCGGGGTCGGCACGCCGAGCGTCCGCGCCACCTCGACGATCCCGCCGTTGAGCGAGGCGATCTCCGTCGGCCTGCGCGCCTGAACGTCCTGCAGCATGCTCGGGCGGTGGCGGTGGTTGGTGCGCGCGGCCTCGTCCACCAGCTGCGCCGGGTCGGCGTCCAGCGTGATCCCCAGGGCGTCGGCGACCAGCCGTCCCTCCTGGATCAGCTCGCCCACCAGGCGCCTTGTGGGGGCATGGTCGCAAAGCTCGCCGTGGGTGAGCCCGGTGAGCGCGCACAGCGGGTTGGTGGAGGCGTTGAACAGCAGCTTGGTCCACTGCGCCCCGCGGGCGTCGGCCACGGCGCGGGCCTCAAGACCAGCCTGGTTGAGCAGCTCGGCGAGCCGCTCGATCTGCTCCCAGCTCGCCGGCCGCGGCTCGAATGGCCCGATCCAGGTCGGGCCCGGCGCGTCCATGTGGATCACCCCGGGCTTTAGGAGGTGGCCGGCAGGCAGGGTCACGCCGCGCATCACACGCTTGACGTGGGCGGCGATCACCTCCTCGTTGCCGATCCCGTTCTGGACGCTGCAGACGGCCGCGTGGCCGGCGAACACCGGCGCGGCGGCGGCGATCGCCGCCGACGTCGCCGTGCTCTTGACCGCGACTATCCCAAGCTCGCAGGCCGGGATCTCGGCCGGATCTGTGCGGGCGCGCACCCGGGAGGTCAGCTCCACGCAGCCGGTGATCTGAAGCCCGCGGGCCTCGATCGCCTCCACGTGCTCCCGTGACAGGTCATAGGCCCACACCTCGACGTCGCTCAGCGTCGCCAGGTGCGCGGCGTACAGCCCGCCGATCGCGCCGCAGCCGATGATCGCGATCCGCGTGCTCACCCCAGCACCGCCTGCGCGATCTCCCTGCAGGCGAGCGGCGGACCGCCGGCGACTCCCAACGCCGCGACGACCAGGCCGTCCCTGTGAATCGGCAGCCCGCCCGGGACGCTGAGCGTCTGGTAGGGCAGCACGGCGGCGAATGCCGGCGCCACCTCTTCGCTTGGCAGCTGGAAGGTCGCCGCGGCGGCCGCCACCGCCTCGGCGATGAACGGCGCCGCGGTCGGCGCGCCATCGACGGTGTCCTGCTGGATCGGGTCCCCGCGCCGATCGACGATCGCCACCGCCACCCGCAGGCCGCGCTCGCGCGCGGCCGCGATCGCGCGGTCGACGAGGCCGAGCGCCCACTCATGCTCGGGCAGGTGCGCCGGCGGCGGGTCGTCGTAGCCTGATCCCGCCTCGGCGGGCAGCTCCCCGAAGGCCTCAAGCCAGCGCCTCTCGTCGTCGCCGTGCTGGCCCCGGTAGGGCAGCCCGAGCGCCCAGTGAACGATCAGGTCCTCCGCGTTGGCGGGCCTGCCCTCCACGATCAGCATCCGCCGGTCCACCCCGGGGATGTCCACGAACGGCCCGATCGTCGCCCCCGAGGCGCTGAAGCCGCCGATCACGGGCGCCGTCGGGTCGCCGCGCGCGTGGATCGGCATCCCGCCGGCGCCGGGAAAGCGGGCCTCCGGCGAGCAGGCGAGAAAGCCGGCGGCGATCGGCGACGGCAGCGTCGCCATCCGCGTGTGATGCTCGGCGCTCGGGATCTGCTGGGTCGCCGAGATCCACGCCTTGGAGCGGGCGCGCGCCATGCCGCCGGCGCCGCCGGCGTCCATGCGCGACGCGCTGACAAGCGCCCCGCTGGCTCCCACCACCGCAAACGCGCCACGGGCGCCTATGTGGGCCGCCTTGTCGATCGCCCGGGCGATCAGCCGGCGAGCGTCGCTGAGCGGTATGTCGATCACGTGCATGGTCAGGACGTGGCCGGGTTCGGTGGGCGTCGGCGGACCGGCTTGACGTCGATCCCGTGCATGGCGAGGACGTGGCTCAGCTTCGCCGCTCCCGGCCCGGCGGGGACAGCAGGTGCTTGAAGGGCGCGGCGGCGGCGGCTCGCCGCTCAAGCTCCTCGCTCAGCGCGGCCTGGCGCGCGGCGGTCTCCTGCACCTCGGCGAAGTGGGCGCGCTTCTCGGCGAGCGTCAGCACCGAGCGCGACAGCGCGGCCGGATCGTCGAAGCGCACCGTCGCCGCGCCCCCGTGCACCGCCAGCCTGCCGCCCGCGCCGCAGGTGGCGCACTCGACGCGCCCCGCGTCGATCACGACGACGGACAGGTGGCACATCGGGCACAGCCCGGCAGGGCCGCGGTACTGCACCTGCTCGAACTCCAGGCCAAGCTGTGAGCCGACGCTGCGTCCGACGCGCTCGGCGCCCGCCAGCGCGTCGTCGCAAAGCAGCACCGACCGGGGCATCCCCGCGCCGCCGACCTCAAGCTGATCGGCCAGCGCGATCTGGGAGGAGAACAGCATCTGGTGCATCAGGGGCAGCGCCAGCGAACGCCAGCGGGCGGCGCGCGCGCCGCCAACGGCGATCAGCCCGGCCACGCGCCCGGCAAGCACCCGCTCGTCGTAGGGGAAGGCGACCGGCGGCGTCTCGCCGGACTCGAGCATCGCCCGGTGGCGCTCGGCGAACGCGACGTCCGCGGCCGGGCCGGCCAGGCGGTCGGCGACCAGCTTCAGCGCGCCGGCGATCGTGCGCGAATAGATCGGACTTGAGATGATCAGCCCCTGCGACTGCATCACCTGGTCCCACAGCCAGTCGCCGTCGTCGTCGGTTGCGCTGGCGCGGAGACCCGGGCCGACCGGGGCCGTGGGAAGGCGCAGCTCCGCCAATCGCACGAGCGCCGCCTGCGCTCCCTCGGCCTCGGCCGCTCGCAGCGCCGCGCCAAGCAGCAGCTCGGCACTGCCGCCTGGGTTGCCCGCGCTCAGCCCCAGGACCCTCATCGCGCGCTCGCCTCAGCCGCCACGCCAGCCTCAGCCGGCCAACGCGATGTCGAGCTGCGCGGCGACCGCCGCGATCCGCTGCGGATCGACGGCGGGCGCGACCTCGGGGAAGATCCGCTGCTCCGCGACACGCCCCGCGAGCTCGTGCAGACGCTCGGGGCCCGCGGGACCGTACATCGACGCAAAGCGCGTCAGGTGCGCCTCCATGACGTAGGCGTGCTCGCTGCCGGCCGGGATCGAGACGAAGTCGCCGCGGACCAGAAGGTGCTCACGGCCCTGCACCGACACGCGCAGGCGGCCCTCCAGGCAGTAGATCGCCTCGTGGGTGCGCTCGTGCACGTGCGCCGCCATCGCGGCCGCCCGCGGCCCCTCCGTGACCGACATCCCAAGGGCGCCCGCGGACTCGGCGCCGGTCATCAGCTGAAAGCAAACCTGCCCGAAGAGCTCGTGGCGCGGGCCCTCGCCGGCGCGCAGGAAGTAGGGAACCGCGGCGCCCGGCAGCGCGTCGTCCGGGCCCTCGCCGGGGTCCGCGTAGCGCTCCTGGGGGAAGTACTTCATCGCAAAGCGCTCCTCGGCCGCGGCGAAGCGGTCAAACGGCGGCGGCGAGTCATCGACCGGCGGGTAGGCGGGCCCGCCGTATGGGCTTCCGCAGAAGTCGAAGAAGCGATCCCAGCCGGCTGGGGCGATCGGGCCGATGAACTGCGAGTAGTGGCTGTGGAACTGGTATGCGTGCAGCACTCCCGGGGGCACGCTCGCCACATCCCCAGCGTGGAGGATCCGGCTCTCGCCGCCGGCCCAGACCTGGATCGCGCCGCGCAGACAGTAGAAGTAGTCGTGCTCGCGCTCATGGCGATGCATTGGGATCGGCGGTCCGGCGGGGCCAAGCGCGGTCATCACGGACATCGCGCCCCCTGTCTCCTCGCTGCCGGCCAGGGTCCGCCCCACCTGGCCAAGCAGAAGGTGCGCACGCCCGTCGCCGTCGGCCAGGAAGTAGGGGGTGGCCTCGCCGGGCAGTTCGCGCACTGGAGCGGTCGACTGTGTCTGCCAGCTCACGCGTATCTCCTCATCCGGTCAGTAGTGTATGCAGTCTACCTGTCTGCGTGCAAGCTGCTGGCCGCCGCCGGCGTCGGCGGCCGGCGGTCGGTGATGGTGGTCGGCCGCCGGTGATCGTGGCCGCCGCCGGTGTCGGCGGTCGGCGGGTCGGTGACGGCGGTCGGTTGTCGGTGGTCGGCGACGATCCGCATAAGTCCGCGCGGATGCGGCAGCGCGATGGCCGTGACGACATCGACCGGGGCTGGATCCGCCCACGCCCACGCGGATGCGGCGCCATTGGCCGCTCACGCCCGCTGGGCCGGCGGACGCGAGCCGCGCGCGGCACCCGAGGCAGGCGCGTCGGCCTGGAGCCCGCCGCCACCGCCCGCAGCGCCGCCCACCTGACCGCCAGCCGCGCCACCGCCGCCCAGCGCACCGCCACCCGCCACGACGTCGCCCGCGCCACCGCCGCCGACGGGAGCGCCCGTCGCGCCAGCGCCAGCGCGCGCGCGAGCCAGCGACGCGAGCAGCGAATCGCGAGCGCGGAAGAACGCGACCGCCGGCCCCTTGCCCGTGCTCGTGCTCATCACGCCGTCGGGATTGGCGATCGCCGTGACGATCAGGGCCAGCCCGGCCACGATCGTCTGGTATTTGCCCACGCCGAACTGCTCGTCCAAGAACGTCACGAACAGACCGATCGCCGACATCATGATCCCCGCAAAGACCGCGCCTGAGATGCGGCCGATGCCGGCGACATAGACGACCGCCAGCAGCCCCAGCGAGGTGAACGTCGCAAACCCGTCCGAGGTCAGCGTTCCCTGCTGGTAGCCGGTCAGCGCGCCGCCGATGCCGGCGATGAAGGCCGCGATCCCGAACGCCATCAGCTTGGCCTGGGCGACGTCGATCCCCACCGAGGCCGCCGCCCGTTCGTTTGAGCGCACGGCGAGGAGCATGCGGCCGGCCGCGCCGCGCCGCAGCCTCGCCACCAAAAGCCCCATCAGGATCACGACGACCAGCACCAGCGCCCCGAAGATCACGGTCGGGTAGTCCCTGCCCTGCGCGATCGAGAGGCTTAGCCCCGCAAGGCGCGGCGGCTTGATCGGCAGGCCGGTGAGGCCGCCGGCGAAGCTCTGGCTGTTGAACAGCAGCGCGTCGGCTGTGAACGCCGCGCCGAGCGTGACCACGGCCAGGTTGACGCCGCGCAGACGCAGCGCCGGCAGCCCCACGAGCAGCCCAGCCGGCACCGCGCACAGGCCCGCGAGAAGCAGCGAGAAGGGAAATCCGATCCCCAGCCCGCTTGAGATGTGGCCGAGCATGAAGCCGCCGAAGCCGGCGAAGCTCATCTGCGCCAGCGACACCTGGCCCACGTATCCGGTCAGCAGCACCAGCGACAGGGCGACGCAGGTGACCGTCATCGAGGAGATGAACGCGTTGCGCAGCGAGCCGTGCAGCGCGACGAGGATCAACAGCCCGGCGAGCAGGCAGAACGCCGCACTGCCCAGCGGATTGGCCGGACGCGCGACGGTGGGGTTGCGGTCGGACAGGACCTCGCCGCGGGCCAGCAGGCTGCGGGCGCGCGCGACCATCGTGACGACGATCAGGATGAACGGCAGCGCGTCGGGAATGTCGCCCTGCGGAAACCAGGTGTAGGTCGCCTGCAGGTGGATGACCTCCGACTGCAGCATCCCCAATGCCACGCCCGCCAAGGCCGTGATCCAGAACGACTGGAAGCGCCCGACCAGCGCCACGCCCAAAGCCGGGACGATGAACAGCGTGTAGGAGGTGGGGTCCAGGTTGGCGATCGGCGCGATCAGGATTCCCGCCGCGCCCGCGAGCACGCTCGCGATCACATAGTTGACCGCCGCGACCCGGTTGGCCGAGATGCCGACGAGCGCCGCGCCGCGCTCGTTCTCCGCACCCGCGCGGGTGGCCAGGCCAAAGCGCGTGTATTTGTAGATCAGCGCCAGCAGGATCGACAGCCCGACGACGATCCCGGTGAAGAAGATCCGATCCGACGGGAAGGTGACCGCGCCGATGCTCACCGGGGTGGTGGGCAGGATCGAGGGCGTCGCCTTGGGCTCGGTGCCGAAGTTCAGCACCGCGATCGCCTCGAAGGCCAGCATCACCCCCACCGAGGCGCAGATCCGCGTCAGGGGCGCGGCGAACCGCAGCGGCCGGTAGACCAGGACGTGGAGGATGGCTCCAAGAAGCGCTGCGTAGGCGAGCGAGATCACGATCGCCAGGGTTGTGTCGACCCCACCGGATCCCAGCGTGACCTGGTGCGGGACGACGATCACGGGCAGCTCCAGCGTCCCGAAGCTGCGCAGGTTGACGAACACGTAGGCGATCCACATCGCCACCGCCCCGTGGGCGAAGTCGACCACGCCGCCCGAGCGGTACTTGAGCACGAGCCCAAGCCCGAGGATCGCGAACGTGGCCCCGGAGCCGAGCCCCAGGATCAAAAACAGGATGGTGGTGGACATGCTCTAGGTCGCCTTTTGGGATGGGGCCGCCCGCCCCTCTCGGGCGGGCGGCCCCTTTTTTGACGTCCTACAGGCCCTTGAAGTAGCCCTTGGACGTGATCCAGTCAGTCGTGGACGGCTCGACCGGCTGGCCGTTGACGATCTGCTCCATCAGGTAGTAGTCGTTGCAGATCGACACCGCCTTGGCCACGGCCTGGCCGTTGCAGGTGTAGGGGTGGGACATGTAGTTGGGATGGTTGGCTCCGGTCTTGAAGGCGGCGAGGATCTTCGCCGTCGTGAGCTTGCCGGAGATCGACGACAGCGCCGCGCGCACGTTCATGACCGTGGCGAACCCGGCCTCGGAGATCGAGTCGATCGCCGTGTTGGGGGCCGCGTAGCGCTTGAGCGCGGCGAGGAACACGCTCCACTGCGGGCCCGAGCGCACGAACGGCGAGGCGACGTACATGCCGTTGGCGGCCCCGGCCGCGGACGCGATCGCCTGCGGCGCGGTGCACGGGTCGATTCCGAACACCTTGCCGGTGTACCCCAGGCTCTTGAGGTCCTTGAGCACGACGCCGCAGTTGTTGGGGATGTCAACGTAGACCATGTCGGGGTGGGAGGCGATCGCCGACTCGACCTCGGGGGTCGGATCCGGGGTGGTGGGCGGGATGCCCACGGTCTTGACCGAGGTCACGCCCGCCGCCTTCAGCGTCGGCGGGATGATCCCCAGGCCCGCGATCTTGCCCTGGGAGTTGTTGAAGTACAGGACGGCCGCGCTCTTGACGTGCAGGTCCTTGGCGGCGTAGACGGACGCGGCGGCGTTGTCGCCGAGGCTCACCGACCAGAACTGGACCGAGTTGGGCGCGTTCTGCTCGACCGGGGTGAACGGGATCCCGCCCAGGTAGGCCAGCCCCGCGCGCTCGTACACCGGCTCTGAGCCGGGCGTGCCCGTGTCGGCCGCGCCGAGGATCGCCACCGGGTGCTTTGCCAGCAGCTCGGTGGCGCAGCGAGCGCTGGTGGGTGCGGTGCCGTCGGAGATGCAGTCGGCCAGCTGGATGGGGTGGCCGCCGATCCCGTCCAGGTAGTTGTTGACGTACTGGGCGGCGGCGATCTCGGCCTGGCGCGCCTCCGGGAAGGTGACCGGACCGGTCTCGTCATTGATCAGCCCGAACACGTAAGGGCTGCCGGTCGCCCTGTGCGGGGTTCCGAGCACGCCGGCCGCCTCGCTTGAGGATGTCGCGCTGGCGCTGGAGGACTGCGCAGCGCTCGCGGCGGAGGACGTCGAGGCGCTGCTCTGCGAGCTCGACGATCCGCCGCAGGCGGCGAGCGCGAGCGCGCTGGCCCCCACCGCCAGCATCGCTGCTGCGGCACGGTGCGGTGATCTCATGGCTTGTTCCCTTTCTGGTTGGCTTTCGGTGCGGCGGTAAAGGCGGTGCCGCCGGTGGCGCCAGCGGCGCCGGCGGCCGGCGTCGCGGCGTCCTCGCCGTGTCGGTCGGTGGCCGCCTCGCCCAGGTAGCTGGCGGCGATCAGCTGACGATCCGCGCGCAGCCGCTCCGCCGGCCCCTCAAGGACGATGCGTCCGTGCGCGAGCACGCAGGCGCGGTCTGCGACCTCCAGCGCCAGCGCCACGTGCTGCTCGACGAACAGCACCGCGGCGCCCAGCTCGTCGGCGGCGCGGCGCAGGATCGGCAGCAGCCGCTCCACGATCACCGGCGCCAGCCCCAGGCTCAGCTCGTCGACGAGCAGGATGCGGGGGCGGCTGATCAGGGCCCGGCCGATCGCGAGCATCTGCTGCTCGCCGCCGGACAGAAGCCCGGCGCGACGGCCGAGGCACTTCTCAAGCTCGGGCAGCAGCGCCAGAAGCTCGGGCTCGCCCACGCCGCGCTTTGAGCGCGCCAGCCGCAGGTGCTCGCGCACGGTCAGCCCGGGGAACAGCGCCCTGCCCTCGGGCACGAGCGCCAGCCCCCGCTGGGCCAGCAGGTGCGCCGGACAGCCGCCGATCTGCTGGCCGAACATCTCGATTGCTCCGCCGATCGGGCGGTTCAGCCCGGCGATCGTCTCAAGCGTCGTGGTCTTGCCGGCGCCGTTTGGGCCCAGCATCGCCACCACCTCGCCGGCGGACACGCGGAGGTCGAGGTCACGGACCACCGGGCTTCCGGAGTATCCGGCGCAGACGCCGCGCAGGCGCAGCGCATCCACGGCGCCGGGCGCGGCGGCGGTCACCGGCTCGGCGCTCATGCTCCGCCTCCGAGGGCCTGCGGTGGCCATTGCGCGGTGGAGGAGGCGGTCACGGTGTCCGCTCCCCGCCCGCGGCCGGGCCGGTCGCGACCCGCGCCTGGCGCTCGGCCTCACCGTGGCTTCCGAGATAGGCCTCGAGCACGCGCGCGTCGGTCCGGATCTCGTCCGGCGTGCCCTCGGCGATCCGGCGACCGAAGTCCAGCACGGTCAGCCGGTCGCACACGCCGAGCACGAGCCCCATGTCGTGGTCGACGAGCAGCACCGTGACCCCGTGCTCGCTGGGCAGCGCCCGCAGCCGCCGGCCGAGCTCCTGGCTCTCGTCGGTGTCCAGGCCCGCGGCGGGCTCGTCGAGCAGGACGAGCTTGGGTCGCTGCGCCAGGGCGCGGCCGACCCCCACGAGCTTTCGCTGGCCCGTTGAGATCTCGGCGGGCATGCGATCGACGATCGCGCCCAGGCCGCAGACCTCGATCGCCCAGTCGACCGCTGCCCGCTCCGGCGCCCGGGCTGGCATGAACAGGTCCCGCAGCGCCCTACCCACCCCCGCGCGCTCCGATGCGACCAGCAGGTTCTCCTCGACCGTCAGATCGTCGAACAGCTCGACCGACTGGAACGTGCGTGCCAGTCCCAGGCGCGCTCGGCGGTGCGCTCGCAGGTGAGTGATCGAGCGGCCGTCGAAGGTCACGCTGCCGGCCGCGGGGCGCTGATAGCCGGTCAGCGCGTCGATCATCGAGGTCTTGCCGGCGCCGTTTGGCCCGATCAGGCCGTGCACCGTTCCCTGGGCCACCTGCAGGTCGACGTCGCACACGGCGACGACGCCGCCGTAGGAAACGCGAAGGCCTTGCACGTCAAGTAGTGGCCTGGTCATGGGTGCGGTCTGCCTCCTCCGGGATAAACTGTACACAGCTTGACGGGCTGTGTCCAGTCAATTTCTCAGCGCGCAGAGCCTGTCCCCTGGTTGACGGGGCCGCGCGCCCGCGCATCGGCGGGCGCCACCGCGCGCAGAGGCTCGCGGGTGAATGCGCTTGGCCCGCCGAAGACGCCCAGCTCGCCAGGCGCGTCGCCGGCGGGAAGCGGGTCCCAGCCGGGGGGCTCGCCACGGATGAAGGCAAGCCAGGAGGAGCGAATCGCGGCCGAGACCTCCTCGGTGCGCGCAAGGCCATCCGGGAGCGAATGGCCGCCCAGTCGCTCGCCGGGTCCGCCGTCGCGCCAGCTGCCGAACAGGAGCGGCACCTCGGATGTGTGCGTCGCGCCCAGACGGGGTCCCGCGACCGGATGGTCGAAGCGGTAGCGCCACACGCGCCCGCCCGCCGAGGCCCGGCTGTGCGCCCACGCCGCGAGCGGACGCGCGATCAGCGCCTCGGTCACCTCCTCCGGGGATGGCCCGCCCCCGGTGGGCTCAAGCCACGGCGCGCGGGTGAAGAAGGTCCCCTCGTCGGCGGTGTGGCCGATCAGCACGTCGACCTCGGCGCGGGCACCGGGATGCTCGGTCGCGCTGCACGGGATCGTGAACGGCTCAAGCGTCGGTAGCGCTCCGCCGCGGGTCCCGCGGAATCGGGGAGCGCCGAGCAGCCGCTCGTGCAGGTCGACGAGCGCCGCCGCCGGAAGGCGCCTGAGCGCGTCCGCGTCAAAGCCCGGGGCCCCTGTCGCAAGCTCGCTGAGCGCGAGCGCCCAGGCCTCGGCGCGATCGGGACCCTGCGCGAGGTCGCCCATGGGCGGGGACTGGAGCACGAGGCGCCGAAACAGGCCCGCGGCGGGCGGAGCCGTCAGGAGATTGATGGCGCTCAGGGCACCCGCCGACTGGCCGACGACCGCGACGCGCCGCGGATCGCCGCCGAACGCCGCGATGTTGTCCGCCACCCAGCGAAGCGCCGCGATCTGGTCAAGCAGGCCCCAGTTGCCGGCGGGCGCGCCCGGCCCCGCCGCCAGCCGCGGGTGCGCAAGCCAGCCCAGCGAGCCCAGACGGTAGTTGAGCGTGACGACGACCACATCGCCCGCGGCCGCCAACCAGGCACCTCGGTAGATCGACGCCGCGCCGTGTCCGATCGCAAATCCGCCACCGTGAATGAAGACGAGCACCGCCCGGGCGCCCGACAGCTCGGGCGTCCAGATGTTGAGGTTCAGGCAGTCCTCGCTCTGGGAACGGACCGGGCCGTGCGTCCAGCTCGCGGCCGGCCTGGGGGGCTGGGGGGCCGCGGGGCCGGGCGCGCTCGCGTCACGCACGCCGGGCCAGGGCGCGAGCGGATCGGGCGCCGCAAACCGCCGCGCCCCCGCGTAGGGCACCCCGAGGAACTCGATCGCCGCACCGACGCGGGTGCCGCGCACCGCGCCGGCGAGAGGCCGCGCGATCGAATTGCTCACGGGACGCTCAGCCTCCCTGCAGCACCGGCGCGGCCGATCGCACCGCACTCATCCTCACCGTGCCGACGCGCGGCCGACGCTGCGCAGCTCACCCTCCGGCCACCGCGCCGACTTGGCAGGCCATCCTCGGGCCAGCGCGCCGACTTGGCAGGTCATCCTCCGGCCCATCGCGTCGACTTGGCCGGTCATCCTCCGGCCGTCGCGTCGACTTGGCCGGTCATCCTCCGGCCATCGCGTCGACTTGGCAGGTCATCCTCCGGCTCCGGCCACCGCGTCGGGCTCGCCGGCAGAGGCGGTGCGGCCGGGCGCCGGCCAACCCGGATGCCCCTCAGACCACGAGATGACGGGGTTGCGGAGCACCCCCACCCCCTCGATCTCGGCCTCGATCATGTCGCCGGGCCGCAGGTACAGAGAGGCCGCGTCCTCGCTGAAGCCCGCCACGCCGGCCACGGTCCCGGTGGAGATGATGTCGCCTGGGCTGTAGCCCATGGCCGAGTAGTGGCTGATGATCTCCGGGATGCTCACGGACATGCGGCTGGTGTGCGACACCTGCCGGCGCTCGCCGTTGACGCGCAGCTCCATCGCCAGGTCATGCGGATCGGCGATCTCATCGGGGGTGACGATCCAGGGGCCGATCGGGACGAAGGTGTCGATCGACTTCGACAGGCAGAAGACGCCGGACTTCATCTCCTCACGTTGGATGTCACGCGCGGTGATGTCGTTGAACACCAGGTATCCGGCGATGTAGTCCTCGGCCTCCTCGGCGGTGAAGAACTTCCCCGCGCGACCGATGACGACGGCCAGCTCGAGCTCGTAGTCCAGCTCGTTGGTCATCCCCTCTGGGTAGACGATCGGCTCGTCGGGGCCGATGATCGCGTCGACGTTCTGGAAGAACACGATCCAGGGCAGCACCGGATGGGACCAGTTCACGCGCCTGGACTCCTCGTGGTGCTCCCGGAAGTTGCCCGCGGTGTGGAAGAACTTCTTGGGCATGATCGGCGCCCGCAGCCGCACCTCAGCCAGCGGTCGCTCACGGCCGGTGGGCCGCACGTCGCCGCCGCGCTCGAAATACGTCCGCATGTCGGGCACGTCGAGCTCGGCGACGGTGTCGCCGAGCACCCTGCCCACACGCCCGTCGTCGTAGGTCACCAGCTTCATGCTCAAGCTCCCTTTGAGAGGTGGATCCCTGTCCGCTTCGGCAAGTATAGACAGAAGGCCAAAGTGTATGCAACAATCTGTTCGCTCGGCGAGACCGAGCTGGCCACCAGGCACGACCAGCGGCCAACCCGGCGCGTCGGCCACGCAAGCCCGGCGCCCTCTCGATGACGACGTTTCCCAACATGAGGTGACCATTGCGGTTCGCGTCGGTGCTGCATGAAGGCGATCGCCTGGCGGTGGCGGTGCTCGACGACAGGGCGATCCCGTTCCGTGGGGTGGATGAGCTCGGGATCGGCACGCCCCTTGAGCTGCTCGCCGACCCTCCGCGCGAGCGTCGGCGCTCGCTGCCGGTGGACGAGCTCGCTTTCCGTCCAGTCGTCCCGCGACCCGGAAAGATCATCTGCGTGGGCCTCAACTACGCGGCGCACGCCGCCGAGGCCCGACGGGAGCCGACCGAGCACCCGACGCTGTTTGCGAAGTTCGCCGGCTCGCTCTGCGGCCCATACGACGACATCGCGTGTCCGCCGGAGTCGGGCGCCGTCGACAGCGAGGGCGAGCTGGCGGTCGTGATCGGAGCGCACGCGCGCCGAATCCCCCGCGAGCTGGCGATGAGCTGCGTGGCGGGCGTCACGGTCGCCAACGACGTGACGATGCGCGACTTCCAGACCCGCACCTCCCAGTGGCTGGCAGGCAAGGCGTGGGAGGCGAGCACGCCCGTCGGGCCCGAGCTGGTGACCCTGGACGAGGCCGGCGACCTGCGCTCGCTGCGCCTGCGCACGACCGTCGGCTCCCTCACCCTCCAGGACGCGACCACCGACCTGATGCTGTTCGACGTTGCGACGCTGATCAGCGAGATCTCGGTGTTCGCGGCTCTGGCGCCTGGGGACCTGATCCTCACCGGCACGCCCGAGGGGGTGGGCTTTCGGCGCTCTCCGCCGCGGCTTCTGGGGCCCGGCGACGTGGTGGAGATCCAGATCGACGGGATCGGCAGGCTGAGGAACCGCTTCTGCGCCGGCTGAGCCACCGCTCCTGCCAGCTTGCCGCAATCCAACCCACAGCTGCGCCTCAACGGCGGATCGCACCGTGCGAGCTCCGGGATGACAGGAGATCCGTCAGTTGGGAGCGGGCCGCCTTAGGCGAACGCAGAGCTCGGATACGCGCACGTCGGCGGAGATGCGCACGTAGAACTGGGCACGGGCACGTCGGCGGATGCGCGCACGTAGAGCTCGGATACGCGCACGTCGGCGGATGCGCGCACCGTGGCACTGGGCACGGGCACGCGGAACTCGCGTAGGATCACGTTCGTGGCCGACCTCGTGCAGCGCACCGACTTCGTGTCGGTCCCGGTGCAGGACATGGAGCGGGCGAGGGCGTTCTACCGGGACGTGCTGCGGATGCGCAGCCCCGACTGGACCGCCGGGTTCCCGGAGATCGAGACCGGCAGCGTGTCGCTGTATCTCGTGAATCCCACAGCGATGGGCACGCGATTCGCGCCCCACACCGCACCCATAGCGCTCCGCGTCCAGGACGTCGCGGCGGCCCGGCGGGAGCTCGAGGGTCGCGGTGTGCGCTTCAGCGGCGAGCACGACACCGGCGTGTGCAAGATGGCGTTCTTCGAGGACAGCGAGGGCAACGCGCTGATGCTCCATCGCCGGTACGCGCCCTGACCGCCCCCCGGCGGACGGCGGGCGCTAGGCACCGTCAACTGCCCGCCAAGCCCTCCCACGGGGACGCGGGCCGAGCCTCACCACCCAAGGCCCGGCGCGGGCAAGACGATCGATCCAATCCGGCCACAGGCGCCGCATCGGTCCCCGTCGCCGATACGGCACCACCACCTCGGCAGCCTGCTCGCGAGAGGCCACGCGGATGGCCTCCACATCCAGCGACCCACGCGCGCTCTCAAAAGCCACCGGCGGCCCGCCGCCAAGCCGGCGCCGGTCACGCAGAACGCCCGCGGCTTCGGCCAGCCATTCGACGGCCACCTCTCGAAGCTCGGCGTTGAACAGCGCCGCGCTCTGACGGCAGCGGCCGCATCCGACGTCCTCTCGCTCGAGCGGGAGGACCACGAGCACGTGCATTGCAGTGCCGCGTTCGACCGCCAGGCGCTCCGCGGCCGACAGCGCGGCCTTGCCCGCGGCGCCCGGCTCGTAGAGGACCAGGACCGGCGGCGTCGACGAGCGCTCGAGCACCGGCGGCATCGACGGACGCTCCAGCACCGGCGGCATCGACGAGCGCTCCAGCGCCGGCGGCATCGACGGGCACTCGAGCGCCGGCGGCGTCCCGTGGCGCGGCGCCGTCCGGAGAGAACCGACGCGGCCCCGCACCCGGCTTCCGACACCGTCGAGGACACCCAAGCGCCGGGAGGCCGCCATCCACCGATTATGGCGGTGGGCGCCCACCGCGATCGCCATACCGGCCGGCGTCCGCACAAGCCGCCGCGCCTGCAGAGCATCCGCCCGCCTTCAGCATGGCGGAGCGGTCGCCGTGGACTACCAGCCGGCGTAAGGGAGCAGCGGCGTGGAGGAGCCGCTGGCGTAGCGGAGCAGTCGGCGTAGAGGAGCAGCCGGCGTAGAGGAGCAGCCGGCGTACAGGAGCAGCCAGCGCGGCGGAGCCGCCAGCGCGGCGGAGCAGCCGGCGTAGAGGAGCAGCCAGCGTGGCGGAGCAGCCGGCGTCGCGGAGCAGCCGGCGTCGCGGAGCGGGCGGGAGCAATCAGAGGCGGATCGAGCCGGTCGGTGATCCATCCGCTCGGCCGCAGCGTATGCAGGTGGCGACGGTCGCGAAGTCGGGCCCGGCCGCGCGACGCAACCAACGATCAGAAGGAGCAGACCATGACCGAAGTGCAAAGCGGCCTGAGCCGTGGGCAGTTCATCCGTGACGCGGCCAAGGGCAGCCTCGTGCTCGTCGGAGCGAGCGGGGTGCTCGCGTCGATGGACGGCGTCGCCTTCGCCAAGGGATCGGGGCTGAGCAAGAGCGACATCACGGTGCTGCAGACCGGCTACATCGCCGAGACGCTGGCGGTGACCATCTACGGCGCGATCCTGAAGACCTACTTCGCGAAGCTGAGGCTCGACCCCGGCAACCGCAGCTACTTCGTCGCCGCCTACCACGACGAGATCGCCCACCGCGACGCTTGGAAGAAGGCGCTCGGCCCCAAGCACACCCCAACCGGCTTCCACCTCACGGTGCCGGGCAAGTACGTAGCCAGCAAGCTCGCCCTCGCAAGGACGGGGGCCACGCTCGAGTCGGCGTTCGTCTCCACCTACCTCGGCGCCATCGACGAGTTCAACTCAAGCGAGCTGAAGACGATTGCGGGCGGCGTCGCCTCCAACGAGGCCACCCACTACTCGTTCTTCGACGCGATCCTCCCCGGCGCCAACGCGGTGCTGCCTGCCTTCGGCCCCAAGCCGATCACGGCCGGAGCCGCCGCTACCGCGCTCAAGGACCTCGGCTTCCTCTCATAGAACCGACATCCGGAGCACCCGGCAGCCGGACCGGCGGTGACGCAGGGCCGCCGGTCCGGCCAGCCGTGCCCAGCCGACGACCCGTCGGCTGACCAAGAGACGCCACCGACGCCAATCGAGCCGGCCGATCGGACCGGTGATGCGACCGTTCAGTCCGCGCTCGCTTGAGCCGCGGAGCCCGTCGGCGGCCGAGCTCTCGCCGGACCCTTCTGCTCCTCGGCGCCGATCACGCGCATCCGCTCCCCTGGAGCCCATGGCAGTGCGCCGCCCCCATGCGGGACGCGGCGGCCCGGCTCCCAGTTGGCTCAGCGTCGCCCCCAACATTCAACAGACTCTGTACACTCTTGTACAGAGTCTGCATCAAATCTTTACGATGAGTGCGCGCCCGCTTACCTGCCCCCTCCCAGTTGGCAGCCTTGACAGGCGAGCGGGAGCTGCGAACAGCCCGGCCGGCGCGCGCGCCCCACGACGGCGCGCGAAGCGGCCCGGCCGGCTGCATCGCGACTTCAACCCGGCCCAGGTGGGAGCGCTCGAGTGCGTCGCCTGGACCGCCTACTACCGGCGCGACTGGCCGCGCTTTCTGATCGCCGGCCTCATCGCCGCCCGCCGATGCTTTGCGCTGCCCTGGCCGGCCACGCTCGCCTGCGCCTGGTATGTGATGCGCGCCAATCAGCGCTGGGCGCCCTACCCGGACAACGACCCGGACGGAGCGCGCCGGGACATGGAGCGCTTCTATGAGATCGCGCGCCGTCACACGCAGGAACGCTTTGCGCCGTCAACCGCGGCTGCGCTCGAGGTTGAGTGGTGGCGTCTTCACCGCGCCAATCAGCACGGCCAGTTGAGCGGCGGCGAAGCGGTCGTGGTCGATGCCGTGACCCGGCTGTACGCCTACACGTATCACGCGGAGGCTGACCTGGTGCGACCCGCCGCCGCGGCACGGGTGCGAGCCATGGGATGCACCGACCGCTGGGTCGCCGACGGCTGCCCGTCGGACAGCCCCCTGGTCGAGCAGGCGCGCGGCGCGCTGATCGAGTCCTACGCCGCGCTGAGGAGGGCGGTCCGCTGAGCCCCGGCGCGCGCTATCCGCTTGCGGGAGCGCGAGCGCTGGTGTGCGGCGCCTCGGGTGGAATTGGACGCGCGCTCGCCGTGGAGCTTGACGCCCGCGGCGCAGTGCTCACGCTGGCCGGCCGAGACGAGCGCCGGCTCGGCGAGGTGCCGGTGGCCGCCCAGCGGATCACGGGCGATCTGCGCGATCCGGCCGTGTGCGCGATGGCGGTTTCGGTCGCCGCCGCAAGCGAAGGCCTGGACATCCTGATAAACGCCGTGGGTTCGGTTGCCTTCGGCCCGGTGTGGGAGGTCGCGCCAGAGGTGGTGCGCGAGCTTCTGGAGGTCAACGCGCTCGTGCCGATCCTGCTCGCCTCGGCCGCGTTGCCGCGAATGCGGCAGGGTGGCGCGATCGTCAACATCTCGGGGGTGATCGCCGAGCGTCCGCTGCCGAACATGACCGCCTACTCCGCGGCCAAGGGCGCCGTGAGAGCGTTCGACATGGCGCTCGCGCGCGAGGCCCGGCGGCGGGGCGTCCGCGTGATCGACGCGCGGCCGCCGCACACCGAGACCGGGCTCGCGCGGCGCCCGCTCGCCGGCGAGGCGCCGGCGCTTGCAAAGGGCTTGGCGCCCGAGCGTGTCGCTCAGGTGATCGTGCGGGCGCTCGAGACCGGGCTTGACGATCTGCCCTCGGCCGCGTTCCACGAGCCGCCTCAAGCTCCGCAGGCCGCCCCGGTGGGCGTCGCGCCCCGAACCACACCGTGACCGGGTTTCGGCAGCGGCCCCGATGACCGACGTGGTGGTCGTCGGAGGCGGTGCGGCCGGACTGGTCTGCGCCGGAGAGCTCACCTCCGCCGGCTTGCAGGTCACTCTGCTGGAGGCCTCGGATGCAATCGGTGGCCGGGTGCGCACGGATTTCGTCGACGGCTACCGGCTTGACCGCGGCTTTCAGATCCTCCTGACCGCCTATCCGCAGGTCCGCTCCAGGCTCGATCTCGATGCGCTCGCCCTCGGCAGGTTCGCCCCCGGAGCAATCGTGCGCACCGACAGCGGCACGCACCGGCTAAGCGACCCTCGACGCCGACCCGCCGAGCTTCCAGCGACGCTCGGCTTCCCGCTTGCGGGGATCGGCGACAAGCTGCGCGCCGCCAGGCTCGTTCTGGAGGTGACCAGGACGCCGATCGAGCGTCTGCTTCGCCGGCCGGACACCACGACTGCGGCGCGACTGGCCGCGGCGGGCTTCTCCAAGCGCTTCATCGGCGCCTTCTGGCGACCACTGTTCGCCGGCATCCAGCTGGACCCCGAGCTTGAGGTCTCGTCCAAGCGCTTTGAGCTGGTGTTGCGGATGCTGGCGGTCGGTGACACCGGCCTGCCGCGTGAGGGAATCGGAGCGGTCACCAGCCAGCTCGCCGCACGCCTGCCGAGCGGCGCGGTGCGGCTTTGCGCGCGCGTGACGTCGGTCTCACCAGGTGCTGTCACGCTGTCTGACGGAGAGCGCATCAGACCGCGGGCGATCGTGGTGGCCACAGACGGCCCGCAGGCCGCGAGGCTGCTGGGAGGGGCGGTGGCCGATCCAGGCTCACGGGCGGTCGCCTGCTGCTGGTACACGCTCCCCGAGCCACCGGTTCGCGGGCCCTTCCTCCAGCTGGACGGCACCGGCCTGGGGCCCGCTCTCAACGTGGTGATCGTCAGCGAGGTCCAGCCAAGCTATGCGCCGCCCGGCCGCGCCCTGCTGGCTGCCGCCGTGCCGGGCCCGGAGGCGACCCGCCCCGGGCTCACCCAACGGGTCAGCGAGCAGCTTCAGCGCTGGTTTCACGTGAGCATCGGCGACCTTGTGCATCTGCGCACCGACGTGATCGCCCACGGCCAGCCGGACCAGCCGCCGCCGCTTCGACTGCGCCGCCCGGTGGCCCTGGGCGAAGGTCTCTTTGTCTGCGGAGACCACCGTGACACCGCATCCCTGCAGGGCGCGATGTTCAGCGGCGCGCGAACCGCCAGGGCCGTGCTCGATCACCTGCGCGGGCGCGCTCACCGAGCCGAAGCACCGGCAGGGCCGTAGGCGCCCCGCAACGCCGTAGGCGCCCCGCACTCCCCACAGCGGCGCAGACGCCCGGCAGCACGTCAACCGGCGATGGCCCTCGGCCGGCTTCGCAGCCCCTGCGGCCGGCGGCTCCCGACAGGCGGACGGCTCCTCAGCCGGCGGTGGCGATGATCACATCTGAAGCCTTGATCACCGCCACGACCTCGGAACCGACCTGCAGGCCCAGCTCATCGACCGCTTCGACGGTGATCGAGGCGACCAGCGACTGACCGGCCACGTCGACGTGCACATTGGCCGTCGCCTCACCCCGGGTGATGGCGGTGACGGTGCCGGGGAGCTTGTTTCGAGCACTGAGCTTCACTGAAGCGGCCTCCTTGAGCGGATTGGCATCGGCTGACCGAACGCTCGCCGCCGGCGAGAATGGACGCTGCGGCAAGGATTGCGGTCGCAGCCGGCCGGGCACGGCTGCGTGGCGTAACGGTACGGGAGCGGCGGCGACAACCGCGTCGGGGCGACCGTCGCAGGCGCACCGGTCAGGCGGCCGCCGACAAGATTCGCTCCGACAGCGCCCTGCCTCTGCGAGGATGTGGCGGTGGCCGGTCAACTGGACAGCGCGTCGTGCGACGCCACCGTCACGGTGCTCGGCTGCGCGGTGGTCCGCGCCGAGCCCGACGATGCGGTGCTCTGGATCACCCTCAGCCAGCTGGCGGACGCGCCCGGGCCGTCACTGGCTGACGTCTCGTCGCGCGGGCGTGCTCTGGTCGCGCTGCTCGACGAGCTCGGGGTCGCCGACACCGACCGCTCGACGATTGGGGTCACCGTCCACGAGGAGTTCGACCACACCCCCAGCGGCCGAAGGTCGCTGGGCCATCGTGCCGTGTCGCGCGTGGCGGTGCGCCTGGCCGACCCCGAGCTGATCGGCCGCCTCATCACCCGGGCGACGGAGAGCCTCTCGGCCCGCATCGACGGGCCCCGCTGGCTGATCTCGCCGGACAACCCCGCTCGGCTCCGGGCCGCCCGCCTGGCGGCCGCCGACGCCAGGCGCAGGGCGGCTGCCTACGCCGAGGGGGTCGGCGCCACGCTCGGTCCGGCGATCCAGCTGTCCGAGTCCGAGCAGCAGATGTCGATCAGGGCCGCCGGCGGCCTCAAGCCGATGGCCGCGTCCGAGTCGATTCCGATCGATCACGGCGAGCACGAGGGCACGGCCACGGTCCGCGCCACGTTCGCGCTTGAGCCCGGGTGACCCTCGCTCAAGACCCTCCGAGCCGCACTGGCGTTTCGATCCAGCTCGGCGAGCCGGAACGTTCAGGCAAGAAGCCCTCCGGCCGTCCAGGCGCCGCGCTCAGCCGGCGGGGGCACCGTCGGACCGAGTCGGTCGGCGCTGCGCCCTGCTCAACGCGCTTGGAGCCGGGGCCCGGTCGTGGGCGATCGCCCACCGGTGAGGCAGGGTCTGGAGGTCGCGGCCTCAGCGGCGGGCTAGGGCCGTCAGCCAGCTTTTGCGCGGGCGCATCACGCGCTCACGAGCGCGTGTGCAACCCCCGGTCACGCCACCTGGGGCCGACCGCGGAGCGGCTGCCCCTCTCGCGGCGACGGCTCACGCCGCTACGTGACTGGGTGTCATGTGCGCCATCCGCCCTGGACGATTCGTCGCCTCTGAACTGTCGGCTCCGGTCGCGTCAGCCCTCGTGACGGTAGACGATCCGCCCGTCGACCACGGTCAGGCGGATCGGGAGGTCCACGAGCTCGTCTGGGTCACAGCTCACCGGATCGTCGGCGAACGCCGTTACGTCTGCGCGGAATCCGACCGCGATTCGCCCCGCGATGTCCTGCTCGCCTGCCACTTCGGCGTTGGCCACGGTGTAGCCCTTGAGCGCCTCCATACCCGTCAAAGCCTGATGTGGCTCGAACACCGGACTGTCCGGATGACCGGGGATGCGTCGCAGCCGGGCCCAGGCCATTCCGATCCGGGGATCGTACTGGGCGACCGGCCAGTCGGAGCCGAGCGCCAGCAGCGCACCCGAGGCCAGCAGGTCGCGTGTGCGCCACGCGCGCGCTGCCCGCTCGGGCCCGAGCCGTGCCGCCCATGAGTCGCTGGCGTCGGCGCGCCGCCACTGCATGTGCAGCGGCTGCATCGAGGCGACCACGCCCTCGGCAGCGAAGCGAGGCAGGTCGTGGTCCTGCAGTGTCTCGATGTGCTCGATGCGGTGACGGACCCCGGGGGCGGCACCCGCCCTCCGGTAGGCGTCGAGCGCAGCCCGGACCCCGCGATCCCCCGTTGCGTGGGTCGCGCATTGAAAGCCGGCGGCAGCGAACAGCTCGACTGCGCGGGCATAGCGGTCAGGATCAGGCCAGAACGGCTTGGTTCCTCCGCCCTCCGTGTCACGTTCGTACAGCCAGCCGGTGCCGGTGTCGATCACGCCATCGATGAAGAATTTCGCCACCCCGCCTCGCCACAGCCGCCCGTGTTCGTCCCGCAGCTCAAGCTGGCTCTCCATCTCGTCAAACGAAGTGTCCGGATGCTGCCACAGCGGAATGCGCGCACGCACCGTCAGCTCTCCGGAGTCCTCCAGCTCGCGCATCAGGTCAAAACTCTGGGGCGAGCCATCCATCACGTGGACGCCGGTTATGCCATGCGCGTTGAGCGCGCGCATCGTTCGCAGAATGGTTGCCCGACGCTCGGCGTCCGTCAGCGCCGGGATCACGGCGCGCACGAGCTGGATTGCGGCTCCCTCACGCAGTTCTCCGGTCGGCCGACCTTCACGCACCACGACCTCGGCGCCCTCGGCGAACGAAACCGGTCCGGTCACGCCGGCTAGCTCGAGCGCCCGTGGGGTCGCCAGCGCTGTGTGCTGGTCCATGAAGGTGATCAGGGCCGGACCGCCGCGCACCGCGGGCTCCAGCAGCTCACCGTGAATTCCGGTGTCGCGGAAGATGCCGTAGTCGACACCCCAGCCACGCACCCATCCGTCACCGACACGATCGCGCTCGGCGGCGAGCGCGGCGTGCAGCTCCGCGAGCGTCGCGCAGCGGGTGAGGTCGGCGCCCACGACGTGGTCGGGCCAGAAAGGGTGTATGTGTCCATCGACAATGCCCGGAACGACCACCATCCCGGTCCCATCGACCAGTTCGGTGGCGCCATCGCAAGCGGCGCGGACCTCGGCGTCGGACCCAACGGCAACGATCGCGCCTCGGCGGAACGCGATCGCCGCCGCCTCTGGCAGCTCGGGGTCAAGCGTGCGAATCGCGGCTGAGAGGATCGCCACATCGGCGGCGGAGCGAGTACTCATGAGATGGCCTCCAGGTGACATGGATGCGCACCCCGAGCGGGCACGCGACCTTTTCCGTCAGACACACATTGAACGGCGACGAGCCCACACCACCCACGGACGGTCTCGTAGGTCGACCTCACTGGGCGTCGTGCGGCGTGGTGCCGCGCACCTGCACCAGGTATACCCGTCGGCTGAAGAGCCTGCGATCTGTGCATGCGATTGGTCGTGCTGGCACTTTCATGGCCGCGCCTCAACCCGGGTCGCTCCCGCTTGCCGGCTCCCGGCTACCGCTAACTCCTGAAAGAAGCAGGCCGCCTGATGGTCAGGTGGCCCGGTGAGAGCCGGGTCCTCTTGCTCGCACCTCCCCTGGCGAATGGGGCACCTTGGAGCGAACCGGCAGCCCTTGGGGAGATGGATCGGACTCGGCGGCTCACCGGGAACGGTCAGCTGGTCAAGCTGCCCGCGAGCGGCAATCTGCGGCGAGGCGGCTAGCAGAGCCCGCGTGTAGGGGTGACGCGGGTGCCTGAAGACGGCATCGGCCGAGCCCTTTTCGACGATCCGGCCGAGATACATCACCGCCAGCTCATCGCTGATGTGGCGCACAACGCTCAGATCGTGCGAGATGAAGATCAGCGTCAACCCGAGCTGGCGGCGCAGGTCTGATAGCAGGTTGAGGATCGTGGCCTGTACGGACACATCAAGCGCGGCGACCGCCTCGTCGGCGATCAGGACCTTCGGCTCCAGCGCGAGCGCACGCGCGATGCCAACCCGCTGTCGTTGCCCGCCCGAGAGCTGGCGGGGGCGGACTTTCATCACCGAGCTGGGAAGCTGGACTAGCTCAAGCAGCTCGCGGCAACGGGCGTCGATCCCGCTGGATGGCACGAGATCGTGGGCACGCAGCAGTTCGCCGAGCATCTGACCGACAGTCCGTGCGGGGTTAAGAGACGAGCTTGGATCCTGAAAGACCATCTGAATGTGGCGACGCAACGGCCGACTGCGCTTCACCCCTGTGACCTGCCCGTCAATCGCCAGGGTGCCCTCGCTCAGCGGTACAAGCCCGACGAGGACGCGGGCTAGCGTCGACTTGCCACAGCCAGACTCGCCGACAAGCCCGAGCGCCTCGCCGGGTCGGACGACGAGGTCGACGCCGGCGAGTGCGGTGACCTGCAGCCGATCCCGTCCACGCAGTCGCGCCTCCAAAGCACTCTCGACGGGAAAGCGCACGACAGCGCCGCGCAGCTCCACGCCGCTGCTGTACGGCGGCTTCTCAGGAACGGACTCGTCGGCGCCCGCAGCGAAGCCGACCGCGACCACCGACGCCTGCCGCGACCCACGGCCACCTGCGTCACCTACGCTCTCGACGACGACAGGATCCCTCGCGCGCGCCGCGCCTCCGGCCCTACCCACGGCGAGGACCTCGGGGTGCAGGCACGCGCTGCTGTGCAAGTCGCCGAAGCGGCTCGGCTCCAGTGGGGTCAAGCTGGGATTGCCGGTCCGGCAGTCCGCCTGCGCGTATTTGCACCGGTCCGCAAAGCGACATCCAGTGGGGAACGCACGCGGGTCGGGTGGACGGCCGGGGATCCCGCTGAGGCGGCCCACGCGCTGCTCGATAGACGGCGCCGACCGCAGCAGCGCCTCGGTGTACGGATGGCCGGGAGTCTGCAGAACGTCGCCGGTCACGCCCGTCTCCACGATCTGACCGGCGTACATCACCGCCAGCCGCTCGCTCAGCTGCGCCACGACCGCAAGATCGTGGGTAACAAAGACCACGGACAGGTGGCGCTCGCGCTTTAGGGCGGCGATCAGCTCGAGGATCTGCTCCTGCACCATCGTGTCCAAGGCAGTGGTCGGCTCGTCGCACAGAAGGAGCTGCGGATCGGTGGCAAGCGCAGCGGCTATCATCACGCGCTGCCGCAGGCCACCGGAGAACTCGTGCGGCCATGCCCTCGCACGGTGCGCGGCATCCGGTATCCCAACCTGCCCCATCAGGTCGATCGCACGCCGGCGAGCCGCCACACGGCCGGCGCCGCGAACACGCATCGGCTCGGCGACAAGGTCGCCCACGCGCATCGTCGGATTCAACGCCGTCATGGGCTCCTGAAAGATCATCGCGATCCCTCGGCCGCGCAGCTTCGGCGGCTCGTACACCTCCGGCTCTCGCCCGTCGAGCCCGAGCCGAAACGTTCCGGTCGCCAAGCCGCCGCGCGGCAGAAGCCCGGCGATGGCGCGCAGAGTCAGGCTCTTTCCGCAACCGGATTCGCCGACCAAACCGAGCGTCTCCCCTTGGCCGACTGTGAGCGAGACATGCTCGACAGGTGCCACCGCATCCTCCCCGCGCCCCAGGGCGACGCAAAGGTCCTCAACGATGAGCACCGGCTTTGTGCTCATCGCCGCATCCGGTCCTGCAGCGCATCTCCGATCAGCGATAGCCCAAGCGCGACCAGCGCGATCGCCACGCCAGGACAAACCGTCAGCCACCACGCCACGCCGAGGAACTGCTGGCCCTCGGCCGTCATGGCACCCCACTCGGCCGCCGGCGGCGAGATTCCAACTCCCAGGAAGGAGAACGCCGACAAAGCCAAGATCGCGAAGACCATGTCCGACATCACGTACACCACCGACTGTCCGATGGTATTCGGCAACACGTGCACAAACAGAATGCGCCAGTTGGGGAGCCCTGCTGCGCGCGCCGCAAGCACGTAGTCAAGGCCGCGCACGCGCAGGATCTCCCCCCTCACAAGGCGTGCGTACACCACCCAGTCCACAACGATGTAGGCGATCAAAAACGACCGGGCGCCGGCTCCCAACGCGAACACCAAGGCGATCAGCAGGATGTAGATCGGAAATGCCTGAACCAGGTCCGCGACCCTCAGCACCACCATGTCGACCCACCCGCCCACATATCCGGCAGCCATCCCGAGCAGGGTCCCGAGCAGCGCCGACAGCAGGGCGGCCGCCGCCGCGATCGGGAGGTCGATCCGCGTCGCGTATATCAGCCGCGATAGCTCGTCGCGGCCCAAATCGTCGGTCCCAAGGAGGTGCCCCGGCGCGCCTGGCGGCTGCAGCGTATTGAGCGGATCGGTCTTCAGGGGACCGTACGGCGCGATCTCAGGGGCGAAGATCGCGATCAGAACGAATGCGCCCACGATAGCCGCGCCCACCGCGAGCTTCCACGACGGCAGGCGTCGCCGCCCGCCACGCACCGGCTCCTTCACGAACGCATCGGTCGCCGGCAGGATGCTCACCCTTCAACCACCACCCGAGGATCAAGCAGCGCCACCACGACATCCGCCACCAGATAGATGACGACGATCGCAACAGCAAACACAAGCGTATAGCCCTGTACCAACGGAAAGTCCTCGTTGTCCACAGCCGACACGAGCCCCTGTCCGAGACCGGGCAAATTGAACGTCGTCTCAACGATCACTGCTGCGAACAGGAAGTAGCCCGTTTGCACGGCCAGGAGAGTGATCATCGGTGACAATGCGTTGCGCATCACGAACCGCCGCACCAGCCGCGGCCCGCTGACCCCCAGCGAGCGCGCCGCGCTGACGTATTCGGACTCGAGCACCTCGATGACCGTGGCACGCAGGCTTCTGACGAGCACCGGTGAGAGCGCGATCGCCGTGGTCAAAGCCGGTAGGACGATGGCGCGAAGATGCCCGAGGAAGCCGTGCCCGAATCCTCCCACCGGCAGCGCTCCCGTCGGTAGCGCGATCACCGTGATGAGCATTATCCCCACCCAGAAGATCGGCATGGAGAGCGCGAAAACCGATAGACCGCGCACCACGTGATCAACCAGCCCATCGGGACGCAGCGCCGCGCCGACCGCCAGCGGCACCGAAATCAGAAGCGAGAGCATCACCCCGACGACAATCAACCAAGCCGTGACCGGTATCTGCGGCTTGAGCACATCGATCACCGGACTGTTGGTCTTGAACGAGTACCCGAGGTTCCCATGGATCGCGTCGTCGAGATAGTGCAGAAACTGCCCTGGGACCGACTCGTCCAGGCCCATCGTGCGCGCGGCCTGGGCGACCGCCTGAGGTGACGCTCGGAGCCCGACAGCCTCCCGCGCGGGGTTCCCCGGCGTGATCTTCAGCAGCAGGAAGACGACAAAGACGATCCCCAGCAGCAGCGGGACGAGCGCGAGCAGGCGCTTACCGACGAACGCAAAGCGTCCCAAGCTGCCTCCTCCTCCGCGTCACCGTAGGCCGGCCGGCCTCCTCAGCTCTTCCAGATCGTGTCGTAATAGTAGTAGCCCCAGGGAGTTGGCTGCACACCGTGGGTGTTAGCGGCGATCGCGGTGCCATACTCGGTGTTATCCAAGGCAACGAAGGGCACATGCTCTGAGCCGAAGTTCTGCATCTGCTGGACGAGCGCGCGCTGCTTGGTCAGGTCCGGCGTCTCATAAAAGGCATTCAGAAGATCAGCCAGCTGCTTGTCCGGGTATCCGGTGAAGAAACAATTGGTCGTCGTGATGAACTGAATATTGTTGCCCATGTCGGGCGCGCTGGCGTTGTAGCCCCAGATCGCGAGCTGGTACTTACCGGTGGTGACATTCCCCAGGAACGTGGGCGTCGCCTCCGGTGTCAGGACCACGTTCACGCCGATCGCCTTGAGGTTCGCCTGGACCAGAGCTGCGTCCTCGACGAACTCCTCCTCCTCCGGAGGGTACCGGAGCGTCACGGTCTGGCCGGCCAGACCGGAGCTCTGCGCCAACGAGCGCGCGAGGCTCACGTTCTGGCTGAAGTAGGGCTTGCTCGGCGGCGCCCAGACCCCGACGTTCGGAGGCAGCCAGCCCTGTGGCGGAGCACCCCTTCCCTTGTACACCGCCCGTATGATCCCGGGGTAGTCGATCGCGTATGCGGCCGCCTGACGGGCCGCCAGCTTGTCGAATGGCGGCGCCTTGGTGTTGAAGAGCAACACGTCCGTGAAGTGCACGGGCTCCCAGAGAATGCTCCCCGCAGGGTACTCCGCGGCCAGATTGCCAAACACACCGTCGACAACGTCCAGCTCGCCTGAGAGGAATGCGAGCCTCGTCTGGTTGTCGTTGGTCGTGAGTGTGTTCACGATCGCGTCGAGATACGGTAGACCGGGCCTGAAGTAGTATGGGTTGCGGGTGTAGTTGATGGGGCCCGAGATCGACCAAGAGTCGACTTTGAACGGGCCTGCGCCGATTGGCGTCAGCCAGAACTGATCGGCCGTCATGCCCGCGAAATGAGCCGGGATCACGCCGGCAATCGCCATCGACAGCGGGGAGGTGATGTTGTAGTCCGGCGCCGAGAGATGCAGCTTGAACGTGCGGCTGTCGACGATCTCGACATCCTTGATGATTGTGTAATAGCCACCGTTGTTCGGGCCAGCCTTCCATGTGTCCACCGAGAACTCCACGTCCTTGCTGGTGCACGGCGATCCGTCGCTGAACCGGACGTTGGGAGCGAGTCTGAAGGTCCAGATCTTTCCGGTCGGATCGACGGACCAGGACTCGGCCAGACCCGGGAGATACGCGTGGCCGTTCGGATTGACCTTGACAAGCGGCTCCATCACGGCCTGCACGGCCTGGTAGGTGGTGTTCGCGGTGATCGAGTCCAGCTTGAAGCCGTCGATCGCCTCGTAGCGCGCCTCATGGAGCGTGCCTCCCCGCTTCGGACGCGTTGCCGAGCTCTGGGCGGCGGCGGACGCGCTGTGTGTGCTGGCGCTCCCACCACAGGCCCCCACGCCGAGCCCGGTCAGGGTCACGGCGGTCAGCGCACCCGCGGAGCCGAGGAATTGGCGACGGGTGGATCGGCCATCATGCTCTTTGTACGTCATCACAGCTCCTTTGCTATTTGCCCTCAAACACGATCCGCCCCCCGACGATGGTGACCGACACCGGGACCTGCGGCAGCTCGTCCGCATCGGCGGTGAGCGGATCTGCGGCAAAGCCGGTCAGGTCAGCGCGGAAGCCTGGCTTGATGCGGCCGGCGTGGCCACCCTCGCCCGCGGCAACAGCGGGGCCGAGCGTGAAGCCCATGAGCGCCTGAAGTGGAGTGAGGGCCTGGTCGGATCCCACGACCGGTGCCTGTGGGCGTCCTGGCGACCGGCGCAGCCGTGCGCTCGCCATGCCCCGGCGAGGATCCGCCCACGCCACGGGCCAGTCGGAGCCGAGCGCCAGGACGGCGCCGGAACGTAGCAGATCGCCGCACCTCCAGGCACGTGCGGCGCGCTCGGGCCCCAGCCGGCGCGGCCAGACCGGGTTGGCATCGTCGAACGTGGCATCGACGTGCACCGGCTGCATGGAGGCGACCACGTGCTCGGAGGCGAACCTGGCAAGCTCCTCGTCCCGTACGCACTCTATGTGTTCGATGCGGTGCATCACCCCGGGGGGGTGCCCGGCGGCGCGATACGCGTCGAGGGCCTCGCGGACCGCTCTGTCGCCGATCGCGTGCGTGACGCACTGAAACCCCGCGCGTGAGAAGGCCGCGACCGTCAGTTGATAGAGACGCGGGTCCGGCCAGTAGGGAGACTGGCCGCCGCCCGCAAGATCGGGCTCGAACAGCCAGGCGGTCCCGGCCTCGACCGTGCCGTCGATGAAGAACTTGACCGCTCCGCCACGCCAAAGCTCGCCATGCTCGTCGCGCAACTGCAGCAGTGCGTGGCGCGCTTCGTCTGACATGTCCGGCGTCTGCGTCAGTGCGATCGTCATCCGCATGGTCAGATCACCGCTGGCCTCGAGCTCGCGCAGTGTCTCGAAGGTCTCGGGCGTGCCGTCCATGATGTGGGCCGCTGTCAGCCCCATCGCATTCCAGCCACGCAAGCAGTCCACCAGGTGCGCGCGGTGCTCCTCAGGGGTTGGCGGCGGCAGGACGGCGCGCACCAGGTCCATGGCTGGGCTCTCACGCAGCTCGCCCGTGAGACGGCCGCCTTTGACGCCGACGGCAGCCGTCCCGGGAAGGTGCATTGGATGATCGATCCCGGCCAGCTCAAGCGCCCGTGCGGTGGCCACAGCGGCGTGGAAGTCGAACATCGTCAAAAACGCAGGCGCACCATCGACGGCGGCCTCCAGAAGCGCCCCGTCAGGACGGCCGTCCGGGAAGGCCGAGTAGCGCAGCCCGTAGCCGAGGACCCACTCGGACCGGCGCCGACGCCGGTGCTCTGCCAACAGCTTCCGGACCTCATCCAGCGTCTGGCAGGACATGAGGTCGACAGCACCAAAGGTAGCCGAAGCGCCGCTCAGGGCGTGGAAATGCGCATCCACCAGACCCGGCACGATGGCCGTGTCGGCACCGTCGATTAGCCGCGTTCTCGCGTCACATGCCTCCCGCACCTCGGCGTCGTCACCGACGGCGATGATCTGACCGCGCCGCCACGCCACCGCAGACGCACGAGGTCGGTCCGCGTCAAGCGTATGAAGCTGCGCGCCGATGATCGCGGCGTCCGCGAAACGTCTGTCCCGTGGTCCGAATGACCCAGTGGCCGTCATGGCCGCGACGGGCCGATCCGGGTCAAACAGCGGGCGCGAGCTGTCTCACACGCCCGGTCGCGTATCGCTATCGGCCTGCGTCTGCACAGCTCGCCCGGCCAGTCCGGCGTGGCTGGGATCCGACCGGGACAGCGGCCAGCCTGCGGATTCGGCCATGAATCGCCGCATTGAGCGCCGGGGGCCGATCGTCGCATCATCCGCTCCTCCACCTCGGCCAGGACGCTACACCAAATCGATTTGGCTCGCAAGGTCACGCCACGTTAGGATGCGGTTGATGTCGCCCCATCGGGTCACGATCGCGGACGTGGCGCGCCGTGCCGGCGTCTCTCCGACGACCGTGTCGCACGCGCTCAACGGCAAGGGCGTGGTCCACCCGGCAACGCGCGTGCGGGTGCTTCGAACCGCGCAGAAGCTGGGCTACTGGCCCAACCGAGCTGCGCGAAGCCTGCGGTCAGGCAGCGCGGCGACTCTCGGTCTGATGCTGCCCGCTGAGGAGTTCTGGGGCATCGAGTACTACCTGGAGTTCGCCTCGGCGGCAGCACAGTCGGCCTTCGGCTGCGACCGCGGTCTGTTGCTTCTCCCTGCGCTTGAGAGCGCGACCGACCTGCGCCGCTTCGCAATCGACGGCGCGATCGTCGTCGACCCCGTCACGGAGGACCTCAGGCTGGCGGCGTGTGAGAAGCTTGGCCTCCCCACCGTGACCGTCGACCGGGATCTCGGGCGGCCCAGCGATACCTGGTGGGTGGGGGCCGACAACGCCAACAATACCCGCGAAGCACTCGACCACCTCATAGCGGCGGGCGCGACGCGGGTCGCCTTCCTGACAGCCGACGTGTCCTGGAGCTGGTTCGATGACAGCGTACGGGCCTATCGCAGCTGGGCCCGCGAGTACGGCGTGAAGCCCTGCATCGCCACCACGCGCAAGACACTGCTCGAGCACGGTGCAGCCGTGGCGGTTGGCCGGCTGCTCGATGGACCGGATCCGCCCGATGCGATCTTTACGCCGCCGGACCGCTTCGCCCTTGGCGTGCTGCGAGCGGCGCGCGAACGCGGGCTGCGCGTGCCCGACGACCTGCTGATTGCCGCAGGGGTCGACTCCAGCCAGGCACGACTCGCCCACCCGCCCATCACAGCGATCGACCTGAGGCCGGCGGAAACCGGACGAGCTGCGGTCGCAATGCTGCTGGCACGCATCGAGGGGACGTCCGTCGAGACGCCACAGACGGTAGCCGCGGAGCTGCGTGTGCGCGCGTCCACCATGCGCGGCGAAGCACGGTGAGCGACGCCCTCGAGCGATCAGCGCTGGATCTGCCGACGGCGAGCGTCAGCAGCCGGTACGGGTGACATCGATGCATCTGTCAGCATGGATTTGAGGCTCCTTGGCATCCATCTAGTCTGGATGCACGGGGCGCGCGGCTCGTGCTTGCCTGGATGTGACCGGCCATGGCAACGGCCACCGCGGCTGCGGGAACCTTGCTGGTGAACGGGTCGGGCGGCGTCGTGGCGCGCGTGAGCGCTCTTGGGTCTGAAGCTCGCGTGCAAGGCATCCCCGACGTGGCAGGCGCGCAGACCTCGCGGAAGCGTCTGAGCGCGGTTGTGCTGGTCTGAGGGACGGTGGGCGCTTCGAGCTAGGACCCACGCAGGCGTTCTTGAGCTCCGGCGGCACCGTGGTCGTCTCACGAGCGGGCCAGCGCATACCCCCAGCCGGACTCGAACCGGCGATCTCCTGCGTGAAAGGCAGGCGTCCTAACCGCTAGACCATGGGGGCGGAGGGCCGATTGTAGGAGCGGGGCATCGGGCGCCGGCCGCGCCGGCGGCGATGCGGGAAGGATGGGCACGCGGCGAAGACCGACCCGAGTGGTGCAAGCAGCGGGGCGCCGGCGCCGACAAGGGCCGCGACCGGACGCGGTGGCGGCTCAGCGACGGTGGATCGGCGGGTCGATGCCGGCGGCTGCGCAGGCGCCCTCGACGGTGTCGTGGCCCTGAATGTCGACCACCAGACCGTCGCGGAGCGTGACCAGCACAGCACGCTCCGGCGGATCGGCGCCCGGCTCGTCGCCCGCCTCCGGCGCAAGCTCCAACAGCGCTATGTAACGGCCGCCGCCGGCATCCAGCACGTCCAGGATCCGTCGGGGCCGCCGGGCCCCGGAGCGGCTCATCCACGCAAGCGCCTGGCCTCGGCCGCGACAGTCAAGCTCCGGCTCAGACCCATGCCACCTGACGCGTGGGTGAAGCATGCCAGCGACGGTCTCAAGGTCCCCGGCCGACAGCGCAGCGAGACCGTCTCGCAGAAGGGCAGCCTCGCCGTCGGACACGTCGTGATCATCGCAGATGCCTGCCAGCAGCCGGCGCGGGCGCCAGCAGGCCCTCGCGGCAAAGGCGCCGGCGCAGACCCTGCGGCGAGCGGAAGCGGTGCGTCCGCAGCCCCAGCGCGCGCGCCGCGCGGACGTTGGGCTCGGAGTCGTCGATCAGCAGGGTGGCCTGTGCGGTCAGCCCAAAGCGGTCCAGCAGCCGGCGAAACAGCTCCGGGTCTGGCTTGGCAACCCCCTCCGCGGAGGACACCACCGTGCCGCAGAACCAGCGCATGAACTCGTAGCGCTCAAGCCGCAGCGGGTATGTCTCCGCCTCCATGTTGGTGACGGCATAGCAGGGCACGCCGCGCCCGAGCAGCTCGCGCAGGATCTCGACGCAGCCCTCGATCGGCCCGGCCACCATCTCCTCGCTGCGCCGCGCCCACGCCCAGATGAGCTCGGCGTGCTCGGGGCGCGCGGCAGCCAGCCGCGCACAGGACTCCTCAAGCGGCGTTCCCCGGTCGTGCGCGGCATGCCACTCCAGCGTGCACACCTCCCCCAGGAAGCGCTCCATCTCCCGCTCGTCTGCGATCAGCTTGCGGTAGAGGTGCCTCGGGTCCCAGTCCAGGAGCACGCCCCCGATGTCGAACGCAACCGCGGCGATGCGCGGGCCCGATGCAGCGGCAGCCGGGCCGGCTCTTGAAGCGGCGCTCACTCGGACTGGCGTCCGAGCGCGGCGACGAACCGCGTGATCCGCGCCCGCTCGGCGGCGGCAAGCGGCCCGTCGCACTCCACCAGCAGCGTCATCGGGCCGCGCTCGCGAGCCCAATCGCGCGAGCGCTGGCTGAAGCTCGGCGCCACCCACACGAGCGCGAGCTCCCCCGCGTGCGCGGCGACGACCTGCGCCTGGTCGTCGGGTGCAGGCTCGCGGCGCACGACCGCCACGGACGCGAGCCCCAGCGCGCGCGCCACCTCGTCGATCTCATCAAGCCCCCCGGAGCCGGGCATCAGCGCCAGCTCTCCCTCCTCGAGCATCGCGCGCGTCCAGTCCGCGGGCGCGTCGCGCAGCGCGCCCGGCGCGCACACCAGACGAAAGCGTGCATCGAGCATCGGCGCGCAGAAGCTACCGCGCCTGTGATGTCCTCGCGGCCACGGGTGCGACGCCCGGTGCTCGCGCGCCCTGTGGCGCCCGCCGCGGCCACGCCAGCGCGAGGCCGGCGGCGCCGGAAGGCGGCATACCCGCCGCGCCAAGAACCTGCGACCATGAGGCCATGGACACCGCAACGATCGATCAGGCTTATGAGCAGGTGCAGGCCGAGTTCAGGGATGTCGCCAAGTCGGTGCAGGCGCTGGCCGAGAAGCTCCAGGCCGCCGCGCAGTCCGGGGACGCCAACGCGCGCGAGTGGCTGCTCGACCTCAAGCAGGTGGCGCTGGACATCAAGGACGAGCAGATGCAGGTCAACTCGCTGCTGCAGGCGATCCACGCCTGGGCCGACGGCGCCCACCAGCAGGTCCAGCAGCAGATCCAGCAGCTGCCGCCCCAGTACTCCGGCGGCGGGCTGTTCGGCGGGGGTCGCCGAGGCGGCCTGTTCGGCGGCCTGCTTGGCGGCGGCTTCGGTCAGGCGATCGAGATGGGCGCGGGCATCGGCCTCGGTGAGGACCTGATCAACAGCATCTTCTGACGCCCGGGGCGCAGGGACGCCGAGCGGGCTACTGGAAGAGGATCAGGCGGTGCGCGCTGAAGGCGAAGAACACCGCCAGCAAGCTCCAGGTCACCGGCCAGCTCAGCGTCCGCACGAACGCCACCTCAAAGCGTCCGATGAACAGCACGTAGCCGAGCACCGCGGCAAGCAACACCCCGTATAGGACGATCGCGACCGCCGCCGGCGGCGCGAGGCCGATGATCGGGGCGACGATCAGGCCGAGCACGATCCATGCTCCGATCGCCAGCACGTCCACGGCGAGGCTGGTTCGCTCGCGTCCGACGATCGTGATGAAGCCGGCTGCCCCCACCAGGGCGGCGACCATGAACACCCCGATCGGCCAGTGGGACCCGAAGCCGAAGATCGCGCCCATCAGCTTGCCCCCCGCCCAGAGCAGCAGCGGGTCAAGGATCGAGACGGCGACCACGCACGCGAACATGTCCTCCGGCGAGTCCCACGGGTCAGCGAACACCGGCCGCTGCGGGACCATCGCCTCGCGAAGCGCCGAGCGCCGCAGCGCGGCGCGCAGTGGGCTCGGATCCTGTGTCTGCGCCATCCCGCCGTCTCCCTCGTCGAGGATCGCAATGGTAACCGAGGGCTGACGGCGAGCGCCGGCGCCGCTCGGTGCGCGATCATGGTTGCATGCGCGACAATCCCGGGGCACGCAGCGTCAAGATCGGCGCCGACGAACGGACCGGCTGGTCCTCGGAGCGCCCGCCGAGGGAGGGGGCGCCGCCCAGGGAGGCCGACGTATCCGGCAGCTGCCGGCTGCTCGCCCCGACGGACCGCATTCGCTACTCGCCGGGCAGCCTCGTCGTGATCGTCGGCTCGGTCGCAGACGAGCGCGAGGCGTTCGCCGAGCGCGTGGTCGAGGAACGCGGAGCCGTGCTCTCGCCGGCGCGCGTCCGCGCGCTTCTGCAGGGGCGGGTGCCCGCGGGCGAGCTGGAGTCCCGCGCCCGCGAGCTGCTGGACGCCGCGGTGGCCAAGCGCCTCTCGGCCGGGCAGTCGGTGGTCATTCCGGCCGACGGCCTGGACGCCGAGCGGCGGGCCGTCTGGGTGCGCGCGGCGCACGCCGCGCGCCGCCCTCGCCACCTGATCCTGCTTGACAGCAGCCGCGATCAGGAGGTCGAGGGAGACCGCGCGCAGCTGGACGAGCTGCGCCGGGCGCTCGAGGCCGGGGAGCTGGGGCGCGAGGGCTTCCAGACCGCCATGCGCCTTGGCGCCAGCGCGCGCGCCGAGGTGCGGCGGATCGTGTTCGCGCGCCGCCCGCCGGACGAGTGAGCAAGCGAGAGCGCGATGGCGTCAGGATCGGAGCGGACGGGGTCGCGCGCTGCTGGTGGGCGGGCTCGTCCCCGGATTACTGCGCCTACCACGACACCGAATGGGGCTTCCCGGTCTCAGACGACGCGCGCCTGTTTGAGAAGCTGAGCCTCGAGGCGTTCCAGGCGGGGCTCTCGTGGCTGACGGTCCTGCGCAAGCGCGATGCGTTTCGGCGCGCGTTCCGGGGCTTTGAGCCAGCCGCGGTCGCGCGCTTCGGCGAGCGTGAGGTCGCCGCGCTGCTGGCCGATCCGGGGATCGTGCGCCACCGCGGCAAGATCGAGGCGGTGATCGGCAACGCGCGCCGGGCGCTTGAGCTGATCGAGACGGAGGGCTCGCTGGCCGCGCACGTGTGGCGCTTTGCGCCGCCCGCCAGATCGGCGGCCCCGAGCCGTGCGCAGCTCGCCGCCCAGACGCCCGTCCCGGAGGCCCGCGCGCTCGCGCGCGACCTCAGGGCGCGCGGATGGCGGTTCCTGGGACCGACGACCGTCTACGCGTTCATGCAGGCGATGGGGCTGGTGAACGACCACGTGGAGGGCTGTGACGCCCGGGCGGCCGCGGCGCGGGCGAGGCGCCGGTTCGCGCGGCCTTGAACCCACGGGGGTTCCCGCGCCCAGCCACTGGGCTTACCGCGCACCCACGCCGCGGGGCTCACGCACCCACGGCACTGGGCTTCCCGCGCACCCACGCCGCGGGGGCTCCCGCCACCGGCCGGGCCGCGCGCCCCCCTCGGAGGTGCAATCCTTTTGCAAAGAGCGCAACACAGGCTGGAGCTCGCGCGGTGCGGCCGGAGCGCGGGCGCCGATCTCACGACGGGAGAGGAGCACCCACATGCGAGCACGCAGATCGATCATGCTGGCGACGGCCGCCGTCACGGCGTTCGTCGCGACGCCAGTCGCGCAGGCCGCCACCACCAGCTACCGGGACGGACCGCTGCTGGCCACCTTCTCGGCTGGCACCCACTATCCCAACTGCAAGCAGATGTGGCCGGTGACCGTGACCGCGACCTTCCGCGGCCGCCCGGCGCACGCGACCGCCTTCTACCAGTTCCTTGGGCCGGGTGGCGTGGTCGTGCGCCAGTATCCGTTCGCCCACACCCGCAAGAACCCCCACAACCAGATCTGGCACTTCTACGGGCGCTTCACCGACAACACGTTCGGTCCCTTCGGCGCCTTGGCGGTCGGCTACCGGCTGACGGTGCGCGCGGTCGTGAGCGTGGGCCGCTACACCGCCTACCCCTCCTACTGGGTCAAGGTGGTCAACGCACGCGGGTGCAAGGCGATCCGCTGAGCGAGCGCCGCTGACCGCGGCGCTCGGTTGCGGCGGCCGCGCTCGACGGCCGCGCACAGCGCGACCGGCGCCGCGGGCTCAAGCGCCGCCGCCGAGCACCGCGGGCTCGGCGCCCGGGCCCGGCGCAGCGGCTCCGGCGCCTGGCGACGCCCTGCGATCATGGTCATGCGCGCCGCCGTAGCTCAGTCGGTAGAGCAGCGGACTTTTAATCCGAGGGTCGCAGGTTCGAGCCCTGCCGGCGGCACTACTGCTCTTGCTGCTGCTGGCTGACTGCCTGTCACCGCTGGCTGACAACCGGGGATGATGGTGCGCCCGGAGCGCCGCGGGTCAGCGGTCGCTGTGAGACGGAACCGCTGCACACGTGCGCTCCGGGGGCCTGAGGCCGCAGGAGAGCCGCGGACGACCTGGGCATGAAGGCAACCGCAGAGGCCGCAGAGGTCGTCCAGGGCGACCGCCCGAGCCTCGCGCGCGGGAGGCCGGGCGCGAGCCGATCGCGGCGATCGCACGGAGAGCGGAGGGCAGCCAAACGGCCTGTGGAAGGGCGTCAATCCTCCAGCAGGGCAACCGCCTCGATCTCCACCAGCATCCGCGGGTCCACCAGCCCGGCGACCCCGACCATCGTCATCAGCGGGCGGTGCTCACCGAACACCTCGGCGTGGGCGCGACCGACCTCCGCCGAGCGCGTGATGTCGGTCACGTACAGCCTGGTCTGGATCACGTCGGAGGGACCGGCGCCGTGGCGGCCGAGCTCGTGCACCACCTTGCGCAGGATCTCCACGGCCTGCTCGTAGGGGGTCTCGCCGACGATCGCGCCGTCCGGGCGCACGGAGGTCGTTCCCCCCACGAGCACCAGGCGCCCGGCGCGCAGCGAGCGGCTGTAGCCGTAGCGGGCCTCATACGGCGACGGAGGGTCCCCGGCGAGCCGCTCGATCATCGCCCGCGCACCGCAGCTCAGTGCAGGAAGTGGCGGCGGCTTGTGAACACCATCGCCGCGCCGGCCGCGTCGACCGCCTCGACCGACAGGTGGTCGCGCACCGAGCCGCCCGGCTGGATCACCGCGCTCACCCCGGCCTCGAGCGCGAGCTTGACCGAGTCGGCGAACGGGAAGAACGCGTCGGAGGCCATCACCGCGCCCCGCGCCCCGTCCCGCGCCTTCTCAAGGGCGATCCGCACCGAGTCGACGCGGCTCATCTGGCCGGCCCCGATGCCGACGGTCTGAAGGTCGCGCGCCAGGACGATCGCGTTTGACTTCACGTGCTTGCAAACCTTCCAGGCGAACGACAGCTGCTGCCACTCGGCCTCGGTGGGCCGGCGCTCGGACACGACGCGCATCTCGCCGCGCTCCTCCAGGTCGAAGTCCCGGTCCTGGACCAGCAGGCCCCCGACGACCTGGCGCAGGTGCGGCTCGATCATGTTGGGGGTGCGGCGCTCGCGGTCGTCGAGGATCCTGGTGTTGGGCTTGGCCGCCAGCACCTCGAGCGCCTGCTCGTCGTAGCCGCGAGCGAACAGCACCTCCACGAACTGGTCGGCCAGCGCCCGCGCCAGCTCGCCGTCCACGCGCCGGTTCAGGCACACGATGCCCCCGAACGCCGACTGCGGATCGCAGGCCAGCGCCTTGCGGTAGGCCTCGGCCGCGCTCGCGCCGCACGCCACCCCGCAGGGGTTGTTGTGCTTGATGATCACGCACGCCGGGATCTGGAACTCGCTGAGCGCCAGGCGGCCCGCGTCGAGGTCAAGCAGGTTGTTGAACGACAGCGGCTTACCCCCCAGCTGGGAGACCATCGACAGCACGTGCGTGCGCGCGCCCACCTGCTCGTAGTAGGCGGCGCGCTGGTGGGGGTTCTCGCCGTAGGGAAGCTCGAGCACCTTCTCAAACGCGCGCACGAACAGCGGCGGGAAGTCCTCGCGCCGCTCCTGAAACCAGCGCGCGATCGCCGTGTCGTAGCGAGCGGTGTAGGAGAAGGCCTCGGCGGCGAGGCTCTCCCGGGTGGCGGGCGACAGCCGGCAGCCGGTCTCACGCAGCTCGGCCAGCACCGCGTCGTAGGAGGCGGGGTTGACCACCGGCGCCGCGTAGGCGTGGTTCTTGGCCGCCGCGCGGATCATCGTCGGGCCGCCGATGTCGATGTTCTCGATCACCTCCTGGTCGCTTACGCCGCGCCGGGACGCGGTGCGCTCGAACGGGTACAGGTTCACGCACACCAGGTCGACGAACTCGACCGCGTGCTCCTGGGCGGCACGGAGATGCTCGTCGTTGTCGCGCACCGCCAGAAGCCCCGCGTAGAGCTTGGGGTGAAGCGTCTTGACGCGCCCGTCCATGATCTCGGGAAAGCCGGTCAGGTCAGAGATCGGCCGCACCGGGATGCCGCCGGCGGCCAGCTCACGGGCGGTTCCACCGGTGGAGACGATCTCGATCCCCAGCTCGGCCAGCCCGCGCGCGAACTCCAGGATCCCGGTCTTGTCGGAGACCGACAGCAGCGCCCTGCGAACCGGTGGCGCCTCGGGCGCCGACACGGGGACGGGGCTCGACTGCAGGCTCGCCTCCATCAGGGCGCGACTCTACCGCGCGATCACGACGCGACGCGGGTTGCGCGGGTCGATCGACACCGCCCCGGCGGCGATCAGGCGCACCGCCTCGACCAGCAGGTCGTGCTCGACGGGCGCAAGCAGCTCACGGGCACGGTCGGCGTCGGCGTCCTGCGGCAGGTCGATCGCGCGCTGGAGGATCAGCGGGCCGGTGTCGACGCCGGAGTCGACGAAGAACACGCTCGCGCCGATCACCCTGACCCCGTGCTCCAGCGCCCGCTCGATCGCGCGCAGCCCCGGGAAGGCGGGCAGCAGCGCCGGGTGCAGGTTGATCACGCGCTGGGGGAAGCGCTGGAGGAACCCGGCGTCCAGCAGCTGCATGTAGCCGGCGAGCACGACCAGGCGCACGCAGCGCTCCTCAAGCCAGGACGCGATCGCCGCATCGCGCTCGGCGCGGGACCGGTGCTCTGCGGCCCTGAAGACGCGCGTCTCGATCCCCGCCCGGCGAGCGCGCTCGAGCGCCGGAGCGTCCGGGCGGTCCGAGCCCACCGCCGCGATCCGGATCCCGTCGCGCCCGTGCACGCGGTCGATCAGCGCCTGAAGGTTCGTGCCCTCCCCGGAGGCGAGCACGCCGAGCGCCAGCGTCGCCTCAGCCATCGACGAGCTGCCCTCGGGCACGTGCCGGCAAGCTTCAGGCACGCACCAGCGGCAGCTCGCGCCCCAGCGCGAACTTGCCGTTGGCGGTGTCGGTGCCGGGCAGTGGGTACTCGCCGGTGAAGCACGCGTCGCAGTGGCGCTCGCGCCGCGCCCCCAGGGCCTCGTAGAGGCCGCTCAGCGACAGGTAGTGCAGCGAGTCGGCGCCCAGCTCGTCGCGTATCTGCTCGACGGTGCGTCCGTGGGCGATCATCTCCTCGCGGGTGGACATGTCGATCCCGTAGTGGCAGGGATGCTTGATCGGCGGCGCGGAGATCCTCAGGTGCACCTCCCGCGCGCCCGCGTCGCGCAGCATCTGCACGATCTGACGGTCAGTGGTGCCGCGCACGATCGAGTCGTCGACGACCACCAGCCGCTTGCCCGCGACCACCTCGGGAACCGGGTTGAACTTCATCCGCACGCCCTGGCGGCGCAGCTCCTGCCCGGGCTGGATGAAGGTCCGCGCCACGTAGCGGTTCTTGATGAAGCCGTCGTCGGTCGGAAGGCCCGCGGCGCGCGCCAGCCCCCGGGCCGCGGCGTTGCCCGAGTCAGGCACGGGGATGACCACGTCGGCCGCCACCGGCGCCTCGCGCCAGAGGATCTCGCCCATCCGCCCGCGTGCCGCCTGCAGCACGGTGCCCCCCATGCGCGAGTCCGGACGGGCGAAGTAGATGTACTCGAAGACGCAGAACGCCTCGCGACCCCCGGGAGCGACCAGGCGAGACTCGAGGCCCTTGGCGGAGAGCGTCACCACCTCGCCCGGCGCGACGTCGCGCACGAACGCGGCGCCGATCATGTCAAGCGCGCAGGACTCGCTGGCCACGCACCACACCGGCACGCCGTCCAGCCCGTCGATGCGCCCGATGCACAGCGGCCGCAGCCCGTGCGGGTCGCGGAAGGCGACGACCGCCTCCTCGGTCAAGACGACGGTCGAGAAGGCGCCGCGCAGCCGGGGCAGGACGTCGGCCACGGCGTCCTGCAGGCGCGCCGCGGGGTGCCTTGACAGCAGCGCCGCGATGATCTCCGAGTCAGAGGTGGAGTGGAACTCAACCCCGGCCTCGCGCAGCTCGCGGTGCAGCGCGACCGCGTTGATCAGGTTGCCGTTGTGCGCCAGGGCGAGCATCCGGGCGTCGTCGCGCACGATCGGCTGCGAGTTCTCCCATGCCGAGGAGCCGGTGGTCGAGTAGCGCACGTGGCCGATCGCCAGGTCGCCGACCAGCGAGCGCAGCTTGTGCTCGTCGAACACCTGCGAGACCAGCCCCTGGTCGCGGATCGTCATGATGTTCCCGCGGTGGGTGGCGGTCGCGATGCCGGCGGACTCCTGGCCGCGGTGCTGGAGCGCGAACAGCGCAAAGTAGGCGAGGTTGGCGACCTCGTGCCCGGGGGCGAATATCCCGAACACGCCGCATTCGTCGCGGGGCCCGTCGCGATGGTGCAGCAGCTGAGCCATCCAGGAGCGCCTTACGCTCCCAGGCTATCAGCGGCCGTCACAGCAGCCGCTCCAGGCCGCCGTCGCGAGCGCGGCGAAGCTCGGCGACGGAGACCTCCAGCACCCCGTCGATCACCAGCGCAGAGCCGCCGGTGGCGCCGATCACGATCGCCGGCGCCCGGCCAGTCGGCCGCGTGCCGGTTGCCGGCCGGCCGCTGCCGGTGGCGCCGATCACGCTCGCCGGCGCCCGCGCCTGCATCGGCGACCCCGCCTTCACTCCCACCCCCATCTGCCCCACGGCCACCCGCGCCCCGAGATCCGCCCCCTGCCCCGGGGCGGCCGCCTGGCTCGGGGTGGCGGCCTGGCTCGGGGCGGCGGCCTGGCTCGGGGCGCCGGCCTGGCTCGGGGCGCCGGCCTGGCTCGGGGCGGCGGCCTGGCTCGGGGTGGCCGTCCCCCCAAGAGCCGCGGCCAGCGCCGCCGCTGGGCCCGAGACCACGAACGCGCGGCCGGGGGCCTCGGCGAACGGGTCAAGGCCGTCTGGCAGGCGGACGCGCGCACCCAGGCCGCCCGCCGCGCAGCACTCCGCCAGCGCGACGGCGACCCCTCCCTCGGCGATGTCGTGCGCGCTGTGCGCCACACCGCCGGCGACCAGCTCGCGGACGGTCCGCAGCGCGGCACGGACGGCCTCGTAGTCGATCGGCGGAAGCGGCCCGGACGGCGGCTCGCCGTCCAGGGCGGCGAGCTCGCTGCCGTTGCGCGACGGCGCGAATTCGCCCACCAGCGCGACCGCGTCGCCCTCGGCGCAGAACGCGAGCCGCCCGGCGCGACCGGCGCGCGCAAGCCGGCCGACCATCCCGACGATCGGCGTCGGCGGGATCGGGCCCGAAGGGGCCTCGTTGTAGAGCGACACGTTGCCGCCGACGACCGGCACGTCAAGCTCGCGGCAGGCCTCCGCCAGCCCATCGACGGCCTCGGTCAGCTGCCAGGCGACGTGCCCCTTCTCCGGGTTGCCGAAGTTCAGGCAGTTGGTGAGCCCGAGCGGGGCGGCGCCCACGCAGGCGAGGTTGGCGGCGCACTCGATCACCGCCTCGGCGGCCCCGCGGCGCGGGTCGCAGGCCACCCTCCGGCCGTTGCCGTCGATCGACGCGGCGATCGCCGGCGCGTCCGGGCCGCGGCCGAGCGCCAGCACGGCGGCGTCCGCCTCGTCCGGCCGGCGGACCGTGCGCGACTGCACGACCGGGTCATACTGCTCGAACACCGGCCGGCGGGAGGCGAGGTTGGGCGAGCCAAGCAGCGCAAGCAGAGCCTGGGTGGGCGACCGCGCACCGACAGCTGCCGCGGGGCGGGCGGGCGCGTCGTCGGTCTGCAGGCGCGCCGCGGCCGGCGGCGGCTCGGGCGCCAGGTCGTAGCGAGGGCAGTCGTCGACCAGCAGCGAGACGGCCAGGTCCGCCACAGCCTCGCCGTGCCACAGCACGCGCACGCGGCCGGAGCCGGTGACCTCGCCGATCGGCGCGGCGAGCGTCTCCCAGCGCTCGCAGACGGCCAGCAGCTCGGACAGGCGCTCGGGCGCCACGACGCACAGCATCCGCTCCTGGGACTCGGAGACGACGATCTCGAACGGCTCCATGTCGGCCTCGCGCAGCGGCACGCGATCGGCGTGCAGCTCAAGCCCCACGCCGCCCTTGGCGGCCATCTCGGAGGCGGCGGATGTCAGCCCAGCGGCGCCCAGGTCCTGAAGCGCGCACAGCACCCCGCGCTCGAGCAGCTCCAGGCAGCACTCGAGCAGCTTCTTCTCCGCGAACGGGTCGCCGATCTGGACCGACGGGCGCTTGTCCTCGTCGCCCTCCCCCAGCTCGGCGGAGGCGAGCACCGAGGCCCCGCCGATCCCGTCTCGGCCGGTGAGCGAGCCCAGCAGCACCACCAGGTTTCCGGGCCCGGCCGCCGCCGAGCGGATCAGACGCTCCCGGCCCGCCAGCCCGATGCACATCACGTTGACCAGGCAGTTGGCCTCATAGCCGGGCTCGAAGTAGATCTCCCCGCCCACCGTGGGCACCCCGATCGAGTTGCCGTAGTGCCCGATCCCCGCGACCGCGCGCTCCAGCAGGTAGCGCGAGCGCTGCGAGCGCTCGGGGTCGCCGAAGCGCAGCGAGTCAAGCAGCGCGATCGGCCGCGCCCCGACCGCGAACACGTCCCGGAGGATGCCGCCGACCCCCGTCGCGGCCCCCTGGAAGGGCTCCACGGCGCTCGGGTGGTTGTGGGACTCGACCTTGAAGGCGACAACCATCCCATCGCCCACGTCCACAGCGCCGGCGTTCTCGCCGGGCCCCAGCACGACCGCGGCCCCCTCGGTCGGCAGCCGCGCCAGCAGCCGTCGCGAGTGCTTGTAGGCGCAGTGCTCGGACCACATCAGCGACAGCATCGCCAGCTCGGTGGCCGACGGCTCCCGTCCCAGGCGCGCCAGGATCAGCTCGTACTCGAAGTCGGTGAGCCCGAGCTCGCGGTGGCGGCCCTCCGGCGCGGAGGCCGCGCTAGACGAGCGCGCGGTCCTCAACGTGGGCGCGGATCGACTCGAAGATCGACAGCCCGTCGGTGGAGCCGGTCAGCGGGTCGACCGCGTGCTCCGGGTGGGGCATCAGGCCGAACACGTTGCGGCCCTCGCTGCAGACGCCCGCGATGTCATCCAGCGAGCCGTTGGGGTTCTGTCCGGGGGCGTAGCGCAGCACGATCCGCTCCTCGCCGGCCAGCTGCGCCAGCTGCGCCGCGGGCGCGTAGAAGCGACCGGTCGTGTGCTTGACGGGTATCGAGAGCGGACGGGCGGGGTCGCACGCGCGCGTGAACGGCGAGTCGCGGCAGGCGACCTCGAGGCGCACCTGGCGAAAGACGAAGCGCAGCGAGGTGTTTGGCAGCAGCGCGCCGGGCAGGAGCCCCGCCTCGCAGAGGACCTGAAAGCCGTTGCAGATCCCCAGCACCAGGCCGCCGGCGCGGGCGAACTCGGCGACCTCCTCCATCACCGGCGCAAACCGCGCGATCGCGCCCGGGCGCAGGTAGTCCCCGTAGGAGAAGCCGCCGGGGATCACGACCGCATCCACCCCTCGCAGGTCGCGATCGGCATGCCACAGGAGCTCCGCCTCGCCCACCCGCCGGCAGGCCTCAAGCGCGTCGACGTCGTCGCAGGAGCCCGGGAAGCGGATCACCCCGAAGCGCACTCAGCCGTCCCCCGCCGCGACGATCTCGTAGTCCTCGATCAGCGGGTTGGTCAAAAGCCGCCGGCACATCTCCGGCAGCTGCCCGGGATCCTCCACCTCCAGCTCGATCAGCCGCCCGACGTGCACGTTGGACACGCCCGTGAACCCCAGCGCCGGCAGCGCCCGCTCCACCGCCTGCCCCTGGGGGTCGAGGATGCCCGCCTTGGGGCGCACCAGCACGCGGGCGCGCATCAGAGGGCGCCGGCGCCGGTCCGCTCAAGCCAGGCGCCGAACGGCTCGCCGCAGATCCGCTCGTAGGCCTCCAGGTACTTGGCGCGGGTCCGCTGCACCACCTCGTCGGGGATCGCCGGCGCCGGCGGCGTCCGGTCCCAGCCCGTGGAGGTCGCCCAGTCGCGCACGTACTGCTTATCGAAGCTCGGCTGGGCGCGGCCCGGCTGGTAGCAGTCCGCCGGCCAGAAGCGCGACGAGTCCGGCGTGCAGGCCTCGTCGCCGAGCGTCAGCACGCCGAACTTGTCCATCCCCAGCTCGAACTTCGTGTCGGCGAGGATGATCCCGCGTGCCCGCGCGTGCTCGGCAGCGTGCTCGTAGAGCGCGATCGAGACCTCGCGCACGCGCTCGGCCAGGTCGCGGTCGCCGATCAGCTGCGCTGCGCGCTCGAAGTCGATCGCCTCGTCGTGGCCGCTCTGCGCCTTGGTGGAGGGCGTGAAGAGCGGCTGAGGGAGGCGGTCTGACTCTCGCAGCCCCGCGGGCAGCCGGATGCCGGAGATCGAGCCGCTGCGCTGATAGTCCCGCCAGCCGGAGCCCGTGATGTACCCGCGCACGACGCACTCGACGGGCAGCATCCGCAGCCTGCGCACGACCATCGCGCGGCCGCGCACCTGATCGGGCACGCCGTCGGTGACCGACACCAGATGGTTGGGCACGATCGAGGCGGTGCGCTCAAACCAGAAGGCCGACAGCCCGGTGAGCACCGCCCCCTTGTCCGGGATCGGCGTCGGGTGCACCACGTCGTAGGTGGAGATCCGGTCCGAGGCGACGATCAGAAGCTCATGGTCGGCGTGCTCGTAGACCTCGCGGACCTTGCCCGAGGCGAGCAGCGGCAGGTCGGCAAGGGCGGGCACGGGTCGATGCTAGCGCCCGACCCGGCGCCGGCCGACCGGGGCCCGGACGCCTCCGCCGCGGCGCCATCAGGGGCGCGCCGCGCACGGCTGCATTGCGACAAGCGAATGGTGTGGCTGCCGCTTGCGTGGCCGGTTGGACGACGCGGCGGCCTCA
>Ga0070737_10000882_pt1 | contig 51807 bp, 38 predicted proteins | sample Coa_R1_10_FD_66438 | JGI IMG/M metagenome (GOLD analysis project Ga0070737, IMG submission 66438) | Surface soil microbial communities from Centralia Pennsylvania, which are recovering from an underground coalmine fire - Coalmine... | ecosystem: Environmental > Terrestrial > Soil > Unclassified... | reverse complement strand
TGCGGCTGCCGATACTGTTCCCGCTTGCGGAGAATCCACCAACTCGATTCCGCCAAATGCCTGGCCACCGCCACGGCCGCTTTGCCGTGGCACTTTTTCGCTTTCACCCGATCGTAAAGCCGCAAGGCATGCTGGCCTGCGTAGCGCTGGCGATGCATCGGAATACCAGAATTTCTCCTGCTGAAGAACCGGATTCATGCGGCGTTGAAGCGTTATGGAAGCTTGGATGGGGAGCCGGCCAGCGATCTGCTCGGGAAAAAGCAGCGGTTGCGCCTATGCCTAGCCATGGCCAGACTACCAGACCGATCAGCCGCGGAGTTGCTGCAGCGCTCTGAGACCGTTTGCCGGTAATCCGGCGGCGGTTTGCGTGCTCCCGGCCAGCCCGCCGGAAAACTGGATGCAGCAGGTGGCGCGCGAAATGAATTTGTCGGAAACCGCATTTCTCACGCCCGCGGACCAGGGATTTCACCTCCGCTGGTTCACGCCGTCGGTCGAAGTGGCCTTATGCGGTCACGCCACGCTTGCCAGCGCTCATGTGCTGTGGGAAGAGGGCCATTTGGCGGCGGGCGTTGCGGCGCGCAGGCTCGCTTTGTCGGAAAGAACCAATTCGATTACCTGGTGGACATAAATTGGAAAAACTGCTGCGGGGTCTCAGCCCGGATTTCAGCATGTTGCGCAAACTCCCGGTGCGCGGCGTGATGGTTACGGCGCGTTCGAAAAGCCCGGAATTCGATTTCGTCTCGCGCTTTTTTGCCCCCGGGTTCCGGGATCGACGAAGACCACGTGACGGGCTCCGCGCACTGCGCCCTGGGCCCGTATTAAGCAGCGCAACTCGGAAAGACGCAGTTCACGGCATATCAGGCTTCCTCGCGCGGCGGTCTTCTGAGGGTGGCTGTTCAACGGCAATCGGGTGATGCTGGGCGGGCAGGCGGTGACGGTTCTCTGCGGAGAACTGGCAACCGAATTGTAATCGCCGCTTCGCTTCCGCGGCGCGACAATAGCGACAATAGAAGGTAGCCATGAGCAATCCCACCTATACTTCGCGTCCTTCGGAAACTGAGGCCGATGGCCTCGTGGAATTGGCCCTGAACCTTCGCTGGACCTGGAATCACGCCGCCGACGAACTCTGGAACCGGCTCGATCCCGAACTCTGGCAGCGCACTCTGAATCCGTGGCTCGTGCTGCAAACGGTATCGCAGGAAAAACTCCGGGCGGTACGCAGCGACCCGGCTTTCGCCCGCCTCCTGGATGAGGCGCTGGAGGAAAAGCGCGGGGCCCCCAGCGCGGTTACCTGGTTCCAGCAGAATCATTCCGAATCGCCGCTCGGCCTGGTGGCATACTTCAGCATGGAATACCTGCTGGCCGAAGCCTTGCCCATCTACTCCGGCGGTTTGGGCAATGTGGCCGGCGATCAACTCAAGGCTGCGAGCGATCTGGGCGTTCCCGTGGTCGGCATTGGCCTGCTCTATTCGCAAGGCTATTTCCGCCAGGAATTCGATACCAACGGGAACCAGGTAGCCCTTTATCCATTCAATGATCCCGGTATGCTTCCGATAAAACCCCTGCGCGAAGCCAATGGGGAATGGGTGCGCATCCGGATTGCGCTGCCGGGTTTGCACATGTGGGCGCGCGCGTGGCAGGTGGAAGTGGGGCGGCTCAAGCTCTATCTGCTCGATTCCAACGACCCGGCAAATCCTCCCAATCTGCGCAGTGTCACCAGCGAACTCTATGGCGGCGGGCCGGAAACGCGCATCCGCCAGGAGATTCTGCTCGGTATCGGAGGCTGGCGTCTTTTGCGAGCTCTCGGCCTCAATCCCCAGGTGATGCATTTGAATGAGGGCCACGCCGGTTTTGCCGTGCTCGAACGCGCGCACTCCTGGATGGCGGAGCAGCATCAACCGTTCGATATCGCCCTTATTGCGACCCGAGCGGGAAACGTTTTTACCACGCACACGGCCGTGGATGCGGGCTTCGACCGCTTCGCGCCCGAACTGGTGGCGAAATATTTCAGCGACTACGCGGAAAACCAACTTGGTATCGGCATTCAGGATTTGCTGGCCCTGGGCCGGCGGGATGGGTCGCCCAGCGAGCCTTTTAACATGGCGTACCTCGCGATGCGCGGCAGCGGCGCGGTGAATGGGGTCAGCCGCCTGCATGGCCAGGTGAGCCGCCGGCTTTTCCAGCCGCTGTTTCCGCGCTGGCCGGAAGCCGATGTTCCCGTCGGGCACGTGACGAACGGCGTACACGTGGCCACTTGGGAATCCGCCGAAGCCGATGCCTTCTGGAGGGCCGCCTGTGGCAGCGACCGCTGGTTGGGCGAAACAGAGCACCTGGAACCAGCCTTGCGCCGCATCAGCGATCTGCAGCTCTGGCAGCTTCGGGCGCAAACCACTCACGGCCTGGTGGACTTCGCCCGCCAGCGCCTGGCACAGCAACTGGAGAGCCAGGGCGCGCCGCAAGACCAGGTGGAAGCGGCCAGCCGCATCTTCGATCCCGATATCCTCACGATGGGCTTCGCCCGCCGCTTCGCCACCTACAAACGTCCCAACTTGTTATTGCACGATCCGGATCGCCTGCTGCGCATCCTCGCCAACCGCGAGCGGCCGGCGCAGTTGATCATCGCCGGCAAAGCCCATCCGCAGGATTCTCCCGGCCAGGCGCTGATCCGCCAGTGGAACGATTTCATTCGCTACCGGCCCGAAGCGCGCGCGCACGTGGTCTTTCTCAGCGACTACGATAAAGTTCTCACGCAAAACCTGGTGCGCGGCGTCGACCTGTGGATCAACACACCCCGCCGCCCCTGGGAAGCCAGCGGTACCAGCGGCATGAAGGTTCTGGTGAACGGCGGTCTGAATCTTTCCGAGCTGGATGGCTGGTGGGCCGAAGCGTACGTGCCCGAAGTGGGCTGGGCGATCGGCGATGGCCGCGAGCATGGCGACGATCCCGGCTGGGACGCGGCCGAGGCAGACCAACTCTATTCCGTGCTGGAGCACGACGTGATTCCCGCATTTTACGAACGCGATGAGCAGGGCGTCCCGCGCCGCTGGGTCGCCAAAATGCGCGAGAGCCTCGCCCGGCTCACGCCGCAATTTTCCGCCAATCGCACCGTCCGCCAATACACGGAGCAGCATTACCTGCCCGCCGCTTCGGCTTATTGCAGCCGGGCGGCGAGTTCCGGCAAACAGGCCGGCGCCATTCGCGAATGGCAGCGGCAACTGGCGTTTCATTGGAACAGGCTGCGGTTTGGAGACGTGCATATCGAGAGCGATCCGCGGCGGCATGTTTTCCATGTCCCGGTGTATTTGGATGAACTCGCCCCTGATAGCGTCGCTGTGGAGATCTACGCGGATAATTCTGACGGCGAGCCGATCCGCATCCCGATGAGCCGGCAGCAGGCGCTGGCCGGTTCGGTGGGCGGTTATCTCTACACCGCCGAAGCACCGGCCAATCGCCCCGCGCAAGACTATACACCGCGCATCGTTCCGCGCTTCCCCGGCGTGAACGTGCCGCTCGAAGCCGGCCAGATCCTTTGGCAAAAGTGACCATTCAAGTGCACGGCCATCGCGGGGCCAAAGCCCGCATGCCCGAAAACACTTTGCCTGGGTTTGCGTACGCCATCCGCGGCGGCGCGGATGCGATAGAGTTCGATGTAGTCGTCACGGGCGATGGCCAGTTGGTTGTCTCGCACGATCCCATCTCCGAACGCGGGCAAGCACCCACTCTCGATGAAGTCCTGGATCTCGCCGGCGCCTTCGATCTCGAAATCAAAACCTGGACCGGCGCACCTCACTGCCCCGCCCCACGGGAATTCGCCGCGCGCGTGCTCGCGCGCATCCGGGCTCACCATGCCGAAAACCGCGTGGCTGTAATGTGCTTCGACTTTCGCGTGCTCCGAGCCATGCGCGCGCTCGCGCCCGAAATCCGCCTGGCCGCGCTCACCGAAACGGATCCCCGCGCCTTTTCGGAAATTGCCCGCGAAGGCAGCGCGGCTGAAATCGTGGCGCCGCATTTTTCTTTGGTCACTCCGGAAAAAGTTGCGGCCGCGCATGCCTCTGGAATTCAGATTTTGCCCTGGACCGTGAACCATCCCGCCGATTGGGACCGTATGATCGCCGCGCAGGTAGATGGCATCATCGCCGACGATCCCGAAGCGCTGATCGCCCATCTCGTCTCACGCGGTCTGCGCGCCTCGCGGAGTCAGGCAACCGGGGAATGCTAAGATCGTCGCCATGCGGGTACTGTCTCTCTGCGCGCTGCTGGCGGCCTCCGCGGCCTCGCTTTACGCCGCGAAAAATCTGGAAATTTATTTCATCGATGTGGAGGGCGGCCAATCCACACTTTTCGTCGCGCCTTCGGGCGAAACTTTATTGATGGATACCGGTTACGGCGGCTTCAATCACCGCGACCCCGAGCGCATCGCCGCCGCGGCCAAAGCCGCCGGCGTGAAAAAAATCGACTTCCTGTTGATCAGCCATTATCATGCCGATCACGTGGGCGGCCTCTACGATGTCGCCCAGAAGTTCCCGATCCGCGCCTTCATCGATCACGGTCCCAACACCGAAATGGATAAAGATTCAAAGGTGCGCTTCAATATGTACACCTCGTTTGCAGAAAAAGGCACGCGCATCGTTGCCAAGCCCGGCGACACCATTCCCATCAAAAGCCTGGATGTGAAGGTGCTCGCAGGCGCCGGCCAAACCCTTGCGGCGCCCCTTCCCGGAGCGGGCCAGCCCAACCCCGATTGCGCCACCTACCGCCCCGATCCCGATGAAGAAACCAGCGAAAACCAGCAATCGCTGGGCATTCTGATTACCTACAGCAATTTTCGCATTCTCGACCTGGGCGATCTCACCAGCAGCCATGAGCACGACCTGGTCTGCCCGCTGAATAAAATCGGCACGGTGAACGTGTTTGTCGCTTCCCATCACATGGGCGCCGCGGCCAACACGCCGCAACTCGTGCACGCGATTCACCCCAAGGTAGCGATCGCCGATAACGGCCCGCGCAAAGGCGGCAAACCGCAAGCCTGGCAGACCGTCCACGATACACCTGGCTTGGAAGACATCTGGCAGCTTCACTACGCCATCGGCGCTGGCAAGGACCACAACTCCGCCGACCCCTTCATCGCCAATATCGAGGAACAATGCGAAGGCAAATGGCTGCGGCTCACGGCGGAGAAGGACGGGACGTTCAAGGTCTACAATAGCCGCAACAAGTACGAGAAATCGTATTAGATGACGCCGCATAATGCGGCAACCTGCCATCGAGTGGGCCGGAGCAATAATTCGGAAGTATTCCCTGGGGTTGAACCAAAGGCGCTATAGCGGCTACGTGCCGGAGTTTGCCCTACTTCTTCGGCGCCTCGGTCCCCTTATCGTCGGGCAGCGGCGCCGGCGTGTCGGTCACGTCGAACTGAACCGCCGATTCGGCCGAGTATTTGTGATACAGGTGATACTCGTTATCGTTGCGGGTGAGGAACTGCGCTCCGTTTATGATTACTTTATTTTTAAGCGGCAGCAAAAATTGCTGGCCGCCCACATCCTGGTAATCGTAATCCAGCGTGTCGCTGGCCTGCTTCACCGGAAAGGTGGGGGGCAGATCCACGGCTTCCAGGCTGATGCGCAGCACCTGCTTGGTCTCCTGGTCCACATAAATCAGGCCTTTGTAGGCCGCAATGGTATCTTCCTGGTCGGATGTGACGTGCCACTGAGAACGCTCCTGCGCCACGTGGTAGGCAAACACGTACGTGTGCCGCCCGCGCAGCAGGCCCCAGTGGTCCCACTCGAAATGCGCCTCCGTGGCCGGCTCGAAAACTTCCCGCAGCATAGTGCCAAAATCGCCTGTCGAGCGGCTCCCGCCTACTTTGTTGTAGTCCATTTGCGTGGGCGAGTTATTGATCAGGATCAGTTTGTAATCTTCCTTCTGATCGTAGTAACTCAGCCTCACGGTCAGGGTATTTGCCAGTTGCCAGGAAGGATCGTCGCCGCGCCGGCCGCCGTACTTTCCGCCGGGATAGGGCGCTACGTAACGGCGCACCACCAGCGTGCAAATGTAATCCGGCAGAGTCTTGCTGTAATTGAGCGCGTACTCTCGCACCTCGCCGATAATCTGCGCCTGCTCCTCGGAAGAGGGTGGCGGTTTGGGCACAACCTTGACTTCCACGACAGGCGCCGCTTCCGCCAGGCTCTGCGATTCCTCGCTGAGGCGGCGCACTGCCGCCAAGGTTTTTGGCCCGATGCCGAGCGCCTGCAACTCTTCTACAGTGCGGCCGTCGAGCTTTTCGCTCATCTTCGCCTTGGAGAGATAACTCGCGACTTCCTTGTCGCTCTGCTTCATCTGCACCGAGGACTGAATAAAACTAAACAACTGTTTGACTGTGAGGCTCTGCGCCTGGGCCGCGAGGGCGGCCACAAAAGCCGTGGCCACGAGGCGATACCACATATGCCCTATTCTCGCATGGCGGCTTACGCACCGATTGGCCGGTTTGCCTGAATCCCCGAACAACATGGCGTGCCATAATTGTGCACACGGAGGGCCTATGCTTTCCTACGCGCGTTTCGCGCTTCCGGCTGCCATGGCGGCTATGCCGTGGCTTGCCCAGACCTTTGTCCAGGGCTGGTTTGTCGAACCCGCATTTGCGCAGCGCGGCGGCGCTTCCCTACCCGGAGTTCCGCCGGCCAGCCAGCCAGGCAATGGAGCGCCTTCGGGCCGAACCGGACAGACGCCGGCCGAAACCAACCAGGGTGCGCAACCCGGGCCGCTCACTCCCGTGTTTCTTACAGGGCAGGTTGCCCTCGAAGACGGCTCAGTTCCGCAGGGGCAGGTGGAGATTGTCCTGACCTGTAACGGCAGGCGGCGCGTGCTCGGTTACGCCGATCCGAAAGGATACTTCAATGTTCAGCTAGGATCCCCTTCGCCGGATGTTCTGGATGACGCCAGCCTTCCCGGCCGCGGCATCGGCGATCTCCCTCCCACGGCCGGCGGCTCTCTGCCCGGCAGAAACCCCGCCGATTCCGAACTGGTCGGCTGCGAGCTGCGCGGCCAACTGCCAGGGTACGATTCTCAGGATCTCGAACTGGGAGTGCGCCAGCGCATGGATAATCCGAATGTGGGCACGATCCTGATGCGGCGGCTCGGACCGGACCAGGGTACGCTGGTCAGCTCCACCACTTTATCCGCCCCCAAAGAGGCGCGGAAAGCTTATGAGAAGGGCCTCGAAGCCGAAAAGAAGAAGAAGCTGCCCGAGGCCGAGGCCCAGTTGCAAAAGGCGGTTACCGCGGATCCCAAATACGCGATCGCCTGGGCGGAACTGGGCAAGGTGCAAGCCGCCGAAGGGCAGGCGGACACAGCGCGCGATTCGCTAAAGCAATCGATCGCGGCCGATCCGAAATTCGTGCCGCCTTACGTCGAAATGTCGCAGTTGGAATTCCGCGCGCAGCACTGGCAGCAAGTCGCGGAAGCCACCGACAAGGCGGTCGCGCTCGATCCCTTTCACTATCCGATGATGTTCTTTCTAAATGGCGCGGCCAATTACAACCTGCACAATCTCGATCGCGCCGAACAGAGCGTGCGCCGCGCCCAGAAGCTGGATCCGAATCACCAGATTCCGCAGACGTCCTATCTTCTCGGCCTGATTCTGGCCGACCGGAAGAATTACGCAGCCGCCGCCGAGCAGATGACCGAGTATCTGCGGCTTGCACCGAAGGCCTCGAATGCGGCCGAGGCCCGCGAGCAGTTAGCGCATTTCGAGGAGCAGGCGAAAGCCGCCCCGGAGGCACAGCGGCAATAACCGCCCCCCGCGCGATGCAGGCAGCCAAGAAGCTTTCGCCCCATTCTGCCCATTCGAAACACCTGGCGATTGTAGTCGCGGTTACCGTCTATGCCTCCCTGCTGGGCTGGGACCGCGTGCGCACGAATTTCGCCGCGGACGACATGATGAACATGGGCCAGTATTTCCTGCTTGGCCCCGCAAAAGCGCTGGCAGCGCAGTTGCTGTTTTGGAAGGGCTATTACCGCCCGATGGGAGCGGCGTTTTATCTGCCGCTGTACCATTGGTTCGGCCTCAATCCCGCTCCGTTCCAGGCGGCCATCCTGGCGCTGCTGGCCATCAACGCGATAGTGCTTTACTGGTTGGCCATTACTCTCGGCGCGGGTGAAGTAGCAGCCGGCGTGGCGGCGCTGGTGGCGGCGTATCCCGCCGGCCTGACCAATCTGGTCTACAAGACAGACATGATTTATGACGTCCTCTGCTTCCTGTTTTTCACCGGCGCGGCGCTGGCGTATGCGGCCGTGCGCGAACGGGGGCGGCGGCTGGATCGGAAACAAACGGCGCTGTTTCTGTTCCTGTATCTGTGTGCTCTCAATTCGAAAGAAATGGCGCTCACCATGCCGCTGGTGCTGGCAGCTTACGAATTCTTTTATCAGCGACGGCGGGCGCGCCGCTGGACGCTCCCCGCGATCACCGCGGCCATGGCGGCGCTCAGTTTCTATGGCAAAATCTTCGGCGTCCAGGCGCTCGTCGCCAACTCCTCCTATCGGCCGGAGTTTTCCCTCTACCGTTTCCTCAAATTTCAAAAAGGCGCGCTGCACGATCTGCTGGCGCAGTTGGCCACTCCAGGCTGGCGGGGAGTGCTGTTCCTCTGGGCGCTGGTCGGTTTTCTCGCGTGGCGGCGCAACCACCCGCTGCTGCGGTTCACCTGGGCCTGGATGCTGGTGACGCCGCTGCCCATCGCGTTTCTTCCCGATCGCTTTCAGGGATGCCTATATCTGCCGCTCGCGGGTTGGGCGATTTTCGCCGCCGCGATCGCGGTCGCTTTGGCGAAAGCCCTCGCGAACGTGCTGGTGAACGAGCCGATTTTCCGCCGCCTCGGGCGCAGCGGAGTGTTCGCTCTGCTGATTGCCTGCGCGGTGCTGCTGTGGACAAACCGCATGCGCTATCTAAAAACGGAAGTGGTCCGGCCCGCCGCGGCCAGCCAGGGCGCGCTGACGGCGCGAGTCATCGGCCAGCTTCGGGCGCTGAATCCGCGCGTGCCGCCAGGCAGCCAGGTCGTCTTTCGGAACGATCCCTTCCCGGGTTGGGATATGACGTTTATCGGCGCGCTATGGTTCGGTGATCGCAGCATCCATGTTTACAATCAGCGGCAGGAGCGCCTTTCGCCCGGCGAGATGCAGCGCATGGATCATATCTTCGATTTTGAGAACGGCCGGCTGGTGCAGGTGAAGTAGAATCAGCGGATCACGGCCAGGTGGAAATTCTTTTTTCCGGTGCGCAACAGAATGGCGCCTTCCCATTTCAGATCGGCGGAGGCGAGCGTGCGCTGTGGCGAGTTCTGCCGCTCGTTGTACACGTAAACGCCGCCGCCTTCGATCAACCGGCGGGCGGCGGCCTTGCTTTCGGCCAGGCCGGTACGCATCACCAGATCCACCAGGCCAATGCCGGTTTCGATGTCCGCGGCCGGGACCTCAGTGGTGGGAACCTCCCGCGCCAGCGTGGCAATGGTCTGGGGCGTGGCCGCTTCCACCGATTCGCCGAACAGGATCCTGCTGGCGGCTTCCGCCGCGCGGGCCGCATCGACGCCGTGTACGATGGCGGTGCACTCGAAGGCCAGCACCCGCTGCGCTTCCCGCTTCTCCGGATGCGCCGCAACGTCGCGTTCCAGCGCCGCAATCCGCGCGCTGTCCAAAAAGGTGAACAGCTTCAGATAGGCCACCACGTCCGCATCGGCGGTTTGCAGCCAATATTGATACATCTGGTAGGGGCTGGTGCGCTGCGGGTCGAGCCACACCGCGCCTTCTTCGGTCTTGCCGAACTTTTTGCCGGTGGAGGTCATCAACAGCGGCGTGGTAATCCCAAAAGCCGGTTGGCCGGTAACCCGCCGAATTAACTCAATTCCGGAAACGATGTTGCCCCACTGATCGCGCCCGCCCATCTGGATGGTGCAATTGAGGTGCCGCGAAACGTGCAGGAAGTCGTAAGCCTGCAGCAGCATGTAGGTGAACTCGGTGTAGGAGATGCCGTGCTCGCGCTCCTCCAGGCGGGTGCGCACGCTATCGCGCTTCATCATCTCGTTCACCGAAAAATGCTTGCCGATGTCGCGCAGGAATTCCACCAGGCGCAGCGGCAGCAGCCAATCGGCGTTATTCACCAGCAGCCCCCGTTCGGGCGTGGAGAGGTCGAAGAATTTGCCGAGTTGCCTGCCGATGGCCGAGGCGTTCCGCTCCGTATCTTCCCGGCTCAGCAGCATCCGTTCCGCCGATTTGCCGCTGGGATCGCCAATCAGCCCCGTGCCGCCTCCCACGATGGCCAGCGGCCTATGCCCGCGCCGCTGCGCGTGCGCGAGCGCCATTACCGGGACCAGGCTGCCTAGATGAAGGCTGTCGGCGGTCGGATCGAAACCGACGTAGATGGTGCGCCGCGCCGCCGAAAGATGCGCGTCCAATTCCTCGCTGGTGGTAGCCTCCAGAAACCCGCGCCAGCGCAACTCGGCCAGAAGAGAATTTTCAGAATGGGTTGGCAACTTTCAATCTTGCCACACGGCGTTCGCCCAATCTCGCCTTTAAGCGATCTGGCTCATGTATACCGCAATCAAAATGGCCGCGAGGCCCGAAAGTCCCGCTCCCGTAAGCAGGCGGACCCGCCGCGGATTGCCCGGGCGCGTAGCGGCCAGCGTCGCCGCGAAAATATGCAAAACGAGCAGAAGTTTGATCCCCAGTAGGATGTGATAGCGCAGAGAATGCGCGCCGGTATGGACGTAATTGTAAATGCCGGTGGCTACGAGCAGCAGGATCGTGACGAAAACCTGACCGCGATACCGCGCGGCGGCCGCATCGCCGAATTTATCGGCGCTTTCCCGCGTCATTACAGTAGCGGCGGTACGCAACGCCAGCCGGCCGTAGAGCGCTCCGCCAATCAAAAACACCACCGATGAAATATGAAGCCAGAGCGAAATCCCTTTGGGAATATCGATCATATACGGTTGAGTATACTCTGCTTATGATTCACGAGATCCTGCCGGTGGGAGTGCTGGCGTGCAACTGCTCGATTTTTGGCGATGAAGCGAGCCGCGAAGGCCTGGTGGTCGATCCCGGCGACGATATCGGAAACGTGCTCGATGTCATCCGCAAGCACGGCCTCACCGTGAAAGCCATCGTGATCACGCACGCGCACATCGATCACATCGGCGGGGCTCGGAAACTCAAGCAGGCCACCGGCGCGCCGGTGTACATGAACCTCAATGACGCCGAGTTGCAGAAGATGCTCGATATTCAGGCGGCGTGGCTCGGCATGCCGCAACCCGAGCAGGTAGCCATCGACGTGCCGGCCAAGGAGGGAGACAGGCTGGTGATCGGCGCCGCGGAGTTCCACGTTCTACACACGCCAGGCCACACCCAAGGGAGCATCAGTTTGTGGATTCCATCCGAAGGAAAGCTGGTGGCGGGCGACACCTTGTTCCGCGATAGCATCGGCCGCACCGACCTGCCGGGCGGCGATGGCCGGCAGATCCTGTACTCGATTCACGAAAAGCTGCTGCCGCTACCGCCGGAAACGGTGGTGATCCCCGGCCATGGCCCGGAGACGACAATCGGACGAGAAAGCGAATTGAACCCGTTTTTGCGGGAGCTGTAGATCCACACCGGTTTCGGCTGTCCGTAGCCTTGCAGCACCTTGCATTCCGCGCTCGCCGCCTAATTCCGGTTACCCGGCGCGGGCCCTCCCGCCGTCCCCGTCACCTGCTCCGGCGCTTGTTCTCCCGGCGGCCGGTTCGGCGGTGGCGGCGGAGCGGCTTCCGGCATTTCTGCCTTTCCGTCTACCTCGAATACGAACAGCAGCGGCGGATGTTCCACCTTCGCATCGGTCGGCCCAAACGTTGGAGCCGGCCGCCCCATCCCACCTACAAACGCCACGTACTGCTTGCCATCCGACTCGTACGTAATCGGGGGCCCCATGCCCGTCCGCCCGGTCTGCAATTCAAACAGCTTCTCGCCCTTGTCCGCGCTGTATACCCGAAAATAACCGTCGTTCGCCGTATGGAACACCAGGTTCCCGGCCGTCGTCACCGTCCCGCCGCCAATGCCGCCACCGCCGTCCGCCCGCCACGCCAGTTTCCGCTTTACCGGGTCCCACGCTTGTAAGCCGCCGCGTACACCCTCCGGAGCGTCCGGCCCCATGGTGGGCGAAAGCTCCCGCAGCTTCCCCGAAGGCCGCGTGTATCCCGTCGTCCCCGGCTTCAGCTCCGTCTGCGCCTTGTAGGGGAACGGCATGTAGGAAGCCGGAATGTACACCAGCCCCGTGTTCGGGTTGTAGGACATCGGCGCCCAGTTGTGCGCTCCGCCGCCGGTCGGAAAAATCGATACGCCAACTTCGTCGTTATCGTAATAAGCTTCCGGGTTCACCATCGGCCGGCCGATTTCGTCGAACCCCTTTGCCCAGCTCACTTTCACGAAGGGCGATGCCGAAAGAAACTCGCCCGTCTTCCGGTCCAGCACGTAGAAGAAGCCATCCTTCGCCGCCTGTACGATCACCTTGCGATCGCGCCCGTTGATGTTCAGCGTCAGCAGCATCAACTGCTGCACGCTGTCGAAATCCCAGTTGTCGTTCGGCACCGTCTGGTAGTGCCACTTGAGTTGGCCGGTCGTCAGGTCCACTGCCAGAATGGAGCAGGTATAGAGGTTATCCACGTTCTGCGCGCCGCGGAATTTCTGCACCCACGGTTCGGCGTTGCCCGTGCCTACGTAAACCAGGTTCGTTTCGGGGTCGTATGCCACGCCGTCCCAAACCGCGCCGCCGCCGCCCTTGGTGTAAAAATCGCCACCCCAGGTCTTCGCCGCCGCGCGCATTGCCTCGTTCTCAAATGGCTTGGAGGGGTCGCCCGGCACCGTATAGAAGCGCCACTCGCGTTTGCCTGTCATCGCATCGTAGGCATCGAAGAAGCCGCGCGTCGGTTTATCGCCGCCCGAAATCCCTACGATCACCTTCCCGTTAGCGATCCGCGGCGCCATCGTGATCGTATAAAGGTCCTGCGGATACGCCACGCGCGCCTCCCAAACCGGCTTGCCCGTGAGAGCATCGAGCGCAAACAGCCGCCCGTCGTTTGCGGGCGCGATGATCATGCCGCGGTAAAGCGCTATCCCTCGGTTCACAATCCCGCAGCACAGCCGCGGCCGCACCGCCTGCTGGTTCACCTCGGGATCCCAGCGCCAGACCTCTTTGCCCGTGCGCGTATCCACCGCGAACACCACGCTCCAATTTGTGATCTCGTACAGTGTGTTGTTCCAAACCAGCGGCGTGCCTTCCTGGTTCCCGCCGCCCGCGCCCAGCACATACGTCCACGCCAGACCCAGGCGGCCCGCGTTCGACGTATCGATCTGCTTCAGCGGGCTGTAGCGCCACTCGCCTTGCGAGCGCCCGTAGCTGAGCCATGAACCGGGCAGCGGATCGGCGGGCGTTCCCGCTTTCTTCAGCACGTCGTTGTCTACGAGTAGCGGCTGCGCCCCCAAAGCGTTCGCTGCGGCAGCCAGAATGAGGATCGTCGCGAGCTTCAGCATGGGGCTATTCTATACGCTCACCCCGCGGACTGCCAGCACCCGGACGACTGCGACGACAGCGCAGGCTGGGAGATCGGGGATGTCGGATCAGGGCCGCGCCGCAGGGTTTAGGTTCGGGTGTGAGGCTGAAGCCATAAGCACCACTTAATGGTTGTTGTCATGGCGCTCCAAAGGGTATATTTTGAAATCAGAGGGAGGATACCATGCTGCAAACTGCCACAGAACCGGGATTGACCACGGGAAGCGCCCCGTTTGTGGAGGAAGCCCGCCATCGCGGCGAGCTGTACATCACGCAGCCGTATGAGCTGTACTCGGAAGATAATCACGAGTCCTGGCGACGCCTGTACGCGCGGATGCAGCCCCGCTGGGAGCGCTACGCCAACGGCCATTTTCTGCGCGGCATCGACGCTCTCCAACTCCCTAAAGATCGCATACCGCGCCTTGCCGATATCAATCGCCGCCTGGAACCCCTTACCGGCTTTCAAACCAAGCCTGTCAGTGGGTATGTGCCGGCGTTTCTGTTCTTCGATTGCCTCCACCGCCGCGAGTTCCCCACCACCGTCACGATCCGTCCTCCGGACCGCATGGACTACTTGCCGGAACCCGATATCTTCCACGACGTAGCCGGCCACGTTCCGATGCACACCGACCGTGACTTCGCGGACATCCTCGTCCGCTTCGGCGATTGCGCTCACACCGCCGCCGGCCTTACCCGCGAGACCCGCGATCCGCACGAGCGCGACCGCCGCCTCGTCAGCGTGGTCAAAGCCATGTCGCGTTTCTTCTGGTTCACGGTGGAATTCGGCCTCATGCGCGGCCGCGGTGGCATCTACGCCTACGGCAGCGGTCTGCTCAGCTCTTACGGGGAGTTGCAGCACGCCATCGAATCCCCCGAAGTGCAGCGCCATCCGCTGCAACTCGAATGGGTGATCAACCAGGGCGCCGAAATCGACCACTACCAGCCATTACTTTTCATCGTCGACTCCTTCGACCACCTGTTCGATGAGGTTGCCCGCCTGGAACAATGGATGCGCGAGGGCAAACTGAATAACGTCGCCCCCGGCCTGCCCGAAATCAGCGAATCGGACGCGCAAAGCTTTATCGACGCCATGGCGGACTAGTAATCCACGTCGCGGCGCGGCCCTCCGCTTATTGCCCGGCTTTCTTCAGCGTGGTCACGGGAGACGGCAAGCGGGACCCCACGGGCCCGGTGAATTCTTCTTTTGAGCCGTCGTCGTAGTACTGCACGAATTTCCAAACCAGGCTGGATCCCTCTTTCGGATTGATCCCCAGCATGCCGAATTCGACGAATTCATAGGGCGCCATCCGGCCGGTCCAGACCGCTCCGGTAATTTTGCCCTTCTCGTCCTTCTTAAATTCGATCTTCCATCCCGGCTTGAACTCGAAGTCGTAAATGGTTACTTCCGGGGAAACTCACCCTCGATTCGGACGCACTCCACCTGCTTCTCATTAGGCACCCGCATGGTATATTTCTCGCGCGCGCCCAGATTGGATTCGGTCGGGTAAATGCGGATATGTCCAAAACTCAAGGGAGCGAGCGATAACGCCAACGCCGCGCCCGCCAGTCCAAAACGGCAAATTCCACGAACAGCCATCGAAACCCTCCTGTGATCAGTTGAGAGTAACGCAAGCGTAAACCGGAAACAACAGCAATCGGCTATTCGTCATTCAACTCCGCTGCCCCGAAGCGCCGCCCAGTGCAGACCGCCTCTTTCGCCCGGCGCGCCAGCCGTTCGAACGCCTCCACCAGTTCCGCGGGCTGCCGCACCACAATCGGGCAGCCCAGCGTCAACAGCATCGCCGCGAACGGCTCCAGGTTTTCGCGCGCGCAGCGCAGAGTGGCGCCGCCGTTTTCGGCCTCGGTGGTCACCCGGTGCAGTGCAAAATGCGATCGTGCCTTTTCAATCGGCAGATCGAGCCAGACCTCGATGGCAAAGCCGGCCTGCACGAACGCCATCGAACGCTCCAGATACGCCCGCGCGTCGAAACCCTCCGGCCGTTCGAAGGATTCCGCTCCGATTTCCAGGTCCATGACGCGATCGAGCCGGAACGTGCGCAGGGCTTCCCGCAACAGGCATCGCCCCGCCAGGTACCAGCGCCCGTCCATGTGCACGATCCCGTATGGCTCTACTTCCCGCTGCGAACGGCTGCGGTCGTGCGATTGGTACTGGAAGGCCACGCGCCGCCGCGTGCGAATCGCGGTGCAAACCCGGATCAGGGACTCCGCCGAAGTGGAGATCACCCAGGGCCCCGGCTCAATGGCCACCACTTCTTCCACGCTGCTGGCGCTGTCCCGCAGCGAATCCGGCAGCACCCGCCCGAGCTTCGCTGCCGCGCCCTCCGCCGCCGGAGCGAACGCGACGAGCCCCAGGTACCGCAGCGCCCGCAAGCCCATCGTCAGCGCGAAGGCTTCTTCGTCGGTGAACATCATGGGCGGCAGCCGGAAGCCCGGCTTCAGGCGGTACGCCCCGCCCACGCCGCGCGTCGATTCCACCGGAATGCGCAAATCCTGCAAACGTGCGATGTAGCGCTGCACGGTCCGCTGATTCACTTCGAGCCGCTTCGCCAGTTCCGCGCCGCTCACTTGTCCCCGCGCCTGCAGGATCTCCAGCACCGTGAGCACCCGCATGATCGGGTCGTACATAAATTTTATGGTGGCACGAATTCCCGACACGATCTGTCGCCAATGGCTTTTAGACTGGCCTCATGACACCAGCCCAAACCCAATCCGTGATCGATTCCCGCGCTCTGCTGGAACATTGGCAGGGCCACCGCCGCCTCACCCGGCGGGTGATCGAGGCTTTCCCCGAAGATAAGCTCTTCAGCTTCACTATCGGGTCCATGCGGCCCTTTGCCGAAATGGTGAAGGAATTTCTGAAAATGACGGAGCCGATCGCCCATGGCGTAGCCACCGGCGAATGGACGGATTACGGCGCCGATCTCAGTTCCGTGCGTACCAAAGCCGAACTGCTGCGTCTGTGGGACAAAACCACCGAAGAACTCAACACCATCTGGCCGGCGATTCCCGCTCACCGCTTCGCCGAGGTGGACAAGGCGTTCGGCCAGTGGGAAAACCCTGGTTTCCTCACAATCCTCTACGGCATCGATAACGAGATTCACCATCGCGGCCAGGGCTACGTTTATTTGCGCGCCTTGGGCATCGAGCCGCCGCGCTTCTGGGAGCGCTGACCCAAAACCGTGGGCCGGCAGTCCTCCTCGCCGGCCCGCGCTCGCAACCCGCTCCCCGCTCCCCTCGTCTAGCCCGATAATGGTTTCCATGGCCAGCGAGGATGTGTGTCCCAAGTGCGGTGGCACCGGTTTTGTGATTATCGAGCGTGCCCAGGTCTCCGGCGCCCAGCCCTGCGATTGCCGTTTTCAGAATATGGCGGCCCGCCGCCAGAGCGGCGCGCACATCCCGCCGCTTTACCGCAACGCTTCTTTTGAGAACTTCACTTTCGCCGCCGAAAACCCGCTCGCCCAGCGCGACCTCCGCACCACCATGATGGGGGTCAAACGTTTCGCCGACGATTTTCCCAATGAAAGCCGTCCCGGTCTGCTGCTCATCGGCGAGCCCGGAACCGGCAAAACTCACCTTGCGGTGGCCGCTCTGCGCCGCATCCTGGAAAAAGGATTCGAGTGTCTGTTTTGCGACTACCAGAACCTGCTGGACCGCATCCGCGCGAGCTACGATGCCAACTCCAATTCCGCCGATCGCGAAGCCTACCGCGACGCGCTCGAAGCCGAAGTCCTGCTGCTCGACGATCTGGGCGCTCACCGCGTCACCGAGTGGGTAGAAGACACCATTACTTCGATCATCACGTCTCGCTGCAACAACCGGAAACCTCTTATCGCCACCACCAATCTTCCGGATGCCGATGCCGGCAGCGCCACTTATGAAAAGACCGCGCTCGGCACGCAATACCGCACCACGCTGCGCGACCGCATCGGCGACCGCGCTCGCTCCCGCCTGTTCGAAATGTGCACCGTAATCCGCATGCCGCTGGTAGAGGATTACCGCGTGCGGAAACAGCGGGTCTTCTGATGCGTCCGGCCGCTTTCTTTCTTTGTCTTGCCAGTTGGCTTGCCGCCGCGCAAACGAGCCAATCCCCAGCCCCGAATCCGCAATTCGTCCATGCCGTCGAGTTCCCGTACTATCTCTACCCCCGCACCCACTGGGAGCGCGAACTGGTCTGGCTCAAAAGCATCGGCATCCGCACGGTGGAGTTCTCCATTCCCTGGAACTGGCATGAGCTTAAGCCGGGCGATTTCGATTTCACGGGCCGCACCAGCCCGCGCCGTGATCTGGTTTCGCTGCTGCGCACCCTACGCAAACTCGATCTGCGCGCCTGGGTGCGCCCGCTGCCTCCGGTGAACGATTGGGAAAACAACGGGTGGCCGGGAGGCGCGGAACGCCCCGATGCCGCCGCGCAATCCGCATGGCTCGAGCAACTTGACAATCTGCTCGGCGCGCAGACCAGCGCGCACGGCGGCCCCATTGCCTTCGTGGAGGGCCGCGAACTTGCGATTGGCGCTCCTTCTCCGCCTGGCCCGATCACCATCATTTCCGCGACCGGCTCAACGGCATTGGCGCGCAGCCGCGCCGCCATGGCCTCCGGCGCCGGCACGCTGCTCTGGACCAACGTCGAAGATGCGCTCTACCCGGCAGGCTATGAACCGCTACGCAACGGCACTCCGGTGTCGCTCCTCCGTCCGGGCGCCGTGGATTTGAGCGGCGGCGAACGCCCCGCCACAGCGGCTCTCCGCCGGGATGCCGCTCTCCTCGCAAAATGGGAACCGCTCGTCGCCACCCTCAAACGCATCCCCTTGCCGCCGCCCGCCAGCGGCGAATTTCCGCGCGGCGTTACCGCCATTGAGTTGGCATCCAACCCCGTTTCCGCCCTCAGCGTGACCAACCGCGGCCAGGCGCTCTTCCGCGACGTGCTGCATGTCCCCGAACCGGCGACGAAGCACATAATGGATGTCCCTATTTCCGTCCCCGCGGGCCAATCCCTCTGGCTCCCCTTGAATCTTACGCTGAGCGGCAACGGTCTCTGCCACGAATGTTCCGAATTCTCCGAAGCCGAACACGTGGTTTACGCCACCGCCGAACTGCTGAACGTGGAATTTGAGAATGGCATTCTCGCCATGGAGTTCGCGTCACCCGGCCCCGATCCCGCCGAAGTGGTCTTGCAACTGGCGCACCAGCCGGTCGGCCCCTATATCGCCGGCGGAAAGCCCACGGATTTCGACTGGGACGATAAGACCCTGCGCGCCCGTTTGACAATCCCGGTGGGCAAAGGCCTGGACAATCACGTCCGCGTGGGACTGGCGATTGAGGAACCGGAAACCTCCGCCTTTTTCGGTGAGGCCAAGCGGCTGGTCATTGGCCGGAAAAATCCCATTTCCACGGTGTACTCCTCCGAGGATGTGGCAAACCGGTCACGGCTGCGCGTGCCCCAGGGCTTCACCGCAACGCCGCAAAAGAAATCCCCCAACGAGATCGATTACACAGTCGAAGTGCCCGCCGGCGCGCTGCACGGCGATTGGGCGCCGCTCACTCTCGAAGCCGATGGCGTGCCCCTCGGCCGCGCCCGCCTTCAACTCTTCCGCCCCGTTTCGGTCCGCCTGGCGCAGGCACTCGATCTCCCATTCGGCCCCCGAGCCGCGCTGGATGTAGCCCCGGACACCGTTTCAGCGGATGCCCGCGCCGGCGGCAGCATCGAAGTGGTGCTCCGTAATAATTCCCCCGAAATTCAGAATTACCGGATTGAGGCCTCAGGCGATGGCTTGGAGTTCTCTCCACGGCGCACCGAAATCGCCATTGCCGGAACCCAGCAGCGCTCCATTTCTCTGCGCGTGTTTCCCGAAGAGGGCCTGACCGGCCTGCGCGACTGGCGCCTGCGCCTCTCCGGCGGAGCGGGCCCTGTGCGTGCGTCGGACGCCGTCGATCTGCCGTTCCGCCTGGTTCTCATTCCGCGCGACACCGCCGCCACCTGGTCCGCCGATCTCGATTCCGATGGTTCCCCCGAGTGGGTGATCGAATCCGCAAAAGTGCGCGCCGTGTTCTCCTCGGCCGATGGCGGCCGTTGGATGGCACTGGTCTGGAAGGATACCGACACCAATTTCCTGCCGCCCGAAGGGGCCTTCGCCCGCCCCGGGCCGGTCGAAGTGCATGCCGGCAATGGCGTGCTCACCTTCACCGGCAAGGGCTGGACGCGAACCGTCTCGCTTTCCGGAGACACGCTCACTATAGACCAGAGCGTTCCCTTCCCCGCCGATTCACTGCCGCCGGCCCGGCCCACGGCGCCCGGCAATCTCGCGCTTTCTCTCGACCGCCAGGCGCCCGGCCGCGCAGTTTACCGTATTCAGCCAAACCATTGAACCCGAGATCTCCTTTACGCCACGACGATTTTTAGCAGTAAGTGATGGCCGTGTGCTCGCGGCAAGTAGCCTGGGGAAGGCTACTCATTTCTCCGGTGGTGCTGCCAAAGCACGCACAGCGCTGTATTATACAGGGCCAGCGCCGTCGTGATCTGTCCCAGGTGGTTGTCGGAGGCGGAGATGTAACCGGCATCTTCGGCAACGTCCGGGTGCAGATTGCCGTCCGTGGAGCAATCGATCACCACCGCGCCCTTCTTCACATGCCGGACCAGGTCGTCTTCCGAATTCGCCGGAAACGCGGTTACCACGATATCCGCCGCGGCGAGTAAGTGGTCCCGGTCTTCGCGCCGGGTCTGCACGTGGCACATGGAAGTCGTGGCGCCTACGCGCATCAACATGCCCTGCAGGGGAATTCCGATGCGCGCCGAACTGTTCAGAATTACCACCATGGGGCCAGGCTGGCTCAGGTCCTTGGGAAACATCGCCTTGATCGGCGGGTGGGCGTGCAGCAAGGCGAGCACGGCGCGTGCCGTACACGGCACCACTCCTTCGTATTTCTGCTCCTCATCGAAGGTCTTCATATTGAGCGCCATGCGCCCGGTGTTCTCGATCGTGAGCCCTTCGATATCCTTTTCCGGCTTTACGCGACGCAGGAAATAATCTTCGGTGCGATCGAACGGCGTTGGAAAAAAGATAAACGTCCCGTGGATTTTGTCGTTGGCCTGCGCGCCCATAATCAGCAGTTCCAGCGCGTCGGCGCTCAGCGCCTCCTCCACGCGGAAATCCAGGCCGTGCTCGCGGAACATTTTGCCCATGAAACTGGCGTAGCGCCGGGCGCCGCGGTCGAGTTCCTGGTTGGGCAGGCGCGGCATAAAGGCTGCCACCCGGACGCGTTCGCGGTCGACGCCTTTGCGGTCGATTTCGCGCAGCTTCTGCTCGGCCTGCTGAAACACCTGTTGCGCCACCGCAACGCAATTGAGCACCTTACTTTGAGGAATGTTCCTCGTCCAACTGATGTCCGGAACATACGCGGTCCGGGGTGGAAGTAAGCCGGTCATAAGTTTGGGAGTGATTGTCCTTCTACGATAAAATGGTAACAGCCTCCCCGTAGCGCTTTCCTCTCCAATGAAACTTTCTTCGTTTTTGCAGGCGGATTTCAATATCGGCAGCCGTTCGCGCGGGGTCGAATACTACCAGTCTGGCGCGGTGAAAATCCTTAAGGGCGGCCAGCTCTCGGTCGAAGCTAAAGTGCGGGGGCAAAGCGGCACTTACGAGACAGAAATCGAGGTCGAACCCGACGGAGAACTATTCATCTGGTGCGATTGCCCCTACTTCGAATCCAACAATTCCTGCAAGCACCTTTGGGCGACGCTGCTGGCGGCGGAAAGCAGGGGTCTGCTGGGCGGGGTATTGGACGCCATGCACGTGGCCACGGAATTCGATCTGTTCGGCGATCCGGTTCTCTCTTCGGCCATGCCCCAGCTCATACCGAAGGTAACGGCGCCGCCGCGCCCACCCGCCTGGGTCAAGCAGCTCAATGAAGTCGCGGCGCAATCCAAAACTACTGCGGTTGAGTGGCCGCGGGAGCGGCAGATCCTGTATGTGGTCGACGTGCCCAACAGCGCGATGACGGGCACGCTGGTGCTGAAACTCATGACGCGCGAGCCGAAGAAAGCCGGTGGTTGGAAAAAGCCCGCCACGCCGCGCCTCAGTTTCCAGCAGCTCGCTGCCTTGCCCGATCCAGCCGACCGCCACATCCTCGGCATGCTGACCGGAGCCAGCGCGCACAGTTGGATGTACCCCGGCTCGCACTCGGAAATCTCCTCTGAATTCCGGCTGCGGCACCCGCTCTCCGCCACGCTTGTTCCGGAGATGACCGGTTCGGGAAGGTTCATGCTGCAACTCGATATCACGGGAACCGAACTGCTCCCGCTCGCCTGGGATGCGGCCGGCCCCTGGACTTTCCATCTGCGCCTTGACAAGGAGGAATTGGGCAATTGGGCCATAATGGGCTCGCTGCGGCGCGGGTCCGAGGAAATGGACCTCAAAACGCCGCTGCTGATCACCGATGGCGGATTGGTGTTCACGCGCGAGCGCGTGGCGCCGCTGGCGGATGGCGCGCCTTTCGAGTGGATTGCGTACCTGCGCAAATCGGGCCCGATCGCCGCCGGCAGGAATGAGGCGGACGCGCTGTTAGCGGCGCTGCTCGAGCACCCGCTGGGTGGGCCGCTGGAAGTTCCCGAGGAGTTGCGCTTCGAGCAAGTGCGCGTCCCGATGCGTCCCAGTCTCACCATCCGCACGCCGCAACGCCGCGAATCCTGGAATCCCCACCGGCTGCGCGCCCAGCTCTCATTCGACTACCAGGGCCGGCGAATCACCGAAGCATCTCCGGCGCGCGGTGTCTACGATCCCGCGGCGCGCACTTTTCTGGTGCGCGACCTGGAGGCGGAAAGCGCCGCCCGCGATCTACTGCGCAAATTGGGCGCCACCGGGCCCGCCACCTATTTCGGAAAGCCGGAACCGCAATGGGAGCTGGCCTCGAAAAAATTGCCCGTGCTGGTGCGCGAGTGTGTGCAGGCCGGATGGCATATCGACGCGGAAGGCAAAGTCTTCCGCCGCCCAGGCGCCATGCGCATGGAAGTCTCCTCGGGAATCGATTGGTTCGAGCTGCATGGAGAGGTGGAATACGGGGAGGCGAAGGCGAAGCTGCCGCAATTGCTGGCCGCGTTGCGGCGCGGGGAAACCATGGTGCAACTCGATGATGGCACCTATGGCCTGCTTCCGGATGAGTGGCTGGCGCGCTTCGGCGCGGTCGCGGGACTGGGGCAGGCCGAAGGCGGGCATCTCCGGTTCCAGCGCAGCCAGGCCGGACTTCTGGATGCCTTGCTGGCGGCCCAACCGGAAGCCCGCTGCGACGAAACCTTCGCCCGCGTGCGCGATCAGATCCGCCGGTTTGAAGGCATTCGCGCGGCCGAACAGCCGGTCGGCTTTGCCGGGCAGTTGCGCGATTATCAGAAGGAAGGCGTAGGCTGGATGGAATTTTTGCGCACCTTCGGTTTCGGCGGATGCCTGGCGGACGACATGGGCGTGGGGAAAACCGCGCAAGTGCTGGCGCTGCTCGAAAGCCGCCGGATACTGCGGGAGAAACCGCGAAGCGGCGAAATGGCGGTGAACGGAAATGGGGATGCCGCGCCCGCGGCGCCGTCGCTGGTAGTGGTTCCGAAATCGCTGGTCTTCAACTGGAAGCAGGAAGCCGCGCGCTTCACGCCGCGGCTGCGGGTTCTGGACCACACTGGCGGAGGCCGCAGCGTGGAAGCATTTTCCACCTGCGATATCGTCCTCACCACCTATGGCACGCTGCGCCGCGACGCTCTGGAATTCAAAGATATCGAGTTCGATTACATTGTGCTCGATGAAGCGCAGGCCATTAAAAACGCCGATACCGAATCGGCCAAAGCGGTGCGGCTGTTGCGCGGCCGCCATCGCCTGGCTTTGAGCGGCACGCCGGTAGAAAACCACCTGGGCGAACTGTGGAGCCTGTTCGAGTTTCTCAATCCCGGAATGCTGGGCTCGGCCAGCGTGTTCAAACTCGCCGGCGCCGCTGGCCGCAACCCCACCGAAGAAACTCGCAAGCTCCTGGGCCATGCGCTACGGCCGTTCATTCTCCGCCGCACCAAGGAGCAGGTGGCGCGCGAGCTACCCGCCAAATCCGAGCAGACCATCTACTGCGAACTGGAAGGGCCGCAGCGCAAACTCTACAACGAACTGCGCGACCACTACCGCAACAGCCTCCTGCATGCGGTGGAGCGCCAGGGTCTGGCCAAGAGCCAGATGCAAGTCTTGGAAGCGCTGCTGCGCTTGCGCCAGGCTGCCTGCCACACCGGACTGCTCGATTCCAAGCGGCTCAACGACCCCAGCGCCAAGCTCGATCTGTTGATGACCCAGCTCGAAGAGGTCATCGATGAGGGCCATAAGGCGCTGGTCTTTTCACAGTTCACCAGCCTGTTGAGCATCGTGCGGCAGCGTCTCAAGGATTCCGGGATCGCTTATGAGTATCTGGACGGCGCCACCCGCGACCGCGAGCAGCGCGTCACCCGGTTCCAGACCGATCCTGCCTGCCCGGTCTTTCTCATCAGCCTCAAAGCCGGCGGCCTGGGCCTGAACCTCACGGCCGCCGAATACGTCTTTCTGCTCGACCCCTGGTGGAACCCCGCCGTGGAAGCGCAGGCGGTGGATCGCGCCCATCGCATTGGCCAAAGCCGGCAGGTGTTCGCATACCGCCTGATCGCCCGCGACACGGTGGAAGAAAAGGTCTTGCAACTGCAAAGCACGAAACGAGATCTGGCCGCGGCCATTATCAGCGAGGACAACAGCCCGCTGCGCAACCTCAAGCGCGAAGATCTCGAATTGCTGCTCTCATGAGATGCCGCTGCCATATCTCCGCGCTATTCTAATGGCTTGACGCCGCAATCCAATCAGCCGCAACCGCCTGCCCCCCCGCGGGTTTCCGCGGTGGTCGTGTCGCGCAACCGCATCGAACTGTTGCGCCTGTGTCTGGAGTCTCTCGAAAAATCGGACGGGCGCGAAACGCTGCAAATCATCGTAGTGGATAACGGCTCGACCGCCCTTCAAAACCCCGAGCTCAGCGCGCAGCTCGAAACGGATTTCCCCAACGTCCGCTTTTTCCGCCTGCCGAAAAACTTCGGCTTGACCAAAGCCATGAACATCGGCTGGCGGGCCGCCCAAGCCGATTATGTGCTGTTTCTGCACGACGACACGGAAGTGGAGCCGGCCGCCATCGAGCGCCTGGCCGCCGTGCTCGACGAGCGTTCCGACGCCGCCGCCGTCTGCCCGCTGTTGACGGACGGCGAAGGCCGGCCCGCTCCCCAACTGGGCGAATTGCCGCCCGATGGAAACTATCGCCCGGCGGAAGTCGCTGGCTCCGAGCCGGTCGAGGTAATGTATCCGCGCGGCGCCGCGCTGATGCTCCGAGGCTTCGTGATCAAATCCATCCGCCAGATTGACGAGCGCTATGGCCAGTTCGGCAGCGACGCCGATCTGGCCGCCCACATCCGCACCGGCGCCCGCAAGATTCTGCTGGTTCCCGATGCGCGCGTCAAGCACGCCGGCGGGGCGTCACTCGAGACATGGGACTCGCTGCGCCGCGCCGATTTCCTGCTGGCCCGCGCCCGCTTCGTAAGCAAGTATCAGGGTTACGCGGCCGGCCTGATGACGCAGCTTGCGGCCATTTTCGGTTCGTTGCTTTCGTTCCGGTGGGGCGAGCTGCGCTATCTGCTGAGCGGCCAGAAGATTGACGGCAGCCAGCTTTGAGAGTAGCTTGGCTGGACCCGCCGTCGCCGGCCATTCCTCTACCATCGGCGGCCCCGTGCAACCGCGCCCCGGTTGTGCCGAACCGCTCCGTTACGGCCGCGGCTCCGATACGGGTCGGGGCCTGAAGGAGCGGTTTCTGGAATCGCACCGGGTTAGAACAACAACTTCAAACTGAACTGCGTCTGCCGCGCGACGTTGCTCAGTCCGCCGCTTCCCACCAGCGAGGTAATTTGCCCCGCCGTAGCGTTCGGGGTCGCCAGATAGTTCGTGGCCGCCGATCCTGCGCTGAACACGGAAGTGACCGGGTAATTGAAATTGGGGTGATTGAAAAGGTTGAACAGCTCGGCGCGGAACTGAATGCTCACCCGCTCCGTGATCTTGGTATCCTTCATCACACCCAGATCGGTTTCCACGTAGCCTGGCCCGATCAGCGCGTTCCTTCCCAGATCGCCCAGCGTGCCGTACGGAGAAGCGGTGAAGCACGCCGGGTTGTACCACTGGTGAACGTTCTGATTGGCGTAAATGTCGCAGCCCGCGATTACGTCCGGCCGCGGGGTGTCGAAGTTGTTGTTCAAATAGGGCTGCGTGCCTTCTCCCAACGAGAAAGGAACGCCCGTGTGCCACGCCTGTATCCCCGTGATTTGCCAGCCTTCCACCAGCCGGTTGCCTTTGAAGGGCAGCAGGTAGACAACGTTCCCGGCGATGTTGTGGCGAAGGTCGAAACTGCAGGTTCCTTTGTCGGTGCTCCATAGGTACGGGTTGGTGTTGGCCGACGTCACGTTATTACCGCCCAGGCCCGCATACGCATAGGAGCCATCGATGCAATGCGACCAGGTGTAGGAGAACTGAAACACCAGATTCGAAGACATCCGGTGCTGCACACCGAGTTGCAGAGCGTTATAAGCCGAATAGCTGCTGGTGTCCAGCATATCCAGCGATCCGAAATTGGGATCGGGCGCCGGATTCGCATCCAAGATTTTAGGGTTGGCCGCGTCCGGGTGGACGAAACTGTAGACCCCATTCGTAACCGTCGGTATGGGCGCGTTGAAATCATGGAAGGCGAGCAGATGCACGCCGCGCGTGCCCTGATAACCCACCGTGAGCAGCGTATTGGCCGGAAGCTGCTGCTGGATGCTCAGCGTGTACTGCAGGCTATAGGGCGTGGTGTGGATTCCGTAGTAAGTCCCGTTGGTGTTGCTGAGCAGAGGCGTTCCGCCGCCCACGAACGGCGTGGGCCAGTTGGGATCGCCATTGGTGAATACCTGGTTCTCCGTCAGGTAAGGAGGATTGGTTAGATACGCCGAGGAGAAGGTGTACGTCTGGTACGTGTCATGAAAAATGCCGAAGCCGGCCCGAACCGCGGTCTTATGGTTCCCGAACACGTCCCAGGCCAGCCCGACACGTGGATCGAAGTTCCGGTTTGAGGGGTTCCTCACAAAGGCGTGCGGCACATTCTGGAATTGCGTGCCAAAGGGCGGCCCCACGGCGTTGTAAAAATTGTTGTGAATCTCGATCGGGTTCGATTCCCAGTCGTAGCGCAAGCCCAAATTCAGCGTCAGCCGGTTGGTGATTTTCCAGTCGTCTTGGATGTAGGGAGTAAAGCGCAGATCGCGCTCGGCTCGGTAGGTATTGGTCCCGCCGTTAGGCGCGCCCGTAAACGATGCCGGATTCCCGGAAAAAAAGTTCGGCATGCTGGTGAACAGATAAAATCCGTTCCAATATGTGTAAGCGTAGGGATTGAGTTGCTCGCGGCGGAAAGTCAGGCCGGCCATGATGGTATGCGCGCCGTGAATCCAGGTCAGATCGTCTCTCTCCGTGAATTTATTCTGAATGTACTGAAAGGGATTGATGAACGCGGCGCCGAGCGGCGACAGACCGATAGGCATGGAAATATAGGCATCTTCCCTGGCCGGGGTGAAGATTTGCAGCGCCTGATGCTCGGTGGGCTGAGTCTCGCCCGTCACTGGGCGGGAGTAGGACGAGTAGAAACTGTTGATCAGTGTCGGCGAGAAGACGTGGTGCTCGCCAATCGTCAAAAACTGATTGTGCGTGACGTCGTCAGTCGGCCAAAGCCCCATGCCGCCATAAGTCGTTCGGGTTCCGAAATCGGCCTGATACCTGCCGAACAGAGAGTCTTTTGCGGAGATGTTGTAGTCGATGCGAATCACTCCGAAATCCTCCGGCGTGATCTGCGGTCCCACGAACTGGTAAATACCGACGTTGGCGTTATAGGGCGCATTCGGTTGCGGATAAAGTAACAGCATGGCCGACGACGCCGGATTCACCGTGTACTGTGTGCCGTTATAAATGCCTTGCCGTAGCGTCGCGCTGGGCACGTAGTTGATGTAGGTCGTATCCAGCACTTGGCGGATCCCCTCGTAATTTGCAAAGAAGAATACCTTGTTCTTTTGGATCGGGCCGCCCAGTGTGCCGCCGAATTGGTTCCTGCGGAAGGGCGGCGGCGAACCGGCATCGAAAAAGCCGCGCGAATCGAGATCGCTGTTGCGCAGAAATTCGTAAGCCGAGCCGTGAAAATCGTTGGTGCCCGACTTGGTGACCGCGGTAATGGCCGCGCCATTGCCGCCGTACTGCGCGCCGAAGGTGCCGGTGAGAGTCTGGAATTCGGCGATACTGTCGATGCCCAACGAAGTGCCGGTGACATCGCCGCCCGCATTGCGCTGCCACCAGTTGAGCATGTCTTCCCCATCCAAAGTATTGGAATAGCCTTCCGGACGCGCCCCGGCGATCGAGTAGGCATTCGCCACTGAAGTGAGTGCCGAGCTGCCGCCGGCCGGATACGTGGACACGCCCGGAGCCAGCAGAATTAATTGTTCGAAATTACGCCCGTTCAGCGGCAACTCGCGCATCTGCGTCGAGTTCACCAGCGAAGAAACCGACGCGTTGGTAGTCTCTACCAGCGACGCTTCCGCCGAAACCGTCACGGTTTGGGACGCCTGCCCCACCGCCAGTTGCAAATCGATTACCGGCGCGCTGCCCACGGTCAACGTGATGCCGGTACGAACCGAAGTCTGAAAACCGGTTTTCGAGACCTGAATTTCGTAAGAGCCGATGCCCAGGTCGGGCACCGTGTAACGTCCCTCGCCATCGGTGACGGTCGTCGAGGAAACAGAGGTGCCCGTATTTTTGACGGTCACCGTGGCAGCCGGGATGGCTGCGCCCGAGGTGTCCGTGACCCGCCCCGAAACGGACGCCGTCCCGGCCTGCCCGAACAGATGGGCAGAGCCTGCTAGACCAACAGCGACAACAGCGATCGACCACAAAACCCCACGACTCGAGCAAAACATGATTTGCACCCCTGATTGGATTAGCCCCGAAGCTGATCCCGCAAGAACCCGCCCTGACGGATTGGGTAGCAGTTTATCAGAGACGCGCGCCGGCGTCCATGCGTCTGGATTGATCTCTCGTATCAAAAAAACTGATACACCGGCAGGTGCGAACCGGGCGCCGCGCGCGGCGCTCGCGGCCGAGTGTTTTTCAGCCCAATTTCCCGCTAAGATAATCGGCATGGACCGGAACTACCGAATTCGAACGATCGCAATCGCGGCGGCTTTGGCTGCCGGCTCCGCCACCGCGTTCGCCGCCGGCGACGCGGCCAAAGGCAAGGAGGTTTTCGATCAGTGCAGCGTGTGCCACAATGCCGACAGCACCGATCGCAAAATCGGCCCCGGCCTGAAGGGCTTATTCAAAAAGGGGAAGCTCGAGAGTAATGGAAAGCCTGTGACCGACGCCAACGTGCGCGAAAAAATCAACGAAGGCGGTAACGGAATGCCCGCCTATAAAGACATTCTCAGCGATCAGGAAAAAGATAACGTAATTGCGTATTTGAAAACGCTGTAAAAGCGGAGCGGGGGAAGCTGGAAGCTAAGGAGCGAGAAGCTGATCGGCAGCGGTCCCGCTACTCTGGCTTCTAAACTTCTAGCTTCTATCCCTACGCCTTCCCGCCCAGAATGTCCAGCGCCTTTTTCACCATGGGGTCGTCTTCAAGCTTCTGCTGCTGGGTTTGGGGTGTTTCCACGTCCGGCAGCGGCTCGCCGTTTTCGTCGGTCTCAACCTGTGGCTCCGCCTGCAGCACCTGGTTCTTCGGCGTTACGCGATTGTCCTGAATGGCTTTCCCGTCGGGCGCGTAATATTTCGCAACCGAGAGAATAATGGCTGAGCCATCGTCCATGGTGATCGCCTTGCGCATGGAAGCCTCGCCGTAGGTCGGTTCGCCTACCAGTTGCGCGCGATTATCGTCCGCCAGCGCCGCCGCCGCCACTTCCGCCGCATCCGCCGTGCCGCGATTGATCAGCACTACCATGGGCAGCGCGGTAATGGCCTTCGCAGGGTCCGCATTAAAGTTCTGCCGGGGCACGCGCTGCCCTTGCAAATACGTAATCAGACCCTGCTTCAAAAACAGGTTCGCGAAAGCAATGCCGTCTTCCGGATCGCCCACCGCGGTATTGCGCAGATCGATAATCAGCTTCTGCGCGCCCTGTTTCTGCGCCTGTTCAATCGCCGCGGCGGTTTCCTTCACCCGGCTCGCCGAAAGGGTCTCCGGCTTGATGTACGCCACCTGGCCCGCCATCATTTTCTCGTCCACCGGCGGGATCGTGAAGTCGGCGCGCGTCAGCTTCACCGTGGCCGGTTCGGGTTTCGACACCCGCACCACGCTCAACTCCACTTCGGTTCCAGGGTCGCCGCGCAGCAGCAGGTCGGCATAGGCCAAAGGCATGTCGCGCGTGGCGATATCTTTAATGCTTTCAATCATGTCGCCGGTAGTGAAACCCGCCTTGGCGGCCGGCGAGCCGGGCACCACGCCCACCACGCCCACGTATCCGAACTTCTTGCTCAGCAGCAGGCCCACGTCCGCCCGCTTCACATCCTTGTTTTTCAGGTAGTCCTTATACTGATCGGCGTTCAAATAGCTGGCAAACGGGTCGATCGCCTCCAGCATTCCATTGAGCGCCCCCAGCGTGACGCTCTTCATATCCGGCTCTTCCACGTACTCGGTCTTGATGCGCGAAACCACATCCGTGAATACGCCGATATGTTTGTAAGTTTCGTCTTGCGACGCAGCGCCCTGCCCAAGCACGCTGCCAACCAGCAGCAGTAGCGTCAGCACGGTGGAACCGGTAACAACAAGGTATTTCAAGCGGCTATACATAGGTGGTGAAACTCCGGAGGCCCTTTATAGAAGTATACCCCCACGCGCCCCGTCCATCCGGACACGGCCCTGGTATTTCGACGCGCGCCCGGCCGCTTTGGTGACACAGGAATGCCAATCGGGAAATTCGCGCCCGCCCGTCCCTGCGGACACTACACCGGCAGCGGCGCGGAAGATGCTTGCGAAACCGCCGGCCGATGCCGCTCAAATGCGTTTTTCCAGCGCAGGAAGGGTCGCTCCACAATCCAATAAGACGCGCTCGCCGCCGCCACCACCGCCGCCATTGTAAACGGCAGCGAAAGCGCGGGCCATTGCGCAGCCAGTTTTTTGGCCGGATCGATCAGCATCTGCTGGTATAGATAAATCGAATACGAAATCGTGCCCAAATACCGCACCGGCCCCCAATTCAGCACCCTGGCGAAACCCGCCCGCGGCCAGCCGATCGCCTGCACCAGCAGCGCCGCCACCAGAATCGGATCGATTGCGAAACCCACCGCGTCCCGGTAGCCGGTGCCGAACCTCACGTTCAGCGCCACCGATACCGCCAGCAGCCCCAGCGTCCCCCACAGCAGCGCCGACCGCGCGCACAAGCGCCGCCACAGGCCGGCCGCCGCGCCTTCGCGCAGCGCCACCGCCAGCAGGCAGCCCATCATCAAATGATCTGCCCGCGCGTCGAAAGCTTCGTAGATATAGCCTTGGTCGCGCTGCAGCCCAAAAATCAGCGCCTCCCGCCAAACCCATACCGCCGCGATCCCCCCCAGCAAAAACGCCATCCGCCTCCCGTTCCGCCGCAGCAGCAGAAACGCCAGCGGCCACAGCAGGTAGAACTGCTCCTCAATCGCCAGCGACCAGGTGTGGCTCAGCCCGGTATTCGGATCGCCGCGTAGCGCCTGGTAATAGTTGTTGCAGTAAAAAAAAGAGGCCAGTGCCTGCCCACCCACCAACCGCTTATGAAACACCACCAGCGCTCCCACCAGTAGCAGCCAGTAAACATAAAAGGCCGGAAAAATCCGCAGCGCCCGCCGCGTGTAGAACAGCCTTAGCGAAACCGCCCCGTAGCGCTCTTCCTCCTTCAATAGCAGCCACGTAATCAGGAAGCCGCTGAGCACGAAAAACGCCAGCACCCCCAGCCCGCCCGGCGCCCAATCGAAGCCATAGTGGTAAAACACCACCGCCAGCGCAGCCACCGCGCGCAATCCGTCGAGCGAGGGCAAATGGCTCTCTGCCAAACCCTTGGCAAGCTTATCCGGCAGACTGGTGGCGCGCTCGATCACTCGAACTCATTATGCTCGCTAGCACACGCGCTCCGATGTCTTCTCTTTCACACCGATTATGGTTGATTATCAGCATGACCTTGCCGGGCCGTCCGGCCGTGAAGCGCCGCCAGCCGGAACCGTTACTCCTGGACCGAGCGCGAATCGGATACAGGGGTTGAAAAGTGGCCGGCGATCGCATGCTGCTTTCCGCCTTTGCCTCACTTTCGCGACACGAAGCCCGAAAACTGTAGCATTTTAGCCACACCATTGACCACCAATCCTCTGCCAGATCAGTAACTTACAGTTGGCCGCCGAGTTGCTCCGGCGTTCCCCTATGCCGGAGTCCTCTAGTGCTTTTTGAGACCACACTGCAACGGCCGGTGGAGGCTGCGGGCGTGGGGCTGCATAGCGGCGTGCGCGTTCGCATCCGTATTCTGCCCGCGCCGGTCTCGACCGGGATCGTTTTCGTCCGCACCGACCTGGAAAATTTCCCCATCCCCGCCAGTTGGCGGCACGTTGCCCGCGTGAGCTACGCCACTAGCCTCATGCGCCAGGGCGTCTTGATCTCCACCACCGAACACCTGCTCAGCGTGTTCTACTCCATGGGGATCGATAACGCCTTTGTCGAGATCGACAACCTCGAAGTTCCCATTCTGGATGGCAGCGGCCAGCCGTTTGTGGAACTGCTGGCGCTGGCCGGGATTCGCGAGTACCGGCGCAAGCGGCGCTACCTGCGCATCCGCCGCCCGGTTTCCGTGCAGGATGGCGATAAGCGTATCAGCATTCTACCCGCGGAGAGCTTCCGCCTCACGTGCGATATCGATTTCTCTCATCCGCTGGTCGGCCGCCAGTCGATCGAGCTCGAAGTCACGCCGCGAAGCTATGCCGCGTGTATCGCGCCCGCCCGCACCTTCGGCTTCGAGTACGAACTGGAGCAGATGCGCGGCATGGGCCTGATCCGTGGGGCGTCGCTCGAAAACGCCGTCTGCTTCACGCGGGAAGGCGTGCTGAACCCCGAGGGGCAGCGCTTCCCCGATGAGTGCTGCCGCCATAAAGCGCTCGACCTGATCGGTGACCTGGCGCTGCTCGGCCGCCCGCTGCTCGGCCACGTGATCGCCGAACGCGCGGGGCACGCCATGCATACGGCGCTGGTGGCCCGCATCATGTCGGATGCGTCGCTCTACGAAATTCTCACCTTCGATCAGCTCGCTTCCCGCGTGACGCAGGCTCTGGTCTCGAAAGTGGGCTAAACGGGAAAGCCCGCCAATGCCTGTGCCGATCGCGCTGGCCGGGGACTACAATCCCGCTCGAATCGCGCATCAGGCAATTCCACTAGCTCCGAAGCAGGCCGCGCGTGCCTCCTGGCTATATTGGGGCTCGACCTTATAGGCAAGCTGGAGAGGCGTTACTCCCGCGCCGGCGCGAAGCCGTAAAACGCCGCCATCCAAACCACATGACAGCCACCAGCGCCGCAAACGCGGCGAAAACCGCGACAGTGTTGGTGACCCTACAGCCGTGGACCGGCTGATCCCGCGGGGCGGCCTGTTTAGGCTGCGCGCCGGTTCCTGACCGCTCCTGACCGGCGCGCTGCTGCCCCGCGGGTTGAACAACTCACGCTCATGCGGCCCCAAAGCGCGCGGCGCGTTTCTCGCCGCTGAAGGCTGTCACGATCGCGGCCAGCAGGAAGACGGTGCCCCCCGTAGCCGCCATCGCCACCGAATAGCTGGCGTGCTTGGCGAAAACCGCTTCGATATACGCCACCGTCCCCGCAATCAGCACGCCGCACTGATAACCGAAGCCGGGCAGGAATCCGCGCACCGCATCCGGCGAGAGTTCCGAAAGGTGCGCCGGAATCACGCCCCAGGCGCCCTGCACCATGAACTGCATCAGAAATGCGCCTACGATCAGCAAGGCCGCCGAAGGCGAGAACGCCCACAGCGGAATCATCACCACAGCCGCCAGCAGACCGGTAATCATGGCGCGCTTGCGGCCAAAGCGGTCCGAGTAGGCGCCGAACAGGGTGCCGCCAATAATCGCGCCCACCATCGAAATTGCCGTAATCGCGGCGCGCTCGCGGGCGGCGAAGTGCCATTGCCGCTCGAGAAATGTCGGATACATATCCTGCGTTCCATGGGAAACGAAGTTGAACGAAGTCATCAACAGCAGCAGAAACAGAAAGAGCTTCCAATGCGAAGCGATGCCGCGGAATAAGTGGCCCCAGCTCTCGTGGCGCGTCTTTACCCAGACCTCCGACTCCTTCACGCGGAAGCGCACAAACAACGCCAGCAGCGCCGGTAGGCCGCCGATGAAAAATAGCGGGCGCCACCCCAACCTGTCGAACAAAAAGAAATAGCAGGCGGCGGCCAGCACGTTGCCAAATGCATAGCCTTGCTGCAAAAAACCCGAGAGCAGCCCGCGCAGCCGCGGCGGCGCTTTTTCCATGGCCAGCGAAGCGCCCACCCCCCACTCTCCTCCCATGCCGATGCCGAACAGCGCGCGCAGCACCATGAACGTGGTGTAGTTCGGCGCAAGGCCCGAGGCCACTTCCACCACCGAATAAAAAACCAGATCGAGCATCAGCGGCGTGCGGCGGCCGTAGCGGTCGGCCAGCAAGCCGAACAGAAACGCGCCGGCAGGCCGGAACGCCAGCGTAACCGTAATTGCCAGCGCCATGGAGGCGTCGGATTTGTGAAACTCGCGGCCAATCGCGGTGAGGCAGAAAACTACCAGGAAGTAGTCGAACGCGTCGAGCGTCCAACCGAGAAAGCTGGCGGTAAGCGCGGCGATGTGATCGCCGGTCGCGGCTTGCGCCGCCGCTGGTTGCGCGGAAGCTCTGAGTTGCGTCATTCTTTGGCCGCCCAATGCAGGCCGATTCCGCCTAGTATATGACTCCGCGCCTCCACCCGGCGGTAGCCCGTTCGCCGCAGCAGGTTCGTGAACTCGTCAATCGAAACGAAGCAGCGCAGCGAGTCGGGGATATAGGTGTAAATGCGGGTCTTCCCGTGCAGCAGCGTTCCCCAGAAAGCGCCCTGCACGTACAAATAGGCCAGGTAAAGCGCGCGCGGCAGGCGGTTGGGCGGCAGGAAAAAATCCAGACTGACCAGCGATCCTCCCGGGCGGGTGACGCGCTCGATTTCACCCAGCGCCCGCCGCGGGTCGCCGAAGTTCCGCAGACCGTAGCCGACGAACACGCAATCGAACGAGCGGTCGCGGAACGGCAGACGCAGCGCGTCGGCGCACACTCGGTGCCGCACGCGCGCGCCCGAAAGGCGCAGCATGCGTTCGGTGAGATCGGCCGCTACCGCAATTGCCCCCGGGCGGCTGGCCAAAACCAGAGCGGAAAAGTCGCCCGTCCCGCAGGCCAGGTCGAGAATGCGCGGGCGTTCCGCAAGCCCGGCCCCCGCTACCCCGGCCCGCTTCCAGTGCCGGTCCATCCCATAGGAAAAAGCGCGCGTGATGAAATCGTAGCGCGGCGCCACCTGATGGAACATCTCTCGCATTCGGCGGGAGTCTGCGAGTTCGGCTGGAGGCTGGGGCACGCGCAGCCGAATTGTAGCAAAATGCCGCTCGGAATACCCGGCTGGCGGCGGCCGGCTTTAATGCCGCGAACTCCGCGCGTTGATCGCCCGCGGCTGCTCCGCGGCCGCGCCCACCGAGAGCTTGCCGAGCGGCGGCGCAACCGAAGTGTCCACCATTTGCACCATGGCATAAGCCGGCATATCCTCGGCTTCCTTAAAGAACGTGAGCCGCCCCTGCAGCGGATCGCAATCCACCCGGATCAGGTCGCCGCCGCGCACCTGTCCGGTGGCGATCAGATTCGAGAGAGGGTGTACCAGCAAGCGGTCTATGGCCCGCTTCAAGTGACGCGCGCCGTACTTCAGATCGGTCCCTTCGGCCAGCAGAAAATCCTTGGCCGGATCGGTGAGCGAAAACACGAACAAAGCGCCATTGGTCGAATTGAAAACGCGCTGCTGCACCATGTTCAATTCGATCGAGAGAATCTTGCGCAGTTCCCCTTCGCCCAGCGGCCGGAAGACCACGGTCTTATCGATGCGGTTCATGAACTCCGGAGTGAACTTGCGCCGCGCGGCTTCCACCCCCGCCCGCATCACTTTCTGGTTCAACTGGTTGTCCACCACGCCCGCGGCCTGCTTCCGCTCCGCCTCTCCCGCGGCAAATCCCAGGCTCGGACGCAGCAGCGCGCTCATTTCGCCCGCGCCCAGGTTGCTCGTCATAAAGATAAGTGCGTGCGAGAAATCCACTCGCCGGTTATCGCCCAGCGTCAGAGTCGCCTTATCCAGGATGCCCAGCAGCAGGTTCCACAGCGCGTCGCTGGCTTTTTCAATTTCGTCGAACAGTACAAAGCTGATCTTCATCCGGTCGGTGTGGTACTGGTTCAGCACCTCCTGGCTCAACAACGGGTGCGTCTCGCGGTGCCCCAGGTAACCCGGAGGCGAGCCGATCAGCTTGGCGATTTCATGGCTGTGCTGGAACTCGGCACAGTCGATCTTGATCACCGCGCGCGCATCGCCTACCAGACTTTCGGCAGTGGCTTCCACCATGCGCGTTTTCCCCGACCCGGTCGGCCCGAGAAACAAAAAGGTCCCAATCGGCCGTCCCGGACTGGCCATGCCGGCCAGGTAGGTTTGGTATATATTGATGATCTGATCGATCGCCTCGTCCTGCCCGATGATTCTCTTGCGCAGATCCGATTCCAGCTTCTCCGCCTCGAACCCGGTCTGTGAAGGGTCCAACTGTTTGTTGAGCCGCCCCATAGTGCCCTTTCCCTTCTCGATTCCCAGTCCCATCAAGTTCATCGCGCCTTAAATATAAGCAAGCGATGTACCATGCCCCCACCCGCCCGCCGGATTTTGTGAAGCCGCGTCCGGCGCGCCCGAGGATTCATTTCGGCGGCCGCGAGGGGCGCATTTCCACACGACTGACCATGGTGCGCTGAGGCATGCGCAAAACCATGGCCGCCACTTCCGCCACGTCGGCGGGCGCAATCATCCAACTTCGATCGCCCGCGCGGCTACTGGGCCCTCCGGAAAATCCCGTATCCACGCTGCCCGGCATGATGTAACTAACCCGCACGTTGTCGTTGCGGTGATCGAGCAGCAAAGCTTCGCTGAAGTTGTTCAGCCCGGCTTTCGACGCGTTGTATCCGGCGCCCCCCGCGAAGGCGTTCTTCCCGGCGAGGCTGGAAATGTTTACGATGAAGCCTCCACCGCGCGCGGCGAAACGCGGCAGCGCCTCGCGCGAGCAGTAGAACGCCGCGTTCAGATTCAGATCGATGTTGCGCCGCCAATCCTCCACGCTCATCTCGCCCACTTTGCGAAAGATCCCCGCGCCCGCATTGTTCACCAGGATGTCCAGCCCGCCGAAGGCGCGGTCTACAAACTCGAAAAACGTGCGCACCTGCGCGGGATCGGTAACGTCGGCGGCATGCCCGCGCACTCTGGCCTTGCCGTCGTCGCCGCGGGCGCGCGCCAGTTCCCCAGCCACCGCGTCCACCGATTCCTTGCCGCGCCCGCAAAACGCCACGCGCGCTCCCTCGCCCAACAATCGTTCGACGATGGCGCGCCCTATGCCGCGTGTGCCCCCGGTCACCACCGCCACTTTGCCCGCCAGCGACTCCATGCCTCCGATTCTAAATGACCCGTAACGGCGGCACCGATTGCGGGGGTACGGATGCATCGACACCGCGCCCCCGGCTGTTAGAATAAGACCAATGCGTCCGGGTGCCAGTGTCTCTCCTGTGCGGGAAATCCTGGAAAACCGCCTTTCCGGGCTGCTCCCCGGCCTGGAAAGCGAGCTGGATACATTTATAAACGAGCGCTGCCTGCGCGCCCGCCGCGCCTTGGCCGGCGAGTTGAATCAGGCGGCGCGGCGCATGCGGCAAGCCCCGGAGCGCGCCGCGGTCGCGGCCATTCTGGTCGAAGCGGCTACCGCCTTCAGCGCCGGTGCGGCTCTGCTCAGCATCGGCGAATCGGAAATGCGCGGCGAGCAGATTCGCGGCGTCCCCGACCCCTGCGCCGCCACCTTCCGCGGCCTGTCCCTGCCCATGGCAATAGCGCCCGCGCTCGCCGAGGCGGTCCGCACCCGCGACCCGGTTACGGCGATGGCTTCGCCCGGCGAGATCTCCGGTGAACTCGCCAGCGTGTTGGGTCGCGCGCCGCACGAACGCCTCGACGTGTGCCCGCTCACAGTAGCCGGCCGTGTGTGCGCGCTGCTCTGCGCCTGGGGCGATGTGGATGGCCCGGCGCTGGAGTTGCTCGCGCAAGTCGCGGCCGCTGCTTGGCAGACAATCCCCCCGCCTGCGGAAATTGTGCAACTCACCGCGCCGGAAGCGGCCGCCGCCAAAGCGCAAACGCCGGCTCCCCCGCCCTCCGCTCCGCCACTCTCCCGCTCCGCGCCATCCGGCTGGGATGCCCTTTCCCGCCAGGATCGGCAAATCCATCTGCGCGCGCAGCGCCGCGCCCGCGTGGCCGCGGCCGAAATGAGCCTCTACGCCGCCGGCGAAGTCGAATCCGGACGCGCCCGAAAAGATCTCTACTCTGCCCTGGGCTCGCGCATCGATGCCGCCCGCGAATCTTTTCACAAACAGTTTTTCAGCGCCACCCCAACTATGGTGGACTATCTACACCTGGAACTCCTCCATACCCTGGCCCATGACGATCCGGATCTGCTCGGCAAAGATTATCCCGGCCCCCTGGTGTAGCGGGCAACTTTCTGAGCCGCGGCCGTCAAGGAGCGGTCTGGGCGCTTACCGCATGCTCTCGCTCGCTCTGGTCGCGGCCATTCCGCTGTTCGCCGCGCCCTCAGCCTTGGTAACGGTGCAGCCCGAGCTTTCCACTCTGGCGCGCAACTACCGCGAGTCCCCTTCCCCGGCCCGCCTGGCGGCTCTCGAAAGCTATGCCAAAGCGCACGCCGCCGGCCCCACCGGCGCCCTCGCGCGCCTCGCTCTCGGCGTCTCCGAGTATGAGCAGCGCGATTACGCCGCGGCGCTCGAAAATCTGCGCGGCCTCTCCACCAGGCTGCCCCGCATTGCCGACTACGTCGCTTATTACCAGGCGGCGGCGCGCGTAGACTCCGCCACTGAATTAGGTGCCGTCGGCTCCGGCCTGGAACTGGTGCACAAGTTTGACCCCGAATCCCCATTCGCCGGCCGCGCCTGGATTTTAGAGGCGCGTGCTCTCAAGCCCTCCCAGCCCGCCGAAGCCGTTCGCCTCTTGCGCGCCCATTATGCCGAACTGCCCCAGCCCGAAGGCGATATCAATCTGGCCGATTCCTACCAGGCCGCCGGCGATCTGGCCCACGCCGCCGATTTCTATCAGCGCGTCTACTATTCCCGCATCACCGGCGATGCCGCCGCCCGCGCCTCCGCGGCCTTGCTCACCCTTAAAGATTCGATGGGCGCCGCTTTCCCACCCCCGCTCCCCGAGCAGCTCCTCAAGCGCGCCGATCTGTTGCTCGAAGCCGGAAAATATCCCGAAGCCCGCCGCGAATTCGAATCGCTCGCCGGAAAGCTCGTGGGCCTGCCGCTCGATGAGGCGCGCGTGCGGCTCGGCGAAGCCGATTTTCTTCGCGGCGATACAGCCGCCGCATGTCAATACCTGCATGGCCTCGAAATGGACCAGTCCGAGGCCGACGCCGAACGCTGGTTTTACGTCGAGGAATGTAGCCGCCGCCGCAACCAGGAAGAAGAAATGATGGCCGCCGTGAAGCGCCTCGGCAAACTCTATCCCCACTCTCCCTGGCGCCTGCGCGCGCTGGTGGGAGCGGCGAACCGCTATCTTGTTACCAACCGGCAAGACGAACTGGCTTCGCTCGATCGCGAAATTTACGAAGATTTCCCAAATGAGGCGCCGGCCGCCCAGGCCCATTGGCGCGGGGCATTTCAAGCCTATCTGGCCAATCGTAAAGAAGCCGCCGGGCTGATGCGGGAACACCTCGAACGCTATCCGGCGCATGCCACTGCCGGCGCGGCTTTATATTTTCTCGGGCGCTCCGCCGAACGCCAAGAAGATTTCGCTTCCGCCGCCGCTTTCTACCGCGCCTTGGCCAAGCGGCTTCCCAATACCTACTATGCCGTGCTGGCGCGCGAGAAGCTCGAGACGGCTCAAATCAAAGATGCCGGCGCTTCCCCCAAAACCGCCGAATTCCTGGCCGGCATCGGGTTTGTTGAACCGAAACCGGTCCCGGTCGAAGCCACCGCCGCCACCAACCTGCGCATCGAACGGTCGCGCCTGCTGCGCAGCGCCGGTTTGCCCGATCTGGCCGACGCGGAATTGCGCTTCGGCGCGCGCGCTGGCGCCCAGCCCGCGCTGGTCTCCATGGAAATGGCCGAGGCCGCGGCCGTTCCCTATCAGGGCCTGCGCGCCATGAAATCGCTCAATTCCGACTACCTGATTCTGCCGCTCGCCGCCGCGCCGGAAAAATTCTGGAAGCTGCTCTTCCCGCTTCCCTACCGCGACCAACTCGTCGCCAGTTCCAAAGCGGCCGGCCTCGACCCGTATCTTGTGGCCGGCCTGATCCGCCAGGAATCCGAATTCAATCCCGGAGCCATTTCCCGCAGAAACGCCTACGGGCTTACCCAAGTAGAGCCGGTCACGGGCAGAGAATTCGCCCGTAGAGCCGGAATTATCCGGTTCACCAATCGCATATTATTCCAGCCGGCCGTAAATCTGAAAATCGGCGCCACCATTTTCCGCTCCATGCTCGACCGCAATGATGGCAGCCTCGAACAGACCTTGGCGGCTTACAATGCCGGCCCAACCCGTGCGGCTGAATGGCGAAGCTGGAACACCTGGCGCGAACCGGCGGAATTTGTGGAAGCGATTCCCTTCAACGAAACTCGCGAATACGTCCAGGCTGTGCTGCGCAATGCCGACGTTTATCGCCGGCTCTATAAGTGAGTTGTACCCCGCCCGGCGCGCCGCCGAAACCCAAACCGGACCCGCCAAGATACTAACTTTCGCGCTCTAAATTTTGTCCGGTTACGCTCATCGGCTTAGTCTGATTCTCAATTGATTCATTTCGGTTTTTACTCAATCTTACGTTTCCCCTTGAACTTGCGGCAGATATCCGCGTGCTTTCGCACACGTTCCAGGCTGGCCGGGACTACCGGTGTCTTTTCTTTTCCCCGAAAATATGAGACCCTTAAGTTGACCCGGCAAATCTTAAAGAGTCTTCATGTCTTTGGGAAGCTCTTCTTCCGGGGGGTGAGGGAATGAATGCTTCCGGTGTTTCTGATACCTGAAACCACGATCCGTGAAGCAGGCTCCGGGCTGGGGTTCAGTCTGGGAGAGAACTGCGGCGGGGCGCTGACCCTGACTTTAAGAATTACCCGCATTATCGAGCAGGAAAGCCTCGATGTTTCAATTTGGGGATCCGCGGACGGCAGCGATTGGGGACACAAGCCGCTGATCGCGTTTCCACAAAAATTTTACTGCGGCACTTACCAGATCCCGCTGAATCTGTCCGAGCGGCCCGAAATTCGATACCTTCAGGCCCGCTGGCAAGTGAACCGGTGGGGCAAAGGCGATTCGAACCCTCTGTTTACCATCTACCTTGTCGCCGAAATGCTCAGACCGGTCTTCATGGCAATCGGCGCCTGATTTTAGCGAATCGCGTTTCGCCCGTCCCTTCAACGCTCTGCCGCCTCTGATATCTTGTAGAAGATGATCTCGCGGCAGCAAGCCCTGGACCTGTTCCGCTCCGGCGACCTGATCGGAATCGGCATGGAGGCCGATGCGGTGCGGCGTAAGTGGCACCCGGAAGGCATCGTCACTTACATCATCGACCGCAATATTAACTACACCAATTTCTGCACCGAGTATTGCAGCTTCTGCGCCTTCTACCGGCCGCTCGGACATGCGGAAGGTTACATTCTGCCTCAAGAAACCATCTTCCAAAAGATTCAGGAAACCATCGCCCTGGGCGGCACCGGTGTGCTCATGCAGGGCGGGTTGCACCCCGATCTGAAGATCGAATGGTATGAAGATCTGTTCCGCAACATCAAGCGGCGCTTCCGGATTCATCTGCACTGCCTTTCCGCCCCCGAAATCACCAACATCGCGGAAGTCAGCGGCTTGAGCCTGCGGGACACCATCGCGCGTTTGCGCGATGCGGGTCTCGATTCCATACCGGGCGGCGGCGCGGAAATTCTGGACGATGCCGTCCGCCACCGCATCAGCCGGCTGAAATGCAGCGTGCGCGAGTGGGTGGACGTGCACCGCACCGCCCACCAGCTCGGCATGCGCACCACCGCCACCATGATGTTCGGCTGCGGCGAAACCTTCGAGCAGCGCATGAATCACCTGGAACTGGTGCGCAACCTGCAGGAGGAGACGGGTGGATTTACGGCCTTCATCCCCTGGCCCTTCCAACGCGAGAACACCTCGCTCGGCCGCTTTATCAAGGAAGAGGCCACCGCCGTCGAATACCTGCAAATGCTGGCGATTTCGCGCATCTACCTGGATAATATCGAGCACATCCAGTCTTCCTGGGTCACGCCCGGCCTGAAAACCTGCCAGTTAGGCTTGCGCTTCGGCGGCAATGACGTCGGCAGCATCATGATTGAAGAAAACGTGGTCTCCGCCGCTGGAACCCACCATCGCGCCAGCGAGGAAGAGCTGCGCCGCCTCATTCGCGACGCCGGTTTCATTCCCAAGCAGCGCGACACGCTGTACCGCACCTACTTTTTGAATTAGCCCCGAGCGGTCCGGGTGCCTACTTCACCGGCGGCGGATTCGGCGGCGCTACGCGGTCTGCCTCCGGCGGAACGGGCAGTTGGGCTTCCCGCTTCGGCGAATGGGAGACTTCGCGAATCTGCGGCAACTGGCCCACATCCCAGCCGCCGCCTAGGCCCATGACGAGATTCACGCTGGCGGTCATCTGCCGCAGTTGAATTTGCAGTTCCGCAACCTGATTGGTTAACAAAGCGGTCTGGGCCGTAATCACGTTGAGATAGCTGTCGATGCCGGTTTTGAAGCGGTTGAGCGCCAGGTCCAGATACGTCCGCGCCGAAGCGATCGCCTCGCGCTGCTGGCCCAGTTCCTGCTCCAGAATGCGCAGCGCGGCGAGATTGTCTTCCACGGCCTGAAAATCGTTGAGTACTGTCTGGCGGTAATTGGCCACGGCGGCGTCGTATTGCGCTTCGGCCTGTTCGGTGGCGCCCCGGCGCGCGCCAAAATCCAGAAGCGTCTGCGCGAACGATGGCCCCAGTGACCAGAAACGGCTCGGCCACGTGAACCAATTGGCGATACTGGTGGATTCGAAGCCGCCGCTCGCGCTCAGCGTCAGGTCGGGATAGTACGCCGCCTTCGCCACGCCAACTTGCGCGTTCGCGGCCGCTACCCGCCGTTCCGCCGAGGCGATATCCGGGCGCCGCTCGAGCAGCTTGGACGGCACGGCGACCGGCACCGGCGGCGGGTTTGCCTGGAATGGCGCCACCGGCAGCGAAAATTCCGCCGGCGGGCGGCCGATCAATGCGGCGATGGCGTGTTCGTATTGCGCCCGCGCCACACCCAGGTCCGTGGCTTGCGCCACAGTCGTGTTCAGTTGCGTTTGGGCTTGCGCCACGTCCTGTTGCGAGTTGAGGCCTACACGGAACAGCGTCTGCGTCAGTTCCAGCGTTTGCCGGTAATCCTTGATGGTCTCCCCCAGCAGCGCTCGCTGCCGGTCGAGTTGCCGCACCTGAAAGTAGTCGTTCGCCAGTTCGGCCTGCGTGCTCAGCATGGCCGTAGCCACATCGGCCGCGCTGGCTTGCGCGGTGAAGGCGTTGGCGGCCACCGTGTTGCGCGCCTTGTGCCAGAGGTCGGCCGTATAGCTGACGTCGATGGGCAATGAATAGACGTCGAAAGTGCCCGAGCCCGTTGCTCCGGCCGTGCCCGGTGCAATGCCGGTCGCGGTGCCGGGCAGCACGGCGCCTCGCGCACCGAAACGCTCATTGGCGAATGAGGGGCCCGCCGTGACTGTAGGAAACAGAGCCGACCGCGCCTGCGCCACCACTGCCCGCGCCGCCCGGAAATTGGCCTCTGCCTGCGCGATGGTCTGATTCGAGATTTGCACCTGCTGTTCGAGTTGGTTCAACTCCCGGTCGTTGTACATCTCCCACCACTTCCGGCGAATTTTGTCGTCGCTCGGTTCGGCGATTTTCCAGCCCGAAACTTCTTTGTATTGATCGGGCGGCGCCTCTTTATAGGCGGGCGGCGCGGGAAACGTGGGGCGGGAATATTTCGGTGCGGGGTTGCACCCGGTAAGCCATGCCATGGCGGCCCCGAGCATCCAGGCATACTTCCTCATGGCGTTACCGGCTCCGTTGGCGGCTGCGGAATCGGCCCATGCCCCAGCAGCCTTCCGATCCACAGCCGCAGGCGGTCCATGTACAGATAAATCACCGGCGTCGAAAACAGCGTCACCGCCTGGCTGAACAGTAACCCGCCCACAATCGTGATTCCCAGCGGCCGCCGCAGCTCATGCCCCATGCCGCCCATCAGCGCCAGCGGCAGCCCTCCCAGCATGGCCGCCATCGTGGTCATCATGATCGGCCGGAAACGCAGCAGGCACGCCTGGTAGGCGGCCTCGCGCGGCGAAAGATTCTCGCGCCGCTCCGCATCGAGCGCGAAGTCGATCATCATGATGGCGTTCTTCTTCACGATGCCGATCAGCAGAATGATGCCGATCAGAGCGATAATGCTCAGCTCGGTGCGCGTCACCAGCAGCGCCAGCAGCGCGCCCACTCCGGCCGAAGGCAGCGTGGAAAGGATCGTGATCGGGTGAATCCAGCTCTCATACAGCATTCCCAGCACGATATAGACCGCGATCAGCGCCGCCGCAATCAGCATCGGTTCGTTTGCCAGCGAAGATTGGAATACCTCGGCGGTGCCGGTGAAACTCGTGGTCACCGAGGATGGCATGCCCATCTGGCGCTCGGCCGCCGTGATGGCATTCACCGCCTGGCCTAGAGCCACGCCGGGAGCCAGATTGAAGGAGATGGTCACGGACGGAAAGAAGCCCGTATGATTCACCATGAGCGGCGCGGTGGAGCGCTCATGCCGCGTGAACGCGGCCAGGGGAATCGGGCCTCCGGTGCTCGCGGGAACGTAGATTTGCTGCAATCCGTTCGGGCCCTGCCAGAAACGCGGCGTCACTTCCATCACTACGTAATACTGGTTCATCGCGGTGTAGGTCCGGGCGATCAGCCGCTCGCCGAACGCGTCGTAAAGAGTGTTGTCCAAAACTGCCGGGGAAACTCCCAGCCGCGCGGCCGTAACGCGGTTGATCGTCAGCTTTGCCTGCAGGCCCTGGTTTTGCTGGTCGCTATTGACTTCGGTGAGCTGCGGCATGTGGCGCAACCGCGCTAAAAGCTTTGGCCCCCATTCGGCCAGCAGATCCAGATTGTCGCTTTCGATCGTGTATTGGTACTCGGCCGCGCTGATTCTGCCCCCCACCCGCACATCCTGCACCGATTGCATGTAGAGAGAAACGCCCGGTATGCCGGCGGTTTTCGCGCGCAGGCGGGCGATGATCTGGTCGGCGCTAGCGCTGCGTTGCGCCAGTGGTTTCAGCGCCACGAAGGCTCTTCCGGTGTTGGCCGTGGTTCCCCCGCCGCCGCCGGTGAACGCCGTGATGGTGGCCACTCCCGGGTCGGACTGCACGATTTTCGAGAGCTGCACCATCCTGCGCTGCATCAGTTGGAACGAAGAGTCCTGATCGCCGATGAAGTTGCCGATGATCCTGCCGGTATCTTCCTGCGGGAAAAATCCTTTGGGCGCCTTCAAAAACAGCCACCCGCTCAAGGCCACGGTGGCCGCCACGATCGGCAGCATGATCGCGGAATGATCGAGCACCCAACCCAAAGCCTTCTCGTAGCCGCGCAAAATCGCCTGGAACCCGCGCTCGCTGGCGCGATACAGCCGGCCGCGCTCCCGTTCCCGCCGCGGAATGCGGGCGCACATGGTGGGTGTGGTCGTCAGCGAGACCACCATCGAAACCAGAATGGTGATCGAAAGCGTAATCGCAAACTCGCGGAACAGCCGGCCCACCACGCCGCCCATCAGCAGAATCGGAATGAACACGGCCACCAGCGAAATGCTGATACTGAAGACCGTCGGGCCGATCTCCGCCGCGCCGCGCAAGGCCGCCTCCACCGGACCAAGGCCGTATTCGCGATACCGCGTGATATTCTCCAGCACCACGATCGCGTCGTCCACCACGAAACCGGTTGAGATCGCCAGCGCCATCAGCGACAGGTTATCGAGCGTGAAGCCGAACAGGTACATGATGCCGAATGTGCCCAGAATCGAGACCGGAATGGCAATACTCGGAATAATCGTGGAGCGCCCCTCCCGCAGAAACAGAAACACCACCAGCACCACGAGCAGCACCGAAATCCCCAGAGTAATTTCGATATCCCGCACCGAAGCGCGTATGGTCACGGTCTGGTCCAGCACCACCGTCAAATCGATCGCCGGATCGATGGCGGCATGCAACTGGGGAAGGGCCGCGGTGATGCCATCCACCGTGGAAATGACGTTGGCTCCCGGCGCGCGGAAGACAATCGCCAGCGCGGCCTGGCTGCCGTTCACGATTCCCAGGGAGCGTACAGTCTGCACCGAATCGGTCACGTTCGCCACATCGTCCAGCCGGACCGCCGCGCCGCCCGCGGCTTTCACCAGCAAGGGCCGGAAATCGGCGGCGTGGAATAACTGGTCGTTGGCGGTGATCAGCCACTGTCTGTTTTCGGTCGCGAAGCGCCCTTTCGCCTGGTTTGCGGTCTGCGCGGCGATGGCCGTTCGCAGATTTTCCAGGCTCAGGCCGTAGTGATTGATCTTGGTCGGGTCCACATCGATGCGCACGGCGGGCGACGAGCTCCCGCCCACAAACACCTCGCCCACTCCCTGAATTTGCGAAATCCGCTGCATCAGCACCGTGGAGCCGGCGTCGTAGAGCGCGGCCGGTGGAAGTTGCTTCGAGGTTAGGGCGAGGATCAGTATGGGCGCGTCGGAGGGGTTCACTTTGCGATAGGTCGGATTGGAAGGGAGATCGGCGGGCAGGTAGCTGCGGGCCGCGTTAATGGCTGCCTCTACGTCCCGCGCCGCCGCGTCGATATTGCGCGTCAGGTCGAATTGCAGAGTGATCACGGCCGCGCCCAGTGTGCTGGTAGAGGTCATCTCGCTGACGCCGGCGATCCGGCCAAACTGCCGCTCGAGCGGCGTGGCGATGGAAGACGCCACGTTTTCCGGACTCGCCCCCGGCAGCGAGGCCGATACCGAAACCGTGGGAAAGTCCACCGTCGGCAAAGGCGCCACCGGAAGCAGAGTGAATGCCGCCGCGCCGGCCAGCCCCACGCCTATGGTCAGCAGGCTTGTCGCCACCGGCCGCTTGATGAATGGCTCGGAGAGATTCATAAGCGTTTCCGGGCCGCGACCGTCGGGGAGCGGTGCTTGCGTACTTTCCTCATTGCCCCTGCTCCGGCCGCGGCTGGCGGTGGAAGAACCGCCGCAACCGCGCGGCGGTTTCATCGAAGAACAGATAGATCACCGGGGTCGAATACAGCGTCAACGCCTGGCTGAGCAGCAATCCGCCGATGATGGTGATGCCTAGCGGGCGCCGCAACTCGCTGCCGACGCCCGCCCCGAACGCCAGCGGCACCGCGCCGAACATCGCCGCCATCGTCGTCATCATGATGGGCCGGAACCGCAGCAGCGAGGCCTGATGAATCGCCTCTCGCGGCGGCTTATGCTCCACCCGCTCGGCATCCAGCGCAAAGTCGATCATCATGATCGCGTTCTTCTTCACAATCCCGATCAGCAGCACGATGCCGATGATCGCCACGATCGTGAGTTGCTGTCCAAATAGCATCAGCGCCAGCAACGCGCCCACGCCGGCCGACGGCAATGTCGAAAGAATCGTGACCGGGTGGATATAACTCTCATAGAGCGCTCCCAGCACGATATATACGGTCACTAAGGCGGCCAGAATCAAAAGCGGCTCATTCTTCAGCGAAGCCACGAAGGCCGCCGCGGTGCCTTGAAACGCGGCCTGCATGGCGGGCGGCGCCGGCAGTTGCTTCTCCACCTTCTGTATGTCCTTCACCGCCTCTCCCAGCGATGCGTTCGGCGCCAGATTGAAGGACACCGTGGTGGCGGGAAACTGTCCCAGCCGGCTCACCAGAACGGGGGCGGAAGAGGTGGTCGCCTGGGTGAACGTGCTGATCGGCGTCGAACCGGCCGTGGCCGATTTGAGGTAAATGTCTTCCAAATCCTTGGGGCTTCTCTGGAAGGTGGGCAGCACTTCCAGAATCACGTGATACTGGTTCAATTGCGTAAACAGAGTGGAGACCTGCCGCTGCCCGAACGCGTCGTAGAGCGCATCCACGATGTTCTGCGTATTGACGCCCACGCGCATGGCCGTGCTCCGGTTGATGGCCAGCGCGCTCTCCAGTCCATTGTTCTCCAGGTCGTCGGCGACGTCCACCAGGGCCGGTATGGTCTTCAGCTTCTCCACGAACCTCCCTGCATACGACGCCAGTTCCGCCGGGTTCGGGTCCGACAGCGTGTACTGGTAGGCGGTGCGGCTCACGATGTCCTGCACCGTCAGATCCTGCACCGGCTGCATGTACAACTGCATTCCCGGGATCTTCGAGACCAGCGGTTGCAAGCGGCGGATCACCGCGGAAGCGCTGAGGCGCCGCTCCGAAAGCGGCTTCAAATTGATCTGAATTCTGCCCTGGTTGAGCGTCGTATTGGTATTGTCCACCCCGATAAATGACGAGAAGCTCTGGACCGCCGGGTCCTTAAGGAGCGCCGCCGCCACCTGCTGCTGCAGCCGGGACATGCGCGTGAAGGAAACATCCGGATCGGCCACGGTCGTGCCCTGAATCTGCCCCGTGTCCTGCACCGGGAAAAAACCCTTCGGAATCACGATGTACAGGAACACCGTGAAAACCAGCGTGGCCGCCGAAATCGCCAGAATCAGCGGGCGGCGATCGAGCGCCCAGTCGAGCGTTCGCCCGTAGAAGGCGATCGCGCCGCGAAACGCCTTTTCCGAAAACCGGTAAAAGCGGCCTTGCTCCGCTTCGGGCCGGTGCTTGAGCAGCCGGGCCGAAAGCATGGGCGTGAATGTCAGCGAAACCACCGCCGAGACAATAATCGTCACCGCCAGCGTGACGGCGAATTCCCGGAACAGGCGGCCGGTGATGCTGCTCATGAACAGCAGGGGAATCAGCACGGCGATCAGCGAGACGGTCAAAGAAATGATGGTGAACCCGATTTGTTCCGCGCCCTTCAGCGCGGCCTGTAACGGCCGGTCGCCCGCCTCCACGTGCCGCGCGATGTTTTCGATCATCACGATGGCATCGTCCACCACGAATCCGGTGGCGATGGTCAGCGCCATCAGGGTGAGATTGTTCAGGCTGTAGCCGGCCAGGTACATCACCGGAAACGTGCCGATGAGCGAGAGCGGCAGGGCAATGCTCGGAATGAAGGTGGCGGGCAGGCTGCGTAGGAACAGGAAGATCACCAGCACCACCAGCCCGACACAGACCAGCAGCTCGAATTCCACGTCTGAAACGGAAGCGCGCACCGTGACCGTGCGGTCGCTCAACGTCGTGATGTGGATCGCCGGTGGAATGGTGGCGCCCAGGCGCGGCAGCAGGCCCTTGATGAGGTTTACCGCCTGGATCATGTTCGCTCCCGGCTGCCGCTCGATGTTCATGATCACCGCCGGTGTCTGGTTCATCCACGCGGCCTGCTCTACGTTTTCGACCCCTTGAACAATGTTGGCCACGTCGCACAGCATCACCGGCGCGTTGTTCCGGTAAGCCACCACCACCTGGCTGTAGTCCGGCGCCGAGAGGAGTTGATCGTTGGAGTTGATTTGATACCCCTGATCGGGGCCGTCGAAGCTGCCCTTGGGGCCATTCACGTTGTTGGCCATCACCGCGGTGCGGACGTCTTCCAGGCTCAGCCCGTAAGACGCCAGCCTGGTGGGGTTCACCTGGATGCGCACCGCGGGCTTCTGGCCGCCGCTAATGGTAACCGCGCCGACTCCACTCAACTGCGCAATCTTCTGCGCCAGCCGCGTATCGGCATAGTCTTCCACCTGCGAGAGCGGCAGGGTGTTGGAGGTGAGCGCCAGCGTCAACACCGGCGCTTCCGCGGGATTGACTTTGTTATAGACCGGGGGCATGGGCAGGTTCGCCGGCAGGAATGTTTGCGCGGCGTTGATGGCCTGCTGCACCTGCTGCTCCGCTACGTTGATATCCAGGCTGAGCACGAATTGCAGCGTGATTACGGACGCGCCTTGCGAGCTGGTGGAGAGCATCTGGCTTAAGCCGGGCACCTGGCCCAGTTGCCTTTCGAGCGGCGCGGTAATCGATGACGCGGTCACATCCGGGCTTGCGCCCGGATAAAAGGTGAGCACTTGTATGGTCGGGTACTCGACTTCCGGCAGCGCCGAAATCGGCAACTGCAGAAACGCCACCAGCCCGGTCAGCGGAATGGCGCACATCAGTAATGTGGTGGCGATGGGGCGCAGAATGAAGGGCCGCGACGGACTCATTGCTGGGGCGCTTGACCGGGAGCCGCCGGACCCTGCGGCCCAGCCGGCCGGATGCTCACCTTCGACCCGTTCACCAGGTTGGCGAATCCATCGGTCACCAGGCTCTCTCCCGGGTTCACTCCGGTCACGGCGGCCTGGGGGCCCGTAATTTGGGCGATCTTGATATCCCGCAACCGCGCCGTCTGGTCCGCCGGGTTCACCACGTAGACAAACGCCTCTTCCCCATTGCGCTGAATGGCCGCGGTGGGAACTATGGTTACGCCTTGCAAGGTCTTCAGCAGCAGCCGCGCATTCACGAACTCGTTGGGAAAGAGTTGATTGTTGCGGTTGGCAAAACTGGCGCGCACGCGCACCGTGCCGGTAGCGGTATCCACCTGGTTATCGAGCGTGAGCAGTGTGCCGGTAGCCAGCAGGCGCTGGTCCTGGTGGTCGAGCGCATCCACTCGCAAGGTATGCCCGAGCCGGATTTCGTGTTCCACATCCGAAATGTAGTTTTCGGCCATGGTGAAGATCACCGTAATGGGCTGCAATTGCGCGATGGTGAGCAGGGCCGTGGTGCCATTGGCCTGCACAATGTTTCCCGGGTCCACCCCGCGCAGGCCGACCCGGCCGGCAATCGGCGCGGTAATGCGCGTGTAGTCGAGATTCACCTGCGCGGCTTCCAGGTTGCCCTGATCCACCTTCACGGTGCCCTCGTTCTGCGCCACCGTGGCCTGTGCCGTGGTGTAGGTCTGTTCGGGAATGGCGTGCTCCGCCACCGACGACTGGTAGCGCCGCAGATCGATGCGGGAGTTGGCCAGCGTGGCCTGATCGCGCGCCAGTTGCCCTTGCGCCTGGACCACCGCGGCATTGTATGGCCGGGGATCGATCAGTGCCAGCAGATCGCCCTTTTTCACAATCTGGCCTTCCTTGTAATAGACTTCCATCAACTGGCCGCCCACCCGGCTGGTCACATTTACCGTGTACACGGGTGTCACCGTACCAATCGCCGAAATGAATACGGGCAGATTGCCGCGCTCGGCCGCCGTCACCGCCACCGGCACCCCCCGCGGGGAAGACTGTTTACCGGAAGGGTTTCCCTTCGATGGCGGTGAGCCGGAACGCTGCGAAAACAGGAACCCGGCGCCTGCCGTCAGCAAGGCCAGAACAACCCACAGAGTATTTGCTCCGCGATTCGTGCGAGGCATGCGCAAGTTCCATGTGAGTTAAGCATTTCGGAAGCCATCGGCATAGCCCCGCGAAATCAACCGCGGGAGCGCATGTGAGAAGCGGCACGGCGGGCGCGGTCTGATGGGAACCGCCCGGCTGCAATACAATACCTGTTACGCGCCTGCCATGTACCTGCAAAAGCTCCGGGCGCGGGAGGTCACATGCGACGTAGAGAATTTGTAGCCGCCCTGGGCGCCGCGGCCACGGCCGCGCAGGCCCAGACAGTCACCAAGACCAGCGCCAACACCGGCCGGTTGAAGCAATGCGCGATGCGGGCGAACTTCGACCCCAAAATGCCCTTCGAGGATATGTGCCGGGAGGCCGCGC